>Ga0247611_10000086_pt1 | contig 176090 bp, 155 predicted proteins | sample 177DNAGHGhighgp2_FD_192422 | JGI IMG/M metagenome (GOLD analysis project Ga0247611, IMG submission 192422) | Sheep rumen microbial communities from Palmerston North, Manawatu-Wanganui, New Zealand - 1770 DNA GHGhigh gp2 | ecosystem: Host-associated > Mammals > Digestive system > Stomach >...
GCGCGGCCAGGGGCGGGACGCCCCTATGAGCGCAATATATATCCACAAACTACACCGCTGAATCGAAGTGATGAACTATATCCTAACTTCTTTCCAAATCATTTGGAAAAACCATAAGAATATATACAAAATTTTATCGAAAAAGATGCAAGAGATCGTCCGGGGCGGTATTGTCGAAATAGGCCCGTACGTCTTCTTCCAGCAGGTCTTCCGCCTTTCGGCCCATTAGTTTGTCGGCCAGTTCCGAAGTCGGCCGGGCGCCCAGGAAGTCCCCGCTGAAGTACAGCTGCGAGAAAACCCCGTGCGTAAGGGTGTAGTGCACGGTGACGGTGCCGCAGGGGAACTTCTGCGTGTTTTGGAAGGTGGTTACAGGCGAGCGGCCGAAGTTCCAGTCCCAGGTGCGGAACTTGGCATCGGCCATGGCGCTCACGGCGTCCAGCTGCGAAGGCTCCAGGCCGATTTCCCCGTCGGTGCCGGCGAGCACCGCATGGAGCGCATCGCGGAAGGCCAGGACGTGGGGGAACTGGGGCAGCCAGTCCTTGAGGTTGGCCACGCGGCTGCGCACTGACGCTACCCCCGCGGCTTCCAGCTTGCTGCCGGGGACGGCCAGTGCCTGGGTAAGGTCTTCCAGGTTTACGTCCCACATGAGCGTGCCGTGAATCATCATCCGGTTTTTACTCATCCTCTTGGCATAGCCGGAGCACTTGCGTCCCTGCACCAGGATGTCGTTGCGGCCCGACCTTTCGGCCGGAACGCCCAGCTTCTGCAGGGCTTCGGCCACCAGGCCGTAGGCGTTCTCCAGGCTGCGCAGCGGGCCCACGATGCTGTAATTCAGGTTGCCCAGGTCGTGGTATACCGCCCCGCCGCCGGTGACGCGCCGGGCCAGCACGATGCCGCGCTCTTCCAGGAACGGCAGATTAACCTCGGCATAGGCGCTCTGGTTGAGGCCGATGATGACCGCCGGGGCGTTCTGCCACAGGTAGAACACCGGTTCGTCGATATCCAGCCCCTCCAGCGCGAACTCGTCGAAGGCCATGTTCCAGTGCGGGTCTGTGCAAGGATTGATGAGAAACTTCATACTGCGAAGTTAGCAAAAAAGACCGGGTGTGAGTGAATCACATCCGGTCTTTCCCAATAATATTATAGAACTTAGTCGATGTTCCAATCCAGCGAGCAACGGAGGTCGGCCGAAGAAGCGGCTGCCCAGAAGCGGTAGTGGCCCGGGGCCAGCTGCCAGCGGTCTCCGGCCCATTGGGCACGGGTGTCGATACCCTGGACGGGCATCAGGCTCAGGCAAACTTCTTCTTCCTGTCCCGGAGCCAGCAGTGCGGTCTTGGCAAAGGCGCAGAGCTCACGTTGCGGGCGGCCCGGCGTAAGGGCGGGCTTCTCCACGTAAACCTGCACGACCTCTCGTCCGGCCACCTTGCCTTCGTTCTTCACGGTCACGAAAAGCTGGTCGCCTTCGTGGCGGAAGTTGCTGTAGGCAAACTGGGTATAGCTGAGGCCGAAGCCGAAGGGATACGGCACCTGAAGGCCGCTGCGGTAGCCTACCATGAGGTCTTCCTCGTAGCGCACCGTGTTGATTTCCCCGGCAGAGACGCCGAAGTTGCGGGACGAGGGGATGCGGGCGAAGTCGCCGGCGAAGCTCACGGACAGTTTGCCGGAGGGGTTCACCTTGCCGGAGAGGATGTCGGCGATGGCGTGACCGGCTTCCTGACCGGGCAGCCAGGCCAGCAGGATGGCATCGGCCCACTTCTCTACGCCTGTGAGGTCTACGGGGGCGCCGATGTTCAGCACCACCACCATGGGCTTGCCCAGGGCGTGGAAACTGCGGGAAACGTCGGACAGCAGCTGCTTCTCCTGGTTGGACAGCAGGTAGTCTCCGGGCGTGGCCGTGCGGTCTCCGCCTTCTCCGGACATGCGTCCCAGCGTGATGATGGCGGCATCGGACTGGGCGGCCGTCTTCTCAATGGGGCAGGCCTTCACCTCCATTTCAGAGGCGGTGGGAACCACCCAGAAATACTCCGGAGGCAGCTGGGCCTTTTCGTCGGCAATGTGATTGCGGTAGGACTCGGCCAGGCAGGGCTCCAGGCTATAACCGGCAGCCTCCAGACCCTGGTCCAGGGTAACCTTGTAGGCGCGGTTCACATAGCCCGAACCGGAACCGCCCGGCTGGGTGTCGTAGGCGTAATTGCCGAACAGGGCCAGCTTCTGGCCGGCGGGCAGGGGCAGGGCGCCGTTGTTCTGCAGCAGCACCATGCCTTCGGTGGCAATCTCGCGGGCGATGGCGGCGTGGGCCTCCAGGTCCGGATTGTTCTGATAGGCATATCCCTGCACGCGCGGGGTCTTCTCCAGGATGGTGAGGATGCGCTTGACATTGCGGTCCAGCACTTCCATGGGCAGTTTTCCGCTTTCTACGGCGGTGAGCAGCTCGTCAATCTGATTGGGTGTACCGGGCATGAGGAGGTCGTTGCCGGCCTTCATCTGGGCCACGGGGTCGTCGGCGCCGAACCAGTCGGTCATCACGAAGCCTTCGTAACCCCATTCGTCGCGCAGGACGGTGCTCAGGAGCCAGGCGTTCTCCGAGGCGTAGGTGCCGTTAATCTTATTGTAAGAGCTCATGACCGTCCAAGGCTGGGCGCTCTTGATGGCAATCTCGAAGCTGCGCAGGTACAGTTCGCGCAGGGCGCGGTCGCTGATGATCTCGTTAATGCCATTGCGGTAAAGTTCCTGGTTGTTGGCGGCGAAATGCTTCACCGAAGTACCTACACCCTGGGACTGGACGCCCCGCACATAGGCGGCAGCCGTGAGACCGCTCACCAGCGGATCTTCGCTGTAATATTCGAAGTTGCGGCCGGTGAGGGGATTGCGCTGCAGGTTCATGCCGGGGGCCAGCAGGATGTCCACGCCGTAGCGGTGCACTTCATCGCCGATGGCGGTGCCCACTTTCTCGACCACGGCGGGATCCCAGGCCGATGCCAACAGGGTAGCGGTAGGGAAAGCCGTGCAGAAGTAGGTGTTGCTGTCGCCTTCGCGGCGAGGGTCGATGCGCAGGCCGGCAGGGCCGTCGGCATAGACCACGGCGGGGATGCCCAGGCGCGGGACGGCATAACCGTCGCCGGCTGCACCGGGCACCTGGTTGCGGGACAGGGCGGTGTTTTCGCCCGAGCCGGGGTAATCGGCCCGGTTGGTGACGCCGGGGGCCACTTCGGGAGGGGTCGCCGGCTGGGTATAAGTCCCCACCACCGTGCGCACCTTTTCCTCGGTGGTCATGGCGTTGACCACATCATCCACGCTCTGCCTGCCCAGCTTGGGGGTGCAGGCGCTCATAATCATCGTGATTGCCATAATGAATCTGGCTGTTTTCATAAGATGTTCAGATTATTTTCCGATTTCGGCCTTGCCGGCCAGAATACCTTCCATGGTCCAGGTGGCCCGGACTTTCATATTCTTCCAGCGCTCGAAGATGCCGAATTTGTCGGCACCCTGGCCAAAGCTGTTGTTGTCCCAGACAAAGCTGGAGAAACCGCGCTTGCCAGCCTCGGAAACATAGGTTTTGCAGTAATAACTGATGTTCTGACGTACTTCGTCCAGCTTGGCGGCGCTGCCGTGGTCGGTAACGCCCCATTCGCCAATCACCACGCCCAGGCCGGTATTACCCCATTCCTGCTGCGCACGGTCGAACATCCAGCGCAGGCCTGCTTCGTCGGACCAGAATTCCTGCGTACCCTCCCCGGCATACTCCCAGGGATTGTAGAAGTGGAATTCCACGCTCATGTACTTCCTTCCGTTCTCCGGGAGGTCGGTGGGCACGATGAAGGCTCCGTCCAGGCCGAAGCTGGGATTGCACACGTAAGTCTGCACAATGAGGTGACGCTGGGCATTCTTGCCGCCCGTAGAGCGGACAATGTCTATGAAGGTCTGGTTGTAGGCGTTCTGCACGGCCAGGTTCTCGGCCGTGGGCTGGTTCCAGTTGTCACGAACATGTACTTCGTTGGTACCGGCAAAGGCCACACGCTGGTCGTAATCCTTGAACTCGGAGGCGATGTTCAGCCACAGGAGGGCCAGTTTCTGGCAGTTTTCCTCCTGATTGGCATAGAAGGGACGGCCTTCCAGCCACTTGTCGTGGTGCGTGTTCAAGATAACTTTCAGGTCCTCCTTCAGGCACCAGTCCACCACTTCCTTCACGCGGGCCATCCACTCCTTGTCCACCGTCATGGCGTAGGCATTGGTGATGTGGCACTGCCAGCGGACGGGGATGCGGATGGCGTTGAAGCCGGCTGCCTTCACGGCCTTGATGGTCTTGGCCGTGACCTTGGGGTTGCCCCAGGCGGTTTCGGCATTGATGGAACCGTCGGGGCAGCCAATCTGCATGGATTCGCCGTCCTGTCCAGGGGCGCTGCATTCCAGCTGGTTTCCCAGGTTCCACCCCACCACGCCCCGGTTCCACTGCTGGGCAGTGGGGAAGTCGGATTGGGCGCTGGCCGGCATGCCGGGCGTGCAAGCGAGCACGCCCAGCAGGGCCAGTATGAAGTGTATTTTTTTCATCTTACTCAATGGTAACCTTGGTGATGGTGTAACCGTCACCCACGAACAGGGCTCCATCCTGGGCGTCAAACAGATCCAGGGAGGCCTGCGTAAGCGTGTACTCCAGAACCATGTCGCCGTTTATCGAAACGTCACCACGTTCGCCGTCGCTTCCACCGGTGTAGATGTTTCTCCACCAGGCAGTGGCCAGACAGCCCTGTCCACCGTTACCGGTGACATAACCGCGGACGATGGTCCCAACCTGGACCATACCCCGCAGGGTGGTCTTGACGGCATCGAAAGCAGTACCCCAGGTCACATTGAAGCTGCCTTCCCAGATTACTTCTTCCTTGGTCACTTTGAGGGTGGCCTTCTCGGAACCGGCAAAGCTCACGGACTTGTCGGTGTCGTAAACGGCGGTGAGGTCGTAGGAACCGGGCTCCAGGGCAGGGCAGGTGAATACCAGCGTATTGGCATCCTGGCTGCTGATGGTGACAGTATTGCCAGCCACCTTGACGCTCTGCACCTTGTCCAGGTTGATGCCGCTCAGGGTAACGGAAGCACTGGGTTTGGCAGAGAAGGAGTCTCCACGAACGTACGGGGATTCGCTCACGGTAATGGTGAAGTTCTCATACACGTTGCCTTCATCCGTGGCAACGGCAAAGACGGCACCATAACGGAAGCCTGCTGCATCTTCCAGCAGGACGGCGTGCTCGCCGTTCGGGAACGTGGCGGGAAGGGTTACCTTCAGGCCTTCGGCAGTAACCGTAGCGTCCAGGGCGACGCCGTTGATGCACACTTTTGCAATGCCGTCCAGGTTGGAACCAGGGATGGTCACCGTGGCACCGGGGGCAGAGAGGCGGGCCTCAGCGTCGTTCTCCAGTACGGGGTCGTTGGCTACAGGGCGCACGGCCACGGTGAAGATACGGTGGGTAGACAGGTCTCCGTTAACTACCTCCACGTTAACCACGTGGATACCGGCGGTAAGGGGCATGTCGATATCGGCCCCGTCCTGTACCTTCTCGCTGTCGATGAACCAGGTAACGTTGCTGTATTTGACAGGAGTGTACACCAGCGAATATTCGAAGTTGGTAGTGCGCTCGATTACAGTATACTGGGGGATGGCACCGCCCTTTCCTTCGGGAAGGTCGGTATTCAGGATGCGGGGAGAGTCATTTTCCCCAGCCGTGGCAAACGGCTCCTTGGAAGTATTGCAGGCGCTCAGGGCGAGGACTGCAACAGTCATAATGGTAAAAATCTTTTTCATGGCTAGATCCGTTTGCATTATTGAACATGAATATCGTCGGTGTCCCACCATACGCGGACGTGCCAGTCATCCTTTCCGCTGTCCGAGAGCTTCTTGACGGCGGCCTGGTAATTGACGGTGTTCATCACAGACTCGTTGTTGGGATACTTCAAACGGGTAGGAGTGTTCAGGTTGTCGTCGTCGTAGGTAAACTGAGTGGGGTAAGTATCCAGTTTGGTGCGGTCCATCAGCACGGGATAGTCGGAGCGGCGCAGGTTGGCCCAGGCCTCCGAGGGGTTCACCAGGTGCAGGATCCAGGCCTGCGTGTTGATGGCTTCCACATCTACGGCCTGACCGGCCAGGCTGCCAATGAAAGTAGAGATTTCACCGGCGGAAATCTGCTGGGCTTCGGGCAGATAATGCTTGTTCAGGAGGGCCATGGAAGCGGCAATGCCTGCTTTGTAGTGGTCCTCGGCGGTACCCTGGACATCCCAGTTCTTAAGAGAGGCCTCGGCCAGCAGGAATTCGGTCTCGGCGCTGGTGAACAGGATGCCGGGACGCTCCGGACGCTCGAACTCGATGGAGAGGGCAGGGCGGATCATACGAACAGGGAAGTTGTTCTGGTCGTAACCGGCGGCAGGATCCTGGGCGCACATGGCGGCGAGGGTAGGAATGTCATCCTTGGTAGGAACGCTGGCGGGCCAGTCGTTATACCAGGCGGCACCGGGGTTGTTGGGAACGGGAGTCAGGCTCATGTTGGCCTGCCAGGCCAGTACTTCGTCGGTCAGGTCCACGTTGCCGGCATCCGGAGTGAGGTCGCTACGCTTGGTGTTGATGTAGTGACGGCAGATGCGATACAGACGGGGATCGTTGGTGTTGCGAAGCTGGTTGAACAGCGTGGCACAGATGAAAGTAGGAGAGGTGGGATCCTGGCCGTAAAGGATTTCGCCAAAGGCGTTTACGCGGAAGTCCAGGTCCTTGGAGCCCTTGTAAAGGGTGAAGGGGCCATCGATGTAGCGCACATAGGCGTCATCGGCAGCAGAGGCGATATAACCGCCGGGAGCTGCCAGGGCAGCCTCGAATTCGGACTTGGCTCTCTCGGGCTCCACGGAGGAGATACGCATGGCAAAGCGCATACGCAGGGAGTTGGCATACTTCTTCCACTGGGCTACGGCGCCGTCATAGGCGGTAACGTCACCGGTCACGACATCGGTACCGGTACCCAGCTGATCCACGCAGGCGGTGAGCTCGTCGAAGAAGAAGTCATAGATATCCTTCTGGCTGTCGTAGGCAGGGGTATACTTTCCGGCTACATAGCCTTTACCGGCGTCGAAGCAAGGAACGTCGCCATAGGTGTCGGTAAGGATGGACATCATATATACGAAGTGGATGCGCAGGATGGCGTTCAGGTTGGGCTGCCCGGCAGAGTTGGCAATGCCGTCTACCAGGTTCTTGATGCCCACCAGATAGAACTGGTCCCAAAGACGGGACATCTGGGAGTTGTCGGCGTGCACGCAACCGGCATAGTTGGTCACGTTCCAACCGCCGGCCATGTGCTGAGTAAAGCCGGTGATGTAGCTGCGGTAGGTATCCATGAGGCCGAAGTCACCGTAGGGCTGCAACAGGGCGTTGGTCAGGAGGGCGTTGGGGTCCATGGAGGTGGCTTTGGACTTGTCGGTATTCATGTCTTCCAGATAGGCATCGCTGCAGGAAGCAACACCAAATACCAGGGCCAAAGCGGATATGAGGATCGATAATTTTTTCATAAGGCTTAGAATTTCACGTTAACATTGAAACCAAAGCTCCTGCGGGAAGGCAGGGAACCGTATTCGAGGCCCAGGCCAGAGGTGTTGTAGGCCGAGTCGGGGTCGATGTTGGGAATGTTCTTCCAGATGATGAAGGGGTTGCGGGCCACGAAGGACACGCTCAGGCCCTTGACGGCCTTGCCCAGCATCTTCTCGGGGAAAGTGTAGCCGAAAGTGAGCTCACGGCACTTGATATAGGAATTGTCGTAGATGAACTTCGCGGGCACGTTGTCGGCCATGGCCTTCCAATAGCTCTCAGGGTTCACGGGAATGGTGTTGGGGCTGTAGGTGCCGTCGCCGTTGTCGATGACGCCGTCTACGATGAGACCGGCGGCATTGCCGGAGGCGATCCATTCGTCGCTGGAGAAGTTGCCGGCCTTGCGGGCTTCCTCGGAACCGTACCAGGCTTCACGACCGGCGAGGGTCTCGGCGGCGCGGCCGGTGGAGTAAGCGGAACGCATGGACATGGAGAAGAGGTCGGCTCCAACCTTTACGTCGAAGGCGGCGCTCAGGCGGAAGTTCTTATAGGAGAAGGTGCTGTAGAAACCGCCGGTCCAATCCCAGGAGGAGTTGCCCAGCACGCGGATTTCGTCGTCCAGTTCCGGCAGGCCGGTCTTGGCGTTGATGAGCACCTGGCCGGCGTCGTTACGCTTGACGTCCGGACCCATGATGGCACCGTAGTCTTCACCGACCTTGGCGGCTACCAGTACGTTGCACCAGGTAGCGTTGGCCAGGGTGTAGTAAGGCATATCCTCTACCAGATCCAGCACCTTGTTGCTGTTCTTGGAGAAGTTCAGACCCAGATCCCAGGCGAAGTCCTTGTACTGGACAGCACGGCCGTTCAGGGTGAGCTCGATACCGCGGTTGCGGATGGCACCTGCGTTCACCAGACGATACTGGTAACCGGTGGTGGTGGAGCTTTCCAGCGGGAGAATCTGGTCGCGGGAAATCTGGTCGTAGTAAGTGAGGTCGAAGCCCAGACGGTTGTGCAGGAACTTCATTTCCAGACCCAGTTCGTAGGAAGAGGTCATGGTAGGACGCAGGTCACGGTTGGGCATCACGGTGTTGTTGATGCGGCCAATCATGTAACCGGGATAGGAGAACTTGGCGGTAGAGTAGTTCAGATCCAGCTGATAGGGATCGGTATCGCTACCGACCATGGCCCAGGAGGCGCGGATCTTACCGTAATCCATCCAGCGCCACTTGAGAAGCTCGGAGAACACGAAGCTGCCGGACACGGAAGGATATACATAGATGTTGCGGCCGGCGGGCAGGGTGGAGGACTGGTCGGCACGGACGGTGGCTTCCAGATAATAGGTGTGGTCGAAGCCCACGCTGGCGCTGGCGAACAGGGAGTTGATCTGCTTGCGGTAGGTATTTTCCTCTGCAGACTGTTCCTCGTAGTTCATCACGGCGATGACTTCGTTCATGAGCTGGTTCTGGCCGGTGATGAAGGTGGAGACGTTGTCTACCATGAAGATGTTGCCGCCCACGGTGGCGTTGAAGTCGAAGCGGCCCCAGTTGTTGTTGTACAGACCCAGGAGTTCGGCGTTGTAGGTCTTGTTGTCGAAGACCTGCTTCTCCAGGCGGCCGGCCAGCACGCCGGGCGTGGTCTTGGCGGTGAAGTCCTGGAAGTTCATCTTGTTCATGTCGGTGCCGACGGTACCCTGAATCTTCAGGTGCTGGTTCACATTCCAGATGGCGCGGCCGGTGAGACGGAACACGTCCTTGGTGGTAGTGTTCTGGTTCTTGTACAGATCCCAGTAGGGGTTCTTGTTGTACTGGTCGTTACCGTTCCAGTTGGCATAGCTGCCGTCCTCGTTCTGGTAGTGCTGCAGCCAGGCCTGGTTGTAGGTGCCGGCCAGGGTCATGAGGTTCTTACCCACGTTGCTCTGGGAGTCACCCAGGGCGGGACGGTTCTTCACGTCCTCACGCGTATAGTTAGCGGTGAAGTCCAGATCAACCTTACCCAGGGAGGAGTTCACGCGCAGGTTGAAGTTGTCGCGGCTCATGTTGGAGTTGGGCAGGATGTCGCGGTTGCGCAGGTCGGTGAAGGAGAAGCGCATGCCGGTCTTGCCGCTGCTGCCGCTAAGCACTACGGTGTTCTGGGCGGTGAGGCCGGTACGGAAGAAACCGGAGGTGTTGTCCGGATACATCAGGAAGTCACGGGTCTGACCGTCGAAGTAGGTCACAGGCAGATAATCGGCCTTGGGACCCCAGCTGCTGTTGGAACCGGAAGAGGTAGTGGGGGCGTACTGTCCGCCGTAACCCATGCCGTATACCTGCTGGATGTTGTCCCACTTGGCCAGCTGGGTGTCCACGGTGAGGGAACCGTTGTATTCTACGCCGAAACGGTCGGTGTCGGCCTTCTTGGTGGTGATGATGATCACACCGTGGGAGGCGCGGCTGCCGTAAAGGGCCGAAGCGGCGGGGCCTTTGAGCACCGTCATGTTTTCGATATCGTCGGGGTTGATGGCCGAGATTCCGTCGCCCAGGTCGTAGCCGCCGGCGACGCCGGCGCTGCCGAAGTTGGTGTTGTCGAGCGGAACGCCGTCAATCACGTACAGGGGCTGGTTGTTGCCGCTCATTTCGGTATTACCGCGCAGCATGACGCGCGTGGAACCGGAGGGACCGCCAGCCGTCTGGGAAACCACCAGACCGGCTACTTTACCGGCCAGGGAGTTGATGACGTTGGTTTCCTTGGCCTTGGTGAGTTCTTCACCTTTGACCTCGCCCACGCCATAACCCAGGGCTTTGCGCTCGCGTTTGATACCTAAAGCGGTAACCACGACTTCTTCCAGCATCTGGGTGTCCTCGGCCAGGAGAATCTGCATGTTGTCCTGGGCGGGTACCAGTTGGGTAACGTAGCCGATGTAACTGATCTCGAGAAGGAGACCGGGCTCACATTCAATGGAGAAGGTGCCGTTTTCATCGGTGATAGTTCCCGTGGTTGTTCCGGGAATCTTCACGGCTGCCCCGATGAGGGGTCCGATGTCGTCGGATACCGTTCCCTTGAATACTCTTGACTGGGCGAAGCCTTCAGTCATTCCTGCCAGAAGAAGGCAGAGAAGGATAAGGGTTTTTTTCATAAGAAATTAGTTATAGTTGTATGGTAGTGTATGCTTAGTGGCAATCTTCCGGTGCAAACATACCTATTTAATATATTGGGCAGGTTTGAAAGCAAATAAAAAAGGGTCTCAAAAATGACATTGTCAGATTTGAGACCTTTTTTGTCAGTTTTTATACCCTTCTTAGCGGTACTTGGACGGCGACACGTCGAAGTATTTCTTGAATACCGTACTGAAATACTTGGGATTGTCGAAGCCCACCTGCACCGAAACGTCGGCCACGGAGTGCCCTTCGCGCAGGAGCCAGGCGGCCCTTTCCATGCGGATCATGCGGATGAAATCCTGCGGCGACTTGCCGGTGTAGGTCTTGAGGCGCATGTACAGGTAAGTGCGGCTCATACCCATTTCGCGGCACAGGTCGTCGATGGAGAAGTCCGACTCGGAAAGGTGTTCGATGACGGCACGTGTGGCGGCGTCCACGAATTCCTTGCCCGATCCGTCACTGCTGGTTTCTTCCTTGGGCTGGGGCCGCACGTCATTGAGCAGGCCGGGCTGCGTGAGCACCAGGCGCATGTAGCGGTTGTGCAGGTCCAGCACCCGCAGGGTGGCCCAGAAGATGAGGACGATGAGCAGGAAATAGACGGCCCACATGGCCGAGCTGTTCCACCAGGGTTCGGCCACATTGACGTTGACAGTAATCTGGTCCAGGACGGTCTGGCTGGAACGGCTGATGCTGCGCAGCAGGATGCGGTGCACACCGGCTTCCATTTCGGAGAAGCGGATGGATTCCTCACCGGTAGGCTGGCTCCAGTCGCCCTGGTCTACCTGATAGGTATAGGCGATGTCGCCGGAGAAGCGCATGTTCACGCTCTCGAAGTGCAGCGAGAAGGTGTTTTGCCGATAAGTCAGGTCCAGGCGCCTTTCTTCCAGCAGCCGGCGGGTCTTGTCCAGGAACTCCCGCTGGTCGCGGGCCTTGAAGTCTACGCCCAGCAGGCGGATGGGCGCGGTATAGGTGGGGGCGCTCACCTTGCCGGGATCCAGGAGGACGGCTCCGTCGGTGGAGCCCAGCAGGAGGCTACCGTCGCGCAGGCGGCAGACCGCACCGCGTACATATTCATTCTTCAGGCCGTAGAGGTAATTGACAGGCACGGCTTCCGGCGTTCCGTCGACTTTATAGCACAGGCCTTCTTCGGTGGCGATCCACACTTTGCCGGCCACGTCCTCGCACAGGCTGCAGACGCCGTTTGACGGCAGACCTTCGCTACGGGTGATTTGTCCGGCGGGACCCTCGGCCAAATCATAGAGATATACGCCGCCGCCGTCGGTGCCTACCCACAGGCGCTGCCCCTTGAGCAGCAGGCTGTGCACGTATCTGCAAGCCCCGTCCTGCTGGTCCTGGGGATAGAACGGCAGTTCGTCCATCTTTTCCTGCCCCGGAGTTACCAGGAACAGGCCGTCGGCCGTCCCGACGGCGATGCGTCCGTCGGGCACCTGGCAGATGTCCTGGACGTTGTTCAGCGGATAATAGCGGTATCCCTTGCCGGTGTCCTCCACCAGGTCTCCGTCCAGGCAACCCATCCACAGATGGCCGTCCCTGTCGCGGAAGAGGGAGTAAACATAGTCGTTGCGCAGCTGGCCGCCCCGTACGGAATAGAGGGGACGTACCTGACCGGCGGCCGAAATCTCCCAGACGCCGTTGCCGAAGGTGCCCGCCAGCAGGGAGCCGTTGCGGCCGGGGTACACATCCAGCACCACCAGGCCGGTGCCGTGGAAGGTCCATCGGCCCGTAGCCCGGTTCAGGATGGCCACGCCGTTGTCGGTGCCCATGACCAGCCGTTCGTCGGGAAGCTGGCCCACGCAGTTGACGTGGTCGTTGGACAGGGACTGCGGCTGGTTGCGCACGTGGCGCAGGTTTTCCACCATGCCGTAATGCGGGCGGGCAATGTCGATGCCGCCGGAATAGGAGCCGATATAGAGGTTTTGCCAGTTGTCCAGCAGCAGGGCATAGACGCCGTTTCCGTGCAGGACGCCGGTGGGACCGTCATTGGCGTCCATCAGGATAGTCGCATAGGGCCGATCCGAGGTGCGCGAATGCAGGGCCAGCACGCCGGCGCCATCTACGCCTGCCAGGAGGGTTTCCTTGTCGTAGGGGATGATGCAGCGCACGGGGTTCCCGGGCACGGAGTTCACGTGGGCCAGGATGCGGGTGGGCTGCAGGGCATCCAGCACCAGCACCCCCTGGGAGAAGGTGCCCAGCCAGATGCGGCCGTTCAGGGCGTCGTAATGGCCGCTTTCGACGTGATAGGGAAGCAGGAAGGCCGTGCTGTGGTTCTCCAGGGAATAGACGCCGTCGGTGGCGCACAGCAGGTGCCTCTCTCCGGCCGGCAGGATATGGGGGATGAAGTGTCCTTCCAGGATGGGGGAGAGCTCCCCGTCGGCCAGCCGATAGGCGCCCCTCTCCAGGGCGAACCACAGGCCCCCGGCGTCGCTCACCATGTGGTTGAGCAGCACCGGACCTCCCAGTTTGTCGGCCAGGTTGAGGTGCGGGACGAAGGTATCGGCCAGAGGGTCGTAGCGGAAGATCTTGCCCTTGTTGTCGTAGGCATAGAGGCTGCCCGTGTTCCCGTCGATGGCCAGGCCGATGGTGCGGCCCGAGAAATGGCTGTAGGGGGCGTCCTTGTCCAGCCAGTAATTCTTGACCTGATGGCCGTTGTAGCGGTCTACGGTGTTCTTCCCGGCCCACCAGATTACGCCGTCGGGCGTCTGGCCCACGGCGAAGATGTGCTGTCCCTTGAGGCCATCTTCCGTTCCCAGGTGGGAATAGTCGAAGTCTGTATGGACCAGGCCGGCGAGCAGGAGGAGCGTGAAGAGAAAGTGCATGTTTTGGTGTGGTTAGATGACGCCGCTGCCCAGCATTTCCTCTCCGTCGTACCAGACGGCGAACTGGCCGGGCGAAATCCCGCGCTGGGGGGCGTCAAAGAGAATGTAGAGGCCGCTCTCCCGTTGGAGGAGCGTGGCGCTCTGCAGGGGCTGGCGGTACCGGATGCGCACGCGGTACCGGCGAATCTCTCCGGGCTGCATGGCAAGGTCGGTCCTGATCCAGTGGATTTCATCGGGGGCCACGCGCAGGCAGAAACGGCTCAGGCCCTTGTGGTGGTGCCCCTCGCCCACGTAAACGCGGTTGGCTTCGGTGTCGGTGGCAATGACGAAGACCGGGTTGGCGTGACCGCCGATGCCCAGGCCCTTGCGCTGCCCGATGGTGTAGAACTGAGCACCCTCGTGCCGGCCTACGATGCGACCGCAGGGGTTCTCTTTGTAGCGGGTTTTCTTGATATGGTGCTTACCGCTGCGGTAAGTCTCGGTTTCGAAAGTAATGTCGTAGTGCAGGGGAGTGGCCAGTTTTTGGAGCTGTTCGTCGGAGAGCGCCTCCACGGCCTGTGCCTGGTACGGGCTTTCGCCCAGGGGCTCGCCGTCCGAGGTAAGTACCTTTTCCTCCGGGGCATAGCGCACCGTGCGCTCCAGCGTACGGCCCTCCTGGAGCAGGCCCGTGAGGGTTTCCTGCTGCCACTGGTACAAAGGATCGACGTCGTAATAGGGATCGAAAATTTCAATCACATCGCCCTCCACCGAGGTGAGTTTCTGCTTCAGGAAGGTGGGAAGGTCTACCTTGCCCACGAAGCAGATGCCCTGCGAATCTTTCTTTTCGGCCGAAGGGAGGTCGGCCTCCTTGGCAATGCGCCGGACCTCGGGCTTGACGATGTCCCCGATGGGGAACAGGGCCCCGGCCAGCTGCTCCTGCGTTAACTGGCACAGGAAATACGTCTGGTCTTTGTTGGGGTCTGTCCCTTCCAGGATGCGGCAGGTGCCGCCTGGCAGCACCTCCTTGCGGCAGTAATGCCCCGTGGCCACGTACTGGGCGCCGTATTTCCCAGCCACCTGCAGGAAGGCGTCAAACTTGATTTCGCGGTTGCACAGGACGTCCGGGTTGGGCGTGCGGCCCTTGGCGTATTCGTCGAACATGTAGTCCACCACGCGCTGGCGGTACTGCTTGGACAGGTCTACAAAGTAGAAGGGAATGCCAATCTTGCGGGCCACCATCTCGGCTACGAAGCGGTCTTCTTCCCACTCGCAGTCTCCATGGAGGGTGGAATCGGCGTCGTGCCAGTTTTGCATGAACATGGCAAAGACGTCGTAGCCCTGCTGCTTCAGGAGGTAGGCCGCCACCGATGAATCTACCCCGCCGGAAAGGCCCACGCATACCTTGATCTGGGAATTGTAGCAGCGGTCGAAGATGGGCCGAAGCTGCTCGTGGTCCTTGATGATTTCCCGCAGGCGGGCCAGGGGAGCCTCGTTGGGGGACCCGGGGATGAGCAGCTTGAGGTAGCCGCCCTCGGCATATTTCTCGTTCAGGTGCTCCACCGTGCGCTGCCAGTGCGCTTCGCGGTCCAGTTCCGGGTAATGGGCAAAGCCGAACTGCACCGTGCGGCGGATGATGGTCTCCGGTTCAATCATGCGGTCGGCTTCGGCCACCAGGCAGCCATAAATGCTGCGCGGCGGGGTTTGGGCCGATGCCCGGTGGTCTTCGGCCGCCTGGGCGATGGTCTCGACCTGCTCCGGCGTGAACCACTGCCTGAGAGCTTCGTCGGAGCGGATGATGCGGCCGCTTTCCAGATGATGCGTCTTGCGGTCTACCTCCAGTCCCAGGTCGTGGCAGGCAGCGGCCACGTACAGCATTTCGGGGTCGATTTCATAGCCCTTGCCCATTTCCAGGGCCCGCTCTATCACCGCCCGGGCGTGGTCTTCCCGGTGCGCGGCATCGAACGCCGCATACCGGGGAATGATGCTGCCTTCTATATATTGCCGGATATCTTTCCTCATGATTATTACAAAGGTACAACTTTTTGACGATTACAAACCGTCATTGAGCTCCAACCAGCGCATTTCGGCCAGGTCCAATTCGTTTTGGAGTTCTCCGTAGCGGGCCGATGCCGCCTGGAGTTCCTCCAGCGCCAGTTCTCCGCCGGAAAGCTTGGCTTCCAGTCCGGCCTTCTCGGCCTCCAGGGCCGGAAGCTTTTCCTCCAGGGCCTTGAGTTCCTGCTGCTCCTTGTAGGTCAGCTTTTTCTTTTCCGCTGTTTTGGCCTTCCTGTCATTCTGAGCGGAGCGAAGCGGAGTCGAAGAATCTGCTTTCTTTTCGGCCTCGTAATCCTTGATAAAGGTGCGGTACTCCGTATAGTTCCCCACGAAGTCCTTGACCACGCCGTCTCCGCAGAAGACGAAGAGGTGGTCTACCAGGCGGTCCAGGAAGTGACGGTCGTGGCTCACGATGATGAGGGAGCCCTTGTACTCCATCAGATATTCCTCCAGAATCTCCAGCGTGACGATGTCCAGATCGTTGGTGGGCTCGTCCAGGATGAGGAGATTGGGCTGCTTCATCAGGATGGTGAGCAGGTAAAGGCGCCGTCTTTCCCCGCCGGAGAGTCGCTCCACCGGGTTCTGGAGCATGTCGTGCGGGAAGAGGAAGCGGTTTAGCAGGTGAAGGTCGGCCACCGTTTCCAGCACGGTCTGGCCGGGCTTGAACTGCATGCCGGCCTGGTGGTAATAGCCCACCTTCAGGGATTCGCCCCGGTCGATGGTGCCGGTGAGGGTGCCGCCCCATTCGGGGTTGTAGCCTCCGGTGAGGAGATTCAGGAAAGTGGTCTTGCCGGCGGCGTTGCGGCCCACGATGCCCACGCGCTCGTAGCGCTGGAAGTTATAGGTAAAGTGCGAGAGATAGCACTTCTGGTCCCACCAGAAGCTCACGTCCTTGCAGTTGATGACCTTGTTGCCCAGGTAGGTGGTCTTGGCCTGGGTCTCGGAGAGGTCTACCTTCTTCTGGATATAGCTGTCATCGGCCCGCTCCTTGATGTCCCAGAAGGCCTGCTTGCGGTATTTGGCCTTGCCGGTGCGCGCGCAGGGACTGGCGTGCATCCACTCCAGCTCCCGCCGGTAGAGGTTGCGCACTTTCTCGGTCTCGGCGTTGTAATTGTCAATTCGTTCCTGGCGCTTCTCCAGGAAGTTCATATAGTCCCCGCGGTAGATGTAGATGTTGCCGCGGTCCATCTCCATTACGGTGTTGCACACGCGGTCCAGGAAGTAGCGGTCGTGCGTGACCATGAACAGGGTGCAGCGGCTGTGCTTGAGATGGTTCTCCAGGAACTCGATGGCGTCGATGTCCAGGTGGTTGGTGGGCTCGTCCATGATGTAGAAATCGGCCTCGGAGGCCAACATCTGCGTAAGCGCCACACGCTTGATTTCGCCGCCGGAAAGTTCCTTCATCAGGCGATCCTGCCCCAGGCCGAACTGATCCAGCAGCTGCGTTACCCGGAGTTCGTATTGCCACAGGTGGTCCGTGTCCAGATGCTCTGTCCACTGGGTGGAACTGTCCATGACCTGCCGGAAGACGGTTTTATCCGGGTCAAAGGGATACTCCTGCTCCAGGAAAGCGATGCGGATATCCTTGAGGAACAGGACTTTACCGCCGCTGTCGGAGGAATCTTTCCCGGCCAGGATGCGCAGCAGCGAAGTCTTGCCTGTCCCGTTTGGTGCGATAAGCGCTACCTTGTCGCCTTCGTTGATGTTGAAGTCGATGTGCTGGAACAATACCTTGGGCCCGTAGCTCTTGGAAATGTTCTCGATTTGCAGGTAACTGGGCATGGCAGTGCAAAGATACGGATTTTTATCAATCTTTCAGGGTGTTGGAAAATTGCAAGTTTCCATAAAAAATGATATCTTTACACATTAAAAAACTATTTTATGGAGCTTCATATCCAGTCAGAAACATCAAGGCTGCGGGAAGTAGTGCTGGGCATGCCGTATTCTTCGGGCCCGGTTCCCACCTTGGACCAAACCTACGACAGTAAATCCTACGAGAGCGTCAAGAACGGCGTCTATCCCGAAGAAGAAGATATTGTGCACGAGATGGGTGCTTTCGAATCCATCCTGCTCAAATACGATGTCAAGGTTCACCGTCCCCGACTGGTGCAGAACTGCAACCAGATCTTTTCCCGGGACGTGGGCTTTGTGATTGACGACAAAATCATCGTTTCCAATATTATCCCGGACCGTCAGGACGAGATTGATGCCTACGAAGACATCTATCGGCAAATCCACTATAAGCAAATCTATAACCTGCCCGAGGCCGTTCACGTGGAGGGAGGAGACGTGGTCCTGTACAAGGACTTCATCTTCCTGGGCCAGTACGACTTCCCGGATTACCGGAGCGTGAAGACGGCCCGTACCAACCGCCTGGCGGTGGACTACCTCAAGATGATTTTCCCTTCCCGCACCATTGTGCCCCTGAATTTGCTCAAGAGCGACACGGATCCCTACGAGGGCATCCTGCACCTGGACTGCACCTTTATGCCGGTAGGGGAGGACAAAGCCATCATCTACAAGCGCGGCTTCATGAACCCGCGTGATGCCGACCACCTGATCGAGGTCTTCGGCGGCCCCGAAAATGTCTTCGAGATTACCACCGAGGAAATGTACTACATGAACACCAACGTGTTCTCCATTGCTCCGGATGTGGTGGTTACAGAAGAACACTTCACCCGCTTGAACATGCATCTGCGGGAGAAGTGGGGCATAACGGTGGAAACCGTTCCCTATCGTGAAATCTCCAAGATGGGCGGCCTGCTGCGCTGTTCCACCCTTCCTTTAAGAAGAGACTAAGATGGAAAAACTGGCTGTGGTCGCTTTCGGCGGAAACGCCCTGCTAAGAAGCGGACAAAAAGGCACTTTCCAGGAACAGCTGCAGAACGTAGAACGTACCTGCGAGAATCTGATCCCCCTGCTGGAACAGGGGTATGGACTTATTATCGGCCACGGCAACGGACCGCAGGTGGGCAACGGCCTCCTGAGGCACGCCGCCGGAGAAAAGGAGTTCGGCCTGCCCGCGCAGCCCATGGACTTCTGCGGGGCCGAGACCCAGGGTTCCATCGCCTACCTCATCGAGACGGCGCTGGACCGCGTGCTGGGGCGGCACGGACTCTCCCGTCCGGTGGTGTCCCTGGTTACGCGCGTGGAGGTAAAGGCCGATGACCCCGGCTTCGCCAACCCCACCAAGCTCGTGGGACCGTACTACCCGTCGGCCCCGGCCGACGGCGCAACCTATAAGGAAGACCCCAAGGGCCGCGGGTGGCGCAAGGTGGTACCTTCGCCCGTTCCGGTAGGCATCTGCAACGTAGACCTGGTGGGCCGCCTGGCCCGGGAAGGCTACGTGGTCGTCACCGTGGGTGGCGGCGGCATCCCGGTGGTGCCGGCCGAGGGCGCACTGAAGGGAGTTGAGGCGGTCATCGACAAAGACTTGGCATCGGCCCTATGCGCGGTGAAGACCGGCGCGCAGGAGTTCTACATCCTCACCGACGTGCCCAAGGTGTACGTCAACTTCCGCCAGCCCAATGAACGGGCGCTGGACGTCATTACCGTGGCCGAAGCCAAGGAACTGCTGGCCCAGGGTCAGTTTGCCGAGGGCTCCATGGCCCCCAAGGTACGGGCGGGCATCTATTTCATCGAACACGGCGGCAAAAGCTGCATCATAACCGAAGCGGGAGAGCTGGGAAACCCCTCCTGCGGAACCAGAATCATTCAATAAGACTATGGCATATAACCTGAGAAACCGCAGTTTCCTGAAACTGCTGGACTTTACCCCCAAGGAAATCGAATTCCTGCTGGACCTGGCTGCCAGCCTGAAAAAAGCCAAATACACCGGTACCGAGCAGCCTACGCTCAAGGGCAAGAACATCGCCCTCATTTTTGAGAAAACGTCTACGCGCACCCGCTGCGCCTTCGAGACGGCGGCCTATGACCAGGGCGCCCATGTTACGTACCTGGGCCCTACCGGCAGCCAGATCGGCATCAAGGAAACCATGAAGGACACCGCGCGCGTGCTGGGTCGCATGTACGACGGCATCGAGTACCGCGGCTTCGCCCAGACTACCGTAGAGGAGCTGGCGCAGTACGCCGGCGTTCCCGTGTGGAACGGCCTCACCAATGAGTCGCACCCCACGCAGATCCTGGCCGATTTCCTCACCATGCAGGAGCACGTGGACAAGCCCCTGAAGCAGGTGTCCTACGCCTACCTGGGAGATGCCCGCTTCAACATGGGCAATTCCCTGCTGGTGGGCGGCGCCAAGATGGGGATGGACGTGCGCATCGTGGCTCCCAAGCCCCTGCAGCCGGCGGCCGACCTCGTGGCCCAGTGCCAGGAAATCGCCAAGGAGACCGGCGCCCGCATCACCATTACGGACAATGTGGACGAGGGCGTGAAGGGTTGCGACTTCATCTACACCGATGTCTGGGTATCCATGGGAGAACCCGATTCCGTGTGGAAAGAGCGTATAGACCTGCTCAAGCCTTACCAGGTGAATGCTTCCCTGATGACCCGCACCGGCAACCCGGCCTGCAAGTTCATGCACTGCCTGCCCGCCTACCACAACCGCGACACCAAGGTAGGGGAGGAAGTGTACCAGAAGTTCGGCATGGACGGAGTAGAGGTGACCGAGGATGTGTTCGAAGGCCCCAACTCCATTGTCTTTGACGAGGCCGAAAACCGCCTGCACACCATCAAGGCCGTGATGGTGGCCACCCTGGGCTGTTAGTTTTTTTGGAAATTATTGACTATCTTGCACTCATGAGCAAAAAAACACTGTCTTTTGACTATGAGGAATTCTCTTCGGTCTCCGAAATGCTGCCCGAAGACCAGGAACTGGTAGCCGCCGCCCTGGAGGCCCAGAAGGGGTCCTACTCTCCCTATTCGGATTTTCAGGTGGGCGCTGCTTTAAAACTGGACAATGGTGTAGTAGTCAAGGGCGCCAACCAGGAAAATGTGGCCTATCCCTCCGGCCTTTGCGCCGAGCGTTCGGCCATGTTCTGGGCCGGGGCCAATTATCCCGATGCCGCTATGGAAACCCTGGCGGTCGCCGGCTCCAACAAGCACGTCCTGTGCGAGAGTCCGGCCAGCCCCTGCGGCGCCTGCCGCCAGGTTATGGCTGAATATCAGAAAAAGCAGGGAAAGCCCATGAAGATTATCCTGGTGGGTTCCAAACGCATCCGCAAGTTCAAATGCGTGGACGATCTTCTGCCCTTTATTTTTGACAGTCTGGAGATGTAAGGTGGGGCGGGGACTGGGCGTTGTCGCAGGTCTGCATTTTTGGCGTCACCTGCGACGAAATTCTGCCTCTGGAGACATATAGCGTCGCAGGTCAAGCTTTTTTTGCAGACCTGCGACGTTCTGTTGTCTGACCTGCGGCACTTTTCGCCCGTGCTTATTCTTAGATTATCGGCAGCCCGGGCACACGCCCTTAATCAAGTAACTCACACTCTCGGGCTCATAGCCTTCCGGCACGTTCACCGGCGGGACGGGTGTGTCGTGGAGGCAATAGGTGCGGCGGCAACGGGTGCAGTAGAAATGCACGTGAACGTCGTCGTCATCGTCTTCGTGATGGCTGTGGCACAGTTCGTAGCGCACGCCGTCCCCGGTGTCTTCCAGGGCGTGGACCAGGTGAGCCTCGCGGAAGGCCGTGAGGGCGCGGAACACATTGCTCTTGTCGATGGTCTCCAGACGAGCCTCCAACTCCGTCATAGACAGCGGACGGCCGGCCTCCTGCAGCGCACGCGCAATGAGCAGGCGGTTGGCGGTGGGTTTTACCCCGTGGCGGGCAAAGAGTTCTTCCAGTTCCATTACAGCAGTTCCTCCAGAAGGGCCTTGCAGTGGCCCGGCAGAATGATGTGGTGATTGCCGATAGGATTGGTGAGGAAGTAGCGGGCGTCTTCGGGCCTGAGTTGAAGCACCACCTGCGTGCGGCACAGGTTGTCCTCGTACTGGTTACGCAGGAGCGTTCCTTCGGCCGCGAAATGGCGGTCTAGCTTACCGTCTACCTTGAATACCGTTACCGGCCCTTCGGGCAGATTGCCGTGAATGCCCACGCCGATGCCGCTTTCAAAATGGGTGTCGTACTGCCAGTTCTCTACCATATTAAAAGGGACGGTGCAGTGCGCGAAGAGCAGCTGGCCGGTCTGGACATCAATCCGGGAAGGATTGGCCTGGAAGCCCGTGCAGCCCAGAAGCGCTTGGGCGATCATCATCGCCAGCAGGGCGGGTACGTCTCCCTCGCAGGCAGCGGGGATGCCCTCGGCGTTGAAGGAGGCCAGCGCCAGGCAGCCGGTGTTGCCCACGGCGGTGAGAAGGTCGAAGCAGCGCAGGGTAAGGGCCCCTAATTCGTGCCGCTTCACCAGAACCTGCAGCGCGTGATAGATTTGCGTGGCGCCGGGGTAGGACTTGCGCACGTTATCGGCCATCTTTTCTTCGGCGGGCGCCTGTTCGGCCGGGGCCTTGGTAATTTCCTGCAGCAGTTCCTCCATCGGCACTTCTACCAGTTTGGCGCCGATGCGGTCCATCACGGCGGTGGGGTTAGCCTGGCTGGCGATGAGCCAGTCGGAGGGCTGGCCGATGACGCCGATGCGCGTGCCGGCGAGCTTCTTGCGGGCGGTCGCCACGGTCTCCAGCGTGTGGATGCGCTCCTGCAGATAGGCGGCGCTGCCGTGCAGGACTTCGCCCTTCAGGCCCTGCTGGCGCAGGTAGGATAGGATTTCCAGCGAAGCCGCCAGGGAATTGCTCTTGCCGGAGGTGAGCAGGTAAAAGCGCTTCGTTCCCCGTGCCAGCATATCGGGCAGCAAGCCCTTGAAGATGCCCTCGGCCCCGCCGGTGCGCACATAGATGAGGTCCAGGTTGTGCGAGCCGAAGTCGGAGAAATCGGCCCCTTTGTACTCGAAGTTCCCTTCCGGGAATACGTCCTTCAGGAAGGCGTCGCTGATTTTGGAGACGGAGGCTTCGTCGTGGAGCCCGCTGGTGATGGTATAGACTGCTATCATAATGTATACGAAAAAAGGGAAAGCACCTTATATCGCACCGCTACAACCACCTACCCTTGCTGCATTCCTGCCCTGGGGGGATTCGGAGGGAGCTGGTCGTATAAGACTTTCCCGGCACAAAGGTACAACTTTTTTTAATACCTCGCAAACCGTTCAAAGCAATCCGGCAGGGGAGAGGTGCAGCGCACCATCTTTCCGGAGATGGGATTGCGGAACACCAGCGTGGCGGCGTGCAGGGCCAGGCGTCTTACGGGGTCGGTTTCGGCTCCGTATTTTTCGTCTCCGGCAATGGGATGGCCCAGGTCTTCGGCCGCGTGGACGCGGATCTGGTTCTTGCGGCCGGTCTCCAGCTGGAATTCTACCTGCGTATAGTGCTTGGTGCGGCTCAATACCTTATAATGGGTAATGGCCAGCTGGCCGTCTTTGACCTCGTTGGGGATAGAACTCATCTTGAGCGACTTGGGGTGCTCCAGCAGCCAGCTTTGTACGGCGCCCTGGTCCTTTTCCAGGGAACCTTCCAGCCAGGCGACGTACTTGCGCTCTACTACCAGGTCTTTCCACTTGCTCTGGAGGATATCCTTGGCACGCTCGTTCTTGGCAAAGACCAGTACGCCGGAGGTGCCGCGGTCAATGCGGTGCACAATCCAGATCTTGGCGGTGGAACGGTCGGGCTGCTTGCCGGAAATGAGGTCTTCCTTGCGCTGCATGCGGGCATTCACCTTTACATAGGCGTTGAGGAGGGAGTAAAGCGTGTCCTTCTCCTTGCCGGTGGCTACCGTGAGCATGCCGCTGGGTTTATCGGCCACAATGTAATTCTCGTCCTCGAAGAGGATCTTGACGCCGGCCTTGGTCACGGTGTCGCGCGCGTCTTCGCGCATGGAGCGGGCAATGGAGATGCCCTTGGGCAGCACGGTGATAACGTCGCCCACCTTGAGCGGGTGGTCGAAGGCCGTGCGGGTTTCTCCGTTCACCAGGATCTGGCCCTTGGAAAGGAGGTTCTTGACACCGGTGCGCGACTGGCTCGGGAAAATCTCGAATAAGTATTGCAGCAGGCCGCCCTCGTGGGCTACCTTGAACTTCTGTCCGGTCATAATTCTTCCAATAGGGGGTGCAATTCCTTGGGCAGCAGGTTCATGAAATGCTCCAGCATGCCGTGGGGGATGATGATGGTTTCCAGGGATTCGCAGTCGTCGAAGGCATCTTCGCCAATGACTTCCAGCGCTTTGTTCAGCCGCACCTGGTACAGGTTCACGCAGCCCTGGAAGGCCTGCGGGCCGATGATGCGGGTTTTCGCGGGCATGGAAATCTTTTCCAGCTGCCAGCAGTCCATAAAGGCCGACTGTCCAATCTTGAGCAGGCCGGTGGGCAGTTTGATGGAGATGAGTTCGCCGCATTCGGCAAAGGCGGCGTCTCCGATATGGGTGATGGAATTGGGCAGGTGAATCTTTTCCAGGTAGGAGGAACGCTCTTCCAGGGGAATTTCCTCGCCAATCTTTCGGCCTGCCATATAGTCCTGGAAGGCAAAGACGTCGTCGCAGATGACTTCACAGCCCTCCTGCACGGTGATTTCTTCGGGGAAATTCTCGGCGTCGGTGAGATAGCGGCCGTCGGCCGAATAAGCTACGCGGTTTACGTCGTCCCAGACGTCCCTGTCCAGTTCTGCTTGCGGGAGAACCGTGGGGACCGCCATAATTTCTTCCAGGGTCATGGGATTAGAAGGATTTTACGAAGTCGATGTCCTTCTTGAGCATGACTTTGGGCTCCATGTGGGACACTTTCTGGAAAAGTTTGAACTGATAGGCGGGTGAGAGATACACCTTGCTTTCGTTCTTGCCCTTGCGCCACCATTTGTAGAAGGCGATGGGATCTGTGTCGTAGGGGATGCGGGCTTCGATCTCGGAGGTGTAACCGGGGAAGTCGATGAGCATCTTGAGGCCGGTGATGCGGCGGTAGTACTCGTAATCGGCCCGGCGAAGTTTGGATACCAGGGGAGCGAAAACCTCCATTTGGTCTACCTGGAGCACCTTTCCCTTCACAATCATGCGATGGATGCGCACGGGATCCTTATGCAGCCATTCCGTCATGGACAAAGTAACAGGGCCGTTTTCACAGTCCAGTGTTAGCATGTCTGACGAAAAGTAAATTTTTTCGCTGTCTAAAGGAAAATTCTCCATAAATTTTCAGCTGCAACTGCAAATATAGGTAAAAATTTTCGAATTTTTACACTATTCTTGAACTTCTTCCAGAAACTGGGGTTCAATAAAGGCAGTTGCTACAGCAACAACTCCCTCGATACAAACTAGTAAACGACGGTCCCGGCGGATGCGCTTGATGTAACCTTCGGCACCCCGCAGAGGACCTTCGGTCACGCGTACCTTCTTGCCTTCCTTGAAGCGGGAGATGTCGTCGGCCGAGAAGAATTCCAGGCCCTGGGATCCTTTGGTGGTGATCAGCTTGAAGGAGGCCATCTGGGCTTCGGGGATAATGGCGTAGCCCTTCTTCCAGTCGGCCCGCCTGTAGATGAAGCCGCGGGCTTCTCCCAATTCGTTCAGGAGGGCCTTCTCTATATAAGGTAGGGACTGGTCGTCGGCCTGGGCGAAGATGAGTGAATTCACCATGGGCACGCGCTGGTAGATGATGGCGCCTTCCTGGATGTAGCGGCGGTCCTGCTTGCCCTCGGCCTGTAAAGAAGCGATGCGCTTGCGCGCTGCCAGGTGCGCTTCTCCCTTGAGTTGCACTTTATCTACGGCCAAATAGGTGGGGATTCCCAATGAAAAAAGGCAGTCTTCGATATCAAAGACTTTGTTATAGAACACTTTGAGTGCGTACCAGTGCAGTGCCGATTCTTTCATTGCGATTTTTCGAAAGCAAAGTTACGAAAAAATTTTGCAAAACCCCTTGCAGATTCAAAAAAAGGTGTTACCTTTGCAATCCCGAAAGGGAAGTTCACTGAAAACTTGGTGCGGTAGTTCAGTCGGTTTAGAATACCGGCCTGTCACGCCGGGGGTCGCGAGTTCGAGCCTCGTCCGCACCGCTCACGGGCGCCAGAAATGGCGCCCGTTTCGCGTTAATACAGGGGGCTCCGCCCCCTCATACACCCCTGCGGCTCTCGGGCTAGTATGTCTTTGCTCGTCGTCGCCGTCCATTGGCAAAGACACGCCCTCCGTCGGCGCCCTGCAGGGCGCTAGTGATTCTCAAAGTGTTTTTGGATCCCGGTTCTCGGTTCCCGGTTTTATCGTTTAGGTTGTGCTCATCGCATGGGCCCACCCTTGGGGGGGCGATGTAGCACGTGGTCAGGACCGGATTCCCGGGATTTTGGTCCTGCCGGGATGCTCCAGCACGTGGTCAGGACCGAATTTGCACGAATCCGGTCTTCCCGGGGTGCTCCGGTTTCTGATTCATCTGCAGTTTTTGGAAGGAAGGGGTGCCGGGAACATCCGTTTTAATCTGGAACCGCGGGCAAGGCGAATGGCAGTCTGCTACACGCTAAAACGGGTTTAGCGCGTTGTGCGTTACATACGCGAGTAACCAACTACGCGTTTTCTGGCGAAAGTGCGTAGTTGGTTACTTCTCTTTGTGAGAAGAGTGGGATCGTTTATGAAATAGCCTTTCGGCTTACATCATGGCGATGAGGAAGTTCTCGTAGCCAATCTTTTCAATCAGATACAGGTACTGGGTTTCCCAGGCCATGTGTTCCTTCTCGCCCTCGATCCACTTGTGGATGAGCTGCTGGGTGGGATAGTCGTCCTTGAAAGCGTCGGCCATCTCGCTCATGATGCGTACGGCGTCGGGATTGAAATCGGATTCGATCTGCTGCTTGGGATCGTCGTAGAAGGGGAATTCCACGGTCTTCATGGCTTCCTGGAGGTCGGCGGGCTTGCAACCCAGTTCTACCAGACGGTTGAGGACTTCTTCGGCCTCGTCCCATTCTTCCTCGGCTTCCTCTTTCCACTTGTCGGCCAGCTTGTTCCAACCCTGCAGACGGCAGTATGCCGAGAATGCGAAATGCTGTTTGCTGTTACCGAACCATACGGCGCCGGATTGGGCGAATGCTTTCAGAGCTTCTTGCTTAGTCATATTTTTAGTTGTTTATGAGTTATTTGTTTCTTTGTTGTTTAATCTTTCAATCATCCCGTCCAATACTTCAAACAGTTCGGGAATAGTTTCCGGGGTAAGTTTCTCGCAGAGGACCGTGCTGCCTACTGTGCGGGGGACATCGGCCAGGTTTTCCTGCAGCTTAATACCTTTGGGTGTTAGCGAGACAATCATCTGCCGGCCGTCTTTCTTCCCCTTGGCGCGGGTGAGGATGCCCTCTTTTTCCATGCGCTGGAGCAGGGGAGTGACCGTGTTTGTCTCCAGGAAAAGCCGACGGGCAATGTCGTTCACCGGCTGGTTGTCATTCTCCCACAGGACCATCAGTACCAGATATTGCGGATACGTGAGTCCGTACTTCGACAGCAGGGGATGGTAGGCCTGCGTGAGAAGACGAGAAGCGGTGTACAGCCTGAAGCAGAGCTGATTATCCAGTTTGAATTCCTCTTTCATTATAACATGGCCTCGATGTCCTTCTCGATATCCTCCGGCTTGATGATGGGAGCATAACGCTTAACCTGGCTTCCGTCGCGGTTGATGAGGAACTTGGTGAAGTTCCAGCGGATGTCGCTGTCCTTTTCCATGCTCTTGCTAAGTCCCTTGAGCATTGTAGCCGTAGCCTTTGCCTTGAAACCTTTGTATTCCTCGGTAGGGGCCTGTTCCTTCAGGTACTCGAAGATGGGTTCTGCGTTGGCGCCGTTCACATCGGTCTTGGCCATGAGCGGGAAGGTGACACCGTGGTTGAGACGGCAGAACTCGGCAATCTCCTCGTTGGAACCGGGCTCCTGGCCGGCGAACTGGTCGCAGGGGAAGCCGACGATGACGAATCCCTGCTCCTTATATTTCTGATAAAGGGCTTCCAGACCGTCGTACTGCGGGGTGAAACCACACTTGGAGGCGGTATTGACAATCATCAGGACCTTTCCTTCGAACTGGGCGAAATCTACTTCTGCGCCCTTATTGCCTTTGGTTTTGAAATCGTAAATCTTTGCCATATCTCTTTTATTTATATCGTTCACGATGCAAATATACGACTTATTTTTTATATCGCAAGCGATATTTCTAAAAACTTGCACTTTTTTTCAAAAAATCAGCGAAAATGCGGGCCGAAGCGTTCGAATGCGGCCCTTTCCAGCATCTCCCGGTGCTCGGGGTGGGCAATACTGATGAGCAGGCGCGCCCGTTCCTGCAGGGATTTTCCGTAAAGGTTTACCGGGCCGAACTCCGTCACGACCCACTGGACATCGGCCCGCGGGGTAACGACGCCCGCCCCGGGCTTCAGCGTGGGTACGATCTTGCTGGCGCCTTTGCCGGTGCAGGAGGCCAGGGCGATGATGGCCTTTCCTCCTTCCGACATCTTGGCCCCGCGCACGAAGTCCAGCTGCCCCCCTGTGCCGGAGTACATCCTTTCGCCGATGGAATCGGCACACACCTGGCCGGTGAGGTCAATCTCGATGGCCGAGTTGATGGAAACCACCTTGGGGTTGCGCGCAATGACCCAGGGATCGTTGGTGTAGCGGATTTCCTTCATGAGCACGCCCGGATTGCGGTCGATGAAATCGTACACGCGCTGGGAGCCCAGCAGGAAGGATGCGACCACCTTTCCCTGGTCCAGCGCCTTGTTGCGTCCGTTGATGATGCCTTTCTCGATGAGCTCCAGGGCACCGTCGGCAAACATTTCGGTGTGCAGGCCCAGGTCTTTGTGATTCTGGAGGCCGGCGCACACGGCGTTAGGCAGTGAGCCGATACCCATTTGCAGGCAGGCACCATCCGGTACCAGCTCCGAGCAGTGCCGGCCGATGATATGGTCGGTCTCGGAGGGCGTCACGTATTCCTTGGTAAAGAGGGGAGTGTCGTCCTGCACCAGGCAGTCGAAGCAGGAAAGCGGAACCAGGTCTCCGTAGGCAAAGGGGACATGCGGGTTCACTACGCCTATCTTGAGCCTGGCCACCTCCAGGGCAGCCACGGAGCAGTCTACGGAGGTGCCCAGCGAGACGAATCCGTTCTCGTCGGGCAGGGAAACCTGGACCAGCGCCACGTCGCAGGCCAGGGCGCCGGTGCGGTACATGGACTGCGTCTCGAAGAGGTTGGCCGGCAGGTAATCGGCATACCCGGCGTTCACGTTGGCACGCACGTTGGGTCCTACGAAGAAGCCCTGCTCGAAGAAGATGCCGGCATATTCCGGCTGGCTGTACGGCGCCGGACCCTCGGTATGGAAGTGATGAAAGTAAAGGTCCTTCACCTCTCCGGCATCGGCCCTCTGCTTCAAGGCGTCGATGAGGATGTGCGGCACGCTGGCTACACTGCTCAGGTGAATATGGGCCCCGCTGGGGATCCGGGATACTGCCTCCCGGGCAGAAACATAATTTACCATCTGGCTGTAAACAGATTGGGCGTAATAAGGAGGGTGAACCAGCCCCAGTGTGCCTGTTTGCTGGCGCCTTCCCGTTTGAGGCAGGCCATGGTCTCGGTACCGGACATGAAGGTATAACCGATGGACAGGCTGATATCCTTGGTGAAAGTATAGCTCACATTCAATTCCAGGCTGTGTCCCAGAGTAGGGCTCAATTTGTCAAGGTGGGTGGCTACGGCCAGGTAGTGATAGGTGAGACCGCAGGAGAGCGGCTTAACGGGGCTGCTGGTCACGCCCACGAAGGCGTTCTGCAGACCGGGCGTAAAGCCGGAGGAGTATGCGCTCTCGTAGAAATAGTCCATGATACCATAGAATTGGGTACGGGAGCCGTACAGCGGCGTGAAACCTTTAAATATTTTGTGGTCCGGAAGCCCCAGGGGGTTCCCGCCGTAGTCTACGGGTACGAAATCGTCACCGCTCAGATGATCGTAGCCCAGCACGAAGCCCCATTTTTCGGTGGGGGTATAGTTGGCCTTAACGCTGGCCATCCAGGCCTGGATGGGGTAAGGCTTGATATCTCCAACCACCGTCTGGCCCCTTTGCAGATAGGCCGATGCTTCCAGGGTGAAGTTTTTGGGATGCAGGTTGATATAGGTACCCATCATCTGCTGGAAAACCACCTTGGGATCGACATTAATCGTCGGATCCATGCTGCCTGCCTGCAGGCCCATATTCATGAACAGCAGCGAGGCACCCAGCGGAATCTTGGAAAAGTCGTAGTGGTACCAGAACGTTTGCATGGTCTTGTAGGCCTGTGCACCACCGGAGTAAAAGGTGCCGGAATAGACGTTCTCGGAATTCTGGTTATAGGCCAGGATAGCGTGGAACTTGTGCCCATGGCCCTCATAGCCCAGACGTACGACATCGTGGGACAGGGCGGCGGTGGCCATATCGTTGGCGCCGATGATACGTTCGTCGTCGTAGGAAAGCACTACGCGTCCTACCTGCGCAAAGAGCCCTTGCCGGGAGCTGATCTTGGCCCAGCCTTCATAGAGGTTCAGGGCCTGGCTGCCCTTCATGCCCCAAACCGCCAGGTTCTGGAGCGTGGCGTGGACTTGCAGCCCCTTGCGAAGATACTCCGTAGTGATACGGGTTCGGCCGAAGAGGAAACTGGAATGGTCTTCCTGGCTCTTGGCAGCACGGGGCAGACCGCCTGCGCAGATTTCGCCGTGGGCCATGACTTCCAACTTGAGGTTGATCTGGTTTTTCAGGCTGTCTTTCTGGGCATTTGCCCGGTTCCAGGGAAGGAGCAGGGCCGCTGTGGCAAGTATGGTGATACAGAGTTTATGCATAACGCTTAATCTGTGGTTTCGTACTACAAATATAATAAAAAAAGTATTGACCCGCTTTTTCTGTAAAAATCGAGCAAATGAAACACTATTTGCGGGTTTTTGACACTTTGTAAAACCGATTTTTACACCTTTTTACGCGGGATATTGAGAATGTTTTCATCTTTGCATCCGGTTTCAAAAAACAAACGCATATGATGACGAACGATAACAATAACCTAATAAAAACTATTCGTGTCGAAGTGGAGGAGCGCCAGGCGTTTCTTGATCCTGGCCTGACGCTCGCTTCACTGGCAATGCGCTGCCGCAGCAATCGCACCTATGTATCTTCGGCTCTGATGGAGCTTGGCGGATTCTTCGTGTATATTAATAGTCTGCGCCTCACATTTGCCATGTCCTGGCAGCAGTCGCATCCCAACACCACCCTGGAGCAGGTGGCCCTGGCCTCCGGTTTCCACTCCCGTCAGACCTTCTATAATGTAAGAAGGCAACTGATGCACTGATTTCTCCCCAGACTTCTTATTACTATTAGTGTTAAATACTTGCTTTTCTTTACCGGCGCCCTTCGGGTGTCGGTAATTCTTTTTAAAAACTTGCAAAAATGGATGTAAAATGCGAAATTTGTCCGATTTATGTTTTACACCCTGCAAGATGTTCTTTTCGGCGCTTCGCTGGCGGTCTATGTCGCTGCCAGTGTAATTGTATCCGTCGTACGGTGGGGGCATCGCTGTGAGCCGTATGCCCATCACATGGACTATTATCACCCGGGTTGGAAAACCGTCGTTTTCTGTTTCCTGACCAACCTGATGATGCTTCCGCTGCTTTTCATGCTGCGGGAGTATGATGCCATCATGGCACTTCGGCTTATCCTGATGCTTGCGTCCCCGTACTTCTGCGCCATGTTCCTGTTCACATATTTTGGGAAGATGCTCGGGCATAACTCCTGGATGTGGCCGTTGCTGCTGCTTTCCATCCCCTTTGCGGTGACGGTGCTGGTGCTGGTAGCCCTGGCTGTGGAACCCGGGATACAGTTCGTCGGCCGCAATGCCCGCATCGTGGGTTACGTGTCGGGTTCCCTTACCTTAATATTCCTTTATGCATACGGCGCAGCCTTCCATATGATTGCCAAGGCCCGCCGCCGTTTCTCGGAAGAGAACTACTCCAACCCCGAGGATTTCCCGCAGGAATTCGCCGGACAGGCCATCTGGCTGGCCGGCTTGCACCTGATCGTGAGCTGGACCATCTCCTTTATCGGCACAAAGCCCGTCCTTACCATAGGCCTGATTCTGCTTACCGTTGTCATCATCGTCTTCCTCATTATCGCCCTTTCGCCCCACCGGACGCTGGACGTGAACCGGCTGGAGGCCGAGCAGCACGCGAAGATATCGGCCGATGAAATGGCCCGCCACGTATGGGAAAATTCCGAACCGGAGGAGGTAGAGGTCCTGTCGCCCGCCCGCAAGGAGGAAATCCTCCAGTTGCTGCGTCATGCGGTAGAGAAAGACCGGGCCTACCTGGACAACCACCTTACCCTGGCCCGCCTGTCGCGGGACTGCGGGGTTAACCGCACCTACGTATCGGCCGTCATGAACGAATATCTGGGCGGTTTCTTCACCTATATCAACCGCTGCCGTCTGGATCATGCGTCGCGCTACCGGACCGAGCATCCCGAATCTTCCATCGAGGAGGTGGCAACTTCGTCGGGCTTCGGCTCCCGTCAGAGTTACTACAACGCCCGCAGGCAGCTGGAGGGGTAAATCATGCCTTCGCAGGGTAATATCGTCGTCAAAAAGGCGCGGGTGAACAACCTGAAGGAGATTACGGTGGAAATCCCCCGGAATCGCCTGGTTGTAATCACCGGCGTTAGCGGAAGCGGCAAAAGCTCCCTGGCCTTCGATACGCTTTATGCCGAAGGACAGCGTCGCTTTGCCGAGAGTCTCTCGTCCTATGCCCGTCAGTTCCTGGGCCGTATGTCCAAGCCCGACGTAGACCTCATCGAGGGCATTCCGCCGGCCATCGCCATCGAGCAGAAGGTGAATATCAAGAACCCGCGCAGCACCGTGGCCACCACCACCGAAATCTACGACTACCTGCGCATCCTGTTCGCGCGCATCGGCCGCACGTATTCGCCCGTGAGCGGGGAAGAGGTAAAGGCCCACACCGTGGGGGATGTCCTGGCCTTTCTGGCCGATGGCAACCCGCACGCCGCCTACATCCTGGCCGACCTTCGGTGGGACGCCCGGCAGGACCACGTGGAACTGATGCTGGGCCTGAAGGAGGAAGGCTACGGTCGCCTGTTCTCTCCGGCCGACGGCACCACTTATCAGATTGAAGACGTCCTGAAAATGGACGGTCACTATCCCAGCGACCTCTGGCTCCTGGTAGACCGTGTCAAGACCAAAGGCCCCCTGGATGACGATATGCGCACCCGACTGCATTCCTCTATCCAAGCCGCTTTTGATAAAGGCAATGGTGACATGGCAGTCTGGGAGAAGGTGGAGGGGACTGAGGCCCCCGAATCCGTGGCCACCCTCGGCCGCGTAAGAGGGAGGGGCCCGGAGCAGGCGCGCAGCGCCGGCGCATGGGAGGGGTCGCGAAGCGACGATTCGGGGGCCTCAGTGCCCTCCGCCTTCCACAAATTCTGCAGTCGTTTCGAAAGGGACGGCATGGTGTTTAGGAAGCCGGACGAATATCTGTTCAGTTTCAATAGTCCGTTAGGGGCTTGCCCTGTATGTGGAGGACTTGGTAAGATTGTGGGTGTGAGTGAGGATTTGGTTGTGCCGGACAAGACCAAGAGTATTTACGACGGGGCTATAGCTTGCTGGCGCGGGGACAAGATGGGCTGGTTCAAGGACCAGTTGATCAAGAATGCCGAACGGTTTGACATTCCCATCTTCGAGCCGTATGCCAAACTTACTCCGGAGCAGAAGCATGTGATCTGGACTTACCGGGGAGATTACGAGGATCCCAGCGATTTCTGCGGCCTGGACCAGTTCTTCGAATGGGTCGAGAGCAACCGTTACAAGATACAGTATAAGTATATGTTGTCCCGGTACAGCGGACGTACTACCTGCCATTCGTGCGGAGGCAGCCGCCTGCGGCCGGAGGCTTTGTACGTGAAAGTGGCGGGAAAGACCATCCACGACCTGCTGAGCATGACCGTGGATGAGTTGTTGAAGTGGATAGATTCTTCGCTGCCGCTCAGAATGACAGACACAGAGCGGGAGATTGCCGGAAAGGCCATCGAGGAAATCCAATACCGGCTGCAGTGCATCCAGGACGTAGGACTGGGGTATCTGACGTTGAGCCGTACCATGAATACGCTCAGCGGTGGCGAAAGCCAGCGCGTGAACCTGGTCACGGCCCTGGGCAGTTCGCTGGTGGGGTCACTGTACATCCTGGACGAGCCTTCCATCGGCCTGCATCCCCGGGATACCGACCGCCTCATTGCCGTTCTCAAACGGCTGCGCGACATCGGGAATACCGTGGTGGTGGTGGAACACGACCCGGAGATTATCCGGGCGGCCGATCACCTGATTGACCTGGGCCCCCGGGCCGGTGTCAATGGGGGAGAGGTGGTGTTTGAAGGGACCCTTGCGAAGGAGATCCCGGGTCAAGCCCGGGATGAGGAAGGCGCCCAAACCCCGGAGACGGTTTCGCTTACTTTGCAGTACCTGAACGGTATTCGTAAGCCGTACAAGCGGGAGAAGAATCCCTGGCGGTATTCCATTACGGTGGAAGGCGCCATGCAGAATAACCTGAAGGACATCAATGTCCAGTTCCCCCTGAACGTGTTCACGGTGGTGAGCGGTGTGAGCGGCAGCGGAAAGAGCTCCCTGGTGGGCGACATCCTGTACCCGGCGCTGCACCGGCGCATCAACGAGACCGGAGATCTTCCCGGAACGTTCAAGGGCCTTTCCGGAGACCTGAACCGCATTACGCGGGTGGAATACGTGGACCAGAATCCCATCGGCAAGAGTTCCCGCTCCAATGCCGTAACATATCTTAAAGTATACGACGATATTCGCAAACTCCTGAGCGACCAGCAGTTCGCCCGCATCAACGGCTTCACGCCCAGCTACTTCTCCTTCAACCAGGAGGGCGGACGCTGTCCGGAATGTCAGGGAGACGGCTTCGTGAAGATTGGCATGCAGTTCATGGCCGATGTTACCATGGTCTGCGAAAGCTGCGGCGGCAAGCGCTTCAAGCCCGAAATCCTGGAGGTGCGCTACCAGGGGCTGAACGTGGATGACATCCTGAATATGAGCGTGGAGCAGGCCATCACCTTCTTCGGCGCGCAGAAGGAGGATGCCGCCAAGTCCATTGCCCAGAAGCTGCAGCCGCTCATGGATGTGGGACTGGGTTATATCAAGTTGGGACAGCCTTCCAGCACGCTGTCCGGCGGTGAAAGCCAGCGCATCAAGCTGGCCTACTTCCTGTCCCTGGCTTCGGGCGGGCGGGAGAAGATCCTCTTCATCTTTGACGAACCCACCACGGGCCTGCACTTCTACGACGTGGAGAAACTGCTCAAGGCCTTCGACGTCCTCATCTCCAAGGGGCACACGGTCCTTGTGGTAGAACACAACCTGGATGTGATCCGCAGCGCCGACTGGGTCATCGACCTGGGACCCGACGCCGGCGACAAGGGCGGCGAAGTTGTCTTCGCCGGCACGCCGGAAGATTTAAAAAAGCATGGTAAAACATTTACAGCCCAATACCTATGAAAAAGATCGCTGCTATAACCATGGTCCGCAACGACGACTTCTACCTGCGCAAGTGGGTAGAGTACTATGGCCGTGAGCTGGGCGGCAAAGAACATCTGTACATCTATTTCGACGGCCTGGACCAGGAGATCGCTCCCTTCTGCGAAGGCACGCACGCCGAGAAAGTGGAAAAGATCGGCACGCAGGTCGTATCGGCCGAGAAAGGGCGTCTCAGGCATCTGTCCCTGAAAGCGGCCGAACTGCTCGCGGGCGGCTACGACCTCGTCATCGGCGTGGACGCCGACGAATTCGTCGTCGTGGATCCCAAGCTGGGCAAGACCCTCGTGGAGTTCCTCAGCGAGCTCGACGTGAAGGGCTCAGCTTCCGGCCTCGGCCTGGATTTCGGCCAGAAAATGGGCGAAGAACCCGATATCACGGAGGACAGGCCTTTCCTCCAGCAGCGGCATTACGCCCAGATCGGCACGCGCTATACCAAGCCGTCCATCCTGGCCAAGCCCTACACCTGGGGAAGCGGCTTCCATCGCATCAAAGGACATAATTTCCATATCGTCAAGGACCTGTACCTGTTCCACTTCGGCTACTTTGACATGAAGCGGCTGCAGGACCGTTTCCAGGACAAGGACCGCCTGGCCCAGGGCTGGGGCAAGCACATGCAGAAGCGTTCCCGCGCCATCCGCCTGGTGACCGAACTCAAGGCCCGCGCCTTCGAGCCATGGACGAAGTTCGCCCGCATCTGCCAGCGCATCGCCCGTCCGCCCTATGCCTGGAACAAGCCCGGCATGTTCGGCCTGCGCCTGATCGTCCGTATCCCCGACCGTTTCCAAAATATCGTCTAAATGGGAAAGCCCCTCGTTTCCCTGATCGTTCCCATCTACGGGGTGGAGGCGTACATCGAACAGTGCGCCCGCTCGGTGCTGGGACAGACCTATTCCGACATGGAGTTCATCTTCGTGAACGACGGCACCCGGGACGGGTCTATGGACGTGCTCTCGCGCGTTTTGAAGGACTTCCCGGACAGGAACGTAAAGATCGTGAACAAGGAGAACGCCGGCCTGCCGCAGGCGCGGAAAAGCGGCCTGGAAGTCGCCACGGGCGAATACGTGATGCACGTGGACGCCGACGACTGGATCGAGGCCGATGCCGCCGCGCGCCTGGTTGAAAAGGCCCTGGAAACCGGTGCCGACCTGGTCTATTGCGACTTCTGGAAGGAATACGCCAACCGCAGCAAGCTGGACCACGAGCGCCTCTATACGGTGGAAACCAAAGCCCGCTGGATGAAGCGCCTCTATAACGACGGCGCCTACGGCTATGTCTGGTGCAAGTTTGCCAAGCGTTCTTTGTATGAAGGTATCTTTGCGCCCCGCTTCAACATGCACGAGGACATCATCTTCTCCACGCAGCTGATCTTCCGCGCTACGACGATCGCGCAGCTCAGCGTTCCGCTCATCCACTACCGCCGCACCAACGATTCGTCGGCCACGCGGGTGGCGCGGGCCAAGCGCAGGACGCAATCGGCCCGGAATATCCTGGACCTGGTGGCCAACGGTGGACCGGAGGTCGCGGTCGTCCGCCGGGAAATGATAAAAAAGGCCGCATGGAATGCTTTCCGATACGACCGTTCCCTATTCGTTGAATATCCTTTCCTGAAGGAGGAGGCTCCTACTCTTTTGAAGCTGCTAGGCGTTTAAAGAGCGCGTCCCACTGATCCATGATCTTGTCCTGGGTGTAGTCGGACGTCTTGGCGTTCACTGCCCGGCCCATGCTCTTGCGCAGCTCGGGGTTCTCGATGAGCGTGCAGATCTTGTCGGCCATGGTGTCGATGTCTCCCTGGTCGGCCAGCATGCCGCTGACGCCGTCCTCGATGAACTCGGAGGGACCGCAGGGGCTGCGCATGCACACGCAGGGCAGGCCGACGGCGGCGGTTTCCAGCAGCACCATGGGGAAGCCTTCGTACAGGGAAGTCATCAGATACATGGAACTGTTGAGCATTTCGGTCTTGATGTCGGAGGTGGCGGGATGTGCCTTGATGACGTCCTCCAGGCCCTCTTTATGGATCAGGCGTACAATCTTTTCCTTCTTCTTGCCGTTGCCGTAAAGGTCCAGGATCCAGTCCGGATGGCGCTCGTGCACCTTTTTCCATACATGGACCATGCTGGCGTAGTTCTTCTGTTTTTCAAAGCGGCCGGCGCTGATGGCATGGTTCGCCTCCAGGGGAGCCTGCTTGTCGGACGTGAAGGTGAGGGGATTGTAGATCTGCTCCAGGTTGGGGCAGTAGGGGCTCCATGTCTGCTTGTCTTCCTTGGTGAGGACGACGAAGCAGTCCAGTCCGGCCGAGGCTTTCTCGTAGCGGCGGAGGCGGAGACGCTTCCCTTTGACGAGATAGCTGTCGTGGGAGAAGTGCAGTTCGGCCATGATGACCGGCACCAGGCCCTTGAGCTCGTGTAGGTGGGTGAACTCGCGGAAAACCAGCGAGTTGACGATATCCGGTTTCTCCTCTTTGATGAGCGCTTTCAGGGCACGCATGTAGCGGCCCATGTTCCACGGCATGTGGATGTTGACGCCCAGGTCAATATGTCTCACGTGGGGATCCAGCGGGAAGAAAGTCGGTCTCCCTTTCTGGTGATTGGTGACGATCACCACGTCGTATCCGTATTTTGTGGCGAGCAGGTTCGCTTTCATGATCAGCACTCTCTCCAAACCTGCCGAATTGTAAATCGTATTTGCGAGGTAGAATATTTTCATGGGCGCAAATTTACGCTTTTTTCTTAGTATATTTGCATACTATGAAAGGAATCGTTCTCGCCGGAGGCTCCGGCACCCGTCTTTATCCCATCACCAAGGGCGTTAGCAAGCAGCTTCTGCCCATCTACGACAAACCTATGGTGTACTATCCCATCAGCGCCCTCATGCTGGCGGGAATCCGGGATATCCTCATCATTTCCACGCCCCAGGACCTTCCGGGATTCCGGCGCCTGCTGGGCGACGGAAGCGACTTCGGCGTCAACTTCAGCTATGCCGAGCAACCCTCGCCGGACGGCCTGGCACAGGCCTTCATCATCGGCAGGGATTTCATCGGCAACGACAGCGCCTGCCTGGTGCTGGGGGATAATATCTTCCACGGCGCCGGCTTCGAGGAACTGCTGGAAAATGCCGTCTACACGGCCGAGCACGAGTCCAAGGCTACGGTCTTCGGCTATTGGGTAAGCGACCCCGAACGCTACGGCGTGGCCGAATTCGATGCCGCCGGCAACTGCCTGTCCATCGAGGAAAAGCCCAAGGAACCCAAGAGCAATTACGCGGTGGTCGGCCTGTACTTCTACCCCAACAGGGTGGTGGATGTAGCCTCCCATATCAAGCCCAGTGCCCGCGGGGAGCTGGAAATCACCACCGTAAACCAGGAATTCCTGAAGGCCGGGGAACTCAAGGTCCAGACCCTGGGCCGCGGCTTCGCCTGGCTGGATACCGGTACACACGATTCCCTGGCCGAAGCCTCCATCTACATTGAAACCATCGAAAAACGCCAGGGCCTCAAGGTGGCTTGCCTGGAGGGAATCGGCCTGGAAAAGGGCTGGATTACCCCGGAACACCTGCGCGAGGTTGCCAGGCCCATGGCTAAAAACCCTTATGGCCAGTATCTTCTGAAAATGGCCGACAACGCATGATCAACGTCATTCATACCGATATTCCCGACGTACTTATCATCGAACCCAAGGTGTTCGGTGACGCGCGGGGCTATTTCTTCGAAAGCTGGAGTCAGCGGGACTTCGAACAGGCCTTGGGCCGCTCCATTCACTTTGTCCAGGACAACGAGAGCAAAAGCCGCTACGGCGTGCTGCGCGGGCTGCATTTCCAGAAGGGATTTGCCTCGCAGAGCAAGCTGGTGCGGGTGGTAAGCGGTCGCGTGCTGGATGTGGCGGTGGACATTCGCCGCGGATCTCCCTGGTTCGGCAAATACGTGTGCTGCGAATTAAGCGGGGAAAACCACCGGCAGTTCTTCATCCCCCGCGGTTTCGCGCACGGGTTCTCGGTCCTGAGCCCCGAGGCCGTGTTCCAGTACAAATGCGACTATTTGTATGAGCCCACTCAGGAAGGCGCCATTGCTTGGGACGACCCTGCCCTGGGCATCGACTGGGGGCTTCCCGCCTCCGATATCCTGCTTTCCGAGAAAGACAAGCATCATCCGCTCTTGGCCGAAGCCCCGGATCTGTTCGACTATAACATAGACTATTACGCTGAATGAAAGTACTGGTAACAGGTGCCAACGGCCAGTTGGGACGGTCGCTACGTGACCGCGCTCTGGGTGACTTCCTTTACACCGACGTAGAGGAACTGGATATTACGAATCTGGAGGCCGTCCGGGCCATGGTGGCCTCGGAAGGCGTCGAGGCCATCGTGAACTGCGCCGCCTATACCAATGTGGAGGCCGCCGAGGACAACGAGTCCCTGGCCGAACTCCTGAATGCCAGGGCCGTGGAGAACCTGGCCGTAGCTATGAAGGAAGTGAATGGCCTCCTCATCCATATCTCTACAGACTACGTCTTTGGAACGGAACCGTACAATACGCCCTGCACCGAAGAGCAGACCGGCACCCCCACGGGCGCCTATGGCCGTACCAAACTGCACGGAGAACAGGCTATCCGCCGGGTAGGCTGCCGTTCGGTCATTATCCGTACCGCCTGGCTCTATAGCGAATACGGCAACAACTTCGTCAAGACCATGCTTCGCCTCACCTCCGAGAAGCCGTCCCTGAAGGTGGTCTTCGACCAGGTGGGAACGCCTACTTATGCCGGAGATTTGGCCGAAGTCATTCTGCGGATCCTGCAGAAGGCCGATGCATCGGCCTCCTGCGAGATATTCCATTTCAGCAATGAAGGTGTCTGTTCCTGGTACGATTTCGCCAAGACCATTGCTGAGTACGCCGGCCATACGGCCTGTGACATCCAGCCGTGCCACAGCGACGAATTCCCCTCGAAGGTTCGTCGGCCCGCCTACTCCGTGCTGGATAAGACCAAGATCAAGCAGGCGCTGGGCATTACCATCCCTTACTGGACCGAGTCCCTCAAAAAGTGCCTGAAAGGCTTACTGTAACTGGATAAACCGTGTTGCGACGGAGTTCCTGCAGGGGAATTCTGTAGGTGACGCGTTCGCCGGGGTCGGTGTGGTACTCGTCGGAGTGGTATTCGGCCTTGAGTTCTACGTAAGTATTGTCCTTGCAATTTTCCAATACATAGAGGCTGCTCAGGCCACCGGTGCGGTTGAGGCCGTCTACTTCCGTGTTGCTGTGGGTGAAGCCGCGGGTGAAGCAGTCGAGGGCCTCGCTGCCGGGGAAGAGCGTTACTGATGACGGGCAGTTTCCCACGCTGGCGTCGGTGATTTTGATCAGGATGCCGGGAGGCAGGTCGCTTCGGTCCACTTCCAGGTCTATGCGGGCCATGAGCCGTTCCAGTTGAAGTTCCCTTTTGGGACCGGGGACCACGTTCTCCAGGACCACGGCCATGGGCATGCCGCGGCTGTATTCGTCGGGGTAGGCCAGGTGATAGCGGTACTGCCGGGCCTCCTCCAGGGCAAGGGCCGGCAGGGTGTAGCCCAGGTTTGCCGCTGCTATAATCGTATAAGGTACATCCCGGAGCAGCCGGGTATTGTATACCGTGCCTTCCTTGAAATACGACCGCTCTTCCAGGTCTCCGAAGGCGTTGTAGATGAGGATATTACAGTCGCTGATGCGTAGTTCGTCAGGGTTGGCTGCACGCGTGGGGCTATTTAGTGGAGTACGGAGGATGAGTTCCGTTTCCGAAAACAAACGTGCATATGAATCCTTCCGCGTGCAGGCAACCGCAACGAACAACAACAGGATCATGAAAGGTTTATTCATCGTTTAAAAGGCTATGTGTTGTGCCTGGGCTCGTTCCCACGGCACGGTGACATTCTCCAGAACCACGGTTCCGGCCTGCACCGGCTGGTAGGGGTCCGGTGCGCCTTTGCGCGTGAGGGTGAGTTGCAGTTCATACGTATTCCCCGGCTGCAGGTCCGGGAGCGGGACCGGGTAGTAACATTCGTCCGTCCCCACCCGTCCGGCCAGGACCAGGCGCAGCTGCGGACCGGGGTAGCAGTAAAAATCGCGCTGGGGATACATCCTCTCCGGGCCGATATCCCCCAGTCCCTCCTGCAGCAGCATGTCGGGGTAGGGCAGTTGCAGGACGGCCGTGCTGTCGGGAGCCCCGCCGTTCAGCCAGGAAAGCGGCGTCGGCCGGGTGCTCCATTCCAGGGGTTTGCACTCGACCCCCGCGTAGGCCAGGTACAGCAGCGTGCTGGTGAAGGGGATGCCGCGGTAGGCCTGCCGGGAGAAATCGGCCGATACGGATCTGAGCCGCACGCGGCACAGCATGGGCTTCATCTCCAGGGAAAGCTCCCGCACCGGGTTGTCGGCCAGCCAGGCCTGCCCGAAGGTAAGGGGATGGTAGGGCGAATCTTCCTGCAGGGAGAAGCGGTGCTTGCAGAGGTCGGCGTACGTGCGGATCCCGTACCAGGCGTCCCGTCCCTGCGGGCTTCCGCCCAGCGCAACCAGGCGTCGGCTGCCCGCCGTGGCCAGGGCATGGACCGGGTCTTCGCCGTCCGTGGCCACCCGCTGATAACTGTCCAGACTTTGGATGCCGCCCGTGCCAAAACAAAACAAATCAACACTGTCCCTTATTGTATTTTTCTTCCATTGTATGTAAATTTGCCTCTCGCTCTTCCCGGGTAAGGTATCCGACAAGGGCATACAGGAGAATAAAAAGGCCGGAAACTGCCAGATAAAGGCTATTATTGCCGCAGAGGTGCGGCGCGAGCAGTGCGCAATGGAATCAGGTTTTTTGAAGAAGTTCCGGCCTGTATGTAAGCTTCTTTTCATCTGTGTGTCAACTTGTGGTCTGGCAGCAAAGCTATGGAAGGAAAAGCGCAATAACAACGGTCGGCTAAAACAAAGTGTGGTATTAGCCGATTCAAACGAAAGTTTTTCTTTTTCAGCCGGATAATCGGCTAAAAAATATATGTTTTGTATGAATATTAGGCGTCTGTTTTACCCCAAAAGGGACCTGATTCCCATCCTGGAACATCAGGCAGGCCTGCTGTGCGAGAGCTCCAGGCTGTTCTGCGAAATGCAGTTTACCCTGGACCCCGAGGTCTGGAAGAATATCTTTTTGGAAATGCGCAATCTGGAGCATCGCGGAGACGCCCTGCTCACGGAGTTCCGCGAGGATATCGGCCAAACGGCCCTGGGCCACGGCCCGCGCCGGGAACTCACCACCGTGGCCATGGCCATGGACGATTGCCTGGACGTGCTCAAGGACAGCGCCAACGCCCTCAATATTTACAAGCCCGTCAAGATCGATCCTCAGCTGCAGGAACTTGCCCGCATCATCGAGGACGAAGCCAAGGCCATCCGTGAACTGATGCCCCTGCTTAACAACATCAAGAAGAACGCCACCCGCATCGCCCTGCAGGCCGACCGCGTCTCCGAACTGGAGCACGACGCCGACGAAGCCTACGAGCGCTATGTGGGCTACATCTTCTCCGAGGAACCCGACCTCCGGGAAATGACCAAGTACAAGAACCTGGCAGAACTTTACGAAAAAGCCACGGATGCCGGAAAGCACGTGGCCGACTGCGTGAGGATCCTGCTCATGCGTTATGTTTAGAAACCATTATTAAAAAGATGGGCCTGGCAATTGCCAGGCCCATCTTCATTAACCTCCGAAGTTATCGAAGAGGATGCTCTCGGGTGCAACGCCCAGGGAATCCAGGAGGTCGCATACGCACTTGGTCATCATGGGCGGACCGCACATGAAGTACTTGATGTCCTCGGGGGCCTCGTGGTCCTTGAGGTAGGTCTCGTTCATCACATTGTGTACGAAACCGGCGGTGTACTTGACGCCAGCAGCATCGGCTGCGGGATCGGGACGGTCCAGAGCCAGGTGGAAGTGGAAGTTCGGGAACTCGCTCTCGATTTCGGCGAAATCTTCCAGATAGAAGGCTTCTACCAGGGCGCGGGCGCCATAGAAGAAGTGTACCTGACGTTTGGTCTTGAGGGTCTTGAACAGGTGCATGATGTGGCTGCGCAGGGGAGCCATACCGGCACCGCCGCCCACGAAGATGTATTCCATATCCTCGGGGTCGTCCTTCGGCAGAAGGAACTCTCCGTAAGGGCCGGAAATCATCACCTTGTCACCCGGCTTGCGGGAGAACACATAGGTGGAGGCGATTCCCGGAGGAACACCGGGCACGAACTTGAAGACGCCCTTGGGCTGGGTACGGTCGAACGGAGGGGTCGCGATACGTACGTTCAGCTTGATGAGGTCCTTCTCGGCCGGATACGAGGCCATGGAATAGGCACGGATGGTGGGAACGGTATTCTTGTACTTGAGGGAAGTGATGCCGTACTTTTCCCAGTCACCCTTGTAGATATCGGCCACACCCATGTCGGAGAAATCGGCCTCATATTCAGGGATGTCAATCTGGATGTACTCACCGGACTTGAAGTCGATGTGCTCTCCTTCGGGGAGTTTCACGGTGAATTCCTTGATGAAGGTAGCCACGTTCTCGTTGGATATGACTTCGCACTCCAGTTTCTTCACGCTGAGGGCGCTTTCGGGAACGGCGATCTGGATGTTGTCCTTTACCTTGACCTGGCAGCCCAGACGCCAGCCTTCCTTGATCTGCTTGCGGGAGAAGAAACCCGTTTCGGTGGGAAGGATGGTTCCGCCGCCTTCGATGACCTGCAGTTTGCACTGGCCGCAGTTGGCCTTACCGCCGCAGGCGGAGGGAAGGAAGATGCCGTGGTCGGCCAGGGTGTGCATGACGTCTCCTCCGGGAGTGACCTCCAGCTCCTTGGTGCCGTTGTTGATGTTGATCTTAACGGTGCCGGAAGGAGTGAGGGCGGTCTTGATCCAGAGGAGCAGTGCCACCAGGATCAGGGTCACTACTGTAATGACGATGATGGAGAATATAATTGTATTGACCATAATTCAATCCTCCTACAGTGAAATGCCCATGAAGGTCATGAAGGCGATGCCCATGAGACCCACGGTGATGAAAGTAATACCCAGGCCCTTGAGTGCCGGGGGAACGTTGGAGTAGGCCATCTTCTCACGGATGGCGGCCAACGAAACGATGGCCAGGAACCAGCCCAGACCGGAGCCCAGGGCATAGACGCTGGCTTCACCGATGTTCAGGAAGTCTTTCTGCTGCATGAACAGGGAACCGCCCAGGATGGCGCAGTTCACGGCGATCAGGGGCAGGAAGATACCCAGGGACGAATACAGCTCCGGAGAGAACTTTTCTACCACCATTTCTACAATCTGCACGATGGCGGCGATGACGGCAATGAAGACGATGAAGCTCAGGAAGCTGAGGTCTACGCCTTTGATGAGGGCATCGGGGGCCAGCACATAGGTGTTGAGCAGATAGTTGATGGGGAGGGTCACCAGAAGCACGAAGATAACTGCAAGGCCCAGGCCGGCAGCCGTCTTCACATTCTTCGATACTGCCAGGAATGAGCACATTCCCAGGAAGTAAGCGAAGATCATGTTGTCCACAAAGATGGACTTGGTGAATAAGCTAAGATATTCCATAAGGCGTTACAGTTTACTTTTCCTGGAGATCTTTCTGGATAGAGCGCTGCACCCACACGATGCATCCCAGGAGGATGAGGGCGAAGGGCGGCAGGATGACCAGGTTGTTAGGTACATAGCCGAAGCGGTTCAGGATGTCGATGCCGAACAGGGTGCCGGAGCCCAGGAGCTCGCGGAAGAAGGCAACGATGATGAGGATGAGGCCGTAGCCGGCGCCGTTGGCAACACCGTCCAGGAAGCTGGGCCAGGGCTTGTTGCCCAGGGCGAAGGCTTCGATACGGCCCATAACGATACAGTTGGTGATGATGAGGCCGATGTAAACGGACAGCTGCTTGTCAATGGCGTAGGTGGCTTCGAAGGATTTGAGAACCTGGTCTACCAGGATTACCATCATAGCCACGACCACCAGCTGTACGATGATACGTACGCGGCCGGGAATGGTATTGCGCAGCAGCGACAGGATGAGGCTGGAGATACCGCAGACCACAATCACGGAGAGGGCCATGACCAGCGCACCCTTAAGGGTAACGGTAACCGCCAGGGAAGAGCAGATACCCAGCACCAGGACGGTAATGGGGTTGCCCTTGAAGATGGGGTTCAGAATGGTTTCTTTGAGTTTTGCATCCATGGCTTATTCCTCCACTTCGTTAGTTTGTTCACAATTACCGCAGCACTCTTTCTTCGGGGCGTTGGCCAGGAAGTACTGTGCATAGGCGGCCAGCCAGGTGTCGATGGCGGCGTCCAGACCCTGGGAGGTCATGGTAGCGCCTGAGATGGCGTCGATCTTGTTGTCCTTGACAGACTTGCCGTCGGCTTCCTTGGGGGCACCGCCCTTCACGATGTCGAAGACATTCTTGCTGTCGAAATCGGCAACCTCACCGATGAACTCTGCCTGGAAGCTGGGGTCGTCCTTGATCTTGGCGCCCAGACCGGCGGTCTCGGACTCGTGGTCGAAGTAGGCGCCGCCCATGGTCTTAAGGTCTGCATCGAAGCTGATGTAACCCCAGATGGGACCCCACAGGCCGGCTCCGTAGATGGGAACCACCGTGCGGCCGTTCTTGAATACGAACACGGGAAGCTGGGCTTCTCCGGTCTTGTTGGGACCGCCCTTGATATTGTAGTTCTGGCGCTTGAGGTCCTTGGGGCCGTAGACTTCGAGGTCTTCCAGGTTGCGGACCACATTGCCTTCCAGGTCAATCACAAAGGCTTTGTCAATCTCCTGAGAGTACTTTTCCAGGACAGCGGCGTTGCCAAGTCCGCTAATCTCGGCCTTGGTACCGTACTGGGCGCTGGTGAGCATCTGGGAAATGGTGTCGGCCTTCTCGTTGGCTTCCTGCTTGCCCTTGAGGCTCTGGGAAACGAACGCAAGGAGTGCGGCTACTACCACTACGATAACGGTAGTGTAGATAACGGTGTATACGTTGTTATTTGTATTCATAGCGCAAATCCTTTAGGCGGTTAATGCTTTCTTGGCACGGCGGTTGGTGTGGGAGGTAACCACGCAGTGGTCGATGAGGGGAGCCATGGTGTTCATGAACAGGATGGCCAGCATCATACCTTCCATATAACCAGGGTTCCACAGACGGACGACCACGGCCAGGGCACCCACCAGGAATCCGTAGATCCACTTGCCGGTTTCGGTCTGGGCTGCGGTGACAGGGTCGGTGGCCATAAAGACGGAGCCGAAGAGGAAGCCGCCCATCACCAGCTGATAGTAGCAGGGGAGGGTGGTGGCGCCAGCCAGTTGGCCCAGCCAACCCACCAGCAGACCGCCGGCGAGGGAGCTTACCATGATCTTCCAGGAAGCGACTCCGGACCAGACCAGGAGGAAGGCACCCAGGAGGATGGCCACCACGCTGGTTTCACCGGTAGAACCGGGGATGAAGCCCCAGAACATATCCATGAAGGAGTAGCTCTGGCTCATGTTGGAGATGACACCGGAGGCGGCGTCGAAACCACCGTCGTGTGCCATGGCCAGGGGTGTAGCGGCGCTGATGGCGTCTACGTTGCCCAGGCCGGCCCAGGTCTTGGAGACCCAGACGGAGGAGCCGGACATGCTGGAAGGATAAGAGAAGAAGAGGAAGGCGCGGGCCACCAGGGCCGGGTTCCAGATATTCATACCGGTGCCGCCGAAGACCTCTTTCACGAAGAGGACGCTGAATGCGACGGCCAGGGCCAGCATCCAGAGCGGAACGTCTACCGGAACGATGAGCGGAATGAGGAAGCCGGTGACGAGGTAACCCTCGTTCACTTCTTCACCGCGGATCTGGGCCGATGCGAACTCGATGCCGAGACCCACCACATAGGAGACAACGAACAGGGGCAGCATCCGGAGCAGTCCATAGAAGAACATATGCCAGAATGTCCAGCCCAGTCCATAAAGGGTAGAGGTCTGGAGACCCACGTTGTACATACCGAAGAGAGCGGCGGGAACGAGGGCGATGACCACCATGATCATGACGCGTTTGAGGTCGATGCCGTCACGTACGTGCGCGCCCTTGGTGGTTACGGTACCGGGGACCCGCAGGAAGGTGTCGAAGGCGTCGACGGTGGAATGCCACCAGGGAGTTTTCTTTTCGTCTGCCATAGTTTAAGCCATTTCTTTGATCATGAGGTCGATACCCTTCTGGATATAGGCCTGGATCTCGTTCTTGGAAGGGTCTACATAGTCGCACAGGGCCAGGTCTTCGGGCAGCACTTCGTAAATACCGAACTGCTCCATCTTTTCGATGTCGCCGGCCAGGCAGGCCTTGATGAGATAGATGGGGAAGATGTCCATGGGGGTGACATCCTCGAAGCACTTGGTCTCTACGAAAGCGCGGGGACCGCCGTGCAGGTTGGTAGTCATGTCGTACTCCTTCTTGGGGGTGAGCCAGGAGAAGTAGCTCCAGGAAGAGCTGTGCACCTTGGGACGGAAGGGCTTGGCCCAGCCGAACCATTCGCGCTCGTAGCCTTCCTTCAGGAGGGTGATCTGGTTCTGGAAGAAGCCCAGGTAACCGTCGGCTCCCAGGTTCTCTCCGGAGAGGACATCGCCTCCAACGACGCGTACGTCTTCTCCCACGGTGGTGAGCTCCTTGACGGGCGTGCCGGGCATGGCCACCACGTAGCCGAGTTTCTCGGCGGCGGGGCCGGTGACGGCTACCTTGCGGGTGAGCTCCAGCTTACCGGTGTTGATGACGTGGCCGATGGCAGCCAGCAGCAGCGGGCATACGGTCCAGACGGTCTGTCCCTTCTGGATGGGGTCGATGTGGCTGATCTGGACACCGACGTTGCCGGCCGGGTGCTTACCGCTGACGACGTGCAGGGTGGCATCCTTGATCTTGGCAAAGGCCGATTCCCCCTTGTGGATGGAAACATGCACGGGGGCAATCTTGGCCAGGGCGCTTACGCCGGCCTGGATATCGGCCACTGCGTCTCCCAGGACATAGTCTGTATCGGCTGCCAGGGGTGCCGTGCTGAAAGTGGAAATGAAAATTGCCTTGGGGGTAACGTCCAGGGAGGCCATTACGCCGTAGGGGCGCTGTACCAGGGAACCCCAGAGGCCGGACTTCAGGAGCAGGTCCTTAACCTCGGCGGCGTCTTTGGGCGCCTGCTTGCCAAAGTCTACGAACTCCTGTTTTACATCGGCCTTTACCAGCACTGCCAGCAATTTTCTCTTGGCACCGCGGACGATTTCCTGCACCGTGCCGCTCACGGGCGAGGTGAAGAGAATCTCGGGGTGCATTTTGTCGGCCATCAGGGGAGAGCCTGCCTTGACGGCATCGCCTTCCTTCACCAGCAGCCTGGGAACCAGGCCAGAGAAGTCTGTAGGCTTAACCGCAACAATGTCCGGGCTCACGGTTTTGATGACGACAGGGGCTGCAACGCCCTTCACAGGAACGTTCAGACCCTTCTTCAAAGCGAGATTGTTTGACATTATTGTAATAGATTTGTGTATCTTCATAAAAATACTGCGCGAAGTTACGAAAAATTTCGCGATTTCCGAATACTTGACAGGATTGGTTGTAATTGTTATCTTTGCAATTGTTAACCACAGAAATTAATACATTATGGGAGCAGTAAAATCGGGTGTTATCAGAAAGATTCTGGGATTGTTTGTAGCAGGTTTTGTCGGATATGGTGCCGCAAAGGTGGCCCCTATCGTACATAAGGATTCCGAACCGGAAAAACCCGCAGCCGTGGAACAGCAGCGGGAACCTTCCCGCCAGACAAAGGCAGAGCCTAAAGATAAGTCAAATGTGGACTATGTCTGGAGGCTGTATGAGACGCAGGAAAGCTGGGTCCAGGACGAAGAACCCAACTTACAACATCCGGAACTTTTGCACCTGGCGCCCGGTTCCCTTAGTTATCAGGAACACAGAAGCTGGGAGTATTATGATAAAAAAGGGCATTTGCAGATTATTTCCGATGTCTATACGGCCAGGCTTTCCTGGACGGTGCCTCCCTCCGAAATTGATTTCGGCCGGGAAGACGGGCTCATCTTCCATTACTCCGAGTACGTCAATTACGAACCCAGACTTCCCAAGGAGCTTTACCACGATTACGTGGAACGTGATACACCTAAATTTGGATTGGATATCAAGGCCGAGTGCGAATATGTGGGAGACGGAGCCTTCCAGTACGGACCCGATTGGCAGTATAGGGCCAGCCCTGTGATCCTGGACGGGAGAGATTATGACATCTCCGGAATTATGGGTCTCCGCGGTCCCGGCTTCAGCGGCCCCATTGAATCCATGGTAAACCTGGCCGACGGCAATTGGGAACTGGTAATCAAACAGTGGGTGGATATCAAGAACGCAACCTACGAATTCAAATACTGTTACCGGCTGGAAAAAGGACGCAGTTCCGGCGTAAGCTATTACACCGTGGACGACTGGATCGATTACTGGAGTAATGCAGAGCAGGAGGCCCTTGCCATCGCCAATTCCATCGTCGGAGATGACAAAGCATCCCAAAGCACAAGACGCAATATTATGAACGGGCCTGTCTCAACCGCCCGCCTCAAGAAGGAGACGTTGGAGTTGTATAAGAGGAACCTTGAAAGAGGCAATTAGCAGAAGGGTTTCTCTCGTTTTACGGCTTCCTCCAGAGCGTGGGTGGTGGTCAGGAGAAGTCCTTCTCCATCTATTCCGGTAAACTTGACTTCCGGGTTTTTCACCAGGACTTTGTCGGCGTCTCCGATCAGGGAGAAGGTCATTTCCGTCTCCTTGGCCATCGACTTGCCTTCGGCGGCGAAGGAGGCATACATCTCCACGATGGCGTCGCTGTCTCCCGCCGCGGTACGCTGAAGCATATTGTCCATCCGGCCCCGGATTTCGGCGGCCGCCTTGATTTTGTTCATATCCAGCTGCTTGCCATAGCCCATTGCTTCGATGGCGGTGAGCTTTGATTCCAGGGTGCGGTCTACGCCCTTGGGCAGCTGGCGTCCGGCTTCCCAGAGATGGCCCAGGGCCTCGTCTTCCAGCGCTTCAATCTGCGCCCGCCCGCCGGTGCAGTGCTTGGCCTCTTCCAGACAGCGTTCGAAGTGGTGCAGCGGCTCCTTGATCTTGTAGGCCTGCACGTGTTCCACCAGTTCCGGATTCTGCAGCGTTTCCATAGCGGTTTCCTTGGGCCTTACGACCTTTGCCACGTCCGGTCCGAAGGATTCGGGTCCCGTTGCCGACACGGCGGTCTGTTCGGCCTTGAAGGCCAGTTGGTCCACCTCCATCGGCGACACCCCGCGTTTTCCGGTAACTTGGTAGTAGTATTCGTCATTCCAGTAGCGGTTGGCGATTTCTTCCGGAAGGTCCTTGCCCCGGACGCGCAGCGTGTGGTCGTGGTCCATTCCCACCTTCTTGCAGGAGAAGGCCGATTTGGAAGAGTTGCCGGTGGCTTCGAAGAAGGTGACTTCCGACTCGTGCACCCCGAAATCGTTGGCCAGCTTCTTCTTGAGGACCTGCTTCACGCGCTCCGTCACAATCTTGTTTTCCGTGGTGAAGCGCCAGCGGTATTTGTCGCTCACCTTGGTGGAATTGAGATAATTCTTGGCAAAGCGGTCGCTCTGGACGGCCAGCACAAGTTCCTTCAGTTCGGCTTCGCTGATATTGGGATTGTCGCAGGCCTTGATGAACTTCTGGGCCTTTACGACGCCCCTGTTCTGTGCGCGCTGGGCAATATCCTTCAGGTACTTCATATCCGGCGAAGTCTCCATAAACTGTTTGCCGATGGCCAGCTTCTGCTTGCCCAGTTCGAAACCGTCCAATCTGATGTCTCCGTATTTTTTGATGGAGTCGGCAAGGGCAACGGTATAGCGCACCGAAGAGTAGCTCTTGCAGAGGCTTTTTTCTACGGCTATCAGGTCTTGTTTCACCAGGTCGGCGGTTTCGGCCATCGCCTGGCCCACCTGGGTGGTGGACAGTTTGTTCATCCCATACTGCATTCCTTTCTGGAGGGCAGCGGCTTTGATAATCTCCAGGGTGGCGAACTTGACGCCCAGCCAGAGGTCCTGCGCAAAGTTGGTGTCCCTCTCGGCCTGCTCGCGGCATTTCAGCAGGAATTCCCGGGGAGTATAGTAGGCCAGTTCAGACCCGCCCAGCGTGAAAACGCCCAGGGCGATGCGTCCGAGCATTGTTTTGGGCATAACGCCCTCATAGGTGACCAGGCACATGTCGAACAGGTCTCCGTAGTATACTTCCTCCCAGACATAGGCACTTTCTGCGGCATAGAGCGGGCCGATTTCGCCGTTGATGATGCGCATATACAGGTTCTGCAGCTTGTAGAATTCCGGCATACAGAAACCGAACCTTTCGTCGAAGGAGCTCATCAGCAGGGTAATCTTCCAGATAAGGGGAGCAAATTCGGGAGCCTGGGGAACGGAGAGCAGCTTGTTTCTCATTCGCTCCAGGTGCTCCCGGATGCGGTTGTCTTCCTGGACCATCCGGTCTACCTCCTGGGCCGTGGCCGCCATTCTCACGGGTTGGGGAATGACCATAGAGGTTTGTTCTGCCTTGAAGGTGCGGCCCTGATAGGTGGCAACGCACTTGATCTTTGCTTTGCACCGGTTGGGCGGCAGCATAATGGCCGACGGAACCACTTCGTAGATATAGGTGCGGGCACAGAATCCGTTGCCGATGCTGCGGTCGTCTACAGCATAGAACTGTACCTGGAAGCCCAGCCGGTGCACAGGGTCGGTGATGGGCTCTTCCTTTCTTCCGCAGTACCATTCCACCGATTCAGGGACGTCTTCGAAAGAGAGGTTCAGGGTTTCCGGATTGGGCGTTCCCACCAGCTTTTTTTCTCTGTCTTCGGCAAATAGCGTAATCTCCAGACGGGTGTGTGCGATGGCGGCTTCCTGTTTCTCGTCCGTAATTTCCACGTCGGTGGCGTTGATGCCTTCCGAGCCCTTGACCACGGGGTAGGCCTTGAGGTGGCCGATATGCATACGGACCCCCTCATAGAAGCGGTGGAGGGGCAGTTTCTCTTTCACCTCGCGCTGCCCGTCATTCACTTCTTCGCTGGCCTTTACCACCAGGTAGCAATTGTCTACGTATCCGGGCATCTTCCCTTCAATTTCCTTCGGGGACAGGGTGTCGATGATGTCCACGCTGTAGGACCCTTCTTTGTCGGGACGGGGTTTGGTGACGGAGAAGGATTCTCCCTTGTCGTTTTCCAGATCGGCCGTAACGCTTACCCGGTCGCTCAATCCCTCGACATAGAACCAGAGGGTTTCCGTGGTACGTTTGCCGGCCACGAAGGTGACGTGGTCCTGGACGAAGGTGATTTTCTTGATGTCTTCGATCTTGAACTTGAGATGGTTGTTCACCGTTCCTCCGGGGCCCTGGAAGGTAAAGATGACGGAACCGGAGTGGGGAATGGCAACCGTTTGCGGATCGGGAACCTGGATGCGCGCGACGCGGTATTTCCCGTTGTAGCCGGTTTCCAGGATGCTGATGTTTTCCCCTTCCCGTACCCGGATGGTTTTGGTAAGGTCAGGGCGGTTGATTACCTGGCCGTCTGCGGTGATCTCTTCGATCCTGGCGCCTACCATCTTGGGTTCGTCACCTACACGGAGGGTGTCTCCGAACTCCTTGTAGAAGACCATCCGGTACTGGCTCTGGGCCTTTTTCTTCTTCTTTTTGTCTTTGTCGTTCCCTCCGTCGGGATCTTTGTCGTTCTTGCCCTTCTTGTTCTTCTTTAGCCTTTTGGCCAGGACGCCCACACCGATGGCGCCGCCTCCTCCGATCCAGACGATGGGCGGAATCTTGGGGCCTTTCTGTTCGTCGCTGCCGTCATCGGCGATCACTTCGTTGTCGTATACGGGAAGGTCTCCGTCCCATTCGTAAACATAGGTCTGGCTTGCGAGGCTTTCCCAAATAAAGGAATTGAATCCGCTGCTTTTGGCGGCGTCAGGGCCGCCGCCCAGACTTCTGAGGCATAAAGACACCGAAATGACAAGCTGCGAATTCCTGTCGGGGACGAAGCCTTCCATATGCATATCGGCTTCGTGAGGGCGCGTATGAAGGGCGCTCACCCTCACTCTGGGAGACTCCCAGGTATGCACCTGCCAACTGTACTGTCCGGTTTGCTCGCGGTAGTATTCTTCGGAAGTACCTGTGTGCTGCGCGGTAACCGACATATAGACCGTCGGTACGGCCATCTCCAGGGCGGTGTTCCTGTTGGCTATTCTTGAGCCGCCGGTGGCATCGGTTACATTGATGCGCATCTCAATATCCTCTTCGGTTCCCCACTTGATCTTTTTGGGTGGTTCCTCCCAGGTATAAGTGAGCCCGAGGTCTTTCATTTCGGCCTTGCCCGAAGAGATCTTCCACTTCAGCTTGCTGCTCTTTTTGGTCTGGCTGGAGGAAACGCGGCTTTCTTTGCGCACCCAGTAACCGTCGGCACGGGAGGGCAGGGAAGCAAGGAGCAGAAGGCCGATGAGGGCGGGAACGAAGAGTCTATTCATTACAGGAAATACTTATTGATAATGAGCAGGACGGCGATGATGAGGATGGTAATGCCAATCCCCTTGACATACTTCCAGACCGTAGCCCAAAAGTTATTCTTTTGCGGCTGCGGCTGGTACTGCTGTTGGAACTGCGGCTGAGGTTGCGGCTGCTGGAACTGCGGCTGCGGCGCCGGCTGGGGAGCCGGAGCCTCGTCCCCGTCCCAGACGATGCCGCCGAATTCACCGGCCATATCGGGGGCCGATGTATCCGAGGAAATCTCTATCGTAGAGCCGGCCGGGGCGTCTATCACCAGCCCGCGGCCGTCTTCGGAAGGACGCACCTGCGGTTTCTGGGGCGGCTCCTGGGGCACACCGATGGCTACTTTCGTCCCGCACGAGGTGCAGAACTTTGTTCCGTCCGGGAGCTGGGTCCCGCAATTTGTACAAAAGCTCATAGCGCTTAACCTAAGAATTGGGTGAGGAGATAGACAAGGACCGCTGCGATCGCGTAGTGATACCACTTGACCTTGCTTAGTGGCTGCTTGGCCCTGGCCTCCCGCACCCGGTCCATATAGCTCATCTTCTGGGGTTGCTGGGGCGCCTGATACGGCTGCTGGTATTGGGGCTGCGGATTTGCACCGACGGGTGCTCCGCAGTTGGGGCAGAACCTGCTGCCGTCCGGAATCTGTGTTCCGCAATTGATGCAAAAGCTCATTTTATGGAAAAAGTTTTGTGTTTTTGCTTATGAGTACTGTGCGAAGATACGAATTTTTTGCTATTTTCGCACAATTTTAAGTACGAGGGAGAAGATTTATGAGTGAGATTCTACGGTCCTTGAACGAGGAACAATTAGCAGCTGTCAAGTGTACGGAAGGCCCCATGCTCATCGTGGCTGGGGCGGGCTCGGGTAAAACCCGCGTGCTCACTTCCCGCATCGCTTACCTGATAGAACAGGGTGTGCCCCCGGAGCGCATCCTGGCCCTTACTTTTACCAAAAAAGCCGCCGGAGAAATGAAGGAACGCATCGCCCTCATGGTGGGCGAGCGCAGTGCCCGCCGCCTGTGGATGGGCACCTTCCATTCCGTCTTCATCCGCTTCCTGCGGGACTATGCCGAAGTTCTGGGTTTCCCCAAGACCTTTACCATCTATGATACCACCGACAGCGTAAGCTGTGTCAAGGCCTGCGTCAAGCAGCTGGAACTGGACGACAAAATATACAAGCCCAAGGAAGTCCTGTCCCGCATTTCCAAGGCCAAGAACGACCTCGTTACGCCCACGCCCTATATGAACGGCATCGGCGGCTACCGCGAGGACGACAACAAGCACAAGAAATCGGAGATTTACCGCGTCTATGCGCTGTACTGCCAAACCTGCCGGCAGTCGGGGGTCATGGACTTCGACGACATCCTGCTGTACATGAACATCCTGTTCAAGAAGTCGCCGGAGGCCCTGGCCGATATCGCCGGCCGCTTCAGCCACATCCTGGTGGACGAGTACCAGGATACCAACATGGCGCAGTACTTCATCCTGCGCAAGTTGGCTGCCACGCATCAGAACCTGTGCGTGGTGGGAGACGATTCCCAGTCCATCTACGGCTTCCGCGGGGCCCAGATCCAGAACATCCTCAACTTCCGCAAGGACTTCCCTTCGGCCCGTACCTTCCGCCTGGAGCGCAACTACCGCAGTACGCGCACCATCGTGAACGCGGCCAACACCCTCATCGCCCACAACGAAGGGCGCATCCCCAAGGAGTGCGTCTCCATGGGAGAGGAAGGGGAGAAGATCCATCTGGTGCGCTGCTTCACCGAGCAGGAGGAGGCCATGCAGATTGCTTCGGCCATCCTCTCGCGCATGCGGGCCGAAAAATGCGAATACCAGGACTTTGCCGTCCTGTACCGCACCAATTCCCAGAGCCGTGCGGTGGAAGAGCAGCTGCGCCGGCGCAATATCCCGTACATGATTTACTCGGGCAACTCGTTCTTCGAGAGGGCCGAGGTCAAGGATATGATGGCCTATTTCAAACTGGCCGTGAACCTGAACGACGACGAATCCTTCAAGCGTGTGGTGAACAAGCCCACCCGCGGCATTGGAGACACCTCCCTGAACGCTCTGATGATGGCGGCCCGGGACAATCAGGTTTCGCTGTTCAAGGCCGCCTGGCTGGAGTCCCTGGATAACTACGGCCTCAAGGGTGCGGCCATCACCAAGATCCGCGCTTTCTGCTCCTTGATGGACAAGACGGCGCAGGAAGCCGTGGCGGGAGACGCCTACGAAGTTGCCATGTCCCTGGCGCAGGAAAGCGGCCTGTACCTCTTCTACAAGGCCGACAATTCCATCGAAGGACAGTCCCGCTTCGCTAACGTAGAGGAACTGCTGAACAGCGTCAAGCTTTATACGGAAGAGGCCCTCGAGGCCGAAGAAGCCGAAGCCTCGGAGGAGGAGAAAGAGGCTCCCAAGCGTGTCCTGACGCTGGGAGACTATTTGGAGAATGTATCCCTGCTTTCCAATGCCGATGTGGCCGAGGACGAGACCAATAATAAGGTGGCCCTGATGACGGTTCATACCGCCAAGGGCCTGGAATTCCCCTATGTGTTCGTGGCCGGTATGGAAGAGAATCTCTTCCCCTCCGGAGGCTGGATGATTACGCCGCAGGACCTGGAAGAGGAGCGCCGCCTGTTCTATGTGGCCATTACCCGTGCCGAGAAAGCCGTTTCCCTTTCCTATGCCGATACCCGCATGCGCAATGGCAAGCACGAGTCCAACGGTCCCAGCCGCTTCCTGCGGGAGCTGGCGCCCCAGTACCTGGACAAGCCTTTGCGCCGCGAGGACTACGATCGTGGCTTTGGCGCCTGGGAAGGGGAAAGGTTTGACGTCGCAAGAAAGAAGGCCGATGTATCGTCATTCTCTGGAACCAGTCGAGTGGCACAGGAGCCTGTGAGAAGGGCTGCAGTGCCGGAGAAGCCGGCGGTCATAGACCCGAACTTCGTCCCGGATCCCATGACTTCGTTCAAGGTGGGGGACCGCATCGAGCACAACCGCTTTGGGGCGGGTGTGATGCTGGAGATCACCGGTCAGGTCCCGGACCTCAAGGCCAAGGTCCGCTTCGATGAGTACGGAGAGAAGGTCCTGCTGCTGAAATTCGCCAAGTTACGGCATAAGGGCTAATTTGGCAATCCATATAATATTTTGTATATTGCGTCCCGAATAACGCACAAAAAACTAATAATCATATGAAAAAGAGCTACCTGTGGATGCTCGCCGCCATCCTGGTCTGCGGTGCAATGTGTACTTCTTGTAAATCCAAACTGGACCCTTCCGATCCGTCAGACCCTGACCTGGCCGATCCCCTTACCGTCGAACTGGCAGAGAATGGTGAGATCGATATCTATCTCGATACCAATTTGCCTGAACCCGTCTATTACAGCGTGAATGGAGGTAAGAAACAGGCTGTGGCTGTGGTAGATGAAGAAAAGGGAGTGAAATGCACCACGCTGGACCTGAAAGCTGGCGACAAAGTGCAGTTTTTCAGTTGTAATACTACCCTGAACGATAGAGAAAACGGAAAATACTTCTCTATCTCTTTTGAGCCGGACTGCTATGTTTACGGCAATGTAATGAGCCTGATTTCGCCCGACGGCAACTGGAAAGACAACAAAGAAATCAAAGAGCCTTATGCGCTGGCCGGACTGCTCATGTATTCCAGCATCGTGACTCATCCCACGCGCCGCCTCATGCTGCCCGCTACAAAGCTGGCAAAAGATTGTTATTCGTTCATGTTTTCATCCAGTTCGATAGAAGTTGCGCCCGAGCTCCCAGCCACCACCCTGGCCGAGAGCTGCTACAACTATATGTTTGGCTACTGCGACAATCTCAAGAAAGCTCCGGCACTGCCGGCCACTAAGTTAGCCCTGGGCTGTTACAGCTATATGTTCTGGTCCTGCGATGGTTTGACCGAAGCTCCCGCCTTGCCGGCTACCCAGTTGGCCGAGTCTTGCTATGAGTATATGTTCTGTGGGTGCTTGTCCCTGGCTTCGGCTCCCGAACTGCCGGCTACCCAGTTGGCCAAGAATTGCTATTGCTATATGTTTGGCTCCTGTAAATCGCTGACGGCGGCTCCCCAGCTGCCGGCCACCACACTGGCGGAGGGCTGCTACCTTTATATGTTTAAAGCTTGCGAGAAACTTACTCAGGCGCCCCAGTTGCCTGCCACCAAGATGGAAACCAAATGCTATAGCGGTATGTTTGCAGAGACGGCGCTGACGGCGGCTCCCGTCCTTCCTTCCACTTCGCTGGCCGAATCCTGCTACGAGGGGATGTTCTGCTATTGCCCGTCACTTGCCCAGGCACCGGCTCTCCCCGCCACTCAGCTGGCCAACAGGTGTTACGCCTATATGTTCGAAGCCTGCACCAGTCTTTCCGGCGCCATTGAGCTGCCTGCCCAGGAACTGCCCGAACGTTGCTACTACTCGATGTTCAACAAGTGCCTGAAGTTGAATAACGTCAAGTGCCTGGCTACCACGATGTCGGGCGATTATGCCTTGTTGTCGTGGCTGAAGAATGCCGGAACAGACCCGTCCGTGAGCACCCGTACGCTCACGCACGCTGCCGGAACTCCCTGGGTAAACAGCAACGAAGAGACTCCTAAAAGGGACGGCTGGTACGCCCCCGAGGGCTGGACGCTTGTCAGCCTTTAGTCTCTCCAAAGACACACCACGTCCATCCAGTGCTTTCTCATTGTTCTTCCTCCAAGATCTCTTCGGCCCGCTTCAGCGCCAGCGAGATGTGGCTGCAGATGTTGTCCTTGCCCACCAGTTTGTCCATTCCGGCCTTGTGCAGGACGTTCATCACGTTGGGGTTCACGCCGGAAAGGACCACTTTCACGCCCAGCTGGGAGCACATCCGGCACATATTGGACAGGTTGTGCACGCCGGTGGAGTCGATGAACGGAACCTTACGCATGCGGATGATGCGCACCTTGGCGCGGTTGGAGGCGCGGGTATCGCCCATCATTTCCTCGAACTTGTTGCCGATGCCGAAGAAGTAAGGACCGTTGATCTCGTACACCTTCACGCCCTCGGGGATGATCAGGTGCTCCAGGTTGCCCTGGATGTCGGTGTCGGCCGTGGGGTCGATTTCGTCGCTCAGGACCGATACGTTGGTGGTTTCGGCCATCCGCTTCATACACAGCAGGCAGGCGATGAGCACGCCCACCTCGATGGCCACGGTGAGGTCGAAGATGACGGTGAGGAAGAAGGTGACCAGCAGCACGATGATGTCGGATTTGGGGTTGCGAAGGATGGCCCGGAAGCTGCGCCACTCGCTCATATTGTAGGCCACAACCACCAGGATTCCGGCCAGGCAGGACATCGGAATGTACTGCACCAGGGGCATCAGGAACAGGTAGATGAGGGCCAGCACAATGGCGTGGGCGATGCCAGCCACGGGGGTGCGGCCGCCGTTGTTGATGTTGGTCATGGTGCGGGCGATGGCGCCGGTGGCGGGAATGCCGCCAATCAGGGGTGACACCATATTGGCTATGCCCTGGGCTACCAGTTCCTGGTTGCTGTTGTGGCGGTCGCCGATGACACCGTCGGCCACGGCAGCAGATAGCAGCGATTCAATGGCGCCCAGCATGGCGATGATCATGGCCGGCTGAGCCAGACGCGTGATGGTGTCCCAGGTGATGGAGGGCACTTCGGGCCTGGGCAGGGCCGAGGTGATGGAGAAGCGGTCTCCGATGGTTTCGATGCCCTCGACGCCCAGGTACTTGAGGCCCAGCGTAGCCAGGGTCATCAGGATGATGGCGGCCAGGGAACCCGGAATGCGGCGGCTGATCTTGGGGGTAAGGAGAATGATGAGGATGCTGCAGAGGCCCACCAGCAGCGACCACCAGTTGATGGTGCCGATGTTCTGCGCATAGACCACCCACTTATCCAGGAAGCCCGCGGGAACGCTCTCGATCTGCAGGCCGAAGAGGTCTTTGATCTGCGTGGCGAAGATGGTGAGGGCGATACCGGAGGTAAAGCCCACCACGATGGGGTAGGGGATGTATTTGATAATGGTACCCAGGTGCAGCACACCCATCAGGATGAGGAACGCGCCGGCCATGAACGTAGCAATCATAAGGCCGTTCATTCCGTACTCCTGGATGATACCATATACTATGACGATGAAAGCTCCGGTAGGGCCGCCAATCTGAACTTTGCTGCCGCCGAAGAAGGAGATGAGGAAACCGGCCACGATGGCCGTGAGGATACCGGCTTCCGGAGAAGCGCCCGAAGCGATACCGAAGGCGATGGCCAGCGGCAGGGCCACGATGCCCACAATTACGCCGGCGAGGAGGTCCTGCACCAGATTCTGCTTGTTGTAACCCTCCTTAAAAATTGTAAACAGCTTGGGTCTGAAATCACCTTTGATTCCCATAATTCACTACTAACTCTTAAAAACGGGCGCAAAGGTACAATTTTTAAAAATATTTAACAAGTGGGTCCGGTACTTATTGCGCACGCTTGAGCCCGTGTTCCGTGTAACGGGGCTTTTCTACCAACTATTGTTGGGGGTAAAACTCCAGCATCGTCTTGTAGATGTCTTGGATGAGTTGTGGGGTCGGATAGGGGAAGAACTTAATCTCGTCATCCACATAATTGTAATAGCCATTGAAGCCGAAGCTAAACAAGTTTGCAAAGTTATCGGCCATACACTCTTCTGCGGCAATGAGATAGTCTGTGTCGTTACCGACAACCTGGTAGAAGTCAGATGCCTGATCAATGGGAATCAGCGTGTCCGGGTCGTCGAGCGGTACAAGAGCGCTTTCCAGATGGTAGAGGTAAGAGTCTGTTGCCGCAAATTCAGCATAGCTGCTCTCGTATACGCCGACGAGGATGCAACGACGCTTCTCCCCGCCAATGGTAAATTCGGCCCAGTGGTCGAATCGTTCCGCATCCGGATTCGTGTAAATCCTATTTCGCACCGTCGGGCCGAATTCCACCTCATGATCCATCACTGTGAAACCAATGAGGCTATATAGCCTCTGACGGAAGCTGGCATCGTTGCGTGATATACAGTGGAACAGTTCGTGAATAATTAAGCAAGGAGTATAAAGGGATTGCATAAATTCTTCATAAACCAGGGGATAGGTCCGTTTCCCATGCGACTGATCGACAAGGATCTGAAGGATAGGGGAGCTTAAGAAAATCGAATTCCCGAGTGTAAACCCGCCGGCATAGCCCTCGTATTCCATGGTACATTTGATGAAGGTAACTTCTCCCGTTGTGGGAAGGCGGATACCCAAGTAGTTAAAACGAAAGGGCTGTGAATTCTTCGATACTCTTGGCTTTGCCTCGAGTTTTCCACTCGATGTCGGTCTGTGTATGAGCGTTGAGGTAGGCGGTGTTGGAAAGGAGAATCTGCCGCCCTTCTTCGGCCGATGCATACCGATAGTTTAAAAAGGGTTCTACTACTACTTCTTCCGGATTGCTGGTTGAGCAGCCAGTGAAGAGGGCATTGGCGCAAATCAGAGCTAATAATGCGAAAAGTGTTTTCCTTGTCATAATGTGTACGTCCTGTTTTTTGATCCAAATTAGTAATAGAATTCCTTGATGGCGTTGCCGAGGAAACTGAGGTCGTACAGGCCGGGTCCGGGCTTTATCCCATTACTACATCCAGCACCATCATCAGGGCAAAACCCAGGGCAAAGCCGATGGTGCCCAGGTTGGAGTGCTCTCCTTCGGCCGTTTCCGGGATCAGTTCTTCGATGACCACGTAGAGCATGGCGCCGGCGGCAAACGCCAGCAGATAAGGCATGAGCGGCGTCACGGCCGAAGCAAGCAGCAGCACCAGTGCGCCGCCGATGGGTTCTACGATGCCGCTGAGACTTCCGATTCCGAAGGCCTTCCAACGGCTGTTCCCGGCGCCCCGGATGGGCATGGAGATGATGGCTCCTTCCGGGATGTTCTGGATGGCGATACCCAGCGACAGGGCCAATGCACCGGCCATGCTGAATCCGGAATTCATGGCCCCGGCAATGGCAACACCGACGGCCATTCCTTCGGGAAAGTTATGGATGGTGACCGCCAGGGCCAGTTTGGTGGTGCGGGAAAGGCTGCTTTGAGGGCCTTCGGCCTGGCCGGACGCGTGGATATGCGGCGTCACATAGTCAATGAACAATAAGAAGGCGAAACCGCCCAGCAGGCCGATGACAGCCGGCCAGACATTCCCGGAGCCCATTTCCATGGACGGAATGAGCAGCGACCAAACGGAGGCGGCCACCATCACGCCGGATGCGAATCCCAGCAAGGCCTTTTGCAGGTAACCGGGAATCTCTTTCTTCATGAAGAAGACAAAGGCCGATCCCAGAGCCGTTCCGGCAAAGGGAATCAGTAGGGCTGTCAATACGGCGTCGAGGTTCATAATAATTCAATTACCACTTCTCGTAATGGATGTTCTCCGGCTTCCACTTGTCCTTGGGCTTGTCGTTTCCGGCAGGATGGCCCACGGGAATAATGCAGTAAGGCTTGACATCGTCCGGTAATCCCAGGGCTTCGATTGTAGGAATCATCCTGTCGTCGTAGGGGTAGCAGGCCGTCCAGACGGCGCCCAGGCCCTGGGCTTCGGCTGCCAGCAGCAGGTTCTCCGTGGCGGCGGCACAGTCGGCCGTCCAGTTATGGTTTTCGCCGCCCCTGCCCTTGGTATAGCCGCAGACGACAATCACGACCGGGGCCTTGGCAATCATTTTGTTGAAGCCGATGGCCAGTTTGTCCTTCGTGGCCTGTTCGGTGACCACTACAAAGCGCCAGGGCTGCATATTCATGCCGGAAGGAGCCGCCATGGCGGCCTTCAGGAGGGTCTCCACCTGTTCGGGGGAAACGGCTTCGTCCGTGTAGGAACGAACGCTTTTACGGGAATAGATATTGTCCAGGACTGCCTGGGACTTCTCTTGTGCGAATCCGGTCATAATGGAAAGTGCTGCTACTAAAACAGTAATTATCTTTGTTTTCATGGGAAGAAAAAATAATATGTCCGGTTACCATATATAGGAACGGCGCTCCGGGGGCAGGTAGAGGATATTGTTTCTGTCTACGTTGTACAGTTCGTACCAAAGATCGGTATTCATTACAACGCCATTGACCCGCAGACGGGCGTGGGAGTGAACGTCGGAATTCTGGAGGATGTCGAACATGGCGGCATCGGCAACGGATCCACCGTTGACTCAGGTTCTATCTTTGAACAAGCCAGGATACTGATTACAAGCAGGCAAAAGGTAAAAGGCCGAATGGATTGGGACATAAACATGCTAAGTTCGTTTTTTAAAGGTTCAAAGTTAATCATTTTTTCTTGCCTTCAAACTCCAGGTGCGAAATCGCCCTCCAGTGCACCTGGAGCCATCTAATCACTGCTCTTCCATTCGAATTTCACGGTTTCGGGGACGAGGTATCGGCCTATCTTGTAGTCGATGTTTGCTTTGTGGGCCTGGCTTAACTGGTAGCATCTTCTCACATAGTACATCTTGCCGTCTTTGATGAAATGGGCCCCCGTCTGGTGGAAGCGGAATGGAATATCCCTTGCGATACATTGCTCACGGAGAGACAGGACCCAGTCATAGTCGCATGGACGGGCGTCGACCCCTGACTCGCCGCCCACGGAGACTTCCTCTATTGTTTCATCCAGATAGGGGGTCAGGTCCATGGCCGTGATCAAGGGTGATGCGATGATGCTTTTGTGCTTGATGGGGAGGGATCGGAAAAAGGGCAGACGGTAATCGGCCATCGCCTGGTTCTCCACGGTGCAGCCCACAATGACATTGTCGTAGCCATCACCCCAGTCTTCGGGCACGCACTCCATGAAACGGTCGATACGCTTGGTGAAAAAGTAGAACCAGAGATCGCTCCGCCGCTTCATCATCTCCCAGCATTCCGGGCGCCAGGGGTCGGCATCCCTCAGCAGGAAATCGGATGTAAAACAGGTAAAAACGACCTTGCCGCTCTCAATCTTCCACGACCGGTCCCGCTTCCGCTTGATCGGGAGATAGAAGTTCCCGGTCTTCCGGCACTCACTGCTCGAAATCTCGCTCCCGTACATTTCATCCTGGCGATACACATAGCAGTACTTGCACCCGGGGCTTATCTTGGTGCAACCATGCCACGGGTTCCAGTCGGCATATATTTCCCAGTTCTCAGCCAATTCCGATTTTCGGGATAAAGTTATTCATTCGGGCGCAGTTTTCCAAATTCGGTGGGAAGGGAAGGAGGGGGCTCACAAGTCATTTGTGTCCCAAATCGGCAAAGATAATCCATTCCGGTGCGTGGTATGTCAGGAATCCGGTCAGAATGGCTGCAATCAGGAACAGCACTATCCAGAGCGGCCAGCGATTTCGTACGAAACTGCTGGCCCTCCAGCGCCTGGTAAGCAATATCGCGCCTGCGATGGCTGCGACATAGATGACCATGTCCAGGGCCATCAGCTCGTGGTGTACAAACACCCAATAAGAAAAGAATGCAGCTACAATCATAGGCATTACCGCCAGTCCGGCAAGTATCGGGGCACCAATCTCACGGATGTCCTTGCGGCTTATGATTAGATAGAGGCTCAACAGTGCCATAGGATAAAGAATCATTTTCATATGCGCCATCACACTTTCCTTTACCGGAAAGATATAGCCAAGAAAATGGTTAAAAAACGGCAGGTGGTGCACAAAATGCATGCTTGCTCCTAAGATGACAAGCAAGAGGGCGGCGAGGATGGTTTCTTTGCGGAACATAATAAACTATATTGGACAAAGATAACCATTGAGTATTGCAACTGGGTTGCAAACACTCCAAATCTAGAGCTTCGCGTTCATCGAAGGGCTGCTGCTTGACCTGCCGCCAGGTGCATTTGGGCCTTATATCGCACCTGGACGACCATTTAGACACCCCTCCAGGTGCGAAATGGCCCTTCCGCGCACCTGGGGCCATCGCGGAGCACAAAAAGTGACGTGGAAGTCTCCGCTACAAACGCGGGTCAGGGCGCAAAGGTAAACTACTGAAGCTTGAAGATCATTGGGAAGGTGTAGGTTACGCGGACAGGGCTGCCTTCCTGATAACCGGGCGTCCACTGGGGCGAAGACGACACCACGCGGATTGCTTCTTCGTCCAGCAGCGGATTCACGCCACGGAGTACTTTTACATTCGCCACGGTGCCGTCAGCTTCCACGGTAAACTGCAGGATGACTCGTCCCGAAATGTTATTCTTCTTGGCTTCGTCGGGGTAATTCACATTTTCATTCACCCACTGGGCGAAGGTATTGGCATCACCGCCATTGAAGCAGGGCTTCACTTCGACCAGCTGGAAGGGGATGGTTTCGGCCTCGGCCGCAGCCTTGGTCTCCTGAACGGGAGCGGCGGTCTCCTGAACGGGAGCCGGAATCTCTTCTGCGGGAGCCGCAGCCTTGTTTTTCTTGGAGGGATTGCAGGCATACACTACAATGGCCAGCAGGGGGAGGACAGCCAGATACGAAAGGCGCATCCAGCCATTTGAACAGGGTTTTAACATCATGGTAATACGGTTTTTAAGTTGCGCGTGCTGGAAGCCGCTGGCCAGGGAGAAACGCTGTTCCCCCACGGCTTTCCGAACAAGCAGAAGTTGATATTGTGTTGCATCGATGCCTTGATTGATAACGCCTTCGTCGGCCTCGTATTCGTGCAGGAGGCCCAGTTCGGTACGCGCCATCCACACCAGCGGGTTCCACCACCATACCATCTGAATGAGGTGGAAAAGGAACAAGTCCAGATAGTGCCGACACTTTACGTGCATAGCCTCGTGCCGGAAGATGGCCGGGTTCTCCTCCAGGTCCTGCAGGCCGATGTATACCGTTTTTCCGTAGGTGAAGGAGGGGAGTGTCCGGCCCAGAATGACGGTTTTGATGCCGTCGATCCGTGTTTTCTCACCGCCATATACGCGCCGATGCAGGGCAATGGCGCTCACCAGGGTATCGACTGCGACGGCAATTGCTCCCGCGATGTACAGGAACAGGATCACCTCGGGCCAGTTGATGGGGGCGGCGACGTTGACATCGGCCATCCCTTCTATGTCTGTCATCGTAAGCGGGCCGGCCGATGTCATCGACACCGGAGCCGTGCGCAGCCTCAGGAGCGGCAGCAGGATGCACACCAGCGAGCCTGCGAGCAGGGCCGCGCGGTTAAAGCGGAAGAAGGTGGTGCGCCGCATCACCAGTATGTAGAACGCGTAGAAGATGCCCAGATACAGGCCGGCGCGCGCTATATATAATAGGAATGCGTTCATTGCTTCTTGCTTTCTATGGATGCGATGAGGGCTTTGAGCTCTTCCAGCTCGATCTTGTCTTCCTCCACGAACTGTGATACCAGTGAAGTGTAGGAATTGTTGTAGTACTGGGCCACCACTTCCGATACGGTGCTTCCCCGGTATGCCCGTTCACTGATCTTCACCTTGTATCGGAACGAATTGGCCATGGGTTCACGCTCCAGGAATCCTTTTTCTTCCAGGAACTTGACCAGTGTTGCCACCGTATTGTAATGCGGTTTGGGTTCCGGGATATACGAGATAAGGTCCCGGATGAACATACTTCCGTGTTCCCAGAAGATGTTCATCAGCATTTCTTCCTTTGCCGTCAGCTTCTGTTTCATCTTTTAACAGTTTATCTGCAGCAAAGATAAGTGATTATTTTTATATCTCCTAATATTTTTAGGAGTTTTCCGTAATTTTGTAGGAGTTTGACATTTGCCTGGACTTGGCCCTGCCGCGCTGCGATGCTTTACTCCGATAAATCCGAATATACGCGCTATTCTTCATCCGGTTGCTGTCCGTCGTGAGCCTTCCAGGCGCATTCAGTAATCTTCATATCCGTGAACACGGCCGTGAAGGAAGACTCTTCAGGCGAGCAGGCATAAATGCCGAAGCTGATCTCACCCGTGGCAGCGTACATATGGCACACCCGCATCTGGCTGAAGTTGATGCCATCGGCGGAGCATTCGATGCAGAAGTCGTCCTCCCGACGGGAAAGGCGGTACCACATCGTCTTTACATCGGCCGATATGGCCGTTGTAGCCCAGTCGGAGTAACCGTTATTAGTGGCCACGCTGCCCAGATGCTGGAACTCCTCGTTCTCGAATTCTACCGAACCCTTGAGCCAGTTGTCGCTGTCCAGGTACATCACGATACCGCACTGGTCAAAGCGCTGGTGGCTTTGGGTGAAGTCCGTCTTCACAACAAAGCTGAAGAATTTCTCTTTGGTCTGCATCTGCAGCACGGGGGCGTTATCGTTCCTAAAATGGTAGTATGTACGCTGCCAAAGGTCCGTATGAGGGGCCGTAGTAATGGAGATGACATCGCCCTTGATTTCAAAGGCAGCAGGCTCGCGGGTCCACTGCATCTGGTCAAGGTCGATTTGTCCGCCGTTAGCGAGTGCCTCGGTAACACTGTCGGTAAAATCAGCGTCAGACGCTTTCTGTGACGGGTTTCCGCAAGCAACTGCAAACAGGCAGAACCCTAGGCAAATAGATTCTGTGATGTTGGTCATATTCTTTATATAAATTCCGATTTTCGGGATAAAGTTATTCATTCGGGCGCAGTTTTCCAAATACATTCCTGCTCGAGGTGGCGCTCCAAGTGCGAATAAGCCCCATATTGCACCTGGGTACTCCTTTTGACCTGCCGCCAAGTGCATTTGGGCCTTTTATTGCACCTGGACGACCATTTAGACATCCCTCGAGGTGCGAAATGGCCCTTCCGCGCACCTGGGGCCATCGCGGAGAAGCGCACTTTAGACTTCTCGGAGGAGCGGAGCGACGACGGAAGGGGGCGCGCGAAGCGCGGCGGGGGAATCCTTTCCCCCGTGCCCCACCGGGGCAGCCGCGTAGCGGCGGGGGTAAGAGGAGGATGGCAGCTGCGCGAGCAGCTGCCAAGCCTCTGCTACAAACGCGAAAACCAGCCCTTAAAAGGCTGGTTTTCAAAGCTTTGTAGCGGAGGCAGGACTCGAACCTACGACCTCCGGGTTATGAGCCCGACGAGCTACCGACTGCTCTACTCCGCGGTTTGGGAATGCAAAGATAGAGACTTTTCGGCAAATATCCAAATTTATTTCAGAAAACTGAGGATGCCGGTCAAGTCCGAGGCGGCGAAAGCCTTCTGCTCGCCGGAGACCAGGTTCTTGATGTTCACGGTTCCGGCTTCAATCTCAGAAGAACCGTTGATGGAGATGAAGGGGATGTTCTTGCGCTCGGCGTACTCGAACTGCTTGCGCAGTTTGGTGGGTTCGGGGTAGACTTCCACGGCCACGCCGGCGTCGCGCAGGGCGCGGGCGACGGGCAGGATGTAGCGGAGTTCGTCGGGGCCCATCACGGCGAAGAGCAGCTGGGTGGAAGACTCCAGGTTGGCGGGGAAGAGCTCCAGGCCCACCAGGACGTCGTAGATGCGGTCGGCACCGAAGGAGATGCCCACGCCGGAGAGGTCCGGCAGGCCGAAGATGCCGGTGAGGTTGTCGTAGCGACCGCCACCGCAGATGCTGCCGATTTCCCAGTCCAGGGCCTTCACCTCGAAGATGGCGCCGGTATAGTAGTTGAGGCCGCGGGCCAGGGAGAGGTCCATCTCCACGGGGGCCGAAACACCGGCGGCGGCAATGAGGTCGAAGAGTTCGGCCAGTTCGTCCAGACCCTTGAGGCCGGTTTCGGAGACCACGCCGGAGGCGCTGCCGCCGTTGAACAGCCCGCGCATGGCGGCGAGTTTCTCGGAGAAGCTGCCCTGCAGGGACAGGATCTCCTCGATGACGGCGATGCCGCTGGCGGCCAGGCCTTTATCGGCCATCTCTTCCTTCACCTTCTCCAGGCCGATCTTGTCCAGCTTGTCGATGGCAACGGTGATATCCACCACCTTGTCCGGGGCGCCGGCAATCTCGGCGAAGCCGGTGAGCACCTTGCGGTTGTTGATGTGGATGCCCACGCGTACGTTCAGCTTGCCGAAGACGGCATCCACCATCTGCACCAGCTCCAGCTCGTTCACCTGGCTGCGGCTGCCGATGACGTCTACATCGCACTGGTAGAACTCGCGGTAGCGGCCCTTCTGGGGACGGTCGGCCCGCCAGACCGGCTGGATCTGGAAGCGCTTGAAGGGGAAGGAAATCTCGCTCTGGTGCTGCACCACGTAGCGGGCGAAGGGAACCGTGAGGTCATAGCGCAGGCCCTTTTCGCAGACCTGCGGCGTGAGCGGTTTCTCGAAGTCCACGCTGCCGAAGGCATCTCCCGAGTTGAGGATGCGGAACAGCAGTTTGTCTCCTTCCTCTCCGTACTTGCCCAGCAGGGTGGAAAGGTTCTCCTGGGCCGGAGTCTGGATTTCCTGATATCCATAGGTGCGGAACACTCCGCGGATGGTGTCGAAGATATAATTGCGCCGGGCCATCTCTTTCTGGCCGAAGTCGCGCGTGCCTTTAGGTATGGAAGGTTTCTGAATAGCCATTTTTCCGAAATTTTGACAAAGTTACGAAAAAATGTCTTATATTTGCCTTCCCATATGCGAGATTAGCTCAGTTGGTAGAGCGTTGGCTTCCCAAGCCGAAGGTCGCGAGTTCGAGACTCGTATCTCGCTCCAGTTTCCCTGGATTCGAACCCGTCATCTGTCGGGTTCTTTTTTTGTAACCCACATAATAAGTAATTCACAAAGCCACAAATGTTTTGTGAAATTGCCTAAATATATTACTTTTGTAATTATGAATAAATTATACGCCATAACGGCAGTTGCGCTGCTCCTGCCGTGCATAAATTCCTGCGATCATCACGTCGTTCGCGTGGAAAGGCAGGTAGAGCCCGTCACCGTCAAGGTCCTTTCCGTGAAACGGGGTGCCGATGCCCGGTCTACCGGCTTCGTGGGCACCGTCGATGCTTCACGCACCAATATCGTCAATGCCCCCGCGTCCGGTACGCTGGTTTCGCTGCCCGTGAGAAAAGGGGAGAGCGTGCGCAAGGGCCAGATTCTGGCCGATGTCCGCTCCGAAACCCTGGAAAGCGCCCACAGCATGGCCAGTGCCTCGCTGGAGCAGGCCGAGGACGGCTGGAAGCGCGTGCAGATGCTGCACGAGAGCGGCACCGTCTCCGAGGCCGAGTACATCAAGGTGCAGATGCAGGTGCAGCAGGCCCGCGCCAGTGAGTCGGCCGCCCGCGCCGCCCTGGAGCGCTGCAAGCCCAAGGCTGCCTTCGACGGCGTAGTGGACGAAATCTGGCCTTCCCAGAACGTGGAACTCACCATCGGCCAGCCCATCCTGCGGCTGGTGGATACCAAAAGCCTGGAAATCCATTTCTCCCTGCCCGAAGGCGACTTCGGCAAGTATCAGGCAGGCCAGGCCGCATCCGTGGAAATCCCCTCCCTGGGGAAGACCCTGCCCGGCAGGCTGGCCGTGAAGGGCACCCAGGCCGCGGTCCTTTCCCGCAGCTACGACTGCACGGTGACTCTTGGAAGCAAGGCCGAGGGCCTCATGCCCGGCATGGTGTGCAAGGTATACCTTCGCAGCACCTCCAACGAGGACCGGATCGAGGTCCCTTCCTCGTCGGTGCTCACCGATATGGATGGCCGATATGTATGGGCCGTGCAGGACAGCGTCGTGTGCAAGAAGCGCATCACCGTGGCCGGCTACAGCAAGGACGGCATCCTGGTATCCGAAGGCCTGGAAGAGGGAGACCGCGTCATCATTGAAGGCCGGAGGAAAGTTTCCTCGGGCGTTAAAGTCAAGACTGTCGAATAATGGTCATCAGGGATAAGATCAATGAAGGAAGCATTGCCTCCTGGGTGCGTTGGGCTATCCGGGAGAAGGGGATAGTAATGCTGATCGTCCTGGCCCTGCTGGCCGTGGGAGGCTTCGGCCTTACCCGCATGAACAAGGACGAGTTCCCCACCTTCCAGATAAAGCAGGGCCTGGTGGCCGGCATCTTCCCGGGCGCCACGGCGGCCGAGGTAGAGATGCAGCTTGCCAAGCCCCTGGAAGAATTCCTCTGCACCTATAAGGAAGTAGAGCGCAGCACGCTGCACAGCATTTCCCGCGACGGAGTCTGCTACCTCTATGTAGACCTTAACTACGACGCCTCACAGTCCAGCCGGGACGAGGTCTGGTCCAAAATCAAACTGGGCCTCCAGACCTTCAAGCTCACCCTGCCCTCCGGCGTCCTGGCCGTGGCGGTGGTGGACGATTTCGGCAACACCAGCGCCACCCTCATCGCGTTGGAATCGGCCGATAAAGGCTATCAGGAGCTGCAGGAGTATGCCGACGACCTGTGCGAACGCCTGCGCCGGATTCCGGAACTGGCGAAGGCCGTCGTCGTGGGCAGCCAGGAGGAGGAGATTGCCGTTACCCTGGACCGCGACCGCCTGTCGGCCTATGGCATAGACCCCGCCGGCCTGCTGCTGGATTACCAGGCGGCCTCCCTGGCCGTCCCCGCCGGCTCGCTGTCGCAGGACGGACAGACCGAGGCCATCCACGTGCGCAAGGCCGTCACCAGCGAGTGGGAGGTAGCCCAGCGCATCGTGTTCTCGGACCCTGCCGGCAACGTGGTGCGCCTGCGGGACATTGCCACCGTGGAGCGTCGCTACAAGAAGCCCGAATCCATCGTATCCTACAACGGGCACTCGTGTCTGATCCTGAACATCGAGATGCGCCCCGACAACGATATCGTCGCCTTTGGAGACAGTTTGAATGAGGTCCTCACCCAGTTCGAGGAAACCCTGCCGCCCAGCGTCACCATTAGCCGCATCTCCGACCAGCCCAATGTGGTGGGACGCAGCGTCTGGAACTTCCTGCGGGACCTCCTGGTCTCCATGCTCGTGGTGATTGCGGTGATGCTGCTGCTGTTCCCGCTTCGGCCGGCCCTCATTGCCAGCTCGGGCGTTCCCGTGTGCGTTGCCGTGGCCATCGCCGTGATGTACATCACCGGCATGCCGCTCAATACGGTTACCCTGGCAGCGCTCATCACGTGCCTGGGTATGATTGTGGACGATTCCATCATTACCATGGACGGCTACATGGCTCAGACCGCCAAGGGTCGTCACGGGGCCGATGCCGCCGCGTCCAGCGCCAAGGAGCTGTTCATGCCCACGTTCATCGCTACGCTGGCCATCTGCCTCATGTTCTTCCCCATCCTGTTCATCATCACCGGGTATCTGGGAGATTTCGTGGGGCTGTTCCCCTGGGTCATCCTTATCGCGCTCATGACGTCCCTGATCTATGCCGTGTCGGTGGTTCCTTCCCTGGAGGTGAAATTCATCACCCCGGAACTGCTGAACCGCAAGAAGAACTGGATCTCCAGGGTTCAGGACGCTTTCTTCGACGCCCTGCAGCGCTTTTATGAATTCTGTCTGACCTGGTGCTTTCGCCATCCGCGCCTTACGCTGTGCGGCGGCGTTTTCGCTGTGATCATGGGCATTTTCATGTTCTCCCGCACCAATATTCAGATGATGCCCATGGCGGCCCGCGATTTCTTCGCGGTAGAGATGTACACCGAGGCCGGCACGGACCTCGAGGTCACGCAGGCCCGGGCCGATTCCCTGGGCGCCATCTTCCGCAAGGACCCCCGCATCCTGTCCACCACTACCTTCGTGGGCACCGGCGCCCCCCGGTTTACGGCTCCATACACTCCCATTCTTCCGTCGGCCCAAACCGTGCAGATGATTGTGACGACGACGTCTACCCGGGCCACCGAAGAGGTCCTGCTGGAGTATGCCGACCGCTACGAGCATATCTTCCCCGATACCCAGATTCGCTTTAAACAGATGGATTATCAGGGAGTTGAGGCTCCCATCATCGTGCAGCTTTCCTCCAACAACCGGGAGGAACTCATCAAGCCCGCGCAGAAGATCGCGGCTTTCCTCCGGTCCCTGGACCAGGAGACCCAGTGGGTGCACAGCGATGCCGATGATTTCGCACCTTCCATGGACGTCATCCTGGACGGCGATGAAGCTGCCCGTTTAGGCGTTTCCAAGACCCTGGTGTCCCTGTCGCTGGCCGGTACCATGGACGGAGAAACCATCGCTACCATCTGGGAAGACAACCGGGCGCTGCCCGTGAACCTGTATAGCCAGGGGGCCGGAGTGGACTATGCGTCCGTGGCCGACCAACTGGTGCCTACGGCCGTTCCCGGCGTGAGCGTCCCGCTTCGGCAGGTGGCTCACCTTCAGCCGAACTGGAGCCTGGAGAAGCTGTGCCGCACCGGCGGTTCCCAAAGCGTGAATGTCTATTGCGACCTCAAGGTCGGCTTTAGCCAACCGGCCGTTCAGAAGAAGCTGAATGCATTCATTGACAATGAGATTCGGCCAATACTTCCTAAAGACGCAACCCTGGAATACGGCGGCCTCTATGCCGCCAACCAGACCGTGATTCCGGAGATTGCCTGGTCTTTCCTGGCGGCGTGCACCGTCCTTTTCCTCTTCCTGCTGCTGCACTTCCGCAAGATCAGCATCGCCGTGCTCACCATGCTGCTTAGCACGCTGTGCCTGTTCGGCGCTTCCTTCGGCTTGTGGATTCTGGGCCTGGACCTCACCATCACGGCCGTGCTGGGACTGATATCTCTAGTGGGTATTATTGTGCGAAACGGCATATTGTTATTTGAGTATGCCGAGTATGCGCGTTTCGTGAAAGGGGAGGACGTCCGCACGGCTGCCCTGCACGCCGGACAGCGGCGCATGCGTCCCATCTTCCTCACGTCCTGCACCACGGCCCTGGGCGTGCTGCCCATGATCCTGAGCGGAGACATGCTGTGGATGCCCATGGGCGTAACAATTTGTTTCGGCACCCTCATGACCATTTTCCTGATTACCCTGGTCATGCCCATCTCTTACTGGCAACTGTTCAAAAAGGAGGATAACAAGTGATGAGAAGGTTTGTGTTTGTTTTGACTCTGTTGCTTGGGCCTGCCTCTCTGTGGGCCCAGGAACTTACGCTGGACCAGTGCCTTTCCTATTGTGAGGAAGGGAACCGGGACCTGCGCAACTCCTCCCTGTCCATGGTGGAAGCCAAGGCCCGGCTCACCGAAGCCCGGCTGGAATTCCTGCCGCGCGTGAGTGCCAACGGTATGGCCTATTATGCGATTGACCCGCTGTTCAAGATTACGCTTCAGGATATGTTGGGCAAATCCGACATGGCTATCGTTACGGCGCAGTGGATGAGCGCATTCGCCGAGAAAATGGAACTCAATACTTCTTACGAGGCCTTTAAGGGCGGTTACGGCGCTTCCGTGATGCTCATGCAGCCCCTCTATGCCGGCGGTCGCATTATCAACGGAAACAAGCTGGCTTCCCTGGGCGTCAAGGCGGCCCGGCTGCAGAATGACATTGCCGTCAAGGCTGTCCGGGATACTGTAGAGAATAAGTACTGGATGGTGGTGGCCCTGCAGGAGAAGCAGGGGATACTGGAGGAGACATCGGCCCTGCTGGCCCGGCTGGAAAAGGATTTGACCAGCGCCCTGGCGGCCGGAGTCGTTACGCAGGAAGACCTGCTGCAGGTACAGTTCAAGCGCAAGGAGGTGGAAGTTCTGGCCCGTCAGTTGAACGGCGGCTTAAGCCTGGCCAAGATGGATCTTCTTACCGAAATCGGCTATCCTTTCTCTTCTCTGGATCTGCCTTCCATTCACCTGGCCGGGGAACTGGGACAGGCGCCCGCATTGGAGACCGTCCTGGACGAAGATCCTTCGATGCCGGTTACCGCACAGTCGCAGCTGCTGGATATGCAGGTAGAGGCACGGAAGCTGGAGAAGCGCATGGCGGTGGGTGAACTGCTGCCGCAGGTGGCCGTGGGCGGTGCTTATGGGTACGGAGCCCTCATCCAGAGCGGTCAGCCCAAGGCCAACGGCATGGTGTTCGCCACGGTGCAGGTACCCCTTACCGATATTGCCAAGGCTTTTGTACGCAACCGTCGTTATGACGCCCGCCTCAAGATGGCCCAGAACGACCGCGAGTATCTGAACAGCAAGTTACAACTGCTGGAGCAGAAGCTGCGTCTGGACGTTACAACCGCCTGGGATCAGATCCAGCTGCAGGAGCAGGCAGTTGCCTGTGCAGAAAATGTCCTAATGCATACCGAAGCCCGTTACAAGGCCGGTCAGATCACCGCTTCCACGCTGGCTCAGTCTACCGTGGAAGTTTCCCAGGCTCGGAATCAATTGATAGAAGCGCGCATTACATACCGGAAAGCCGTGAATGCCTATCGGCATTTATTTGTACAATGATGTGTTATACATTTTAGCAGTTTAGTGTCTATCAGGACAATTTATCCCAAAAATTCACCGGCCCCCTGCAATCACTGCGGAGGGCCGGTTACTTAACCTAAACTTAAACTATGAAAAACTTCGCTACAAATATACACATTATTTTTACCCGTGCAATACTTTGTAGCGAAAATTTTAGGATTTATTCTTCCCTTTGGGTCTTTTCTTCGCCTGTAATTAGGACAAATTAGAACAGTCCTTTTATAAGGCACCACAGGACGGGAATAAGCAAAGCCGGAAGATAATTCAGTGTTTTGCAATCTTTTATGTTCAAAAGGGAAAGGCCGGAAGATAAGATGAGGACCCCGCCCACAATGGACAATTCGTAAACCAGCGTACCCTGCAGGAGGGGACTTTCGGCCGCCAATTTACCTAACAGGTAGAAAAAGCCCTGCCAGCAGAATAGGATGCCGGCGCTGATGGCGATGCCAATCCCATAGGTGGCCGCGAAGACCATGGATGTAACCAGGTCCAGCGTGGCGTTGGTGTACAGGAAGGTGTTGTCGCCGGTGGTGGCGCTCAGGATGGGCCCCACGATGGAGAAGGTGCCCACGCAGAATAGCAGACAGGCCGAAATGAGCCCGTTGGCCAGGCCTTCTCCGCCGCGGCGGGCGATGAGCGCCTTGGTTCGGCCGTCCAGGTTCAGCGCCGTGCCGATGATGCCGCCAATCGCCAGGCTCAGGATGAACAGGACGGGGAAGTCGCTCTTGGGGAGGTTCTGGGTAAAGGTGCTCACACCCAGGGCGATGGACGAAAGCCCCATGGCCCAGTAAAGGACGTTGCGGTATTTCTCTCCCAGCCCCCGCTTGAGGAGGCTTCCCACCACCGATCCGGTGAGAATGCAGGCCGTGTTCACAATTGTTCCTAACATAATGGCAGCAAATATACTTATTTTTCACAATTTTCTTTGGATGCGCAGTGGTTTGGCACAAGTTGAGTGTAACTTTACCGTGAAAATGAGGTTGCATTTTCGGGAGAATTTCATAACTTTGTAGATGCGGCTTTACAGGACGTCCGCAATAATTAGAACTATGGCAAAAGAAGCAGTAGACGCAACGCTGGGAGCAGCCAAACTCAAGGCTCTCCAGGCAACCATCGACAAAATCGAGAAAGATTACGGTAAGGGAACCATCATGAAGCTGGGAGACCAGCCGGAGTGGGACGCTTCACAGGTTATCCCCAGCGGCTCCATCGCCCTGGACCATGCCCTGGGTATCGGCGGCTATCCCAAAGGCCGTATCATCGAGATTTACGGACCCGAGAGTTCCGGTAAAACCACCCTGGCCATCCACGCCATCGCCCAGGCCCAGAAGGCCGGCGGCATCGCGGCCATCATCGACGCCGAACATGCGTTCGACCGTTCGTATGCCAAGGCCCTTGGCGTAGATCTGGACACCCTCCTCATTTCGCAGCCCGACAATGGGGAACAGGCCCTGGAAATTGCCGATAACCTCATCCGCTCCGGTGCTCTGGATATCGTGGTCATCGACTCCGTGGCCGCCCTTACTCCGCGTGCCGAGATTGAAGGCGAGATGGGAGACAACAAGGTCGGCCTGCAGGCCCGCCTCATGAGCCAGGCCCTGCGCAAGCTCACCGCCAACATCTCCAAAACCAACACCTGCTGCATTTTCATCAACCAGCTGCGAGAGAAGATCGGCGTCATGTTCGGCAACCCCGAAACCACCACCGGTGGTAACGCCCTCAAGTTCTACGCCTCCGTGCGCCTGGACATCCGTCGCACCACCCAGATCAAGGACGGCGACGAAGCCCTGGGCAACCGCGTCAAGGTAAAGGTTGTCAAGAACAAGATGGCCCCGCCGTTCAAGAAGGCCGAATTCGACATCGTCTTCGGAGAAGGCATCTCCCGCAGCGGAGAAATCGTAGACCTGGGCGTGGAACTGGGCCTCATCCAGAAGTCCGGCTCCTGGTTCTCCTACGGCGAAACCAAGCTGGCCCAGGGCCGCGAGGCCGTGAAGCAGCTCATGATGGACAACGTAGAGCTGGCCGAAGAAATCGAGGCCAAGATCCGCGAAGCCCTCGCCAATCTGCAGGACTAATACTTATCATCCATTACCCTAACAATCTTAGTTCGATTCGGCCCCCCGTTTCGGACTGAGATTGTTTGTCGGGACGTTCTTACTCTCTTTCTATCTTACCTTGATTCGGGGTAAGATGGTCAGTTGCGACGTTCTTTCCTTGATTTGAGCCGTAAAAATGAGGTAAGATGGTCGTTTAAGACAATCTTTCCTTGATTTGAGCCTCTAAACAGAGGTAAGATTGCATTTCGCTACCATCTTACGCCGAATATTGTAGCTTTTTGAGGGTAAGATTGTAATACGATTTTATTATTGCGACAAGGGTTGTTTAGTCGGTGGTCATGACGTACCGTCGCTTAAGGACATCCAATATCATTGTCAAATTATGAACAGAATAACTAGAGAAGAATATAAGACCTACCCAGAAGGCAATTACCATTTGTGCCTTGACCATTTAGAAGGGCGATCGATATTTAAAACGGACGACGATTATCGGTTGGGAATGGCAGGAATAGCGTTGTCTTCGTTTAAGTTTGAGATTGATGTGTATGCATTTGATTTAATGCCCAATCATATGCATATCATTTTACACGGAACGGGAGAGCAGTGCATGAAAGTCTTTTCCTTTTTGAAAAGAAGAATCTCAGAAATGCTTATCAAGACCCATCGTCCTCCTTTGCCCATGGATTATGGGTGTAAACTGAAACCTATCCCGGACGATGAATCATTGCGTTCGCAAATCCTATACACCGTGCGCAATCCATACGAGAAGGATTACTGTGCCCCGGGCGGGCATCGGTGGGGTAGTGGTTATTTATATTTTAACGAACTGGCCTCCATAATTAAAGGGGTTCCGGCTTCTTCTTTTTCCAAAGCGTCCATTCGTGCCCAACTGGGATCCGACGAATTGCTCCCTCCTGACTGGGAGATTCATCCCGTTCTGGGTGTGCTCCCGTCTAATTATGTGAAAGTGAGTGTTGTAGAATCATTGTTTGGTTCACCCAAAGAGTATCATACTCGTTTGGTTAAGGAGTATGAAACCATTGTGAAGATAGCACGTATGTTGGGGGAGGAAGTAGAGTTTTCTTTTAATGAGGTTAAAGATATCGTCAATACCGAACTGCGAAACAGTTATCCCGGACGCTTGTTTAAGACCATTACGCAGGAAGAAAAGTGCCGTGTGGCCGTTCGACTTCATGAAAGTTTGGGCCTTTCGTCCCATCTGCTGTCCCGAGCGCTCTATCTGTCGGAGTTAACCATTACTCAGGCCATCCGTTCAAAAGATTATGGCCTGAAATAGCTCCCGGCGCACGATACTTACCATCTTACCTTGATTTAGACCTTCAAACCGGGGTAAGATGGTCAGTTGCGACAATCTTACCCTAAAATTAACCCCCGAACCAATGTAAGATTGTTGGTCGGGGGCTGATAGGAGATATGCCGATAGGCTTAGTTCATTGCGTAGATGACCTTGAAGAGGGTGTGGAGCGGGAAGGGCTCCATCTCGGGCTGGGCGGGATCCAGCAGGAACAGGCCGATTTGGCGTCTGCCCTTTTCGTCTATGTATCTCATGTAGCGAATGCAGTAGGAATCGGCAATTTTGAGGTCGATACCCTCGTTGGCCATTTCCAGAAGGGCATCGCATTCATCGGCTTTCAGGGTAAGGATAGCCTTGGCGAGGTTGCTGTGAACCTGAATGGGATCCAGCGTACCGATAATCCTGACCTTCTCGAGGAGGAGGATGTCCATGTCGATTACGACGGGATGCTTATCACCCTTGACAAGACCGACGGCGCCGTTCAGGTAGCAGAAGGGGGAATCGATGTCTTCCCGGTCGATTTCGAATTCGAAGTGACGGTTGTCGACACCTTCGCGTACCTTGAAGAGCAGGTCCTTGTAAATAACGGAAATCTCTTCCTTTTGGATTGCTTCCTCGATGATGATGGCAACAGACTTTACGTCCAGCTGCTGTTCGGCCTCGGCGGCGGGTTCTTCGGGCTGAGCCTCGGGGACTTCGGCTTTGTTACAGGCGGCGGCTCCCATCAGGAGCACCAGAGCAGGGATAATGAACTTTTTCATACTATTCGTGTTAATTGTGGTTATTCGTTGTCTTCGGCCAGGGCTTTTTGGTAGCATTCCCGGCACAGGGGTTCGTAAGTGTCTTTTTCTCCCAGGACCACCAGTTTTTTGGAGTCCGAGAGGCGGTGCGAGTGGTTGGCCAGGGAGCCGCAGCGAACGCAGATGGCGTGGACCTTCTGTACATCCTCGGCAATAGCCATAAGGCCGGGCATGGGGCCGAAGGGCTTTCCCAGGTAGTCTGTGTCCAGACCGGCGATGATGACGCGGACGCCACGGTTGGCCAGTTCCTGGCACACGCCGATGATACTTTCGTCAAAGAACTGGGCTTCGTCAATGCCCACCACCTGTACATCGGGCTCTATCTGGAGCATGCGGGCGGGCGTTTTGATAGGAGTGCAGGAAATGCTGTGGGAATCGTGGGAGACTACATCCAGGTCTGAGTAGCGCTTGTCTACCGTGGGCTTGAACGTAGCAATCTTTTGCTTGGCAAACTGGGCCCGCTTTAGCCTCCTGATCAGTTCTTCGGTCTTTCCGGAGAACATAGAACCGCAAATCACCTCAATGCAGCCCGATTTTTTTGCATTTTCCAAAAACATTTTCCTAACTTTGTTAGACGAAGTACCGCAGTGCCCTGCTGCAAATATAATAAAATTATGGATAAATCCGCACTGGAATTTCTGCAAAATGCCCAAAAGGAGATAAATGCGCTCAAGGAACGCATTGCCGCTCTGGAATCCCGCATCTCCGACATTCAGCAAAACGCCGCCCAAAACCCGGAAGAAGCCGCCGAGGTAGACTTCACCGGCATCGAGCTTGGAGTGGAGACTGAGCCGGAAGTGGCAGAAGCTCCGGTAGCGCCGGCCGAAGAACCGGTGGCCGATCCCATCTTTGCGCCGGAGCCGGCATCTGAGGCACCGGCAGTGCCCGAGGCACCGTCGGCCCCTACGCCTGCGGTGGACTCCTCCAACCTGCCTTGGCGCAAGGACAAGCCTGGCATCATGGTCAAGAACATCCGCAGCGGCATTTCGCTGCTGGACCGCGCGCAGTTCATCGGCACGCTGTTCAAGGAGGACTTTACGCTGTACGACAATACCATTGCGGCGCTCAATGAGATGGAGACGCTGGACCAGGCCGTGGAGTATATCCAGCAGAATTTCCCGCAGTGGAACATGAATTCCGACGTCGTTTACCGCTTTATGATGGCGGTTCGTAAAAAGCTGGGATAGTGGCCGGGAAACTCTATATCGTGCCCACTCCGGTGGGGAATCTGGAGGACATGACCCTGCGGGCCGTCAAGGTGCTTCAGGAGGCCGATCTTATCCTGGCCGAAGACACCCGCACGTCTTCGGTTCTGCTCAAGCACTACGATATCCACAGGCCGCTCCAAAGCCATCACAAGTACAACGAGCACCAGACGGTGGAGCTGGTGAAGGAGCGCATCCTGGCGGGGCTCAACGTGGCCCTCATCTCCGACGCCGGCACGCCTGGCATCTCGGATCCGGGCTTTCTGCTGGCCCGCACCTGTGCGCAGGAGGGCATTGAGGTTCAGACGCTTCCGGGTGCTACCGCCTGCATTCCCGCCCTCGTTTCCAGCGGCCTTCCCTGCGACCGCTTCGCCTTTGAAGGCTTCCTTCCTCAGAAGAAGGGTCGGCAAACCCAGCTGCAACTCCTGGCGCACGAAACGCGCACCATGGTGTTTTACGAAAGCCCGTACCGCCTGGTGAAGACGCTGGAGCAGCTGGCCGAATTTTTCGGCCCGGACCGTCCGTGCTCGGTGGCCCGGGAAATTTCCAAGATTCACGAAGAACACAAACGCGGTAGCCTGGCTGAAATAGCCGCCTGGTTCCGCGAACACGAACCGAAAGGAGAAATTGTAATCGTGGTGGGTGGGGCCCCTCCCGAAAAGAAGAAACATCATGGCCCCACCGGAGAAGACGAGTAAGGAAGGCCTCCTTACCGCCAGTTTCATCACGGGCGCAATCGCCCTCGTATTCCTGATTATTGGTTATCAAGTAGCCTTGTTCGTGCACAGGGCCGCCGTCACGCGTCTGGTCGCCAACCGTGACCGGCCGGATACCGTGTATGTTGTGGACCCGGGTCTTGCAGAAGAGATTCTTCGCTCCGCTCAGAATGACAGGAGTCCTTCTGTCATCCTGAGGAGCGACAGCGACGAAGGATCTGTTTCTGTTCGAAAGAATGCGCCGCATAGTCCTGAGGCAGTGGCGGTGCGGGAGAAGGTAGCGCCGCGGGTGGTGGAGAGCTTCCGCTTCAACCCCAACACGGCTTCGGTCGAGGACCTGCAGCGCCTGGGCTTCAGCGAGAAGCAGGCGGCGGCCATCGACCACTATCGGCAGAAGGGCGGACGCTACCGTCGGCCCTCCGACTTTGCCAAGAGCTTCGTGGTTGCCGATTCCGTCTTCCAGCGCCTGGCGCCCTACATCGACATCCCCCTCGTGGACATCAATCAGGCGGATAGCGTGGCTTTGCTGGAACTGCCTGGCATCGGCCCGTATTTCGCCGGGAAAATGGTGCAGTACCGCCGGCAGTTGCGCGGTTATTCCGCCGTGGAGCAGCTGCTGGAAATCTGGCACTTCGACCAGGAAAAACTGGACGGGCTGCGGGACTTCATTACCTGCTCGCCCCCTGCGCCTTACCCCCTCTGGACCCTGCCCGAGGACTCCCTGGCCCTGCATCCGCACATCTCCCGCGCCGAAGCCCACAGCATCGTGCTGTACCGTCAGCACCATGCCCCCTCCGCCTGCACCCTGGACGCTCTCCGCGCCGCCGGCCTCCTCTCCGAGGACCACTATCGCCGACTCTCCCTCTGTCGGCTGGAATAGTCGCTTGCGCGTAATCTAAAAAGCCCATTGTTAAATCGGGGAGAATGACTAAATTTGTAGTCTATGAAGACGCGCCTGTTGGGGAAAACCCCGGAAGAATTGAAACAAATCGCTATAGAAGTAGGCTTGCCGGCATTTGCCGGGAAGCAGATGGCACAGTGGCTGTACCAGAAGCGCGTAAAGAGCATTGACGAGATGACCAACCTGTCCAAGCAGGGCAGGGAAGCGCTTAAAGGCCGATACGAGGTGGGCATGATTCTGCCCATCGACGTCCAGACTTCGAAGGACGGCACCAGGAAGTATCTTTTCCCTTTTTCAGGGTTGGATTATGAAGCCGTCATGATCCCCGACGAAGACCGCAAGACGCTGTGCGTGAGCAGTCAGGCGGGGTGCAAGATGGGGTGCAAGTTCTGCATGACCGGGCGGCAGGGTTTCCACGGGAACCTGGATGCGGCCGATATCCTAAGCCAGTACTTCGCCATCGAAGAGGCAGGGGAGCTCACCAATACCGTGTTCATGGGCATGGGAGAGCCGCTGGACAACTGGGAGCAGGTTAAGCGCGTGATCGATATCCTTACGGCCGATTGGGGCCTGGGGTGGAGTCCGAAGCGCATCACGCTAAGCACCATCGGCGTGCTTCCCAAGCTGAAGCTCTTCCTGGACGAGTGCAAGTGCCACCTGGCCGTTTCGCTGCACAACCCCTTCCCGGAGGAACGCGAGCAGATGATGCCGGTCCAGAAGGCCTGGTCCGAGACCGAGGTCATTCGTCTCCTGAAGCAATACGATTTCACCGGCCAGCGCCGCGTGAGCTTTGAATATACCATCTTCCACGGCTGGAACGATACTCCGGCCCATGCCGAAGAACTCATCCGCCTCCTGAGGCACCTGGAATGCCGCATAAACCTGATCCGTTTCCACCGCATTCCGGACTTCCCGTACGGCCCCGCCGAACGGGAGCAGATGGAGGCCTTCCGCGACCGCCTTACCGAAGGCGGCATCACCGCCACCATCCGCGCTTCCCGCGGGGAAGACATTTTCGCTGCCTGCGGCCTGTTGGCCGGAAAACACAAAGAGAACCATGAATAAGCTCAGAATCATCCTGGCCGGATTGCTGGCCTTTAGCACGATAGGACTATATGCCCAGAAGGTAGAGGAAGCCCCGTCTTCCACTTTCGGCCTGGATGCCAAGGACGCCAAGGCCGTGACGCAGATCCGCGCACGGATGGCCGAAATTCGGAAGCATCGGCCTACCGTAGCCCTGGTCCTTTCCGGCGGCGGTGCCAAGGGTGCCGCCATGGTTGGTGCCCTCAAATACCTGGAGGAGTACGATTTCCCCATCGACATGGTGGTGGGTACGTCCATCGGCGGCCTCCTGGGCGGCTTGTATGCCCTGGGGTATAACGCCGATTACCTGGACTCCCTCTTCCACAACATGGACTGGGACATGGCCCTGAGCGACAAAGTAGACCGTCGCTACCTGCCGTATTCGCGCATCCGCAACAAGGAGAAATACCTGCTGCAGTTCCCCTTCTATTATAAGTCCGACGACTACAAGAACTACATCGCCGGCGAGATGCCCTTCGCGGCCGGCCGTTCCCGCGAGCTGCGCCTGGGCGCCGACGAGGCCGATATGAGCAGCATGGCCCGCAACAACCTGCTGGGCAGCCTTCCCTCCGGCTTCGTCTTCGGCGAGAATGTGAACCACATTATCTCGTCACGCACGGTGGGCTACAGCGACTCTACCAACTTCTTCAAATTCCCCATCCCCTTTGCCTGCGTGGCCACCGACGTGGTCTCCGGCAAGGCCAAGATCTGGCACAGCGGCTCGGTGAACCTGGCCCTGCGCTCCACCATGTCCATCCCCGGCCTGTTTGCGCCGGTGCGTTCCGAAGGCATGGTGCTGGTAGACGGCGGCATGCGCAACAACTTCCCGGTGAACCTGGCCAAGCGCATGGGGGCCGACATCGTCATCGGCATTGACCTTAGCGAACGCACCCTCAAGGCCGATGAAATCCAGAACCTGGCCGATATCATGATGGCCGGCATGGACCTCTTCTCCAACGACGCCTTTGACTTGAACAAGAAGATGGTTGACATTCACATCCATCCCGATATGACGGGCTTCAACATGCTCAGCTTCAACAAGACGGCCGTGGATACCCTGTATGCCCGCGGTTACAAGTCCGCCAGCGAGTCCGAATCCCAGCTGAAAGCCCTGCGCAAGCGTCTGGGCAACGCCAAGGGATATCGGCAGGCCAAGCCCGCGGTGGATATCGGCCGTCAACCTGTGAGAATCGGCCAAATTGAGGTTGTGGGTGTGGACAACCAGGAAATCTCCTACATCCTGGGCGGCATGAACGTCAAGGCTTTCAGCGTAACCAACCGCGACGCCATCGAGGACGACATCGCCCGCATCTTCGGCAAGGGCGCCTACGACTATGTGAACTACGAGCTCCGCGGCACCGAAGAACCTTATAGGCTGCGCATCTCCTGCAAGCGCGGCCCCATGCACCGGCTGGGCTTCGGCGCACGCGTAGACAGCGAGGAATTCGTCTCCCTGCTGTTCAACGTGGGCCTGAATACCAACGCCCTGCAGGGCCATTCCCTGGATATTACCACCCGCCTGAGTACGCATCCCTACCTGGACCTGCTGTATGCCTACAACGGCAAGAACTTCGCCACGTTCAACATCAGGGCCAACGTGAACTACCTGGATCGCAACAACTTCATGGCCATGGACACCTCTCCGCTGGGCATTACCTATCTGCAGACCAATCAGGAGATCTACCTCTCCAACATGCACTGGTCCAAGATGGATGTAAAATTCGGCCTTTGCAACCAGTTCTATCGCGTATTCAAGGTCTTCTCTACCGGCGGCGTGGACTATTCCCGCTACGACACCTCCGAGGACTTCCCGGGCGCCTTCCTGGACGGCCGTATCGAGAATCTGGACAACAGCTATTTCCCCACCAAGGGCATCAGCGCCGGCGTGCGGGGAGACTTTATCTACGCAGGAATGGGTGCCGACAAAACCACCCAGTTCGCGGGCGTAGCTGCAGCCGATATCACCCTTCCTTTAACCTATGGCCGCTTCTCGGTCATCCCCTCGATTTACGCCCGGATGGTGTTCTCCGGCGGCTCTCCGCTGCTGTTAAGGAACTTCATCGGCGGCGATATCCGGGGCCGATACATTGACCATCAGGTTCCCTTCACGGGCATCACGGGCGGCCTCCTCTGCGGCGATTTTCTGGCCGTGGGCCGTCTGGAAGCCCGCGTCCGCCTGGGTAAGAACCACTACGTTTCGGCCGTGAGCAATACCTCCCTGGACTTTGATGACTTCAAGAAGTTGGACGAGGCCCGGGCACACCTGGGCGTGGGCTTGAACTATGCCTACAACTCCATTGCCGGCCCGCTCAAGTTCCAGCTGTTCTGGTCTACCGTTACCCATAAGGTGGGCGCCTACGTCTCCCTGGGCTACAATTTCTAATAAATGGAAGAGAAGTGCCTGTCCCGCCTGCAGAAGCTCTGCTCCAAGGCCGAGTACTGTGAGGCCGATATCTACCGCAAGGCGCTCAAGGCGCTGGACGGGGACGCGCAGGCCGCCGCGAAAGTGCTGGCTTCCCTGAAGGAAGACCGCTACGTGGACAACGCGCGTTATGCCGCCGCCTTCGCCCGCGACAAGGCCAACTTCCAGGGCTGGGGACCGGTAAAGATCCGCTTCCAGCTGCGTGCCAAGGGCGTGAGCGAGGCCGACATCACCCAGGCGCTGCAGGAAATCGAGCCTGCCAAGGCCGAAGAAAAAATGGAGAAAGTACTGGCTGCCAAGGCCAAAACCCTGCAGGGAGACCCCCAGTTCCGGCTCAAACTGCTCAAGTTCGGCCTGACCCGGGGCTACGATTACGACGACGTAGAGGCCGCAGTTTCCAAAATTATTGCTACCTTTGCAGCCGCAGAATAAGTGGTAAGACGATCTGTCGCGGTCGAAAGACTGAGGAAAGTCCGCACAGGGAAGGGCACCCGTCTGTGGAAAGCACAGTGGGGAGTAATCTTCAAATGGCGTAACAGAGAATAACCGCCAAGCAATTGGTAAGGGTGAAAACGCGGGGTAAGAGCCCACGACGCTGCATGGCGACATGTGGCGGGTACGTCACCGGGCCTGCAAGACCAAATATACCGGCAGTCGAGGGCTGCCCGCCTGATGCCGGGGGGTAGGTTGCGAAGATAAATGACAGATTTAAAAACAGAAAGCGGCTTACGGCCTTGCCACTTTTTTAAAACAAAAAATCCCGGGAAAAACTCCCGGGATTTCTTTTAATTACATCTGCTCTACTCGAGCCTTGATAGCCTTGGTGGCTTCTTCGTAGCCGGGTTTCTCCAGCAGGGCGAACATGTTTTTCTTGTAGGCCTCTACACCGGGCTGGTTGAAAGGATTCACACCCAGGACATAGGCGCTGATGCCGCAGGCGAACTCGAAGAAGTACAGCAGGCCGCCCAGGTTGTAGGCGTCAATCTTGTCGAAACGGATGCTGATCTGGGGCACGCCACCGTCGATGTGGGCCAACACGGTGCCCAGTTCGGCCATGTGGTTGCAGTGCTCTACGTGCTTACCGGCCAGGAAGTTAAGCTGGTCCAGATTCTGGGGATCGCTCTCTACCACCACGCTGCGCTGGGCGTTCTCTACGTGCAGCACGGTCTCGAACATGGTGCGGGAACCTTCCTGGATGAACTGACCCATGGAGTGGAGGTCTGCCGTGTTGTTAACGCTGGCAGGGAAGATACCCTTGCCGTCCTTACCCTCGGATTCTCCGTACAGCTGCTTCCACCATTCGGCCACGAAGGTGAGCTTGGGGTTGTAGTTTACCAGAATCTCGGTGCTCTTGCCGTATTCGGTGTGCAGGAGGTTACGCATGGCGGCGTAGATGATGGCGGGGCTCTTCTCGCTCTTGATGCCCAGGCCCTTCTGGGCGTCCAGGGCACCGGCTACCAGGCCGCGGATGTCGAAGCCGGCCACGCAGATGGGCAGCAGACCCACGGGAGTAAGTACGCTGAAGCGGCCGCCCACGTTGTCGGGCACTACATAGGTCTCGTAATTCTCCTGGGTGGCCAGGGTCTTGAGGGCACCCTTATGGGCATCGGTGATGGCCACGATGCGGGCAGCGGCTTCCTGCTTGCCATAGCGCACTTCCAGGAACTGCTTCACAATACGGAAGGCCACGGCGGGCTCGGTGGTGGTACCACTCTTGGAGATGACGATGCAAGCCACGTTACGCTCTGCGGCCAGGTCCATAAGCTCGGCCAGATAATCCTCGGAGAGGTTGTTGCCGGCGAAGACTACCTCGGGGGCGTCCTTGCGCTTGAGCTGCTTGGCAAAGCTGTGGCCCAGGGCCTCCACCACGCACTTGGCACCCAGGTAGGAACCGCCGATGCCGATGGCAATCACGAGGTCTACACCTTTCTTGATCCATTTGTCGCGGATAGCCTCATATTCGGCCAGCTCGCGGTCTGTAATCTGGGAGGGGAGTTTCTTCCAGCCCAGGAAATCGTTTCCGGCGCCGGTCTCGTTTTTGAGGACATCGAAGGCATCCAGGGCCTTGGCTACATAGCTCTCATACTTGGCTGCATCTACAAAGGTGGAGCAACCTTTAACATCTACTCTGATCATATATTTCGGTTTTTAATTTTCTAGTCTACAAATGTACATATTTCCCCGGAATAATCCTTATCTTTGGGCCATGAAACTCCACATCAGTACGCTTTTATTCCTAGGAATAGCCTGTACGCAGGCACCCGTCCCCGTTCCCTCCGTCGTGCAAATCCCCGATTCCGGCTTTGCCATGGGCACTGCTGAAATTACCAATGCCCAGTATGAAGCCTTCGACCCTTCGCACAGGGCCCTTCGCGGCTATAAGGGCTTTTCCCGGGCCGATGACGAAGCCGTGATAATGGTAAGCTGGGAAGACGCCACCGCCTACTGCGAGTGGCTGTCCCGGAAGACGGGCCGATGCTTCCGCCTTCCTACCCAGGCCGAATGGGAATATGCCTGCCGGGCCGGCAGCACTACAGCGTACAACACCGGAGATACCTTCCCGCAGGACCAGTGGAAGGAACAGGCCAACCATCGCGACAAAGTGCCCGTTTCCTTGCAGGTAGCCCTGTTCCAGCCCAACGCCTGGGGCCTGTACGACATGCACGGCAACGTAGAGGAATGGTGCCAGGACCTGGTGGACGGCCAGTACCGCGCGGTGCGCGGCGGCAGCCACAATACTCCGGTAGAGTTTCTACGGGCCGATGCCCGCAGCGCGTCCATCCCGCAGGACCGCAGCGTCCTCCTGGGCTTCCGCATCGCAGAGTCCGTCGCTAAACCCACGGAAGCCTTTTTCGCCGAACCCCTGTCTTACGTAATCCCTCCCGTAGACGGTACTCCGTTCTACAGCCACAATCATCAGCCGGCCGTCACCTGGCTTCCGGGCGGCGGTCTCCTGGCCATCTGGTTTTCTACCGATGCCGAGGCCGGTCGGGAGATGGTGGTCCTGCAGTCGCACTTCGACGACCAGGCCTGGACGCCCGCCACGCTCTTTTGCAAGGTCCCGGGCCGGAATATGACCGGTAGTGCTCTCCTCACTTTGGAAAGCGGGGAAATCCTTCATTTTCAGGGGGTAGGAGACGCAGGGGAGTGGAAGGACCTGGCACTGGCCATGCGCCGCTGGAATAACGGCAGCTGGTCTCCTTTACAATATATAGAGCCCGAACATGCAGTGCGACATCAGGTTATAGCCGGCCCCATCGTTACAAAAGACGGCCGCATCCTGCTGTGCTGCGATGCCGGCCCCGACGGCGAAGCCGGCACGGCGCTGCACGTCTCCAAGGACGGAGGCAAGTCCTGGAAGGACACCGGCAGTATCATCAAGGGCATCCATGCCGGCCTTGTAGAGCTCAAGGACGGCCGCCTGATGGCCCTGGGACGCGGCAATGCTATTGACGGGCACATGCCCTGCAGTATCTCGGCCGATGGAGGCCGAACCTGGTCCTATAGCGCTTCGGAATTCCCGCCCATCGGCAGCGGACAGCGCCTGGTGTTCCGCCGCCTGCAGGAAGGCCCGCTGATGCTGTGCTCCTTCGGCCCCGACGGCCTCTTTGTGGCATTAAGCGAAGACGAAGGCGAAACCTGGCCCTTGAAAAAACTCCTGACCGACGGCAAAACCCGTATCCTGGACGGTGGCGCCTGGACCGGGACCTTCACGCTGGATGCCACACATGCCGAGCCCAAAGGCTATCTGGCCTGTACGCAAGGCCCGGACGGCATCATCCACCTCCTGAGCAGCCGTGTCCATTACCGCTTTAACCTGGCCTGGATCAAGCAGTGAACGAGCGCACGTACATTGCCATAGACCTGAAGAGTTTCTACGCTTCGGCCGAATGTGTGTCGCGGGGGCTGGATCCCCTGACGACGAATTTGGTGGTGGCCGATGCTTCCCGCACCGACAAGACCATTTGCCTGGCCGTGTCGCCTTCGCTGAAGGCCTACGGCATCCCTGGCCGGGCGCGGCTGTTCGAGGTGAATCAGAAGCTCAAGGGCACTGGAGTGCAGTTTATCATCGCGCCGCCTCGTATGAGTTACTACATAGAGGTGAGCAGCAAGATCTACAGCATTTACCTGCGGTTCATCGCTCCCGAGGACATCCACGTTTATTCCATCGACGAGGTGTTCATCGACGCTACGCAGTATCTGCGCATGTACAATACCACGCCCCACGACCTGGCCATGCGCCTGGTCCGGGAGGTGCTGCGGGAGACAGGCATCACGGCTACGGCCGGCATCGGCCCGAATCTCTATTTGTGCAAAGTGGCGATGGATGTGGAAGCCAAGCACAGCGACCCGGACAAGGACGGCGTGCGCGTGGCGGCCCTGGACGAGATGAGCTACCGGCGCAAGTACTGGACGCATCGGCCCCTCACCGACTTCTGGCGTGTCGGAAGAGGCACCGTAGCCCGCCTGGAGAAGTTGGGCCTGTATACGCTGGGAGACGTGGCGCGCCGCTCCCTGACCGACGAAGACTCGCTGTACCGGGAGTTCGGCGTGAATGCCGAACTGCTCATCGACCACGCCTGGGGCTGGGAACCTTGCACCATGGCGGAGATCAAGGGGTATCGGCCCACCGCCAGCAGCCTTTCCAGCGGGCAGGTGCTCGCGCGTCCGTATAAGGCCGACGAAGCCGCGCTCATCGTGCGCGAGATGACGGACCTGCTGGCCCTGGACCTGGTGGACAAGAAGCTGGTGACCGACCAGCTGGTGCTGCACCTGGGGTACGACAATACGCCCGTCAAGGGGTATGAGGGGCCGATTGTGGCCGACTGGTACGGCCGGCCCACGCCCAAGCCCGCGCACGGAAGCATCAACCTGCCGGGGGCCACGGCCTCGACCGCCCTCCTCCTGAAGGCGGCGATGGAACTGTTCCAGCATATTGTGAATCCGGACCTGATGGTGCGGCGCATCTATGTAGTGGCGGCCCACGTTTTCCCCGAGGAGAAGGCCACCGGCATCCAGCTGGGGCTCTTCGAGGAAATGCCGGTGGATCTGGAAAAGGAACGGAGGCAGCAGGAGGCCATTTTGGAGATTCGCAGGCGGTTTGGCAAGAACGCGATTCTCAAAGGTATGAACTTTGAGGAAGGTGCCACTACCCGCGACCGAAACAATCAGATAGGAGGACACAAGGCATGAAAGGCCCTTACGACGATATCATTGACCTGCCGCATCCCGTTTCCAGGCGGCACAAGCCGATGTCTATGACAGACAGGGCCGCGCAGTTCGCGCCCTTCGCCGCCCTCAAGGGCTTTGACGAAGAGATTGACCGAACTACCGAGGCCGAGATGGCGGATGATGCTTAAAAAATGCTATCTTTGCATTCGCAAAATGAAAAAGACAGTTCTTATATTCGCAGCTCTGGCTTTGTGTGCCTGCTCGCAGGCGCAGGTAAAGCAGTATCGGCCCAAGGTGGTCAAGGAGTATCCGCACGACGTAATGGCCTATACCCAGGGCCTGTTCTTCCATGGGGGAACGCTCTATGAAACTACCGGGCAGTACGGGACCAGTACCATCCGCACCGTGGATCTGGCCAGTGGCAATCCCATTGTGGAAAAGAAGCTGAACCGGAAGTATTTTGGCGAAGGTTCAGCCATTCTGGGGAAGGATTTATTTGTTCTGACTTGGACCAATAAGGTGGCCTTCCGCTATGATGCCGAAACCCTTAGCTACAAGCAGACCATCAGCTACCCTCGCGAGGGGTGGGGACTCACTACCGACGGTAAGCAGTTAATCGCCAGTGACGGCAGTTCAAACCTGTATTTTCTGGATTCGGATCTGAAGCTTTTGAAGAAGCTTCCGGTAACCATGAACGGTCGTCCGCTGCGAAATCTGAACGAGCTGGAATGGATTGACGGGAAGGTCTGGGCCAATGTGTACATGACCGATATGATTGTTATGATTAATCCTAAAACAGGCGCGGTAGAAGGCGCCCTGGATTGCACCGGCATTTTGCCCAACGACCTGTACACAAGCGCTACCGATGTGTTGAACGGCATTGCCGTCGACGCCGCCGGAAAGATCTACATCACGGGCAAGAACTGGCCTAAACTCTATCAAATTGAATTGATTAATAAATAGATTCTTCGCTTCGCTCAGAATGACAAAGGGGGCGTTGGAATGTTTGTCATCCTGAGGAGTGAAACGACGAAGGATCTGAAGGACATAAAGGGGTATCCGGAAGTACCGGATTGAGATTATACCCTCAAAACTTGATGCGGTTGATACCGCCGTAAGGAAAATGACAAAAACACTGTTTCTCGCAGCACTTTCCGTGCTGCCGTTCTGCGCGCAGGCGCAGGAAAGGACAGAGCGTCTGGACTCTGTCGTTGTCTCGGCCAGCCGGGCCGGACGTCAAACTCCCGTTACATTTACTTCCGTCAGTAAGAGCGAATTGACATCGGCCAATCCGTCCCATTCGCTGCCGATGGCCTTGAACCTGCTGCCGTCGGTGGTTACTTATAACGAGGGCGGCAACGGGCTGGGGAATTCGTCGATGACCATCCGCGGCTCCAAGGGCTCGCAGATTAACGTGACGCTCAATGGTATTACGCTGAACGACGCCGAGAGTCAGGAGGTGTTCTGGGTGAACATCCCGTCGCTTACCTCGCTGCTTTCCAGCGTGCAGGTGCAGCGCGGACTGGGGACCAGCGCCAACGGGGCGGGTGCCTTCGGCGCCAGTATCAATATGAACACGGCCTTCGTGGGCGCGAATCCTACGGGACGGGCCGATGTAAGCGCCGGCTCCTACGGGACCTTCGTGGGCTCGGCCGCCGTTAGCACGGGCCTGCTGCCCGGCGGGTGGTACGTGAGCCTGGCCGGGAACCTGGGCCGCACCGACGGATACATCCGCGGCGCGCAGGTGCACTCGCAGTCGCTCTTCGCCGTGCTGGGCTGGCTGCGGGGGAAGCGTTCCCTTCGGCTTACCTACCTGATGGGCAACCAGAAGAGCGGCATCACCTGGGACGGAATTTCGCTGGAGGATTATGCCGTGGACCGTCGGGCCAATCCGGCGGGGGAGCGGGGAGATACCGACAATTATACCCAGCATCATCTCCAATTGAACTATACGCGCGCGTTCGAGGGAGGCCTCTCCTGGACCAATACCCTTAATTATACGCGTGGGGACGGGTACGACGAGTATCATAAGACCAATCGCAAACTGGTGAATTACGGCTTCCCTGCGGGAACCGATCCGGCGCGCGACGACATGACCTACCGCAAGCTCATGGACAACGACTACTGGGTGCTCAACTCCAGCCTGCGCCTGCACAAATCTTTCCTGGAAATGACCGCCGGCGTACAGGCTTCGTGGTACCGCGGCGGGCATTGGGGCGAGGTCCTGTGGGTAAAGTCCATGGGCGACGTCCAGTCCCCGGACTGGTACAACGCCCCCGCCCGCAAGAGCGATTTGAGCGCCTTCCTTCGCACCGAGTGGCATCCCTGGCCCTGGGCAACGGCCTTCGCCGACCTGCAGTATCGGCACATCGCCTATAGCCTGACCGGCGTGGACGACGACTGGATCGAGTACGGACGGGCCGATGCCGACCGCTTCGACTACCACCGCCAGTGGAACTTCTTCAACCCGCGCGTGGGCCTTACCGGCGCCTGGGGCGGGCATAAACTCTATGCCTCCGTGGCGGTGGGACAGCGGGAACCCGGCCGCGGCGACATCAAGGAAAACGTGAAGGGAGACGGCCTGGAGATCCGGCCCGAGAAAATGTTGGACGTGGAAGCGGGGTACGAATTTAGCAGCTCGCGTGTTGTGCTGTCGGCCAATATCTATGCCATGGAATACCGCGACATGCTGCTGGAGACGGGGCGGCTGTCTTCCTCGGGGTACGCCATCAAGGAGAACATGCCCCGCGCCTGGCGCCGCGGTGTGGAACAGGCTTTCGGCTGGCAGATTGCCCGCTGGCTGCGCCTGGACCAGAACCTGACGCTGTCGATGAACCAGATTGCCGATTATACGGCTTACGTTCCCTATGACGACTATTCCAACCGCTCGCTCCCGGTGCACTACGGCCGTACCACGATGCTGATGTCCCCTTCGGTGGTGGGGATGGTGCAGGTGACGGTGCAGCCCTGGAAGGGCGCATCTTTCTCCTGGAACGGCAAGTTCGTGGGGAAACAGTATCTGGACAACTCGATGCGGGATCAATTTTCTGTTCCTGCCTATTGGATTTCAGATCTTTCGGCCCGGCAGGATTTTGTCCTGAAACGGGGGATTTTGCATCTTTCTTTATTCATTAATAATCTGTTTAATCGTGATTATTATGCATCGGGATGGCGCTGGGAGAGCTATAATCCGGATAGTAATGAATATTATTCAGAGATGGCTGTATATCCGCAGGCCCCTCTCAATTTCGTGGTGAAAGTTGGTTTTAGTTTTTAAAAAAATTTATTTAATAAAAATTAGTTTAAAAAATTTTGCAATTAGAAAAAGTATTTTTACATTTGCATTAGAAAACTAACACGCATCTTCTAACCAACTAATTAACCTTCTTCTTAAGGTAAGAATACACTACTAACTAACCAAAATAAGGCTCGCAGTGATGCGAGCCTTATTTTGTATGATTCCAGAGATTATTCCAGCAGACCGGGACGGCGTTCGCGGGTGCGCTGGAGGGCTTGTTCGTCCTGCCAGGCACGGATGAGTTTGGGGTTGCCGCACAGGAGGATGTCGGGGACTTTCCAGCCGTTGAATTCGGCGGGACGGGTGTAGACGGGCGGGGAAACCAGGCCGTCCTGGAAGGAATCGGAGAGGGCCGATGTTTCGTCGGTGAGGACGCCGGGGATGAGGCGGATGATGCTGTCGGCCAAAAGGGCTGCGGGGATTTCGCCGCCGCTAACCACAAAGTCTCCCACGGAGATTTCGCGGGTTACCAGATGCTCCCGGATCCGCTCGTCAATTCCTTTGTAATGGCCGCACAGAATGATGATGTTCTCCTTGAGGGAGAGCTCGTTGGCAATGCCCTGGGTAAGGATTTCTCCGTCGGGCGCCATGTAGATGACTTCGTCGTAGTGCCGTTCCTTTTTGAGGTCGTTGATGCAGTTGAACACGGGTTCTACCATCATGACCATGCCGGCGTCTCCTCCGTAGGAGTAGTCGTCCACGGTCTGGCGGCTGCCCAGGCCGTACTTGCGAAGGTCGTGCACGTAAATCTCGGCCAGCCCTTTCTTGACGGCGCGGCCGGGGATGGAATAGCTTAACGGGCTGTCCAGCAGTTCGGGAACGACGGAAATGATATCTATTCTGAGCATGGCTTTACTTTTGTCCTGCAAAATTAGCGTTTTTTCACGGAATAATCGTATATTTGTGAGTTATTGTTTAACCTAATCTCAATTTACTCATGAGTGAAGAATTGAAGCCTGTGGTTCAGGAAGAGACCGCAGATGTAGCACAGAAAGAAGAACAGATGGTAGAGCAAGTGGCCGAGCCCATTAACTACTCCGAGAAAACCCTTGCCGAACTTACGGATCTGTTCCAGGAATTAAAAGACAGCGAAGACCGCATGAAGCGGTTCAAGGAGGCCGAAGCCATTAAATCGGCCTTCTATAAAAAGCTTTCCAAGGAGAAAGCGGCGGCCGGCGAAGACTCCCAGGTAGAGGAGCCCGACGAAAATACGCCTGCCGAGGAATCCACCGTTCCCATGCAAAGTGGCCCCGTGAGCCCCTTTGCCGCCATCGAGGCCGGTTTCAAGGGCCTGTACATGGAATATAAGAAGGAGCGGGCCGAATACAACCGCGAGCAGGACGCCCTGCGGGAGGAAAACCTGGCCAAGAAGCAGGCCATCATCGAGGAACTCAAGACCCTGGTAGAGGAACCCGGGGACATGAAGGACGCCTTCCCCAAGTTCCGCGACATCCAGAACCGCTGGAGAGAGGTAGGTCCCGTGCCTCAGCAGAACTTCCGCGACATCAACGACACCTATCAGTTATACATTACCAAGTTCTACGACCTGGTAGATATCAACCGCGAACTCCGTGACCTGGACTTCAAGAAGAACCTGGAGGCCAAGACCGGCTTCTGCGAGCAGGCCGAGGCCCTGGCCCAGGACGAGGACGTGGTAGAGGCCTTCAAGGAGCTGCAGAAACTGCACGAGCAGTGGAAGGACCTGGGCCCCGTGGCCAAGGAATACCGCGACGAAATCTGGGAGCGCTTCCGCGCCGCCACCTCGGTGGTGAACAAGCGCTATCAGGCCCACTTCGAGGATGTGAAGGCCCAGCAGCAGGAAAACCTGGAAGCCAAGATTGCCCTGTGCGGGCAGGTAGAGGAAATTGCCAATAAGGAAATCACCTCTTCTTCCCAGTGGAACGCCCTGAGCAAGGAGATCGAAGAGATCCAGGCCAAGTGGCGCACCATCGGCTTCGCTACCCGCAAGGAGAACCAGAAGGTGTACGACCGATTCCGCGCCGCCTGCGACAAATTCTTCGAGCGCAAGCGCGCCAGCTTCTCGGAGTTCAAGGACAGCATGAACGAGAACCTGGCCAAGAAGATGGCCATCATCGAGGAGGCCGAAGCCCTCAAGGACAGCACGGACTGGAAGGCCACCAGCGACCGTCTCATCGAGCTCCAGAAGGAGTGGAAGGAGATTGGCGCCGTTCCGCGCAAGAAGAGCGAACAGATCTGGAAGCGCTTCCGCGCTGCCTGCGACGCATTCTTCACCGCACGCGACAATCGGCCCGACGGACAGGGCAGCCTGAGCGCCAACCTCGCCGCCAAGAAGGCCCTCATCGAGGAAATCAAGGCCTATGAGCCGTCGGCCGAAACCGACGCCGAAGCCCAGAAGGCTTTTGCCGAGAAATGGAATGCCATCGGCTTTGTGCCGTTCAAGGAGAAAGATGCCATCCAGGCCGCCTACAAAGAGGCCATGGCTTCCAAGTTCCCCGGCTTCGGCAGCCGCGGTCCCCGCAGGAACGAACGTGGCACCGGCAGGGGAGAGCGCAGGCCTATGACCGAGATCGACCGCCTCAAGGAGCAGTTCAACTCCCTGCAGCAGGAGATCCAGACCTACGAAAACAACATCGGCTTCTTCGGCCTGTCCAAGGGAGCCGAGAAACTCAAGGCCCAGATGCAGGAGCGCATCGACGGCGCCAAGGGTAAACTGGAAGAACTGAAGGCACAGATCCGTGCCAAGGAAGCCGAAGAAACTCAGGAGTAAGCCTATGGATAAGAAATCAGTCATCGGCTTTGTCCTCATCTTCCTCATTATGATGGGGTTCTTCGGGTATCAGAGCCGTCAAGTTAAAAAACAGCAGGCCTACCAGGCTCAGTTGGATTCCATCGCCGCCGCCGAGGCCTATGCCCAGTGGCAGCAGGACAGCATCTGGCGGGCCAATAACCCCGAGGCCGCCGCAGCGGTAGAAGAAGCAGTTCCCACCACCGTCGAGGCCGCGCCCGAAGCCCCCGTATATTCCGACACCCTGCTCAATGCCGCAGCGCGTTCCCAGGCCTCTTACGTGACCCTTTCCAACGACAAGCTGGAAGTGGTGTTCACCACCCGCGGCGCCCAGCCGTATTCGGTGCTGGTCAAGGACTACCTTACTTATGGCAAGGAGCCCCTGTACATCCTGCAGCCCGAAAAGAGCGAACTGGGTTACGTGGTCTACGCCCCTACGGCCGTAGATACCCGCAAGTTCAACTTCCAGGTAGCCGAGACTACCGACACCACCGTGGTCATGCGTCTGCCCTTCTCTACGGGCGGCTATATCGAGCAGAAGTTCACCCTGGTTCCTAATTCCTACTCCGTGAATGAGACCATTTCCTTCGTGGGCATGGGCCATCTTATTCCCCGCAACGTGGGCAGCATCGACGTAGACTTCGATGCCATTATCCCGCGCATGGAGAAGGGTTACAAGAACGAGATCCAGTACTCCCGCCTCAATTACTACTTCCCGGACGACAACAAGCCCGCCAGTATTGGCAACGGCCGCAAGGGAGAGAAGCGCTTCAACAACAACATCGAGTGGTTCGCCTTCCAGCAGCAGTTCTTCAGCGCCATCATGCGCGCTCCGGGCAACTTCAGCTATGGAGAATTCGGCATCGAGTTCATGCCCAAGGGGCAAGAGGACCTGATGCACTGCAAGGCTGCCTTACGGGCCGATATCACCCCGGGAGCAGAGCGTATCGAGGTTCCCTTCGAATTCTACTTCGGCCCCAACAGCTACCGCGGTCTCAAGGCCTACGGCCATTCCTACGAGAAGGTGATTCCGCTGGGCGGTAAGATCATCGGCGTGTTCACCAAGTACGTGATTATCCCGCTGTTCGACTGGCTGCACAAGGGTATCGCCAACTTCGGCATCATCATCCTGCTCATGACCATCTTCATCAAGATCGTGGTGCTGCCGTTCGCCTACAAGAGCTACTCTTCCAGTGCCAAGATGCAGGCCCTGAAACCCTTCATGGAGAAGATCAACGCCAAGTATCCCAAGCAGGAAGACGCCATGAAGAAACAGCAGGAGACCATGGCCCTGTACAAGAAGGCCGGCGTCTCGCCCATGGGCGGTTGCCTGCCCATGCTGCTGCAGATGCCTATCCTGTGGGCCATGTTCCGCTTCTTCCCGGCTTCCATCGAACTGCGCCAGCAGCCGTTCCTCTGGGCCGAGGACCTGAGCGCATACGACGACGTCATCCACTGGAGCACCAGCATCCTGGGTATGGATCACATCAGCCTCTTCGCCCTGCTCATGGCTGTGTCCATGTTCTTCTATTCGAAGATTACCATGCAGCAGCAGGCCGGCAACGACCCCAACGCCAAGATGATGCAGGCCATGAGCCTGTACATGATGCCCATCATGATGTTCTTCATCTGTAACAACCTGTCTTCCGGTCTTAGCTATTACTACCTGCTCTCCAACATCATCACCTTCCTGGAGACATGGATCATCCGCAAGTGGGTGGTGAATCCGGAGGAGATTGTTGCCAAGGTCAAGGCGGCCGAGAATAAACCCGCCCCCAAGAGCAAGTGGCAGCAGCGTCTGGAAGAAGCCCAGAAGATGCAGCGTCAGATGAACAATCAGAAGAAACGTTAAAGACGCTCTGTCATTCTGAGCGAAGCGAAGAATCTCATGATTAAACAAAATCTGGAGAAAATCTTAAGTAAACTGCCATCAGGTGTACAACTGGTGGCAGTTTCCAAATTCCACCCGGTAGAACGGCTCCTGGAGGCCTACCAGGCCGGCCAGCGCATCTTTGCCGAAAGCCGTCCGCAGGAGTTAGCCGCCAAGGTTCCCCAAATGCCGGCCGATGTCCAGTGGCATTTCATCGGCCATCTCCAAACCAACAAACTCAAACTGGTCCTGCCGTACGTTACTCTGGTGCAGTCGGTAGATTCCTTCCACCTGCTGGAAGCCATCTCGGCCTGGGCCGTGGCCAATAACCGGGTCGTGGATGTCTTGCTGGAAATGCACCTGGGCGCTGAAGAGACCAAGCAGGGCTTCACCGAAGAGGAGATTCTTCTTCTGGCCAGCGGGAAGGGTGTGTCTTCCTCAACCGTCGCTTCGCGACCCCTCCCATGCGCGGCGCAAGCGCCTGCTACGGGCCCCTCCCTCTTACGCGGCCGAGGGTGGCCACGGGTTGTGGAAGACACACCCTCCCCGCTGACCACTACAGAATCTCACTTCGGAGTGCGAATTCGCGGCTTAATGGGCATGGCGACGAACACCGATGATATGGCGGTGGTGGAGAAGGATTTCGAGAGGATTGAGGCGCTGTTCCGGAGGATTCAAGCCATGGGCGTGCCGGACTTCGATATTCTGTCGATTGGCATGTCGAACGATTGGCCCGTTGCGGTGAGGCACGGGGCTACGATGGTGCGCATCGGCACGGATATCTTCGGCCCCCGTGTTTATTAATTAGCTTATTATCAGAAGTTTATGCATTTTTCCCTGGGCTTTTTGACCCAGGGAAAAATGCATAATTTATTGATTGTTAACGAGTTGGAGAAAACGCCTTAAGCCAGCAAGGCTGCCAGTTGTTTGTCGGAAACGTCCGGAAACAGGGAACGGATGTGAGAAACCAGGCACTGGTAGGACTCTTCGGGGCTATGACCGGGCCGAAGGGGGGCGTCATCCTCGCAGGGGAAGCCGAAGAACATGGCCGGGGCCTTCCTGGCGGCCGGGGCATCCGAGACCCCGGCCGGGGCGTCGTCGGAGAGGCCGAAGAGGGCTTCGGGGGTGCAGAAGGAGGAGGTTTGCCAGCCGTTGTAGTGGAGGTCGGGGCCGCGGAACACGCGAATGATGTCTCCGGTGACGACGCGGCACTGCATCATCAGGCGGGTCATGAGGGCATCGGCCTGCCCTTTTTTGATGCCCAGCAGGCCGCGGATTTCCTTGATGCCGATGCTGCCGTTTTTAGCGAGGTAGTCCAGGACTTGCTGCTGGGCGGCGTCGGGGCGGTATTTGGGCTGGGACTGGCGCCAGTTGCGCAGTTCGCGGTACCATTCTACGGTGGCGAAGGCCGCCTTCCCTCCTAACAGGAATTTGCCATAGGCGATCTCTCCGCTTTGGACGCAGGGGATTTTCCAGTCCCAGGGCGTGTAGGAGAGGTTTTCCTGGGTATCGAACCAGTTTTCGGGCGGGGTCATTTCCTCGATGGAATAGCCGGGAATGACGTTGGCGAAAAAGGGGACGATACCCAGGTCTCGGATGGTATCCAGCATGGCCTCTGCGCAGGTGACGCGCGGGGGCAGGGTGCCGATGACTTTTTTTTCGAAGGACATTATTTGCGGTTGTAGAGAATCTCCCGCGTGAGGGCGGGGTTGTTGGTGGTGATCTGGTCCACGCCCAGGTCCCGCATCAGTTTGATGTCCTTTTCGTTGTCGACGGTCCAGACGTTCACGCTCATGCCCAGGTCGTGGGCTTGCTTCACCCATTCGGGATGCTTCTTGAAGTAGGTAAAGTGGTAGTCGATGCCGTTGATGCCGTCGGCAAATACCTCTGCGGGGGCTTTGTCGCCTTCCAGGTACTGGACGGTGAAGCCGGGGCACTGGCGGGCCAGTTCCTTGCAGATGTGGTAACTGAAGGAGATGAAGGCAACGCGCTTGGGATCCATCAGTTTCTCCTTTTCGATGGCCTTCAGGCACTGCTTGATGAGGACGTCTTCGCGCTCTGCGCTGGCGTGGGGCTTGAGTTCCAGGACCAGGATGCAATCCCGGTTCTTGGCGCCCTGCTTCAGGTATTCCTTGAGGGTGGGCACGCCCTTGATGGCTTCATAGGGGTTCTTCTGGATGCGTACGCCGCCCACGGTGGGGTCGTGATTCACGACTACTACGTCGTCGGAGGTGAGGTGGAGGTCGAACTCACTGCCCCAGCAACCGAACTCCTGGGCCTTCTTGAGGGAGGCGATGGAGTTTTCCTTGTTGCCTTCCCAGTAGCCGCGATGGGCCACGATCTGGGAGTGGGGGACGCGGGTGGCCCAGTAGGCTTTGGCCTCTTCCCAATTATAATAGGGCCCCTGGACGGGCTGGAGGGCCGGGATGGCGGTCTCGCGCTCGTTTACCAGGAACTTGACCAGCACGGGGGCTTCGGCCTTTTTGCTGCGGTAGAAGATGATTTGCAGGTTGGCGGCGAAGGGGCAGTTCCAGGAGGCCATCCAGCCGGCGGCGGCTTCATCTTCGGACAGGCAGTCTCCCACGCCTTCCAGGCCCAGATAGCTGCACAGGCCCAGGTAAGGCCAGTCGTGGCCGAAGGTGAGGTCGGCGGCGCGGTCCGTTGCTCCGGAGATGACGCGGTCGGCCTGGATGATGAGGGAATCGGCCAGGGGCTTATTGAGGGGAAGGCGCAAGTCTCCGTTGAGCTGGGAGTTGCACTGGTTCAGGTAGGCGTTCAGGAAATTCTGCTCGTGGAAGTAGTAGACGGCGTCGAAGGGCAGGTAGCGGAAGAGGTTGTCGTTGATGTCGTTGGCCTCGGCTATCTTGGCCACGGCGTAGATTCCGTAGAGGAAAGTGTCTTCGTTCTGGACGTATTTCTTGCCTTCTTCGGGGTTCTGGAAGAGGGTTTCATAGACGGGCTGGGCGTCGATGTGGCGCTGCCGCTTGGCCATGGCTTCCTGCGTACGGGCACGGATGGTCCTGTTCTCGGACTGTGCAATATAGGTGTAGAACTTCTCACCGGTATCCAGATCCATGTCCAGGTTGGGCTGCAGGGCCAGGAGCTGGGCGGTGAAGCCGTTCATGGAAACGATGCAGCGGGGCGTGGTGCTGGAGACGGCGCGGAGCTTATGGCTGCCTTTCTGGAAAACCTCGGGAAAGCGGTGGTACATGCGGTTGGCCAGCTCCCGGTGCTCGCGGACGCCGCGGGGGGTGAGTCGGCCGTCCATGCCGTCGTACTTCTCCAGGACATAGGCCGATTCCCGCAGCAGGGAATCTCCGGCGGGGGTGAGGGCTACGCCATCGGCCTTGGCTTTGGCCAGGATGTCGCGTACTACCTTATAGGTCTGGTTGCCGGCCCAGTCACTGCGGGAGCCGTGACGACCGTAGTGGCTGATGTAGAAGGGCTTGTAACCCTTCGGGGCCGGGGTGTCGGTGACGTCGATAAACTCGTAGGAGTGGGTGTTGAAGGAGGCTCGCTGAGGGAATTCCTTTAAGAATTGGACCATCTTGGGGCTTTGCTCCTGGGCGTAGGCGGCGGTAAGGGCCAGGGCCAGGACCGTAAGGGCGAGAATTCGTTTCATCTTGGCTTTGATTTCCCCAAATTTACAAAGAATTATTTATTTTTGCAGTATGAAAATGCGTGTCCCCAATACCTATGTGATAATAGCGGCGCTTCTGCTGCTGTGCGCGGTATTCACCTGGATTATCCCTGGCGGCCAGTATGTTACGGCTCCGGACGGTTCGGTCTCGTATGAGCAGGTCCCGGCCCAGCCCCAGACCTGGCAAGTGTTCGCGGCCGTGTACCACGGTTTCGTACGGCAGGCGGGCATCATCGTGTTCATCCTGGCGGTGGGCGGCGCCTTCTGGCTGCTCAATGCCACCGGCGCTGTTTCGGCTGGCATCGGCCGGTTTATTGCCCGGGTGGGGAAGCGCGACAAATGGGTGCTGGCAGGCATCACTCTGCTCTTTTCCCTGGCGGGAGCCATCTTCGGCATGAGTGAGGAAACCATTCCTTTCGTGGGGATGGTGGTGCCGCTGATGCTTTCCCTGGGCTACGACGCCTTTATGGGCATGCTCATCGTTTATGTAGCTGCCAATGTGGGTTTCTCCAGCGCTTTTCTGAATCCTTTTACTGTAGGCATTGCCCAGGGGATGGCCGAGTTACCGCTGTTTTCCGGCATGGGCTACCGCATTTTCTGCTGGGCCCTGCTCACTTTGCTGCTGGTGGTGTTTGTGCTGTCCTATGCCCGGAAGACCCGCGCTCGTTCTTCCGAGGTGGTTGATGCGCCTGTCGCCCAGCCGCTTACTGTTCGGCAGATCTGGATTCTGATTGTATTGGGCCTGACCGTGGTCATGCTGGTGGTAGGTGTTACGCTCTGGAAGTGGTATCTGCCCGAGATTACGGGCCTGTTCCTTTTGATGGGTATCGTGTGCGGCCTCATCGCCGGCTTCAACGGCAACCGCATTGCCGAGGAACTGATGGCCGGCGCTAAAGACATTCTATCGGCCGCCCTGGTGGTGGGCTTCGCCTCCGGCATCATCGTCATCCTACAGGACGGCAAAGTCATCGACAGCATCCTGCACGCCATGCAGGAAGGCCTGGACGGCCAAGGCCCGCTGGCCTCCCTGAGCGCGATGTACGGCATCCAGGCCGTGATCAACTTCCTCATCCCCAGTGCATCGGCCAAAGCCGCCATCACCATCCCCATCATGGCACCCTTTGCCGATATGGTGGGCGTCTCCCGCCAGGCCATGGTGCTGGCCTTTCAGTTCGGCGACGGCTTCACCAACATGCTCACCCCCACCTCCGGCGTCCTGATGGCTGCCCTGGCCATGGCCCGCATCCCCTACGCCCAATGGGTGAAGTGGGTCTGGAAAGGAGTCCTGGTGCTGCTAGGTCTGGGATTCGTACTTCTCCTCGCCACCGTCCTCTTTTATTAACCAGGTGCACCAGAGCCCCAATTTGCACCTGGGAGGGTGTAAAAAGAGGGTGTCAGGTGCGCTGGAGCCCTAATTTGCACCTGGCTACAAAAAAAATGAGGTTAATCCTTTGGTGGATTAACCTCATGAAAGCCCGAAGGGCTGGGGTCTTAGGGGCATGCCCCTAATGCTTGAGCCTTTAATGGCTCATTAATGGGCCATGATGGCGCCGACGAGTCCCAGAATGGCGTAGAATTCGGGGAGAGCGGCGTAGATGAGGGTGTTGGTGAAAACGTCGTGACCCTGGCTGACGCCCACGATGCCGTTGGCGCAGACCTGACCCTGGCGGATGCCGGAGAGCAGGCAGGCCAGGCCGACGGAGACACCGATGCCGAAGCAGAGGGCGCCGGAGATGGTGCCGGCCGAGAACTTGCCCAGCATGATGAAGAAGGCCACGAAGCCGTAGATACCCTGGGTAGCGGGCAGTGCAGAGAGCACCATGTAGCTACCGGAGGCCTCCGGTTTGCGCTTGAGAGCACCTTCGGCCGCGTTACCGGCTGTAGTTGTGCCGATGGAAGAGCCGATACCTGCCAGCGCAAGTACCAGACCCAGTCCCAGATAACCTAAAATTTGTTCCATAATATTTAATGTTAAAAGATTTCTATAATAGATTCTTCGCTTCGCTCAGAATGACAAAAAATTCAGAATGACAAAAAATTCAGAATGACAAATAATTACTTTTTTAACGGGTTATAATTGCGGCCGGTGGCTTCGTAACCGGAGTTCTTGAAGAATTCCAGGAAGTTCAGTCGCAGCGGGTGCACGAAGGCGCCCAGGGCGCACATGGCGATGTTAAGGGTGTGGCCGATGAGCACCAGCAGCACGAAGGGGATCCAGAGGAGGGCTTTTGAACCGTCTCCCAGGACCATGCCGCCCATGTCGTTGAAGGCCATGCCCAGCATGCTTCCGGCCAGACCCAGGGCGTATAGACGCAGGTAGCTCAGGACATCTCCCAGCAGGCCGGTCACGGTGTTGTAGGTATCCCAGAGGCCCATGCCGATGTTGGCGAACTTGTTGCGCTTGGGATCGTTGAACACGAAGATACCCAGGGCGCTCACAATGCCCAGGACAATGATGATCCACTTGGTGAGGTCGCTGTCCAGGACGCCGGTGAGTGCCAGGCCTCCTACCACCACGCCGCCCACGATGAGCAGCGTCCAGCCCAGGGTTCCCAGGGAGGCGGCAAAGCCTTTGTTACGCACCTGGTTATAGGCCTTAACCAGCAGGGCCAGGCAGATGTGCACGATACCTACTATAATAGAGAGTACCATGCCGCCGGCATAACCGCCGATTTCGTCGGGCAGGAAGAGGAACTTCACGGGCTCGAACACCTTCCAGGTGGCGATGTCGATGGAGAAGAACGTGTGCAGGAAGAATCCTACCACCACGGTCCCCACTCCCAGGGTTGTCACCAGGGGCGCGAGGCTCTTGAAGCTTTCCACTTTCTTGAGCAGGATACCTGCGATTACCAGGATGAGGCCGTAACCGGCATCTCCCATACACAGGGCAAAGAACAGCAGGAAGAAGATGGAGATGAAGGGCGTGGGGTCGAAACCGTCGTAGGCCGGGCGGCCGTACATGTCGGTGAGGGCCTCGAACATCTTCACGTACTTGTTGTTGCTGAAGCTGATGGGCGGGTTGTCCTCTACCACGGCGTCTTCCTTCAGGTAGAACACGCCGGTCTTGTCCAGGGCCGATGTTACCTCTGCGTCATTTTCGGTGGGGGCATAGCCCACCAGCGTGACGATGGTATCCTCGGCGGCGGAGACGGCGGCGGTTCCGGCCAGGTACAGGTCCAGATTGGACAGGACCTGGGCCTTGCGCTCCTGCAGTTCTCCAATGCGGTCCTTGGCACCGGCAATGCGGTTCAGGACTATCTTGTAGTGCTTTTTCTTTTCCTCCAGCTCTTTCTTCTTGCTTTCGAGGTCTTCGGTAGGGGCGGGGACTTCGCCGGGAAGGTCGTCGGGACCGGCTACAACGAAGTAGACGCTCTTTTTCCCGTTCTCAATCACAGAAAGGGCATAATCTTTCTTCCATTCGGGATCGAAAGCCTTGCGGGCCAGGATGTGGAAGTGCAGGGGAACACCGGCTTCTTCCAGCTTTTTCACGGTCTCCAAATCGTAGGAGCCCCAGATGCGTAGGTCTTCGATGGCCTTTTCCAGGGACTTGATCTCTACCTGGTCGTCGGAGTAGCGCATGAGCATACCGCCGGCCAAACGAACGATGTCTCCGTCGATGACTTCGGGCTTGGTGCCCTCGGGAACCACGGCCTTCTCCAGACCCTGGATTAAGCCGTCGATCAGTTCGACCTCCGTCATCATTTCCCGGGACTTGTCGTCCTTGGGTTTGGCGCTGCGGGTAATGTCTACCAGCCCGATCTCCTGAAGCTGTTCCAGGAGGTTTTCCTGCATTCCGGTAAGCAGAATGAAGGAGTATTTGGTCATGGAAGTAATCATACCCTGGAGGCCTCCTCTTCCTCGGCGTGCCGGTTCTTAACAATCTTGGACGATGCCTTGGACAGGTTTTCCTCGTCCTCCATATAGCGCTTGATCTTGCGGATGGCTTCCTGGTATCCGGGAATCTGTACTTTTTCGTACAGGTTCACCTTCTGGGTAGTTTTCTTACGCTGGTAGTCCAGGATGCGGGCTTTCTCCAGGTACACCTCGCTCTCGATGCCCAGCCGGCTCAGATCCTTGAGGATGGCCACACCGTCGGCAAACCAGGCCGGTTTCACGAAGGCGTTGAAGGGCTTGATTTCGTAGTGGATCTCTCCCAGGGCGGGCGTCTTTACGCCGGCCACTTTCTTGGTGTACAGATCTACATCGGTGATGGAGATGAGCCCGGGCTCGAATTCGTTCCACAGGGCTGCCAGGTAGTCGTAGCGCTTGAGGGCATCTTCCAATTCGGCAATGAGACGGTCACTGTCGGCCTTGGCCTTGCGAACCTCCAGCCGCAGGGCACTCTCCTTGTTCTGCAAGGTAGGGAGCGCCCGCTGCCGGACTTTCAGCTGCTTGCCCAGTTCCGTCAGGGATGTTTTATTGTATTGGAATTTAATGGCCATTATTTAGCCCAATATTTATCGATAAGTGCTTGTTTGATACCGGTTTCTGCGGGGGTGAAGTACTTGGAAAAGAGTTTCCAGGCGGTGTCCAGCATTTCGGTGATGCCAATGTTTACGTCAATGGCCAGAAGCTCGCGGGCGTAGTCCTTGGCGTAGTCCAGGCAGCGGTGGTCGTAGTCGGAGAGGTCGAAACCGTTCTCCAGCTTGGTCTTGGCGTTCTGGGCGTCGGCGTACAGACGTACGGAGGCGTTCATCACCTGCGAGTGGTCCTCGCGGGTCTTCTTGCCCTGCACCAGCTGTTTCAGACGCGACAGGCTGCGGAAGGGGTCGATGATGACCTTGCCGGTGTCGGAATCGGCCCGCAGGAAAAGCTGACCCTCGGTGATGTAACCGGTATTATCGGGGATGGCGTGCGTAATATCTCCGTCGTTCAGGGTGGTGACGGCGATGATGGTGATGGAGCCCTCGGTGGGCAGCTGCACGGCCTTCTCGTAGATCTTGGCGAGGTCGCTGTACAGCGAGCCGGGCATGGAGTCCTTGGACGGAATCTGGTCCATACGGTTTGATACGATGGACAGGGCATCGGCATACAGCGTCATGTCGGTGAGCAGCACCAGCACTTTCTCGTTCTTCTCTACGGCGAAGTATTCGGCTGCGGTCAGGGCCATATCGGGCACCAGCAGGCGCTCTACCGGAGGATTCTCGGTGGTGTTGATGAAGCAGATAATCTTGTCCAGGGCGCCGGCGGCCTCGAAACGGCTCTTGAAATACAGGTAGTCGTCGTTGGAAAGACCCATGCCGCCCAGGATGATCTTGTCTACGTCGGCACGGATGGCTACGTCGGCCATCACTTGGTTGTAGGGCTGGTCAGGGTCGGCGAAGAAGGGGATCTTCTGCCCGGAAACCAGCGTATTGTTCAGGTCGATGCCGGCGATGCCCGTGGGGATGAGCTCGGAGGGCTGACGGCGCTTGTACGGGTTCACGGAAGGACCGCCGATCTGACGGGACTCTCCCTCGATCTCCGGACCTCCGTCGATGGGATGGCCATAGGCGTCGAAGAATCGGCCCGACAGCTGCTCGGAAACCTTCACGGTAGGGGGTTCTCCCAGGAATGCTACCTCGGCATCGGTAGGGATGCCCTCGGTGCCCGAGAAGATCTGCAGGGTTACCAGGTCTCCCTTGGTGCGCACCACCTGGGCCAGGCGGCCGGCCACGACGGCCAGCTCATCGTTGCTCACGCCCTTGGCGCGAAGGGATACGGTGGCTTTGGTAATGCCTTCCAGCTTGGTATATACTCTTTGATATGCTTTCATAATAAATCGCTAATCAGATCCTTCGTCGTTTCACTCCTCAGGATGACAACTTGTTCAGGATGACAACATGTCATTCTGAGCGAAGCGAAGAATCTATGCTATCATACGTTTTACGGTTTCATTGTAGGCCCAGAACTGCTCGCTCTCGTAGGCGCTGTAGTTCATCTGGCGAAGCTCGTTGATGAGGTTCTTGAAGAACTCGCGGCACTTCTCGAAGTCTTCGAATTCGAAGTCCTTTTCGCAGATCTCCAGGACCAGGTCCAGCATAAAGCGCTGACGCTCCAGCGGGCACAGGGCATCGATGGCGTCGAAGGCGTCCTGCTGCAGGATTACGTAGTCTACGAGTTCGCTCTTCCAGAAGTTCACGTGGTAACTCATGGGCACGCCGTCGTCTCCCAGGATGTTGATCTGTTCGCTGGCTTCCTTGCCGCGACGGATGTAGTTCTTGGCCTTGAGCACTTTACCCACCCAGCCTTTCTCTACGGTCTGGTCCAGGTATTCCACAATCTCGGGATAGTCCAGGTACTTGGAGTAGGACTCCAGGGGTCCCACGGCCGGGTAGCGCTTTTGGTCGGCGCGGTTCTGCTCCAGGGCATAGAAGCAGCGGGCGGCCTTCTTGGTGCTTTCGGTCACGGGCTCCTTGAGGTTACCGCCGGCAGGGGACACCGTGCCGATGAAAGTGACGGCGCCCGTCTGTCCGTTGTTCAGGACCACCATGCCCGCGCGGGCGTAGAAGTTGGAGATGATGGCCGACAGGTCCACCGGGAAGGCATCGGCACCGGGCAGTTCCTCCATACGGTTACTCATCTCACGCAGAGCCTGGGCCCAACGGGAGGTGGAGTCGGCCAGCAGCAGGCACTTGAGGCCCATGGCGCGGTAGTATTCGCAGATGGTCATGGCCGTGTACACAGAGGCTTCACGGGCGGCCACCGGCATGTTGGAGGTGTTGCAGATGATGGTGGTACGTTCCATCAGGTGACGGCCGGTGTGAGGGTCGATGAGTTCGGGGAACTCGGTGAAGATTTCCACAACCTCGTTGGCACGTTCGCCGCAGGCGGCCATCACAATGACGTCGGCGTCTCCCTGCTTGGCAATGGCGTGCTGAAGCACGGTCTTACCGCAGCCGAAAGGCCCGGGGATAAAGCCTGTACCGCCCTCGGCGATGGGATTCATGGTGTCTATCACGCGAACGCCCGTTTCCATGATGCGGCTGGGGCGCGGTTTTTCCTTATAGCCTTTGACGGCTACTTTCACGGGCCATCTCTGGACCATGGTCACCTTGACTTCCTCTCCTTCCTCGTTCACCAGCACGGCCATGCAGTCGTCAATTTTGTACTGACCGGCGGCGGCAACGCTCTTGACGGTGTATTCTCCCTTGAAGGAGAAGGGAACCATGATCTTGTGGGGCAGCCAGCCTTCCTTGACCTCTCCCAGCCAGTCGGCGGCCACGACCTTGTCTCCGGCCTGGGCCAGGGGCGTGAAGTCCCACAGTTTTTCGTGGTCCAGGGGATCTGTATATTCGCCGCGCTGCAGGAAGACCTCGGTCATGGTGGCCAGGTTGTTCTGCAGACCGTCGTACACGCTGGAAAGCAGGCCGGGGCCCAGCTGGACCTCCAGCATGCGGCCTTCGAATTCTACGGCGTCTCCGTTCTTGAGGCCGCGGGTGCTTTCGAACACCTGCACCGAAGCGGAGTCCCCGTTCACTTTGATGACCTCTGCCATCATCTTCACCCCTTGCAGGTCAATGTAGCAGATTTCATTTTCGGCCACGGGCCCGTCTACCTTTACGGTAACCAGGTTGCTCACGATGCCCGTAACTATACCTTTAGTTTTCATATATTATGCTTCAAATTTTACTCCTTGAAATGTGCCCTTGACTTCGGCCACTAATTTGCGGAAGAGCTCCCGGCCTTTGGTTTCGTCCAGGGCCAGCCAGCGGTTCACGATGTTGAGCTTTGCGACATAGGCCAGCACGGCCGTGATGTCAAAGTAGTGGAAGGTTTCCAGGCTGTTCACCTTGTCCCAGGTGATGTCGTCCAGGTCTTTTTCCCGGCTCAGGAGATCTCCCTGCGCCAGGGCGGTCTCTACCTTGCTTTCCTCTTCGAATTCCAGGGGACGGAAGCGGTACAGGTCTATGTCCAGGTTTTCGTCGTCGGGACCACCCTGGCCTGTAATCACGTCCTGGTCTTCGGGACGGCCCAGCTTCTGGTTCAGATACTTAACCTTGGCATTGCGCAGGTTAAGGTCGAAGCTGAAGTACTCCCGGATAAAGCGGACCTTGTGCGACAGGGCCAGGGCATAGAAGTCCGGACCCAGTTCGCCGGCCTGGAATCCCTTGAGCAGGAAATCCAGGGTCTCGTTGTCCTTCTCTCCCTGGTTGTCCTTGATTTCCTGCACGATTTGCCGGAAACCCTGACCTTCGGCATAGCTGAAGTCTACGGTGAGCCAGGGGAGGCTGGAGATGATGTACTCGAAATTGCTCATTCGCCGAAGAGAATCTGCTTGGTGGCAGGACGGACGTAGGCGCCGATGAGCTCCTGGAAGCTTTCGTCGGTGAGGGAAATGAAGTAGCCGCCATCCTTGGGGCCGATCTTGAAGCCGCCGGCAATCTTCTTGGAGAAGGAGGCTTCTACACCCTTGCCGATGGTCTTGGCCAGTTCTCCCTTCACGAAGGGCTCCAGATTCTTCTGCAGTTTCTCCGGCAGCACCAGGGCGATGTCGGTGCTTTCCTGGGCGCTGAAGCGCTGGGCGACGGCGGTGATGATTTCCTTGAGGTAGGCCTCGGAGGACAGGGCATCCTTGACGGGCTCTGTAGATTTAGCCACGATGAGGTTCTCGATGCTGGCGCGGGTGGCCTGCATGGCCTGCGTGGCAGCCATCTTGACGTCTCCTTCTACTTTCACCTTGTGGTCGGCCGCGTCTTTCTGGGCCTTCTCAAGAATGGTCTGGGCCTCTTCCTGTGCTTTCTTTACAATCTGGGCAGCCTCTTCCTGAGCTTTGGCCACGATGGCTGCGCCTTCTTCTTTTCCTTTCGAAAGACCCTCTTCATACAGTTTCTGGGTCAGTTCCTGGAGTTTGTCCATATAGAATGATGATTTGTTTTACGAATTCTTACAAAGATAGTAAAATTAAATCAATTTACCTACCGATAGAAGCCGCTGCAATGGAGGCAACTGTGCTGCGCAGGCGGCTGGTGGCGCCGGCGTCCTGCGGATGCACTCTGTGAGCCAGCACGATGACGGCGGTATTGGTGTCGGGATCCAGCAGGAAAGAAGTGCCTGTGTAGCCGGTATGGCCGCGGGTGTTCTGCACCTCGAAGATGCAGCCGCTGGTGTAGGGACCCGTATAATAGGTGTCGAAGCCCAGGGCGCGGGCTACCTGATAATCGTCGGTGGTGGGTACCTCGAACATCTTGCGTACGGTCTGGGGGCCCAGGATGCGGCGGCCGTTATACTCGCCGCCGTTCAGCAGGGCGGCGCAAATCACGGCCATATCCTCGATATCCGAGAAGACGCCCGCATTGCCGGAATTGCCGGCGTTGGCCAGCCTGGCGGTGGGGTCGTGCACCTGTGCCTTGAGCACGGTACTGTCGGCCATCATCTCGGTAGGGGCGCACAGCTCGGCCAGTTCGGGCTTCCAGGCCGGACGCATATTCTCGTCCAGCGGGAAATAGGTGGTATGCTTCAGGCCCAGGACGTCGAAGACGTTCTTCTGGGCGTAGTCGCACAGGCGCTCGCCGGTTACCTGCTCCAGGATGTTCTGGAGGGTAATGAAGTTGAGGCAGCTATAGAGCTGCTGGGTGCCGGGGCGGAAGTTGCGTTTGATGCGCGTGGAAATGTACATCATGAGGGAGTCGGGGCTGTTGTAGCCGAACTCGTCCATGTATTCCTGCACGTTGGGCAGATAGGCCGCCAGACCCGAGGAGTGGGACAGGAGGTTCTGCACCGTGATCTGCACTTTTTCGCCGGTCTCGGGGTCTTCCCAGGGCTGGAAATCGGGGAAGTAGTAGCTCACGTTGTCTACCAGACGAACCTTGCCCTGTTCTACCAGCTGCATGAAGGAAAGGGTGGTACCCACGCACTTGGAAACCGAGGCCAGGTCGAACATGGTCTCCAGCGTCATGGTGTCCTTCTCGGGATACACCGCCTTGTAGCCGAAGGCCTTTTCGTACACCAGGCATCCGTTGCGCACGATGCCTATCACGGCGCCGGGGATGTCGCCTGCGGTGATGGAAGCGTTTACGGCGCTGTCGATGAGCGCCAGATGTTTAGAACTCATGCCCTGTCTTTCGGGCGAACTGCGGCGGATGCCGCTTTTGGGGGCGCAGGCCACCAGCACTAGGGCGGCGGCAACTGCCAGGAAAAGTTTTTTAGAATACATAGGTTGTGCCCATTCCCACCGTAAAATCACTCAGCTGCGGGTCAAAGCCCTTGCCGAAGTCTACGGAGAGGATGAAATTGGTGTTCATCTGTAGTTTGGCTCCCATGCCGGCGCTGGCCATGACGGGATGCGTTATTTGGCTTCCCTGCTGCTGGATCCTGTACGTCTTGGTAATGGACGCCAGGTCCAGGAAGGGATTGAATACAATGTCGAAATGCTGCTTGAAGAGGTCGAAACTGAAGGGCGTGAAGCGCAGCTCGATATTGGCCCAGGCGTAGCCCGCCGCTGCAATGCGGTTGTAGCGGAAGCCTCTAACGGTGTAGCGGCTGCCCAGTCCGGAGTTCTCCTCGTATACGTAGAAGGGCGTGGCGATCTCGTTGATGTTGTAGAACGGAATTTCTCCGGCTACGGTGTGCTGCAGCCCCAGGTGGTAGGCAAAGACCAGGCGCTTGGGGAAGACGGATACGTAATGCCGCCACTGCAGGACCAACTGGGCGTAATTGTATTTCCAGCGGCTAAGATCGGCATTTCCCAACAGGTAGCACTCGGCAAAGATGCCTTTGCGGGGCGAGAGTTCGATGTCCCGCGTGTCGTAGGACAGCCCCACTTTGAATTCCAGCGAACTGCCTCCGTTGGCTTCGTCGGCATGGATGAGGTCCCGCTGGATGTAGTCCAGGTACAGGCTCTTGCCGGAATCGTAGTTCTTGAGGTCGAAGTCGGAGACCATCACGTGCCTGAAGACCGCACCGGCCAGCCATTGCAGGGACGGGGCTACCTGTCCCTGGACGGTGGCCGCAGCGCGCACGAAGCGCCGGCGGTTGGTGTACCAGGCCGTGCGGGTGTCCTTGTTCAGTTCCAGGGCCGGGTCAAAGAAGGACGCAGTGCCGTTGTAGCCGTAGAAATTGTTGGCCTGTGCGTCGCGATAGGTGGCCGAAGCACTGACCCGCATGCCGGGAATGAGGGCGACGGACTCGAAATAGCCGTGCAGGAACCAACTGCCTTTGGTGGCAAAGGCGCCGGAAAAGCCTGCGTGGTGCAGGAAGTTGGGGTAGACGCTGCCGTCTCCGTAATAGAAGAAGTCGCAGAACGCGCCCAGGTTAAGCCCGATATCGGTGTTGTAACTGATATTGGGCATGGGCGTAAACTTCCAGCCCGTCTTTGGTTGCTCCTGTGCCTGTGCGCAGAAGAAGGCGAGAGCCGACAGACAGGTTAGAAGTCCTTTTCTCATATTTTATCCCAGGAATCCCAGCAGGATACCGGCTGCCACAGCAGAACCGATCACGCCGGCTACGTTGGGAGCCATGGCGTGGGTGAGCAGGTGGTTGGACGGATCGCATTCCAGGCCCACACCTTCGGACACGCGGGCGGCGTCGGGTACGGCGGAAACGCCGGCATTGCCGATGAGCGGGTTTACCTTGCGGCCTTCGGGCAGGAACAGGTTCATGAACTTGACGAAGCCCACGCCGAAGGTAGTGGCAATCACGAAGGAAGCCAGACCCAGGCCGAAGATGAGCACGCTCTTGCCGGTGAGGAAGACATCGGCCTGGGTGGAAGCACCCACGGTGAGGCCGATGAGGGTAGTTACCACGTCGATGAGCGGACCACCGGCGGTGGCGGCCAGACGCTTGGTTACACCGCTCTCCTTGAGCAGGTTACCGAAGAAGAGCATACCCAGCAGGGGCAGGCCCGACGGCACGATGAACGCGGTGCAGATAAAGCCCACGATGGGGAAGACGATCTTCTCCCGCTGGCTAACCGTGCGCGGCTTGTTCATGCGGATGAGGCGCTCCTTCTTGGTGGTGAGGAGCAGCATGATGGGCTTCTGGATCACCGGCACCAGCGCCATGTAGGAATAGGCCGATACCGCAATGGCGCCCATGAGTTCCGGCGCCAGCTTCGAGCTGAGGAAGATGGCGGTAGGACCGTCGGCGCCGCCAATGATGCCGATAGCACCGGCCTCGTTGGGGGCAAAGCCCAGCGCCAGGGCCAGCAGGTAGGCACCGAAGATGCCCAGCTGCGCGGCTGCGCCGATGAGGATGAGGCGGGGCTGCGAGATAAGGGCGCTGAAGTCGGTCATGGCACCGATACCCAGGAAGATGAGCGGCGGATACCAGCCGTTGCGCACGCCGTGGTACAGGATGTTCAGCACAGAACCCTCTTCATACAGGCCAATCTTGAGGCCAAGACCGGTGGCAGGATCGGTGAACAGGGGAATGTTGCCGATGATGATGCCAAAGCCGATGGGCACCAGCAGCAACGGCTCCCACTTCTTCACGATACCCAGCGTGATGAAGATGAGGCCAATCGCAATCATGGCCACGTGCTGCCAGGTGCAGTTGGCGAATCCGGTGAACTGCCAGAACTGCTGCAGGCTGTCTAAAACGGTTTCCATTAGCCGATGGTTACAATGTCTGCGCCTTCCAGGACGGAATCACCTTTGTTCACATGAATGGCGGTAACGGTACCGTCGGCCTCGGCCAGGATGTCGTTCTCCATCTTCATGGCCTCGATGACGGCGACCTTCTGACCGCGCTTGACGGCCTGGCCTTCCTTCACATCCACGGAGATGATGATGCCCGGCAGGGGGCTCTTGATGGTAGCACCGGCGCCGGCGGCCTTGGGGGCAGCAGGGGCTGCGGCGGGAGCATCGGCTGCCTTGGGAGCTGCGGGGACGGCTGCAGGAGCAGCCACCGGAGCGTTCTCCAGCTCTACCTGATAATCGGCGCCATTAACGTTTACACAGAGCATTTTGCCGTCGGCTTCACCGATGGCTACAGCGTATTCTTTACCGTTAATCTTGAACTTATATTCTTTCATAACTGAATGATTTATCTTTTAGATTCTTCGCTTCGCTCAAAATGACAACTGTCATCCTTCTTCGCTTCGCTCAGAATGACAACTGTCATCCTGAGGAGCAAAGCGACGAAGGATCTATTTTGGTAATTTTCTAAAATTCAATAACTTGTTATTCCAGTCGGATTCTTTCCGTACAATGGTGATGATGCCGGGCTCTACATCGTGTACCGAATCGTTGAAGTACAGATGCACGGCCGTGGCGATGGCGGCGTAAACGTCTCCTCCGTTCTCCATATCCAGGGCCAGGGCGATGGCGGCGGCTACCTCGGCATCCGGCGTGCCCTTGACTGCTTTCTTGGGCTTGGGGGTACGCTTGAATTTGCCGGAGAAGAGGCTACCGGAGAAACTGTACACGAAATACAGCACGATGAGGGCGGCGAACACCACGCTCACGCTGATGAGGGTGAGCGTCCAGCCGTGGGGGTCTATGGAAGCCATCCTGTCCCCGCCGGCGGTGAGCAATAGGCTATAAAGGAAGGTTGTCATGTTTCTTGGCGGGGATTTCCTGACGTTTGCCGGCTAACTGCTCCAGGGCGCGGATCACGCGGAAGCGGGTGTTTCGCGGTTCAATGACGTCGTCGATATAACCCTTCTGGGCAGCCTGGTACGGGTTGGAGAAGAGTTCCTTGTATTCTTCTTCGGTAATGTCCTTGAGAATGCCCACGGCGCCCTTGGCACCCATGACGGCAATCTCGGCGCTGGGCCAGGCGTAGTTGATGTCGCCTCGCAGCTGCTTGCAGCTCATGACGATGTGGGCGCCGCCGTAGCCCTTGCGCAGGGTAACGGTGACCTTGGGCACGGTGGCTTCTCCGTATGCATACAGAAGCTTGGCGCCGTTGGTGATGATGGCACCGTATTCCTGCTGCGTACCGGGCAGGAAACCGGGCACGTCTACCAGGGTAACAAGCGGAATGTTGAAGGCGTCGCAGAAGCGCACGAAGCGGGCGGCCTTGCGGCTGGCGTTGATATCCAGCACACCGGCCAGGACAGCCGGCTGGTTGGCCACGATGCCCACGCTGCGGCCATTCAAGCGGGCAAAGCCCACGATGATGTTCTTGGCGAACTCCTTATGTACTTCGAAGAACTTTCCGTTGTCCACGATGCTGCCAATGACCTGGTACATGTCGTAGGCCTTGTTGGGATTGTCGGGGACAATGCTGTTCAGGGCATCCTCCATGCGGTTCACGGGGTCGGAGGTCTCGGTGAGGGGCGCGTTTTCCAGATTGTTCTGGGGCAGGTAGCTCAGGAGCTCACGGATGCCGGCCAGGGCTTCTTCCTCGTTTGCGGCGGCAAAGTGCGCTACGCCGCTCTTGGATGCGTGTACCGAGGCACCGCCCAGCTGCTCCTGGTCCACTTCCTCTCCGGTAACGCTCTTCACGACGGCCGGGCCGGTGAGGAACATGTAGGAGGTATTCTTGACCATGAAGGTGAAGTCCGTGAGGGCCGGGGAATAGACGGCACCGCCGGCGCAGGGACCCATGATGCAGCTAATCTGGGGAACCACACCGCTGCTCAGGATATTGCGCTCGAAGATTTCACCGTAACCGGCCAGGGCGTCGATGCCCTCCTGGATGCGGGCGCCGCCGCTGTCGTTGAGGCCGATGCAGGGAGCGCCGTTCTGTCGGGCCATATCCATGACCTTGCAGATCTTTTCTCCCATGGTCTTGGACAGGGATCCGCCGCTCACGGTGAAATCCTGGGCGAAGACATAGACCAGGCGGCCGTCGATGGTGCCGCAGCCGGTGACTACGCCGTCTCCGTCGGGATGTGATTTTTCCATGCCGAAGTTGGTGCAGCGGTGCTGCACGAACATGTCGAATTCTTCAAAACTGCCGGGGTCCAGCAGGAGGGCCAGGCGCTCGCGGGCCGTTTTCTTGCCCTTGGCGTGCTGTGCCTCGATGCGTTTTTCGCCGCCGCCCAGCCGGGCCTTTTCGCGGCGTTCCACCAGCTTCTGGATTTGATCCGTTTGGATGCTCATATTATCTAAAAAGTTTATCTACGTCTTTCACAGCATCCGGGAGGGCGAAGACCGCCACCCGGTCGTAAGGTTCTATACGGGTATGTCCCACGGCGATGAAGGTGTCTCCGCCGCGGATGATGCCGCCGATGATGGCATCGGCCGGGAAATCGATTTCCTTGAGGATGCCCTTGGTGATCTTGGATCCGGGGGCGGCCGTGTACTCCAGGACTTCGGCGTCGGTTCCGCTCATATAGCGCACCGAACGCACTTTGTCGGAGAGGGTGAATTTGAAGATGCGGCTGGCGGTGATGAGTTTCTTGTTGACCACGCTGTCTACACCCATTTCCTCGGCCAGGCGCATGTATTCCAGATTCTCTACCTGGGCGATGACGCGGGGCACGCCCAGCTTCTTGGCCACCACGCAGGAGAGGATGTTGGTTTCGTCGTTGCCGGTAACGGCCAGCACGGCGTGATAGCTGCGGATGTCCTCTTCCTGGAGGAAGTCGGTGTCGCGGACGTCGCCGTTGGCAACGCTCACAACATCGGGCAGAATCTCGGACAGCTTGCGGCAGTGCTGGGGGTTGATATCGATGATCTTGATGTCGTCAATCTTCTGGGCCGCCAGGCGGGTAGCCACCATCTGGCCGATTTCGCTGCCGCCCAGGATCATCACGCGGCGCACATCTACCTTGTCCTTGCCCAGGAATTTGGAGAGGGCCGGCAGGCCGTCCCGCAGGGTAATCACATAGAGGTAGTCGTAGGCCTTGAAGGAAGTATCGAAGGTAGGGATGATGGTTTTACCGCCCCGGGAGATGGCCACAATGCGGAATTCGGCCTCGGGGTGGGTGTCCTTCACGGAATGGGCGAACTGTTTCACGTCCATGTCCAGCAGGGGAGAGTCGTCGTCCAGTTTGAAGACGGCCAGCTGCAGCTTGCCGCGGGCGAAGTCCATGGAATCGGTGGCGGCGCTGTGGCGCAGCATGTCCAGGATTTCGTCGCTGGCGCCTTTCTCGGGGAAGAACATCAAGTCCAGGCCCATGTCCTTGAACAGAAGTTTGTTCTCCGGGGCCAGGTAGGCTTCGTCATCTATGCGGGCGATGACCCGCTTGGTTCCCAGCTTCTTGGCCAGCAGGGCGCTCACGATGTTCACGCTCTGGTTCAGAAGGGGATTCACGGCAATGAAGAGGTCGGCCTTGGCGCAGCCAGCCTCCGTGAGCAGGTCAATCTTGGACGGAGGGCCCAGGATGGTGGCTACGTCGGCTGTAGACATCAGGGTTCTGATGCGCTCGGGGTCGTTGTCGATGACGGTGATTTCGCTGCCCTCGGCCGATAGCATCTTGGCCAAGTGCGAACCAACCTGTCCCGCGCCTTCAATGATAATCTTCATACCTTTAGCTAAAAGTGTGCAAATATACTACTTTTTTTCGAACAGTCCCTTCGGGACTATCCATCCTTTGTAAATTCCCTCGGGGGAATAGGGGTTCACCGGGATTTCGCCGGGTTTGCGCAGCTTCCGATACTCCATGTGCGCCTGCACCACGGCCTTGAAGAAATCCCGCCGTCCTTTGAGCAGGTACACCAGGGCCGACATCCCGTCCAGGCACATCCGTTCGAGGATCCGTACCCGTGCCTTGAAATGGCTTCCCAGCGTGGCAGGGAGGTTGTTTTCCAGCAGAAGGAGATTGTTGCGGAAGTTGAGGCGCAGCTTGAAGGGCGATTCGTTGGGCAGGGTGCCGCCGCCGATGTGGTAGACATAGGACTGGGGCACTACGGTTACTTTCCAGCCGCGAAGCTGCATCCGCCAGCACAGGTCGATTTCCTCCATGTGGGCGAAGAAACGGTCGTCCAGGCCTCCCAGTTCCTTCCACAGGCCGGCGCGAACCATCAGGCAGGCGCCGCTCACCCAAAGCACGTTTGCCGCCTGGTCGTATTGCCCGTAATCGGTCTCTACTTTTTGCATGATGCGGCCGCGGCAGAAGGGATAGCCGAAGCGGTCGATGAGGCCGCCGGCAGCGCCGGCATACTCGAAGGTATCCCGCTGGTTGTAGGAAAGGAGCTTGGGCCCGCAGGCGCCGCAGGCGGGATGGCTGTCCATCCACTCTACCAGGGGTTTTAGCCAATCGCGGGGAACCTCGATGTCGGAATTGATGAGCACGTAGTAATCGGCCTCAATCTGTGCCAGGGCGCGGTTGTAGCCGCCGGTGAAGCCGTAGTTTTGGTCCAGCCGGATTAGCGGGACATCGGGAAACACGGTCTTCATCAGCTGCACGGAGTCGTCTGTAGAGGCGTTGTCGGCCACAATCACCTGCGCGTCCAGGTCCTGGCACGAAGCGAGGAGCCCGGGCAGGAACTTGCTCAGGTAGTCCCGGGTGTTGTAATTCAGGATGACTACTGCGGTCTTCATAGATTCTTCGCTTCGCTCAGAATGACAATACTACTCAGAATGACAATACTAAACTATGAACTGAAATCAACTGTTTCAAAGGCGATGGTGGGGACCAGCTTGGCCAGGCAGGGACGGGCGTCGTCGGCTGCGGCTACCAGTTTATTCCACAGGTCCAGGAAGTTGCCGGTGATGAGCATTTCCCGCACGGGATGCACTTTCTTTCCTCCCCGGATCAGGAAGCCCTCGATGCCGTAGGAGAAGTTGCCCGTGGCGGTGTTGGAATTGCCTCCGTTGAAGCCCGTGACCAGGATGCCGTCCTGTACTTTCTGCAGCACGTCTTCCTGGGTTCTGCAGCCGCCCACGGGCATCACTTTCACGCGCGTGGCATCCTCTATGGTGGGCTCCATCCCCATCTTGTTGGAGATATAGGTATTCAGGAAGTAGGTCTTTACCACGCCGTTTTCGATGATGGGCATCTCCCGGGTGGCCACGCCTTCGCTGTCAAAGAGGCGGCAGCCGGTGTCTCCCGGGGTGCGGGGAGCGTCCAGGATGGTGAGACTTTCGGGGAAGAGGCGCTTGCCCAGGCTGTCCGTGAGGAAGGAATTCTTCTGCTGCAGGGCAAAGCCGCCCAGGGCGTTCAGTACGGGTGTGAGCAGTTTGGAGGCGCACTCGGTGTCTACGATGAGGGTATACTTCCCGCTTTCGACGCTCTGGGGGCCAATCTGTTCCTTAGCACGCTGATAAGCTTTTTCGGCGCAGCCTTTGAGCTGCAGGTCTTTGAGGCGCGGGGTGGCGTCCCACCAGTAACTGGACAGGTGGTTGCCTTCGGCATCTTCCACGGTGCTTTCATAGCCTATCTCGAAAGAGGTTTCCGTGTGGCGGGCATACAGCCCCTGGGAGTCGAGGGTAAGGGAGTCGAAGACGGAATCTGAATATTCGCCCTCCTCGGAGATGAGCCCCTCCTGGGGCCAGGCCATAGACGACAGGGCCAGTTCCCGGCGCTTCTCGGGCGTGAGGGCTTCGCAGGCCTCGTCGTACAGGCCGAGTTCGAGTCCCGTGGCGGCGCCTTTTTCCAGGCGTTCGGGGGCTGGGAGGGAGCGGCAGGTATCGGCCTCCAGCATCCTCACGGTGGCGATGGCCTCCCGGATGAACTCTTCCAGGCCTTCCTGCTCCAGGCGGTTGCTGGAGAAGGTGCCGAAGCGCCCGTCCACGAACAGCTGCAATTGCAGGCTGCGGTCCAGCGCGTGCGCGGTCTTGTCTACCTCTCCGTTGAGAAGCCCGATGAGGTTCATCAGGCTTTTGCTCAGCGTGATGCGCACCTGCTGGGCGCCCTGCTCCTGCGCATAGGCCAGGCAGTGCTTGGCCAACTCAATCTCCTGCTCCGAGAGCGTTTCTTTTAACTTATTGACTTCCATTATTTTATCAATTTTCCTCTATTCCATTTAACCTGGAGGAAATAGTATAATATATTAATAATCAATTATTTAGCAAAAACGCCTTTATTCTCCGCCCACCGTGAGGCTCCCAATGAGGACGGTGGGAATGCCGCAACTCACGGGCACGGACTGTTCCTTGCCGCAGGTCCAGGCACCGGGGTCGATGGCCAGGTCGTCGGCCACACCCTGCATATCGGCCAGGGCCTGGGGCCCGTTTCCGATGATGTTGATATCCTTGACGGGCATGGTAAGGCGTCCATTCTCAATGAGATAGCCGGACTTGACATAGAAGGTGAAATCGCCTTCTCCAATCTGGACCTGTCCGTTGGAGAATTCGTCTACGTAGATGCCTTTCTTGACGCCGGCAATGAGGTCTTCGGCCTTGGCGCTGCCGCTTTCCATATAGGTGGCGCGCATGCGGGGCAGGGGGGCGTAGCGGAAGCTTTCGCGGCGTCCGTTGCCGGTAGGGCGTACGCCGTAGTGGGCGGCCGATATGCGGTCGTGCAGATACGAAGTGAGGACGCCGTCCTCTACCATATAGGTCTTTTGGCCGGGGATGCCTTCGTCGTCGAAATTGAGTGCGCCGCGGTTGCCCGCCAGGGTGCCGTCGTCGATGATCTGGATGCCCTTGGGGCAGATCTGCTTGCCCATTTTGTCGGCAAAGATGGAGGTTCCCTTGCGGTTGAAATCGGCCTCGAAGGCGTGGCCCATAGCCTCGTGCAGGAGGATGCCGCTGGCACCGGCGCCCATCACTACGGGCATCTGGCCTCCCTTCGGGCGCTTGGCGGCGAAGCGGTCGTCTACGCCTTTCACCACGTCATCGGCCATCTCGTTCACCAGGGCCTCGGACAGCATCTCGGCGCCGCAGCGGAAGCTGCGGGAAGTGCTCTTGGTCTCCATCTGGTTGCCCTGCTGGAAAACCACGGATACAGAGACGCTTCCTACGGGGCGGGTGTCCCATTTGAGCTCCTTGGAACTGTTGTACATGAGGATGTCGCTAACCTGGAAAGCCAGGTTCACCATCACTTTGATGGCCCGGTTGTCGCGGCTGCGAACCCCGGCTTCCAATTTTTGCAGGAAGGGGAGGAACTCGCTCATGGGCACGCCCCTCCAGGGCTGCGCCATGGGGTAACGGTCGGCGGCAGGGTTGGGCTCTCCGCGGCTGGGATTGCGCGTGCCGTACGGACTCACGTCCACCGGGGCCGATGCAATCTGGGCGGCGGCGCGGGCGCAGGAGAGCATATCGGCCGGGGCCGTGCTCTCGGAATAGGCATAGCCCGTCTTTTCGCCGGAAAGCACGCGGACGCCTACGCCGAAATCTACGTGGTTGCCGCCCGAAGTGACGGCGCCGTCGCGCAGCAGGAGGCTTCCATAGGTGGTATTTTCAAAAAAGAGGTCGCAGTAGCTGCCGCCACTGCGAAGTCCTTCCTGTATGAGGCTGTCCAAGAGTTTTTCGTCTACTTGGAACAGGTTAAAGTAGTATGCTTTACTGTTGATCATTCTGAGGTTGATCGTTTTGATAGGGTACGCCGTCGTGCGCCAGGGGCGCCTTGGCTATCTCCTTGGCGATGAATTCCGTTACGTTCTCGATGGTGTTCTGCGGCTGCAAGTTGTCGGTGACCATTCTGCGTACAATATTGTATTTGGCCATGTCGCGGATGATGAGGCCTTTCTTGGAACCTTCGGCAATGACCTCGAAGGGCGGGTTGGAATTATCGGCCAGTATCCATTTGTCGCAGGTGTGCATGTACTGGTGGAAGAGGTAGTTAAGTCCCATCTGGTAGCGGCGCCGGATGGTTTCTTCCGGGATGTCGTGCCCACCGGCCTGCACCCGTTTGGCTACCCGTTCGATGGCGATTTCCGGGTTGTTGAGCCAGAAGTACAGCACCGTGACGAAGTAGCCTTTTTCCTGGGCGCTGCGCGTCATCTTGAGTAGCGCACGCGTGGCCAGGGTGGTCTCGATGCAAAAGTCCTCCCGTCGGTCGAAGAGGTAATTCACCTTGCGCAGCATCAGGCGGCTGGCCGTGATGTAGGCACTTTCCGGGGCGAACGGCGACAAATGCTTGGCGAATTCGTCGGAGTTCACGAATTCGCTGCAGTCCAGCAGCTCCGGGAGCACGCCGTACGAAGCGGTTGTCTTCCCGGAGCCGTTAGGACCTGATATGATATAAAGTCTAGGCACTTCGTGCCGAAGTTGTTAACGTTACCCCCTCCCGAAACCCCTCCCCTCGGGGGAGGGACTTGAGAAGGTCTTACTATGAGGCCGTAGCCTCGTTGATTTTCTTCATCATGGCAAACATGATGGCGCCGGCAATGACGCAGAGTGCCATCAGGATGGCCCAGTTAGCCCAGAGGGGAACGTTGTTCCAGAGCAGGCCGGGGATGGAGCTGAGGTAGTTGCCAATGGCGGTGGCGGCGAACCACAGACCCATCATGAGACCCTTGTACTTGGGCGGGGCTACCTTGGATACGAAGGAGATACCCATGGGGCTGAGCAGAAGCTCGGCGAAGGTGAGCACCAGGTAAGTGGAGATCAGGTACATGGGGACCACGGGATCGGGTGCTACAGTTCCCTGCAGGGCGGCCGGTGAAGGCTGGCCCAGGGAGCCGAATACCATAATGAGGTAACCCAGGGCGGCTACGAACATACCCAGACCAATCTTCACGGGAGCGGAAGGCTCCTTGCCCTTGTTGGCCAGGGCGCTGAAGATGGCCATGGAGATGGGCGTGAGGAATACCACGTAGAAGGGGTTGAACTGCTGGAACAGCTGAGGCTCGATGGAGAGCGGATCGGGCATACCGGCATAGAGCCAGTAGGCGCCGCCCCACAGGGCAGCCGTGATGAGGCCGCTGACGATTTTACCCTTGGCAGATTCGCTCTGGAAGATGCCGAACAGGGTGTAGATGCTGGCGGCGATCAGGGCCAGGATCCAGATGTTGAAGCCCAGACGGGTGGCACCGGTTGCGATGGGCTGGGTGTAGTCGCGGGCGAACCAGGTGAGGGACTGTCCGTTCTGGTGGAAGGCCATCCAGAAGAAGATAACCACGGCAAACACCATGATGAGGGCGGTGATGCGGTCCTTGGTCTGCTTGGGAGTGAGCTCCTGGACGGGAGCGTTGCTGGCGGCGGCCTGCTTGGCGTTCACATCGGCATGCTTGAACCAGCTGCGGCAGAAGAAGTAGATGAGGATGGACACGATGAGGGAAACGCAGGCCACGGCAAAGCCCATATTATAAGAGGACGAGAGGTTCTCGATATAATAGGAGCTGAAGGCGTCGGGAGCCATGGCAGCTACGGTGGCATCGGGCATCTGGGCCTGGAGTTCGGCCAGACGGGCGACGTTGTCGGGGGTGATGGTGCCATTCAACGTCTGGTGAGCCAGGGCGGGGATGGCGGCCTTGTAGATGAGGCCGGCTTTACCCATGAAGCTGTTGGTGATGGCGGTAGCGGCCGAAGGGGCGAACATGGCGCCGATGTTGATGGCCATGTAGAACAGGCTGAAGGCGCTGTCTCGCTTGGCGCTGTACTTGGGATCGTCATACAGATTACCCACTAGCACCTGCAGGTTGCCCTTGAACAGACCCGTACCCACGGAAATCATGAGCAGGGCGCCCAGCATGAGCACGATACCCATGGTATTGGCTCCTGTAGGGATGGAGAGGGCGAGGTAACCGGCGAACATGACGCAGATACCCGTTACGACGCACTTGCCGTAACCAATTTTGTCGGCCAGGATACCGCCGACGACCGGCATAAAGTAAACCAGGGCCAGGAAGATGGAGTAAACCTGGCTGGAAACAGCCTGATCCCAGCCAAACTTAGCCTGGAGGAACAGCATGAAGATGGCCAGCATGGTGTAGTAGCCGAAGCGCTCACCGGTATTGGCCAGGGCCAGTGCGAACAGGCCCTTGGGTTGTCCTTTGAACATAATTATCTAAGTTTTAGTACGTTACTTGGTAGGGATGTTGGCGAGTACGGCTTTGAGGTACTCCCAGGTGCGGGCGACGGAGGCGATGTTCACCTTTTCGTCCGGGCTGTGCGGGTACTTGATGGTGGGGCCGATGGAAACCATCTCCCAGTTGGGGTACTTGGCTCCCATGATGGCGCATTCCAGACCGCCGTGGGTGGCCATGATCTTCATGGGCTTGCCATAGACCTTCTGGTACTGGTCCATGCACACCTTGTTGATCTCGGTTCCCAGCTTGGGCGTCCAGCCGGAATAACCGCCCTTGAATACCACTTGGTCTGCTCCAGCCAGCTCGAAGATGCAGCGGACACGCTGGGCCAGGGCGGCCTTGGCGCTGTCTACGGCACTGCGCATGAGGCTGTGGATGATGATCTTGCCTTTCTCGGTGCGGACGATGGCCATGTTGATGGAGGTCTCGGTGAGGCCTTCCATGGTGCGGCTCATGCGGATGACGTTGGAAGGGCAGGCCAGCATGGCCTTGACGGCGCGCAGCATCACGCTGTTCTGGATGAACTTGGGAGCGGCGGGCACTTTGTCAATGAACATGGCGGCCGAAGGATCGGACTCGGCGAATTCGGCCTTGATCTCTGCGAAGCTGTTGTTGATGCACTTGATCACGGCATCCAGGTTCTCCTGAGGCATCACGACCTCGGCCACGGCCTCGAAGGGGATGGCGTTGCGCAGGGAGCCGCCGGTGAAGCTGACTACCTTGACGCCGAACATCTCCATCACGGGCAGGAGCATGCGGGCCATGACCTTGTTGGCGTTGGCGCGGTACAGGGAGATGTCCATGCCGGAGTGACCGCCCTGCAGGCCTTTAACGGTGATATTGAGACCCTTATAGCCTTCGGGGGTCTTGTACTTGAGATATTTGAAAGCGGCCGATACATCCAGACCTCCGGCGCAACCCACGCAGAGTTCGCCTTCTTCCTCGGAGTCCAGATTGAGCAGGATGTCTCCCTTGAGGACGCCGGGCTTGAGGCAGTTTGCGCCCGTCATGCCGGTTTCTTCATCGTAGGTGACCAGGACCTCGATGGGACCGTGCTTCACGGAAGGATCTTCCAGGGCAGCCAGGCCCAGGGCTACGCCAATACCGTTATCGGCACCCAGGGTGGTGCGGTCGGCCGTGACCCATTCGCCGTCTACATAGGCCTTGATGGGGTCTGTGAGGAAGTCATGGTCGCTGTCCGAGGTCTTCTGCGGAACCATATCCATGTGGCCCTGCAGGATGATGCCCTTCATCTTTTCGCAACCTGGCGTGGCCGGGACGCGGATGATGATGTTGCCGGTATCGTCCTTGATGGTTTCGAAACCGTGGGACTTGCCCCAGTTGTACAGGTATTCGATGACTTTTCCTTCGTGCTTGGACGGACGGGGAATCTGGGTAAGAGCATAGAAATTCTTCCAGACTACTTTGGGTTCTAAATCTTGGATGTTCATATGAAATATGGGTTATTTGTACAGAGGGAAATTGGCGTCGATGCCCAGCTGGTACACCAGGATGCGGCTCTCTAACAGGCTGTGACCGTCCCGGGTGAGCTTGACGGCGCAGGCGGCGGGAATGCGGTAGCGCAGCGTGGAGTACTTGTTCTTGGACTTGCTGCGTTCTTCTTCGTCGGCGAAAGCCATCTTTTCGGGTTCCAGTTCCAGGTAATAGGGCGTACCCTTCTGGCCGTCGCTCACGGGACCGTTGTCGGTGAGGCGGAAGGCCAGGTAGCGCTGGACGCTCTGGTTAACGGTGGGTACTACGTCGAAGGAAACGCTGTAGCGGCGCTTCACGGAATAGCCCTTGAACAGGGCCATGTATTCTTTCTCGATGCGGTCCAGTTCCTTGAGGGCGGCGCCCATGGCTTCTCCGGAATAGGAGGCGTCGGTGTTGCCGGAAACGATGTTCAGGCGGTCCTGACGCACGGAAAGGATCATTTCGGCAGCTTCGGCCGCCTTGTCTTCCAGGTTCTTGGCCTCCTTGACCTTGTGCTCTACAGGCACCTGGACCTCACCGTCCTCGGTTTGCACGCTCTGGTAGGTGATGCGGGTCTCGTCCCGGAAAGGGTTGGTGACGGTGCCGGGGAAGCCGCTTTTTTCGGGCGCCGGGAAGCGCCAGGCGGTTTGGGCGGCATCGGCCTTGTTCTGGAGGGCGACGAGTCCCTGCGCGGTCAGGGAAAGGAGGGCGGCATTATCCGGGTCGCAGGTATAGAGGGCCGATTGGTCGGCCTCTACGCGGGGAATGAGTTCGATGCCCACCACGCGGGAGGTGACGGTGTCGGTGTCCTGCGCATCCATATTCAGGAACTTATAGGAGAAGCTGGCATAAGGGCCGGCGAAAAAGTCCTCCTGTTCTACCTCTACCTTCACGGTGATGGTGGTAGAGGGGAGGGCGTAGGTGAGTTCCTGCGCCCGTGCCGAGGTCATCAGACACAGGGCAATAGAAAGGGTTGTGAGTGTTCTTCTCATATTCTACAAATATAGAAATAATATGCCTCACTTGCAAGAGAGGCGCAAAAAGATTACCTTTGCATACCATGAAACAGAAGCGGACCATAGGCTATTACCTTACCCGGGGCATCCTGCGCCTGCTGGGACGCCTGCCCCTTGGCTGGCACCGCCGGTGGGGCCGCCGCATCGGCAAATTCGTGGGTAAGACCCTGCGGTACCGGACCGATGTAGTCATGACCAACCTGGCCCGCTGTTTTCCCGAAAAGACCTACGACGAACTCCGGGAAATCAGCCGGCAGTTCTACTGCCACTTCGGCACCACCCTTACCGAGATGATCTGGTTTGGCTCCTGTCGCGGGGATAAGGGCCGCAAGCGGCTGGTAGACAGCCACATCGTGGAACTGACCAACCCGGAAGAACTGAACCGCCTGTACTCCGGTGCCACGCAGATTATGATCCTGCAGGCCCATACGGGAAACTGGGAACTGATTGGCGGCATCCGGAACTACAGTTACGGAGAGCCTGTGCTCATTACGCCCGAGGCTTTCGCCGTCACTTACAATCAGTTACACGGCGGTATGTGGGACCTGATTATGGCCGACAATCGCACGGCTCCCGTCCAGGACCAGGGCTTCGAGGGTTATGTGGAATCCAGTCAGGTCCTTCGCTTCGCCCTGTCCAAGCGTGGGCAGAAATTCGGCTATTCCTTCATCACGGACCAATATCCCTATACCAGCGGAACGCACCCGACGGTGGATTTCATGCACCGGCCCACGCAAACGATGACAGGTGCCGCCGCGCTGGCCTGCAAGCTGGATATGGCCGTCGCATACCTGCGCTATCGCTGTCGGCCCGAGGGAGGATATACCATGACCATCGTCCCCATTTGCGAGCACGCAGGGGGACATGATCCCCTGGAAATCATGCAGCGCTATTACTCGCTGTTACAGGAGGATCTGGAGCTGCAGCCCTGGAATTATCTCTGGACTCACAAGCGCTGGAAAAAGTGCTAATCCAGGTCTGTAGAAATTTGTTTTTCCCAAGAAAAATGTCTATATTTGCAGTCCTTTTTGGGCCTTTTGCGTCCAGAAAGAACGTAAAACATTAATAAACAATTAATTAACAAACAATGGTTAACCAGTACGAAACCGTTTTCATTGCAACTCCCGTTTTGTCTGACACCCAGATGAAGGAAGCGGTTGCCAAGTACGTCAAGCTCATCACCGACAACGGTGGGGAGGTTGTGTACCAGGAGGATTGGGGCCTGCGTCAGCTCGCTTACCCCATCCAGCACAAGACCACAGGTTTTTATTACCTGATCGAGTTCAAGGCCGAAGCTCAGTTCGTTGCCACCCTCGAAACCCAGTATCACCGTGACGAGCGTATCATCCGCTTCCTCACCGTCGCTCTCGACAAGGATGCCGTCGCTTACGCCGAAAAACGTCGCGCTAACAAGGCTGCCAAGGCTGCTCCCGCCGCCGAAGCTCCCGCTGCTGAATAATTAAGGAGGATACAATTATGGCAAACGAAAATAAAGAAATCCGCTATCTGAATCCCCCGACCGTGGAGGTTCGCAAGAAGAAATACTGCCGCTTCAAGAAGGCCGGTATCAAGTATGTAGATTACAAGGATCCTGAGTTCCTCAAGAAGTTCCTGAACGAGCAGGGTAAGATTCTCCCTCGCCGCATCACCGGTACTTCCCTCAAGTTCCAGCGCAAAGTTGCCAAGGCCATTAAGCGCGCCCGCTCCATCGCCTTGCTTCCTTATGTTACTGACCTCCTTAAATAATCTGCCTTATGGAAATTTTGCTCAAGAAAGATGTAGCCAATCTGGGCTACGCCGGTGAAGTTGTGAAAGTTAAGGCCGGTTATGCCATGAACTATCTGGTGCCCCAGGGCTTTGCCATCTTGGCCACCGAGAGTGTCAAGAAGCAGCACGCCGAAACCCTGAAGCAGCGCGCTCACAAAGAGGCCAAGCTCGTTGCCGATGCTGAGGCTCAGGCCGCCGTCATCAGCGCCCAGACCGTCGAGGTTAAGGTAAAGGTTTCCGAGAGCGGCAAGCTCTACGGCAGCGTTACCACCATGGATCTGGCCGAGGCCCTGAACGCCAAGGGTGTGAACATTGACAAGAAGGACATCACCATCCTGGCCGGTGAGGTTAAGGAAGTTGGTGAGTACGAAGCTTCCGTGAAGCTGTACAAGGCTGTCAAGGCCACCTTCAAGTTTAACGTGGTTGCCGAGTAATTCTATTCGGTTATAGATTAAGAAAGCCTGCCAAACGGCAGGCTTTCTTTTTTATTGCTTTGCGATGAAGGCTGCCATGGCTGGCACTTTGGCGAGGGCGGAGTGGAAGAGGGCGACCTGGTTGCGGGTGCGCACCAGGTTGTGCTCCGGGTACTGGATTTTGTAGTAGGTGTCTCCGTTGATGTAGTCGGCGAAGAAGCGCACGGCCTGCATGTAGGGGAAGAGGCAGGCGGCGTAGGGGAGGTTCTCCTTCTCGATGGGGGTGAGGAAGGTGGCGCCTTCCAGGTAGCCCTTGGCGAAGGCCTCGAAGATGTCCATCCGGAAGTCCACTTTGTCGATGGCAGGGTCATCCTCGGCTACGGTGTTTGCGGCGGTCCGGAGGAAGTCCCCGAAGTCGGAGAAGACGAAGGAGGGCATGAGGGTATCCAGGTCGATGACGCAGAGGATGTTGCCCTGGGCGTCGAAGAGCATGTTGTTCACCTTGGTGTCGCAGTGGCAGATGCGCTTGGGCAGCTTCCCCTCGCGATACAGGCGCTCGGCCTTGCACATTTCTTCCTCGTACTGCTGCAGGTCCTGCAGGATGGCCTGCACCTCGGGATCGGCCATGCGTCCGGCTTTGTCGGCCTGCACGGCCTCCCGCAGCTGACGCGCGCGCAGCTCCATATTGTGGAAGTCCGGGATGGTCTCCCCAAGCGTGTCGGGGATATCGGCCAGCATGGCTTCAAAATTGCCGAAGGCCTTGCCGGCGTAGTAGGAGTACTCCGGATTCACGGTGTCGTATGTGAAGGCGTCCTTGATGAACACCGAAACACGCCAATAGGTTTCGCCGTCGGTCCAGTAGGTTTTGCCGGTAGTTTTGCACGGCAGGAAGGTAAGCGTAAGCTGAGCCTTGGCCCGGATATGCGCCGTGGCACAGTCGATATTGTGCTGCAGAAGCTCCACGTCCTGGAAAATGGCGTTGTTGATGCGTTGAAGCACGTAGTCCTCGGGACCGTCTGTCACCACCTTGAAGGTATCGTTGATGAGGCCGTTTCCCAGCGGCTTGATTTCCAGAATTTTGCCGTCGATGGCAAACTGGGAGGCAATCTGCAGCAGATCTTTCAAATCTTAGTCCTTTTTCGGCTTTTCGGGTTCGTCGCCGTACGAGTTCTTGTACTTGAAGCGGCGGATCTTCTGGGTGGCCGTCTTTTCGAAGGGCTCCTTCATGGCGTCTACTTCGCCAATCTTGGAGTTCTTGCCCACGGTCTTGTTCACCCATTCCATGATGGCGTTCTTGCGGGCTTCCAGTTCCTCGAACCACTTGTCCTCGGTGCTCTGGTTCCAGTCGATGGCGTTGTCGTCGAACTTGACCAGGGCCACCAGCTTGCCGTCTCTTTCCATCACCAGCGATTCTTCCACGCCTTCGATGTTGTTGATGACCTGCTCGATTTCCTCGGGGTAGATGTTCTCTCCCGAAGGACCCAGGATGGTGTTGTTCAGGCGACCTTTAATATAATAGTATCCGTCTTCGTCCATGGTGGCGACGTCGTTGGTGTGGAACCAGCCTTCGTCGTCCATGACCTGGAGGGTGCGCTCGGGATCCTTGTAGTAACCCAGCATCACGTTGTCTCCGCGCACTACCATTTCTCCTTCTCCGTTGTTCGGATTCACGTTGTCCAGACGGATTTCCACCTTGTAGGAGGCCGGGCCGATGGACCCGACACCCTTGCTCTTGTGCACCATGAGGTTGCACACCAGGGGAGCGGTCTCCGTGAGGCCGTAACCCACGGCGTAGGGGAAGTGGCAGTCCCGCAGGAACTGCTCCACGGCCGGATCCAGCTTGGCGCCACCGATGCCGAAGAACTTGAGCTGGCCGCCGAAGGTCTTCACCATCCGGTGGCCGATGAAGCGGCGCAGGATGTGCGGGATGTGTTTGTCGGCCCAGGAAAGCACGCGGCTCTTCTGGATGGTGGGCAGGACGCTGTTCTTGACCACTTTCTCGATGATGAGCGGAACCGAGCACACGATGGTGGGCTTGATCTCCTTCATGGCCTTGAGCAGGATGGTGGGGGTCGGCGGTTTCTGCAGGGTGTAGCAACTGGCGCCCACGTAGAACGAATAGATGGTGGAAACGTTCATCTCGTATGCGTGCGCGGCCGGCAGGATGCTCAGGAAGCGGTCTTTGGGGAACGCCGGCTGGGCTTTGAAGGCCGATGCAAGGTTGCTGCAGATATTGCGGTGGCTGAGCATGACGCCCTTGGCCTTGCCGGTAGTACCGGACGTGTAGATGATGCAGGCGAGGTCGTCGGGCTGCGGGTCCTTGACCCAACCGTTGCACTTGAAGTCTTCGTTGTTCTTCTTGATGAACTCGAAAGACTCGATGTCGATGATGAGGGTGAGCTTTTCCTTGCATTCCTCGCTGAGCTTGGGCATCATGCGCTGCGAAATGAACAGCACCTTGGATTCCGAGTGATTGAGGATGTTGGTGAGCTCTGTCTCAGAACTGTCGGGCAGGACGGGAACGGCTACGCGGCCGAACACCGTGGCGCTGAAGAAAGCGACCACCCAGTTGGGCATGTTCTGGGAGAAGATGGCGACGCGGTCTCCGTGCTTGATGCCGAAGCGCGTCATGCGCATGGAAAGTTGGTTTACCTTACGGCGAAAATCTTCGTAGGTGTACTTCTGACCGCCATCTACATACTGATAGGCGATCCTTTTGGAAAAGTTGGTCGTCGAGTAATCAAAAACCTTGTTGAGGGTGGTGCAAGTCTGTTCGCGGTGGCGGTACTTGCGCCAGGCCTTGTAGGGATTCTTAATTTTTTTTGCCATAAATATTATTCTGACTTTGGAGGATCGGGTACCGCGAACTGGTCTTTATGGTACCCTTGGATGCCCATGGGGCGATAATGGTCGTAGATGCGAAGCATATCGGCCTTGGGGTCGTCGGTGAGTTCGAAGGGCTCCCCGACGCTGATTTTCTTGCGGCCCCAGTCGTAGTAACCCAGATAGACGGTGGCGCCGGTTTCCTTGGCAATGAGGTGATATCCGTTCTTCCAGCGCTTGACCAGGGAACGGGAGCCTTCCGGGGCCAGGGCCAGGTGGAATTCTTCCACGCCTTCCATCACGTCGATGAGGCTCTTGACCGTGGTGGCGGGGCTGGACAGGTCTGTGGGAACGGCGCCGCAGGCTTTGAGGATGGGACCCAGGGGCCAGACGAAGAAGCTCTTCTTCACCATAATGTGGGCCACTTTGCCGAACTGGGTATAGAACAGGTAGCTTACCAGGAAGTCCCATACGGTGGTGTGGGGAACGCCCAGCACGATAGCCTTGGATTCTTTCATGGGACCGCCTACGCTTTCCCAACCCATTTTCTTGAGCAGCCAGCCGCAGAATTTTGCCCAGCGGGGGCCGACAGTGGTTTTAATTTTCTTTGCCATAAGACTAGATATTGATGTCTTCCAGCTCTTTTTCGCTGCGAAGATTGTCCATGATGAAGTGCTGGCGTTCATAGGTATTAACACCCATGTAGAACTCCATGATGGTTTGGATGGATTCCTCGTCGGACAGTTTTACGGTGTCCAGGCGCATGCTCTCTCCAATGAAATCTACGAACTCGTCCGAAGAAATCTCTCCCAGACCTTTGAATCGGGTAATCTCTACACCGGTCTTGAGGGCTTTCACCGCCTTGTCCCTTTCCTCGATGGAATAGCAGTAGCGTCGCTCTTTCTTATTGTGTACGCGGAACAGGGGCGTTTGCAGGATGTAGACATGCCCGCGACGGATGAGTTCCGGGTAATACTTCATAATAAAGGTAAGGACCAGCATGCGGATGTGCATGCCGTCATCATCGGCATCGGTGGCTACGATGATGTTGTTGTAGCGCAGGTTGTCCAGGTCTTCCTCTACTCCCAGGGCGGCGATGAGGAGGTTTAGTTCCTCGTTCTCGGCCACCTTCTTGCGGCTTTCCTTGAAGCAGTTCATGGGTTTACCGCGCAGGGAGAACACGGCCTGGTTGTTGGCGTTGCGCACCTTGGTGATGGTACCGGATGCAGAGTCACCCTCCGTGATGAAGATGGACGTCTTTTCCCGCTGGTCTTCCATTCCCTTGGGAAAGCGGGTATCGTTGAAGTGATAGCGGCAGTCCCTGAGCTTGCGGTTGTACACGGCCGTCTTCTTGGCACGTTCGCGGGACTTCTTCTGCACGCCGGCGATTTCCTCTCGCTCGGCCTGGGAGGCCTTGATCTTTTCCTCGATGACCGGAACGATGTCCATGTGCATGTGCAGGTAATCGTTCAGGTATTTGGTAACGAAGTCGTTTACGAAGGTGCGGATGGTGGGGCCGCGGTCTACGGTAGATGCGCCGTTTGCGTCCTTCACCTGCTTTTCCCACATGTAGGTGGAACCCAGCTTGGTCTTGGTCTGGCCTTCGAAGATGGGCTCCTGGATCTGGATGGAGATGGCGCCCACGATGCCCTGACGGATATCCTCGGGCTTATAGTCTTTCTTGTAAAAGTCCTTGAAAGTTTTGGCGATGGCCTCGCGGTAGGCAGCCAGGTGGGTACCGCCGTCGCGGGTGTTCTGGCCGTTCACGAAGGTGGCGATGTTCTCGCCGTAGCTGTTGCCGTGGGTGAGGACAATCTCGATGTCTTCGGCCTCCAGGTGGATGAGCGGGTACAGCGGAGTCTCGCTCATGTTCTCCGTGACCAGGTCCAGCAGACCGTTTTCGCTCTTGTAGGCTACGCCGTTCAGGTTGAGCGTGAGGCCCTTTTTCAGGTAAGAGTAGTTCTTGACCATGCTTTCCACGAATTCCATGCGGAAGCTGTAGTCGTTGAACATTTCTTCGTCGGGGGTGAACTTGATGAAGGTGCCGTTTTTCTCGTTGGAGGGAACGATGGCGCTTTCCAGCAGGTTGCCGCGGGAGAAGCGGGCATAGGAGCACTGACCGTCACGGTAGGAAGCCACATAGAACTCGATGGACATGGCGTTCACGGCCTTGGTGCCCACGCCGTTCATACCTACGCTCTTCTTGAAGTTGGTGTCGTCGAATTTACCGCCTGTGTTCAGTTTGGAGGTTGCATCTACCACCTTGTTCAGCGGAATACCGCGGCCGAAGTCCCTCACCGTCACCGTCTTGTCTTCGATGGTGATGTCGATGCGCTTGCCGAATCCCATGGAGAATTCATCGATGGAGTTATCGATGATTTCCTTCAGGAGCACGTAGATGCCGTCTCCCTGGCGCTCTCCATTGCCAAGCCGACCAATGTACATGCCGGCACGCCTGCGGATATGTTCGTTCCATTCCAGAGTTTGGATGGAATCATCGTTGTAGGTGGTGTTTACAATCTCTGCCATTCGACACACTGATTAACCTGCGAATATACGAATTTTTCGCGAGATAGGCAAAGCCTATTATTCGACGATCCCCGCCACAAAGAGGTTGATAAGGGGGCGTAAAGGGGAGTTGGTGGTGAGGCTGATCATGAGAACCGTTTCGCCCTTGGGGAGTTTGGACGTGTCCAGGGAGAAGCGGATGGCACCTTTCTTGCCCGGCGCGACGTCGGCCATCTCCTTGAGCTGCAGGGCGGGATCTTCGACATCGGCCTTGAAGATATGGAAGGGCATTTTGCCGCGGTTGGTGCAGGTGTAGGTGACTTCCACCACCTTGCCGGCTTTTACACTGCCGATGGAGAAGGTGCTTTGGTCGAAGTAGGGGAGAGCGGCGTCCTTGCGCTGCTTGTCGCTCCAGCCGGCGAAGTTCTCCTGCGTCCAGGCGGTGATTTCCAGGGGGGCGTCGGCCTTTTTGCCGTCCAGCACGGGCGTGGCCCGGTAAATCTTCTTGCCGTACACGTCGGGGGCCGATGTTACCGTGAACGCCAGCGTAGCGGTGCTGTTCGCAGGGATGGGATTGGGCTTTACGCTGATGCTCAAGCCCTCGCTGACATCGGCAAAGGTGACCTTCAGGGGCTTGGTGCCCAGGTTGGCGACGGTCTCGGTTTCGCTGGTGCTGAGTCCCTGCTTCAGGGTCCCGGCCAGGAAGGTACGGGTTTTCATACCGAAAGTCCCCAGCTTTTGGGCTCCGTAGAGCTGGGCCAGGGACTTTTTCTTTTCGTGTACCACGCCGCGCAGGCGCAGGATGACCGGTTTCTTGACGCCCGAGATGTAAGCTGTTAGCGTTTTGTCAAAGGCCATGGCGCCGTCTTCATTCTTGTAGGTGGCCGAAATGGTGCCGGTCTCTCCGGGCTTGATGCTGCCCTTGGTCCATTTGACGTCGGTGCATCCGCAGGAGGAAACCACCTCGAAGATGGAAATGGGCTCTGAACCGTTGTTCGTCAGGGTAAAGGTGCAGCTTAAAGGACCGTCGCTCACAGACACATCTCCGAAGTTATGGACGGTCTTGTCCCAGGAAATGGTCTCCGATGCAGAAATCAAAAGCGCGAGTATGGTATAGATAAGGGTTTTCATAGGGACAAAGTTAGTGACAGTTCTTTTCAAAATCAAATTTAATGCCTATCTTCGCACTCTGGAAAACACAACAACAATTTAAAGATAAACTATTATGCCTAGAAAAATCAATCCCGATCTGTGCGTAGCTTGCGGTTCCTGCGCCGATGTATGCCCTGTGGGTGCCATCGTAGCCGGCGACGCCGCCTACTCCATCAATGCCGACGAATGCATCGACTGCGGCGCCTGCGAAGGCACCTGCCCCAACGAAGCCATCTCCGAGGCCTAAGATCTCTTTGAGATTATAGCCCACCGAAAAAGGCATCTCAGTTTTCACTGGGATGCCTTTTTCGGTGTTTGCGAGGATTACTCGGCCTCGGCGGTAGCGGCGGGCTTCATCACTACTTCGATGAAGTTGCCCTGGGCCAGGAGTTCCTTCATCAGGGAGGTGATGTCCTCCTTGGTGAGGTTGTTGACGGCCTCTTCGTAGGCTTTGTCGCGGTCGTCGCCGTAGGTGAGGTACAGCTCGATGCCGTTACGCCACCAGGCGTTGCGCTGACGGCTCTCGGGCAGGTTCTTCTGCATGTTGAGCTTGGCCATGTTGAGTTCTTCGTCGGTGGGGCCGTTTTCGGCCAGCTCCTTGAAGCCCTTGATGGCAATCTCGCGCAGTTTGTCGCAGAGGGCGGGCTTGCAATCCCAACCTACCAGGAACATGGCGGTCTCCTTGGGACGGCGCTTGAGGCTGCCGTTGGTGCTGGCGCCATAGGTGCCGCCTTCCTCTTCACGGAGAGTATTGGTGTAGTGCATGTCCAGAATGTAGGAAATGGCATTCATGGCAGCGTCCTTGGTGAAGCTGTAAGGGATGTCGGCGCTGTAGATCTGATAGACGGTGCTCTTGGGAGTCTGCATGTCTACCTCGATGATCTTTTCGACCTTGCCCTTGACGATGTCCTCGTTGTTGTCTTTCCAGTTCAGGGCCTTCTTGCCCTTAGGCAGGGAGCCGATGTACTTTTCGATAATGGGCTTGATGGCCTCGGGGTTCACGTCACCCACGATGGTCATGGTGGCACCGGCAGCATCGGCGAAGAGTTGCTTGTAGTACTTCTCTACGGTAGCCAGGCTGGCCTTGTCCACAATTTCCTGGGAAAGCATCTGGCGGCGAGGGTTGTTGCCGTACAGGGTGTTGTACAGTTCTTTCTGGAACTTGTAGTTGGGCTGGTTAACCAGGTTGGGGAGGATGGAGTTGAGCTGGTCAATGCCGTTCTGCCACTCTTCGGGATCGAAGCGGGGGTCGGTGTAGAACAGGTACACGAGCTGCATTGCGGTCTCGAAGTCCTTGACCGTGCTGTTGCCGTTGATACCGTGATCCAGGGCATCGGCATAGGGGCTCACGCTCAGGTTCTTGCCAGTGAGCATCTTGGCCAGGATGGTGCCGGAGAACTGGGATACACCGCTGTTGTTCTGGAACAGGCTGATGACGTTGTCGTCGAAGGAAGCGATGTCTTCGGCAGGTACCAGGGACAGACCACCGTCCTTATAAATATTGAAGAGGATCTGGTCCTTCTGGAGGTCGGTGGGATAAACGATCACCTTGACACCGTTCTTGAGGGTCCACTCGGCGGCGCCGTAGATGGTGGTGCCAACCTTGGCAATCTTGGAACCCTTGAGCTTGGCGGGATCCAGGAAGGCTTCGGGGATTTCTTCACCTTCGGGTGCGCTGATTTCGGAAGCCTCCACGTCCTTCATCACCTGCAGCAGCTGCTCGGCGGTAGGAGTGGCGGTACCTTCCTTCTGGGGACCGTTGTAAATGACCACCAGGTTCTTTTCGTCCCAAAGCTGGGCGGCAGCCTGGGAAACGGCGGCGGCGTTAAGCTGGCCGAAGAGAGCCTCTACGATCTCCTTCTCGTCGGCGGGCTCCATGATGGGCTCCTTGTCGAAGAAGTTGGAGAGGATGGGATATACGAATTCGGCGTTCTGACGGGTGCTGGCGCGGTTTACGCGGGCTTCCATCATGGACAGGTAGTCGGTCTTGACGCGGTTGAATTCGGCGTCGGTGACACCGTAACGCTTGAGACGGATGAGTTCGGTGTAGTAATCGCGGAAACCGCCCAGGATGTTGTCTTCCTTGAGGGCGACTTCGCCGTAGGCGGCGTCAATGTCCTCGTAGATGAGGGTGGAAACGCCGAAGCTGCCGTTCAGATAAGGAGCGCCGGCCTTGGAGGTGATGTCGTTGAAGCGCTCGCGCATAACCATGCGGATAACGCTCTTGATGATGTCGGTAGCCTGGCCCAGGACAGTGCCGTTCACGGCCTCGGGCATGGCCTCGCTGTGCCAGATTACTTCTACGCTGGGGCTGGTAGTCTCAGGGTCGGTGATGATGCCTACGCGGGGTTCGTTGTGGCTGGCAATGACCTGGATGGGCTTCTTGAGGGGATTCTCCTTGGCGGGGATGGCGCCGAAGATTTCCTTGATCTTGGCCTCGGTACGGTCTACGTCAATGTCACCGACTACTACAACAGCCTGGTTGCCGGGGTGGTACCAGGTCTGGTAGAAGGACACCAGGCTCTCGGGCTTGAAGGTCTCCAGGTGCTCCTGGGTGCCGATGAGAGTGCAAAGGGCCTGCTTGCTGTCGGGGCCGAAGTAGTAGGGAAGGGCGGCTTCCATGCTGCGCCAGGAGGCGTCACGACGGGTACGGCGCTCTTCGATGATAACACCGCGCTCGGCGTCAATTTCTTCGGGCTGATTCAGGACGAAGTGGGAATAATCGGCCAGGATCATGAGGCAGCTGTCCACCACAGTCTCACGCTGAACGGGAATGTTGTTAAGCATGTACTGGGTTTCTTCGAAACCGGTGGAAGCGTTGATATTACGGCCGAATTCCGCGCCGATGGAACGCAGGTAATCCAGGATGGCTTTGCCAGGGAAGTGCTCTGTGCCGTTGAAGCACATGTGCTCCAGGAAGTGGGCCAGACCGTCTTGATCGGGCTGATTTTCCTGGATAGCGCCCACGTTGGTGGCGAGGTAGAACTCGGCACGCCCGGCAGGCAGTTCGTTGTGACGGATGTAATAGGTGAGGCCATTTTCCAGATGGCCGATTTTCACCTGGTCCGAATTGGGCAGCTGCGGCATCTGGGCGATCATGGCCTCCATTTGCTCGCGGCTGGGCTGCTGTGCCATTGCCATGACGGCCGTCAGGGCAAGAGCACCAAGGGTAAGAATAAACTTTTTCATGCCTTGATAAAAATGGTTTTATGTTTTTTCAACTGACGAATTTACATTAAATTTGTCAGAAAATGAAAGTTATATGTTGGAAGACTGCAAAATTTGTGCTTTTTTGACGGTTGTCGACGAAGGTAGTTTTACGGCGGCCGCAAAAAAGCTGGGACGCACGCAACCCGCTGTGAGTGCGCAAATTGCATCTCTGGAGTCCTCGCTGGGTTTTTCTCTCTTTGAAAGGGGCCGGGATCTGGTCCTTACCCGGCAGGGAGAAGCCTTCCTGCCGTATGCCCGCCGTATCCAATCGGCCTACGACTTGGCTAACGACACCTTTGGGAATGTCTTTGCCAAGTAGGGATGCTGCCCTGAGGGCAATCTACAAAAATGGCCCCGCACGAATGCGAGGCCATTTTCAATGATATGCCGTTGGCGATTACTTGCCAGCGAGACGCTTGTAGGTATTCAGGCGGACTTTGGCGAATTCCTCGGTCTTGGCGAGGAGTTCATCGGCCTGCTCGGGGAACATCTTGTACAGGGAAGCGAAGCGAACCTCGCCCTTGAGGAAGTCCTGGAACTTGGTCCAGTCGGGCTCCTTGGAATCCAGGCTGAACGGGTTCTTGTCGGTGCCTTCCAGAGCCGGGTTGTAACGGTAGAGGTGCCAGTAGCCGCAATCGACGGCCAGCTTCTCTTCCTTCTGGCTCAGGCCCATGCCGGCCTTAAGACCGTGGTTGATGCAAGGGCTGTAGGCAATGATGAGGGACGGGCCGTCGTAGGCCTCGGCTTCCTTGATGGCGTTGAAGAACTGCACGGGGCTGGCACCCATAGCCACCTGGGCCACATAGACGTAGCCGTAAGAGATGGCCATCATACCCAGATCCTTCTTGCGGACCTTCTTACCGGAGGCGGCGAACTTGGCAATAGCGCCCACAGGGGTAGCCTTGGAGGACTGACCGCCGGTGTTGGAGTAAACCTCGGTATCGAGAACGAGAACGTTCACATTCTCGCCGCTGGCCAGGACGTGGTCCAGACCGCCGTAGCCGATGTCGTAAGAGGCACCGTCACCACCGAAGATCCACTGGCTGCGGGCCGGGATGAAGTGCTGGTACTGCAGGAGGGTCTTGCAGACTTCGCAGTCGCATTTCTCCATCAGAGGAACCAGTTTATCGGCAACCTCGCGGGTGTTGGCGGCATCCTGGGGAGCCTCCAGCCACTTGGCGTACAGAGCTTTCATTTCGTCGGTGCAGCAGCTGCACTCCAGACCCTTCTTCATCCAGTTGGCAACAGTCTCACGGGCGCGGTCGGAACCGAGCTTCATACCCAGACCGAATTCGCAGAAGTCCTCGAACAGGGAGTTGGCCCATGCGGGACCGTGGCCCTGAGCGTTGGTGCAGTACGGGCTGGCCGGGAAGGAAGCGCCGTAGATGGAGGAACAACCGGTAGCGTTGGCAATCATCATGTGGTCGCCAAACAGCTGGGTGATAGCCTTGATATTAGGAGTTTCACCGCAACCGGCGCAGGCGCCGGAGAACTCGAACAGAGGCTGGGCGAACTGGCTGTTCTTCATGTTGGCCTTCTTGTCTACATACTCCTTATAACCAACCTTCTTGTTCAGGTAGTCATAGGCGGCCTGATCTTCCTGGGCACCCAGGTAAGGAACCATGGTGAGGGCCTTATCCTTGGCCAGGCACATATCTACGCAGTTGCCGCAACCGGTGCAGTCGTCCACGGAGATAGCGATGGCGTACTTGTAATCCTTGAGATTGGCCTTGCCCTGAGCCAGCTTTACAGAAGCGGGCACCTTGGCGGCCTCTTCCTCGGTGAGGAGGAAAGGACGGATGGCAGCGTGCGGGCAAACGAAGGCGCAGCTGTTGCACTGGATACATTTTTCGGCATCCCAGGTGGGCACGTTCACGGCCACACCGCGCTTCTCGAAGGCGGCGGTGCCGGCGGGCATGGTACCATCGGCATAAGGCAAGAAAGCGCTCACGGGCAGGGTGTCACCGGCCTGGGCGTTCACGATATCGGCAATGTCCTTGACGAAGCTGGGAGCCAGACGGTCCTTGTTCGGGTTCTCGAACTTGGCGGTGAGGTTGGCCCACTCGGCGGGAACCTTGATCTCCGTGTACTCGCCGCCGCGGTCTACGGCTGCGTAGTTCATGTTGACCACGTTCTCACCCTTCTTGCCATAGGACTTGACAATGGCGTCCTTCATGTACTTGACGGCGTCCTCGTAGGGGATGATGCCGGTGATCTTGAAGAAGGCGCTCTGGAGGATGGTGTTGGTGCGGCCACCCAGACCAATCTCGGCAGCGATCTTGGTAGCGTTGATGATATACACCTTGACGTGCTTGCGGCCGATGACAGCCTTCACGTTGTCGGGGATGTTCTTGATGGTCTCTTCTTCGTCCCAGAGGCTGTTGAGCAGCAGGGTGCCGCCGTCCTTGATGCCCTTGAGAACGTCGTACTTCTTAAGATAGGAAGGTACGTGGCAGGCCACGAAGTCGGGGGTGTTCACCAGATAGGGAGCCTTGATGGGGCTTACGCCGAAGCGCAGGTGAGAGCAGGTGTAACCGCCGGACTTCTTGGAGTCGTAGTCGAAGTAGGCCTGGCTGTAGAGATCCGTGTGGGAACCGATGATCTTGATGGTGTTCTTGTTGGCACCCACGGTACCGTCGGAACCCAGACCGTAGAATTTGCACTCGGTGGTGCCGGGCTTTACGATGGAAACCTCGCTCTTGATGGGCAGGCTCTTGAAGGTGACGTCGTCCACGATGCCGATGGTGAAATCGGTCTTGGGCTCCTTCATGTCCAGGTTGTCGTAAACGGCAACAATCTGGGCGGGAGTGGTGTCCTTGGAGGACAGACCGTAGCGGCCGCCGATGATGGTCACGTTGTCTTTACCCTGGAAGAGGGCCTTGACATCGGTGAACAGAGGCTCGCCCACGGCGCCGGGCTCCTTGGTGCGGTCCAGAACGGCGATCTTGCGAACGCTCTTAGGCAGGACGGCGAAGAAGTACTTCTCGCTGAACGGACGATAGAGGTGGCAGGTGATGAGGCCGTACTTGCGGCCACGGCCGGCTAGGTAGTCGATGGTTTCCCTGATGGTCTCGGTTACGGAACCCATGGCTACGATGATGTTCTCGGCGGTAGGGTCACCGTAGTACTCGAAGGGCCGATAGCTGCGTCCGGTGAGTTCGGAGATCTCACCCATGTAGCGGGCTACTACATCCGGAACTGCATCGTAGAACTGGTTGCGGGTTTCCACGGCCTGGAAGTAGACGTCTCCGTTCTGGGCGGTGCCACGGGTGACGGGAGCATCCGGATTCAGGGCGCGGGCGCGGAACTTGGCCAGGGACTTCTTGGAGATCATGCCCTTGAGGGCTTCCTCGTCCAGGGCTTCGATCTTCTGGATCTCATGGGAGGTACGGAAACCGTCGAAGAAATGCAGGAAAGGCAGGCTGGCCTTGATGGCGCTCAGGTGAGCGACGGCGGCCAGGTCCTGGGCTTCCTGGACGGACCCCGAAGCCAGCATGCAGAAACCGGTCTGGCGGCAGGCCATGACGTCCTGATGGTCTCCGAAGATGGAGAGGGCGTGGCTGGCCAGGGCGCGGGCGCTCACGTGGAACACGGTGGGCAGCATTTCGCCGGCGATCTTGTACATGTTGGGGATCATCAGGAGCAGACCCTGGGAGGCGGTAAAGGTGGAAGTAAGAGCACCAGCCTGGAGGGAACCGTGCACGGCACCGGCGGCGCCGGCCTCGCTCTGCATCTCCGTTACTTTCACAGTCTCGCCCCAGAGGTTCTTTTTACCGTGGGCGGCCCACTCGTCGATGTTTTCGGCCATCGTAGAGGAAGGCGTGATAGGATAGATAGCAGCATGCTCGCTGAACAGGTAGGCAATGTTCGAGGCGGCATAGTTACCATCACAGGTGATGAATTTCTTTTCTTTTGACATAGTATGTTAGTTGTGGTTAATTATTGTTTTCCTTCAAGGATAATATCTTGGGGGGTGGGAACAATGCGTTTGACAAGGCCCTGCAGGACGGTACCGGGGCCCAGTTCCACAAAACGGGCGGCTCCATCGGCATACATGTTCTGTACGGTCTGGGTCCAGCGTACGGGGCTGGTGAGCTGCTTGAGGCAGTTCTCCTTGATGACGGCCGGGTCTGTGGTGGGCTGGGCCGTCACGTTCTGGTATACGGGGCAGAACGGCTTCTGGAACGGGGTGGCCTCGATGGCTTTGGCCAGTTTTTCACGGGCGGGTTCCATGAGCGGGGAGTGGAAAGCGCCGCTTACGGCCAGCTTGAGGGCACGTTTGGCACCGGCTTCCTTGAGTTTGGCGCAGGCCTGGTCGATGGCTTCTTCCTCTCCGGAGATGACCACCTGGCCGGGTGCGTTATAGTTGGCGGGGACCACGCCGGGAATCCCGGCGCAGATTTCCTCGATCACGTTATCGGGCAGATTGATGATGGCGGCCATGGAGCCGGGCTGCTTTTCGCAGCACTCCTGCATGGCCTGGGCGCGCTGGGAAACCAGCTTGAGGCCGTCCTCGAAGGACAGGGCACCGGCGGCTACCAAAGCGCTGAATTCTCCCAGGGAGTGACCGGCCACCATCTGGGGCTTCTCTTCCTGGGCCAGAGCAAGCACGACGCTGTGCAGGAAAATGGCGGGCTGGGTAACGCGGGTGGCCTTGAGGTCTTCCTCTGTTCCCTCGAACATGATATCTGTAATGCGGAATCCCAGGATTTCGTTGGCGCTTTCCATCAAGTCTTTATGATCCTGATACAACTCCTGTCCCATGCCGGGATGCTGGGCGCCTTGACCAGGGAAAATATATGCAGTCTTACTCATTAGCGTTTAGATACATGTATAAGTGTACAAAGATAATCATTTTTCACGAAACTCGAAAATTATTTGTGCAAAGGTTTGTATTTTTAAATTTCCTTAGCAAATTAAAAAATTTTCTTACCTTTGTAGTCCCTTTGCCCCTGTAGTTTAAAGGATAGAATAACGGATTCCGGTTCCGTTGGTCCCGGTTCGATTCCGAGCGGGGGTACAAACAGAGCCCGTAAAGTGCTAATTCACGGCAGTTTACGGGCTCTGTTCTGTTATATTAACTGGAGGTGTTTACCTTCTTCCCTCCCAGTACTCTTTGACGTCTTTCCAGTGATAATACGGCGCCCTGTCGGTGGCGATGGGGATGGAGGTCTCGTTCTCGTTTAGCAGGAACTTGACCAGGACATCGTCGGAGCCTTCCTTCCGGTAAAAGATTAACTGGATGTTGGCCGCCATCGGGGAAATCTTGTCGATGGACAGATACTTGTACAGGTCGTCCAGCTTGCTGCGTCCTCCCTGCGTCTCCTTGAGGCCCATCAGGTAGGCCAGGGGGATGAGGGAACCGTCGTGGCTGAAGCGCAGGGTGAGGCCAGGCTTGCCGGTGCCGATAACGCGGTCGGCGATGCTCTGAATGCTGTCGCGGGCGATGAGCTGACGGCGGTATTCGGGCGAAGAACCGGGCACCAGACCCAGTCCGGCCATGATATAGGCGTTGGTGGCGATATAAATGTTCAGCCTTTCCCCGGCGGTGAAAAGGTCCATGAAGGAAATGCCCAGTTCGGGGACGTTCTGCATATCCATCGCAATGTTGAAGAATGCATCCATGAGGTCGAAACCCTCGATGAAAGTGCGGGCCCGGGGCACGTCGGTGAACAGGCTCTTCATAAAGCGCTTGTCGTTCCCGGCTTTGATAATCAGGGCCTCCAGCTGCCTTTCATAATCGGCATCGGCCGGGCCGTCTTCGATGTGGATGTGCTCGTTTCCCACCACGAAGGGCATGTCCCGCTTGCTGGCGTCCATGCGGATGGCCAGCGAAGGATTCAGGCCCTGCAGTTCGTTGCAGAAGTTGAACATACTGATCATGCAGCGGTTGGCGGTAGAGGAACGGGCGTCCACCTTTATAGGCTGCGACAGCAGGGTGGGATAGTTCCAGTACATCCGCCGGGCAATCTCCCGGTGCTGCTGCGCGCCCAGTTTGGTGAGCTCGCCGTCCCGCATCCAGGCATCGGCATAGGCTGTGCGAAGCAGCTCGAGGACCTGGGAACCTTTAGGCGTAAGGATGCCCAACTGGGCCGCAGAATCCAGCTGGCCGATGGTGAATTCATAGGCGTCGTTCTCTGTCATATAGCGGGAGCCGTGCCGGCCGTAGTGGCTGATATAGAAGGGCTCATAGCCTTCGGGAGAGGGCGTCTGTGTCTTCTTGACGGTAGGAGGATAGGCGAAATAGGTGGCGCCGGTGCGTTCCGGCTTGGCGTTCAGTTCCTTGCGGGAAGTCTGGGCCGCCGCCCCCACGGAGAGAAGGAGCAGCAGGGGGATAATAAGCTTAGTCTTCATCTTCTTCAACGGGGGTTTTGTATTCGAGGTGAGCCTCTTCGATCATGTTGCGGAAGTAGGCATCAACGTCGGACCAGTGATAGTAGGGATAGCAGTCGGTGGCAATGGGGATGGAGGTCTCGTTCTCGTTGAGCAGGAACTTGACCAGGATGTCGTCGGATCCTTCCTTCCGGAAGAAGACCCACTGGACGTTGGCTGCCATGGGGATGAGCCGATGGATGGAGAAGGTCAGGTGCAGGTTCTCCATGTCGTCGGTGGCGCCGGTGGCTTCCGGGAAGCCCAGCACGAAGGTGAAGGGCAGCACGATGCTGTCGTGGCCGAAGCGGAGGCGCAGGCCGTAGCCGCCCCGGGCGATGATGGCATCGGCCTCGTCCAGGAAATTCTGGAGCAGGGGATAGATGCGGAGGTAGCCATGCTCGGAACCAGGCATAAGGCCTTCCCACAGGCACCAGGAGGCGTTGTAGGCGCGGAAGCCGTTGATCATGCCTTCTTCTCCGAAGAGGTCGACGAAACTGAGGTTCAGCTCCGGCAGACAGTACATATCGGAAGCCACCTTGTACAGGTCGTCGGCGAAGGTGTCAGGTTCAATGAAACTGCGGGCCTTCTCCGGGTCTGTGAACATGGACTCGATCTGGGGTGTCCAGGTGAACATCTTTTTCCGGAACTTCTTGAGTTTGCGGTACAGGGCGTCGTCGGTGGGGGATTCCGGGACCACAATCCGCTTGTCTTCCTTGATATAATGCAAGTCGTGCTCGCTGGCGTCCATGGAGAACATCAGGTCCGGATTGAGCGACTTGAGCTGGTTGCAGAAATAGGCCATGCTCAGCATCACGCGCCGGGAGTTGGAGGAGTTGGCTACCACATCCAGCGGCCGGGTCATGAGGCTGGGATAGTTGTCGAACATGCGGCGTGCGATGGCCTGGTGCTGCCGGGCGCCCAGGGTGGTGAGTTCGCCGGCGCGGTCTTTGGCATCGGCCGATGCTATCTTGATGCGGCTGCGAACGTCCTTGCCATAAGGGGTGAGCAGGCCCAGGGATTTGGCCGAATCCAGCTGATGGCGCAGGCGGCGGAAGCCTTTGTCGCTGGTCTGGTAGCGGGCTCCGTGCCGACCATAATGGCTGATATAGAAAGGTTCATAGCCTTCGGGCGCCGGGGTTAGGCGGCCCGTGGGCAGGGGATAATTGGCATAGTTGCCGGCCGTGATTTCCAGATGCGAAAGGAGTTCTTCACGGGTGGTCTGTGCGCTGGCCACCCATCCCGGGAGCAGCAGGCACAGCAGAGGTAAAATAAGTCGTTTCATACTACAAATATAGCCTTTTTTTATCTGTATGGTTGCAGCATGTATTTCGGGAGCTATTGTCAGGGACGTAAGAAAGTATTATATTTGTCTTATGAGAATCGTCATTCCGGCACTTATCCTTGCCCTTGTCGGCTATGTGGGCTGGCATCTGTGGCGAATTGCGCCGCAGGGGTGGAAGGTGGTCGTCCTGAGTGTTTTCCTGCTTTGGATGGCGTCTCTGTTTGTGGGATACGCCGTGAATGACAAGATTCCGATGCCGGTGGCATCCGTGCTGTACGAGGTGGGGAATACCTGGCTCATCGCCTTCCTCTATTTGCTGCTGATATTTGTGTTGGCCGATTTGGCATCGCTTTTCCGTCTGCACCTTAATCTGGGGTTGTTGCCCGTGCTTGGGATTGAGTGACCTCCACATCGGCTATCACAACCGGAAGCCGGAGGTGGCGCGCTGGATAGACTTGATGAACGCCGAAAAGCCGGACCTGGTTCTCTTTGGCGGGGACGTCATCGACCTAAGCCTTCGGCCCGTCGTCGAGGGGAACTTCCAGGAAGTATTCCATGGGCTGGAAGCTCCTGTGATGACGGTCCTGGGGAACCACGAGTATTATGGAAATCCCGACGGCGCCCGGCAATTCTTCGAGGATGCCGGAATCTTGCTTCTGAAGGATTCTGTAGCCCATTTCAAGGGCCTGGATATCATCGGCCGGAATGACCGGGCCGGCCAGAAAAGGGCTGCGCTGGAAGATCTGGCGACAGGCCTGGAAGGATTTACCATCGTCCTGGATCATCAGCCTTTTCACCTGGAGGAGGCCGAGCAGGCGGGGATCGATTTCCAGTTCAGCGGACATACCCACCGCGGGCAGGTCTGGCCCCTGTCCTGGGTCACGGACGCCATGTATGAGAAGGCCTGGGGACATCACCGGCGCGGCCATACGCAGTATTACGTGAGTTCCGGCCTGGGTATCTGGGGACCGAAGATCCGTGTGGGAACCCGGTCAGAGTATCTTGTACTGCATATTGTTAATCAGTAACTTCTATGGAAAAGAAAGGAATTACCAAGAAGCAGTTCTGGGTCCAGATGTAGACGCTCATCGACAGGATGAACGCGATGTATGCGCTGGAGTACAAATTCCGCGATGTCTATCTCCTCACGACAGCTGCCGATGATGATGAACATACACCCAAACGCGCAGAGAACGGATTGGGCGGATGGATAGAATGTTTCCCCGAAAGCCGCCTGGCGAGGACCCTCTTCTGCGGCGGCGTTAATGCGCCCGGCGAGATTGAAGGTAACGTCAAGCTTCAGGAAGCGTTTGAAATGGGAAAACAGGTGTAATCACCTTGCTCCTCCGTGATGGCTCCAGGTGCACCAGAGGGCTATATCGCACCTCGAGGGGTGTCTAACTGGTCATCCAGGTGCAATATGGGGCTTATTTGCACCTGGTTACCTTTTTAAGCCTTTGGCGGCTTCGGCGGCGGTAATCTTTTTGCCGTCGTTATCCAAATCGATCAGGATATAGCGGTCGTGGCCCATACCCAGTTCTTTCATATAGGAAAGCTGGCGCAGGCCGTGACGGGACTCAATGCGCTCTACCATATCGTGGTGTTCTTCGGCCGTCATGGCATAGATGATATCCACGCACGCCTGGTCTACGGCAAGAAGATCGGTCGAGGAAAGGATTCCCACATTGGGAGTAACCACCGGGGCTGCCTGAACGCCTTCACAGTCGCAGGAGACGGACATATTGCGCATCACGTTTACATAGGTGACGTGTTTTCCAAAATGGTCGATGGTGGCCTTGGTGCTCTCTGTCATGCGCTCCATGAACTCTTCTTCGGCAATGTCCCACTGGTTGGGCTGTCCGGGCGTGGTATGGATCCAGGCCTTGCCTACGCGCCCATCGGCACAACCAATGCCGATGTTCTTGTTGGATCCGCCGAATCCTCCCTGCGTATGTCCTTTGAAATGGGTGAGGGCTACCATGGAATCGTAGTTGATCAAATGGCTTCCCACGGCCATCTTCTTGAACCACTTTCCATCCTTCACCGGGAGGGTGAGGGTATCTTCCTCGTCAATGATATCTACAGGACAGAAGGTCCATCCGTTCACTTCCAGGGTCTTTCTGTGCAGATCCGTGGTGTAGCGGTCACCTTTGTAATATGTATTGGTCTCGATGATGGTTGCCTCCGGCAGATCCTTTTCAAAAAGTGCCTTGACCCATTCGCTGGGGATGATGTTGGGGCCGTTTTGCTCTCCGGTGTGGAGCTTGACACCCACCTTTCCGGTGATTTCGCCGCTCACTTTCTCATAGGCTGCGATGAGCCCGTCGGCCGACAGATTCCGGGTAAAGTAAACTACGGCTTCCTCTCCGTCCCGCTGGTCATAGGGGACATATTTGTTGCCGTCTTTAACGATGGAATGATTGTTAGTACCACAGGCGACAAGAAGCAGTGTCGCAAAAAGATAGGACAGTCTTTTCATAAATTGATTATTAATTCCTCGCAAGATACAAATTTTCTTCCAAAGCAAGAAATCTCCCGGCAGCTTCCTCGGCATCGCCCCGGACGTTGTGATGAAGTTCACCGGCCACTTACATATCCGTCGCCGAAAAGTCGTATATTTGTAGCCTATGAAAGAATCGGCAATGTATTATAGAATCAATCTTGATGACTACCTCCAGTCCGGCGAGGGCGGGACAGCCGTCACGTACAAACACAAAAGCCGCAATTCGCTGGCCAAGCTGTATAATCCCGGATTCGAGGCCGATATGGCAAGAGACGAGTTCATCACAGCCAAGGCGGTTTATGACATGGGAATTCCCACGCCCGAGCCCATCCGCCTCGTCACAGATGGACAGCGTATGGGCGCAGAGTACGAATTTATCCCCGGAAAGCATTCCTTTGCAAGGATTCTTTCAGAAGAGCCGCAGCGGGAAGCGGAAATCGCCCTGGCATTTGCCCAGGCCGGGAAACTCCTTCACGGCACCCGCGCGGACACATCCCGGATTCCTTCCATCAAAGACATCCTCAGGGCATTTTACCAGAATAATGACTGCGTGACGGAAGAGTACAATCAGCGCGCACTGGCCTTTCTGGACAAGGCCCCCGATGCCGATACCTGCCTGCATGGGGACTTCCACATCGGCAATATCATCACGGACGGAAGCCGGACTATGTGGATAGACATCGGCCAGTTCTGCCATGGAGTCCCGCAGTGGGACCTGGGATGGTTCTGGACCATGTGCCACAATCTTGGTGACAAACGCGCCGATTTTCTGCTTCATCTGACCCAGCGGGCCCTGATTTCATTCTGGGACGCATTCCTTCCGGCCTATTTGGGAACAACAGACCCGCAGGCCATAGCAGCATACATCCGGGAGATTCTTTCGTTCTATGCGGTAAGAGTCCCCTATATGTTCAGCCTGGCCAACCGCACCCGCCTCCCGGAAGAGGGTTGCAGGGCCCTCATTAAGCTCATTCCGTAAGATCTCGTGGACGAGTTGGCCGTGTTGCCGGAGCCGGCCATGAGGTAGACTATGGCTTCTTCGAGTTTCAACATGGCCACCCGCACCAAGTCCGACGCCATGGCAAAAATCGCTGCATCCTGGGAAGAAGAGGAAAAGTAGGCCGATAACCTTGCAAAGATTTTTAGAATCTGCCGATAAATCCGTAAATTTGAGACCTAATACAGAACAGTCATGAACGACCTCATCAAAGATATCACCCCCAGCGAACTCCAGCAGATAAGCACCCGTATAACCGACGGCGTAGGCAACATCATTGAGCAATCCAAGCGTACCATAGCCGTTTACCTCAACAGCGAAGTCTCCATGACCTATTGGAAGATAGGCAAATACATTGCTGGAGAGCTCGATGCCATTGGTGAGGAAAAGTATGGTTCCATGATTGTCGCGACAGTGTCGCAACAATTGACGGAACAGTTTGGTAAAGGGTATCAACGAGCTAATATATTCAGAATGCTCAGGGTGGCACGTGAATTCCCCGATGAAGAGATAGTCTCAACACTGTCGAGACAATTAACTTGGAGTCACTTTGTGGAACTCTCTATCATCTCCGATCCCACCAAACGCCTCTTCTATCAGCAGATGTCCATCCTCTATCACTGGAGCGTGCGCCAGCTGCGTGACCAGGAGGACAAAATGGTCTATGAGCGCTCCCTCATAGCCGCCAAGCCGGCTGCTGGCCATCGACCTGAAGTTGGGCAAATTCAAGCCTGAGTATAAGGGCCAGATGGAACTCTACCTCAAATACCTGAAGAAATACGAGATGCAGCCAGGGGAAGAAGAGCCCATCGGCCTGCTGCTATGCAGCGAAGGCAACACGGAGCACATCGAACTCCTTATGCTGGACGAGCAAAACATCAAGGTGGCCCAGTACCTCACAGTCCTGCCGGAGAAACAGTGGTTTATAGACAAGATGAACCGTTCCATTGCTATTGCCAGGGAGTTGCAGGACAGAAAAGAAACCGAATAACGTGAAGTGGTTTATCCCTCATCCCCGGCCCGTCCGGGGATTTTGAGAATTCAGCGGTCTGTCTTTACGACCCAGACGCCATTTCAGATGAGATCTGCAAATCTTGATTGCTCAGTACGTTTGCTTCTCCCAGCAAAAGGTTCCGGAAAAAACGCACAAGGTATTCGTCTGTAGCAGAAATACCTTTCGGAAAGCTGTTATAATTAGCTCTTACCAAAGCATTTCGGAAATACCATGAGTGTTCTTTGAACATATCATTCTTCACTTCAAATCCGAATGATTGAAGATACTTCATGGTAAATACGGCGGTCGTACGTGTATTCCCTTCGCCGAAGGGATGGATTTGCCAGATTCCAGATATAAAACCAGCGATTTGTTCAATGGCTTTATCCGTATCAAGAAAGGCATATTTGACCTGTCCCTCCTGAGAAAAGTCATAGTTTAATGTCGCTTGAATCATCGACGCGCTGGCATACAAGGCAGTATCACCATCTAATACCCATTCCCGCTTGGCGATATCATAATCGCGATAACGCCCGGCGGACTTGAATAATCCCTGAAACAGATGGTGATGAATTCTTGCCAGATACTCTGGGGAGAAAGAGAAGGATTTTTCTATCAACAGTTCTTCAATACGCGCGGACACCTTATCGGCCTCCTCTGTCCTTTCGTCCTCGACTTCTTCCCTTGCAGTTCTGGACTTATAATAAGCGTCCAGCATCTGCTTGACCTCATCAATGGTGATGTCGCCCTCGATGTGCTTCCTGGCAGTATCAATCAAGTATGCAGACGGCTTTAGACCATCTACATCCTGAAGGCCGATAGCCGTCTGCCAAGCGGCCGCTTTCTCTTTTCTTCCCGGTTCTCCCTGCCGGATATACTCATCAAATTCGCTCATGCCTTACTATCCATAAGTTTCTTAAAGATAAGAAATATATAGCACAGAAACAAGGATTTGACGTTTTTTCTTTATACCTGCCCACGTTGATGACGATGTTGCCCGCGAGGGTCAGGCGTTTCTGCGCTTCCAGGAACTGGTCCTTGAAACGGGTGCTTCCGATCTTCATGCCATGGCCGGAGTCGGCCATGAGGTAGACTATGGCTTCGGGAAGGGCCATGGGCTATTAATCCAGATCGTTGGGGTGTTTAAGCAGGGCATCTACCCATTCTTCCTTTGGAGGAAGGTCCTCTCCGATGAGATTAAGCTCATCGTACTCAGCGGAGAAGTATTCCCGCATGGAGGCGAACTCGATGTGGTATGTCCAGCCGTCAAGTTGCCCTGCCCTGGAGCCACCCTCCAGAAACTCTTCGTCGGGAACGATATTGATCATCTCCCCCGTACGCTGAGAGCGCTCCAGTGCCTTGACCATCTTTTCCTTCTTGATGGGGCGTTCGTAGCCATTTTGAAGGGTTGCTTGATATAGACCCCTGAAATACCGGAGATAAGCTTCTGGAATGCCGTATTCAGGAAGATTGGCAATCCAGTCGAAGTATTCCTCGCCTGTGTTGAAGTATGGAATTCGAATCTTCCAGGCCGGGCTTTTGGCAGAGCTTGGACGAAGTTGGAACGAGCAGACATATGGAGGGCCGATGCAGCAGTCGGTTTCTTCTCCTGCATCGAGAACGTATTTCCGTTCTTTCGAAACAAGATGATAAAGTGCTTCATGAATCGCCCACAAATCGTTATCGGAGTCCATGGTAATTACTCCCGGAGAGACAGCTTCAACGGCATCCGCAGTGCATGTCTGAACGCCGATACAGTTGCTCTTAAGGTATTCGTAGACCTCCTTTGCGATTGATATGATTCGTTCATCAGCCATTCTCGTGAATCGTTCTGTTGTGGGATTTGAACGGGCCGATTTTAACGCCGACAAAGCCCACTACTGATTTCGATGCGGATAATCAGAGAGCGTTATCAAAAGCTTTGTCAAGATCTTCCTTATTGAAGGTGAAAACATGGCCGAAAACCCCTACGGAAACCTGATTGTATTCTCCGTCCAGATTCTGGAACTCTCCCGTTGACCAGAGGAAGTGATTCTTAACAACAAGCCGATTTTCTATAATTCCGCCAGCCATACTTGAGCCGATGGAGCCGAATAGAGCCGACAGACCCTGAAAATCCGCATCGTCTGTTTTGAGATCTTCGTTTATCTTCTCGTTTACGACGGCCATGATGGCATCCTTGTGCGCCTGCTTGTCTGGACAGGTTACAACGGCCGCAGCGCCTACTATCAGTACTACAATGATTGCTATGAGGGCTTTTTTCATATCGTATACACCTTTCCGCGTTTTTACAAAGGTAAATATACACCTTTCCTAGAATTTTACAAAGTTCTTTATAACGTGGCCTGATCTGGCCAGGAGGTAGACTATGGCTTCGGGAAGGGTCATATATACGCTTAGGCCATGTCGATTTTCGATTGTACAGGAGTCTCTAATTCATCTTCTTCCTCATCTTCTTCCTCATCATCTTCAATACAAGCAAGCATGGCAGCATACAAATCATCCGCTTTGACTCTATTCTTTCCTCTGGCATTAATTACCACTCTACGCAATACTTTCGATGTAACAATAACACATTTACTCGAATTGAAAATCAGGAGGGATTGCTGTTTGTTTTAGAATTAATGGGGACGATGCCTTCTTTTCCATCTGTTGACCACTGGACTTGCCTGGTTCGGCCATCCACTTCATCGAGAAGGATAAAGGTCCACATGTTCTGGGTGGCGTAGAGGTTGAAGCGGCCAGGAATGGCGTCTGTGCCGCTGGCAAGTCATCTCCCGACTGCGTACTTATGGAATGGCGATACAATCGCGAAATCGCCGCAGCCATTGTCCTCCACCTTCGGTATCGCGGCTACGACGCCGAGCTTGTCACCCCAGAGGACACTGATGTCCCTCTGGAGGAGCGTGTCCGCCGCATTAACGCCATCGCGCTTAAATATGGCATCAGTAACACAATGGCCATCTCCATTCACGTGAATGCGGCCGGGATGGGGAAGGAGTGGATGAATGCCCGTGGCTGGTGCGCGTTCACTTTCCCTGGGCACACCGAGTCCGACGACATTGCCTTCTACCTGTATGAGGCGGCAGAGAAGCATTTGGCCGGGCACAAGCTCCGGATGGATGAGTCCGACGGTGATCCGGATATCGAGTAGCCATTCTACATCCTCAAGAACACGCTGTGCTCGGCTGTCCTTACTGAGAATCTGTTCATGGACAATCAGGAAGACTGTAAGTTTCTGCTATCCGCTGCAGGGAAGAGGGCTATTGTGGGGCTGCATGTCAAGGCGATATGTGAGTATTTGAAGAGATTCAAGTGATTCCTCTGCTGTGCTGGAAAGGAGGCTCCCGGGGGGCTCCGTTCCGCTTCGCTCCACTCCGTACCCTCCCACCGTTTCCTGCGTCCCCGCTACGCGGGACTTGTCTCCGGCTGGCCCCTCCCTCTTCCCGTGGCCGAGGGGGGCCACGCCCCCGGACATCTCATACCGTAGCACATCTAAAACCTCGATTAAAAAAATGAGTCGGGGCATTTTTTATCCCTTCTATGTTACGTTATTACACTTTGTTGCGGTATTTTGGATAAAAATTCTTAAATTTGGCATTGCAATATCCCAAAAGAGTATTGTAAACATAAAGTAATATAGCATTTGCTATTTATTCGGTACTTAAGGAACCTAGGAAATTTCTAAAGCGATAGCCGGATAAGTCAGTAAATGTCTGCGCTTTTGCGTGGACACGACTTATCTATTATCGCGGCTTCCTAGGGCCCCTTAAGTGTGGATAAGAGACGATCCACGCTTTTTTTTGGCCCTGGCGAAACCGCACATCGGATAAATCAAATGCCAATAATGCAAGCGCAGTCTTTTAATGATAGAGAGCATACTCGCATCGGACGAGGTACGACGGTTTCTGGCATCGTTGCCAAGACACCGTTTGCTGGTTGTTAGGGATTCAGAATCTATCCCTGATGGTACTCTGGACCTGGGACTTTCGCTTGCTCAATGGATTAAATCACGCGAAAACCGCGACAGCCATTTCTCCTTTGATGTTCAGTCTGAGGTGTTTTGTTCTATGGCTGACGCAACATTTTCAGTTTCAGGTATTGGCACTGTCATCCCCGTTTCCAACATTGGAATCCTATTTGAACCAGCCTTGGGATTAACTCCTGAGGCATTTCTTGCCAGATTCTCAAAGAACGATATTCTAGTTCTTTTTTGGTCGGGAACAGTCAAAGGAAACCGTCTTTACCTCCCAGATGACAGTTCCAACTGCACAATTGATCTTACCGAAATAAACCATCTCGTCATATGAAGTACAGCGAAATCCTCCACTTTGAACCTTTGACAGACCTTATCCAGCTCGACAAGCTATCCGAGCCGGAATACCGTATGGATGTGGTCAAGAACTTTGTCTACCCGGACTATTTCATCAATACAACAATCCCGACGATTGTTAATAACCTCAAGTTTGGCGCCCGGGACAAAAAAGGCATTCAGATTATCGGTAATTACGGCACCGGTAAGAGCCACTTGATGTCATTGGTTTCACTTGTAGCTGAGGATAAGTCTTACCTTGATGCAATCACAAATCCTAAGGCAAAAGAGATTTTGGAGCCCATTGCTGGCAAGTTCCTCACTCTGCGTTTTGAGATGCAAACGGATCGGCCGCTTTGGGAAGTGATGACATTCAACATCCAGCGTTTCATCAACGCCAATGGTCTTGACTACAAGTTTGACTTGGAATCGCCGCAGATGTATGGAGAACAGCTGGACGATATGATGGCTCTCTTCGATGAGAAATACCCGGAAAAGGGCCTTCTCATTATCGTTGACGAGATGCTTTCTTACCTGCAGAACCACGCTGACCGAGGTATGCTGAACCACGACCTTCAGGTCTTACAGACCTTCGGTCAACAGTGTGCAAAATGTCGGATGGGTTTCATGTTCGGCGTCCAGGAGCTAATATACAAGGCAAAAGAATTCCAATTTGCCTCCCAAATGCTCTTAAAGGTGAAGGACCGCTACGTAGACCTCACCATCCGTAAAGAGGAAGTTGCATATGTTGTCCAAAACCGTCTGCTACAGAAAAATGGCAATCAGAAGCAGCTGGTACGCCAGCACCTTCAGAAGTTCATGCCTTTCTTCAGTGACCTTCACGACAGGATGGAGGAGTATGTAGAACTGTTCCCAGTACATCCGTCTTACTTCGATAATTTCCAAAACATCCGCTTGGGACGTTCTCACCGCGAAATCCTTCGCACTTTGTCGAATCAATTCGAGCTTATTAAGGATAACGACGTGCCGGCCGACAATCCGGGTCTTATCACTTACGATAGCTATATGGAGAGGCTTCTGGCTGATCCCAGTCTCCTTTCTATTCCGGACTTTCAGACCGTATCTGACACCATACGTATTGTTCACGACAAGATTGAATCCAACTTCGATGGTCCCCGCAAGCGCCAATGTCCTTTAGCAAAGCGAATTGCCAATGCCGCGGCCATCAAACTCCTTCAGGGAGAAATCAATAAAAAGAATGGTATCCGCATTCCGACCCTTGTTGATGACCTCTGCATAACCAGCGAGCTTGCTGAAGACAAGCAATTCCTTGTGGACTATGTAAATAGCACCGCAAGACTAATTATTGCTGCAACCTCCGGTCAGTACTTTGACTTCAATCCGGATAACGAAGAGTACTATTTGAGAACAGAGGGAGGCGTCAACTTTGACCAGCAGATTGTACAGTACGCCGAGACTATGCCTGATTCCGCGAAAGATGCTTCATTCTTTCGTTTCCTGGTCGAAGTCCTGGGCAAGACCGGCAATCCTTACCGTACCGGTTTCCATATTTACCAGCATGAACTGGAGTGGCGCAGCCACAAGGTTACCCGTGATGGTTACATCTTTATGGGAAGCCCCAACGAGAAATCCACCACACAGCCTAAGCAGTACTTTTACATGATTTTCATGCCCATCTTCCAGGAGAGCAAGAAACAGCGCAACTGTGAGAGCGATGAGGTCTACTTCGTGATGGATGACCTGTCAGATACGTTCAAGACCCTAATAGCCCAATATGGCGCGGCGTACACCCTTTGGAGCTCAGCCGATAGTGCCCAGAAGACGTTCTACAAGACCAAATACGAAGATCTCTTGACAAAGACCCGCAGAGAATTCGAGGCCTGTTATCTCCGCGCTACTAAGGTCTATTTCAAGGACCAGGCGGCAAAGGCGTTGGCATCCTTCCAACTCCCAGGGCAGGGCGCTTCTAAAATGGAGATATTTGACTCTGTGGCCAGTGCTGTTTTTGAAGAGCAGTTCACAGAGCAGCTTCCCAAGTATCCGGCCTTTGTGTATGCGCAGTCGGTCATTTCTCACGATAATATGTCTCGTTATATCCGTGGCGCATTCGCAAAGATCCTTCGTCCTGGCGAAAGCAACAAAGACGGCGAAGCTATCCTAGCTGGCCTCGGGTGCTACAAATCAGGTGAAATCACCGTTGATGACAGCATTTATGCGCAGACCATTATCCGTTTGATGAGCGAACGCGACGCGGCCATGGTGGTGAATAAGGATGAACTCCTTGAGTACCTCCCTAAGTCTGAGAACATCTGGCGTTCAAAGGATTATCAGATAGAGGCAGTCTTGGAGTTCACGGTGCTCGCTGTAATGGTTTCTCAAGGCCTTTGCGAAATCCGTCTTAATTCCGGCGATACCATAGATGCCAATTCGCTGGACAAGATTACGAGGCTCCAGCCGGACGACTACTACAACTTTGCGTCTATTAAGAAGCCTCACGATGTCAATAAGCAAATTGTCAAGGAGTTAACTAAGAAGCTCTGCGGTCAGGATTTGTCCAATCAGTTGGATAATCAGATGACCTATCAGCGCCTCACCAATGCAGCCAAGACAAAGGCAGAAGATTGTGCTGTCTTCCTGGCGCGGGAACTCAAAGCCATCAATGTGGCAGGCATTGAGATTATTAGTGAAATAGAGCGTAGTTCTATTGACGCCAATATCTCCGGCCTGAAGGGTTTCTGCTCTCGTGTTTCCCAATTCACTTCCGAGGCACGTCTCCGCAGTTTTCCCTTCGATTTGGATACCGTCCGCAAGCAGTTAGCCAATATTGACCTGATGGAAGAAATCAGGGCCAAGATTAAGCTCGTCCGCGGTCTTGAAAGTGAAGTCACCTATCTTAATCAGGCCATTCAGTATATTGCGGAAGGCACCCCGCTGATGCAGGAGGTTACCGCTGCTACAACCAAGCTGGCCGACATTCTTTCCGACCCGAATGAAGCCCAGGTTGAGAACTATATTCTGGAACTCAAGGAAGCCAAGAAACATTATATTGAATACTATCTGGAGCGCTACTATAAGTTCTGCATCTCAGATATAGACAACACCGAGAAGATGAGACTTCTCAACTCTGCAGAGTATAAGGTGTGCCAGAAACTATCTGAATGTATTCTCCTCAATAGCTCCGTGTGGACCACTTGGCGTTCAATGATATTTGAGCTCCGTTCTGCAGATCCTCGAGTTGAGGCCATGCTTGCCAACTCTCCTTATGCCAATTTCAACCCTTTGCAGAAACTGGATAAGAAGACAAAGACAATCCGTGAACTTGGCACAGACTTGAAGGACATCTACGCAATGTGGATCAATGAACTGAAGGACTACATTCAGCAGGAAGATACCCAGGCCCAGCTCAGAATGATGGACACAAAGAGTCAGGAATTCCTGGATTCTTTTTTGGCCGGACTTACAGTCATCAATGATGAAAACTCCGCTAAATGCCTGCTTGAACTGCTCGCTCAGTTGAGTGCTGGTTTTGAGCGGGTGGATATATCCGTTGAGGACATTGTCGAGAAGTTCACCAAGCCCATGACCATTGCTGAAGCCAAAGGAGTATTTGACCTTTACATAGAGCGTCAGTGTGGTGGCAAGGATAGGAATAAAGTCAGAATCGTAATCAAGAAATAGCATATGAGCGAGCAGAATCTTCTTTTTTCGCTTGAGGAAGAAAATACTGAGAATCAAGGTCCGGTTTATTGCTTGGGCCGTACTTTCGCTAACGATAAAGAACGGAAAGCATTCTTTCGTGAAGAATTGAGGAAGAAGCTTTCGGAGCTTCGATCAATTGAAGGGTTCCCCATAGGGAATGATGAGGATATTATTAATCTCTCAGATCCGCCATATTATACTGTGTGCCCGAATCCATGGATAAATGACTTCATAGAGCAGTGGGAGGCGGAAAAAACAGGACTTCAAAAGAAAGGACTGAGGAAAGCAGAGTTTGAAGTTACAGAGCCTTATTCAAGTGATGTAAGTGAGGGAAAGAATAATCCTATTTATTCAGCTCACGCTTATCATACGAAGGTTCCTCATCCTGCTATAATGCGTTATATCCTACATTATACTCAGCCTGGAGATATTGTATTTGATGGCTTTTGCGGTTCTGGTATGACAGGTGTTGCCGCAAATAAATGCGGTAACGATAATGAGGTAGCTTCTCTTGGAGAGAAAAACGCGATGGTTGGTGTGCGTCATGCTATCTGCTCTGATTTGGCGCCTATTGCCACACAAATTGCTGCCGGCTATAACCTCAAGTTTAGTTTCAATGAATTCAAAAATAGAGCAGAATCAATTCTTAATCAGGTTGATAATGAACTTGGATGGATGTTTGAAACGGAGATTAGAGGGCATAAAGCAAAAGTTAACTGTACGATATGGAGCGATGTCTTTATCTGCCCCAATTGCGGGAAAGAGATTGCTTGGTGGGATGGTGCTGTAGATGTTGAAAAACAGGACATTAGGGACAACTTCCTTTGCCCTTTCTGTGGAACTGACTGTTCCAAGAAGAATATGGAAAAAGCCTGGGACACGTATTACGATACGCTCTTGGGTAAGACGGTCACTGTTATTAAAAAGGTCCCGGTACGAGTTGAATACACATTGAGTTCAAGGCGAGGTGCATCTGGAGTCGGAGAATACGAAATGAAGCTTCTATCCAAGATAGACGCTTTAGACATTTCCAACCTCTATGCGACTCCATTACCAAAAGGCGAAAAGACTTCCCCTGTCATGAGAACGAATGGGACTATCTCTTCCCATATGTTATACTCCAAGAGGTCTTTCATATACCTGTCGCGCGTTTTGGAATTGGCGTGGGACAATGTCTTACTGAGAGACTGGTTCACTTCGGTATGCCAAAGTACCTCGTTAATGAACAAGTTTCGGTTTACTGGAACTGGTATAACATCTGGGACAATCTTTTTGCCATCATTATGCCGGGAGTACAACCCAGGGAACACTTTACGCTCCAAGCTAAGAGACTTCTCAGAAACTGATTATGCAGAAAGGGGTAATTCTGTCATCTCGCTTCTCTCTTCTACCAGTTTGGCCACAATCAAAGACAGCAGTATTGACTATGTATTTGTTGACCCTCCGTTCGGAGCCAATATAATGTATTCAGAATTAAGTACAATTTGGGAGTCGTGGCTAAGAGTCAAAACCAACACTAAAACGGAAGCGATTATTAACAAGTTCCAGGACAAAGCGCTATTTGATTACCAAAGTTTAATGAATCGCTCATTCAAAGAGTTTTATAGAATTCTAAAAGCTGGGAAATGGCTTACAATAGAATTTAGTAACACATCGTCATCAGTGTGGAATTCCATTCAAAACTCTCTTCAAGGTGTAGGTTTTGTTGTTGCAAATGTATCTGCACTTGATAAGAAGCAGGGTTCATTCAACGCCGTGAATTCAGCTACAGCAGTAAAACAGGATCTGGTAATCACCTGCTTTAAACCTACTGATAAACTTGTTGAAAAGTTGGAAACGTCACTAGATACGGCCCTAAATGTGTGGGACTTCACGGAAGAATTGCTAATGCACCTTCCAGTTCACATACAACGTGAGTCCTCAACAACGGCCGTTATCGAGCGCTCTCCGAAGATTCTTTATGACCGTCTGATTGCATATTATGTGCAGCATAATTATCCGGTGCCCATGAATGCATCGGAATTCCAGGCCGGATTGCGTGAGCACTTCGTAGAGCGTGACGGTATGTTCTTTACTGTCGACCAGGTCATCGAATACGAAGATAAGAAGTCCCAGACTCCCGACTTTCAGCCGCTTAGCCTCTTTATCGGAAGCGAAGCAGACGGTATCCAGTGGCTTAAGACCCATTTGTCGGAAGGAGAGAAAACCTACGCAGAAATCCTCCCGCACTGGATGCAAGATATGGTGGCAACCAAGAAAGGTGACGAGGTCCCTGAGTTGATGAAGATCCTGGAGGAAAACTTCATCAAGAATGAGAATGGCGCATGGCGAAATCCTGATCCGGAGAAGGAAGCAGATCTTGAGATTGCGCGCACAAAGAAACTGTTGTCCCAGTTCACAGCATACGTCGAGATGGCATCACGACCTCAAGGTAGAATTCGTGAGGCTCGTCTGGAAGCACTTCGCGCCGGATTCAAAGACTGCTACAAGAAGCGTGATTTTGCTACCATCATGATGGTAGGGAACAAGATTCCAGAGTCGTTGCTTACCGAGGATGACGTACTCCTCCAGTATTACGATATTGCATCTATGCACGTCTAATGGCGATTTCAAGGCTCATACAGGACATAAAGGATAAGCTATTCGTGGAGGATGGCCACTCCATTATCGTGGTCCTTAATCCGGATGGTATCCTTCAAACTCCAGACTTCATTGATACCTTTTACGCCGCATTCAGTATAGAGATAGTTGTCGGTGACAGTCTGGACCTTCGTGTGCTGTATGAACTGTCACGGCATGAAAGAGCTTGCTCTCATCATCTATTCGTTATGAGAGATGAGTTCGACATTGTTGGCGACATTGAACCTAATGTGGATTTCATCTCATTCCAGATGCGTTCTTTCTTCCGTCTTTTCCCCTGGGAAACAATACGAGAGCAACCTCTTGAGATACTGGAACGGCTATACGATGAAAAACCGATCATCAAACTTTCTGCGTTTGAGACTCTTGCCATTATTCAGGGTTACAAGGAATCCGAAATAAAGGATATAGAGGTTAAACCAGTAGACTTGCTGAAAGAATTCAATGCAGCGACGTCTTCTCCAGATTTCTTCCGTCCTGGCCAGTGGATGGGCAAGGCGGCAGAACTGATGGTAGAGGCTTTGGCGACGGAGCAGTGGCCTCTAATACAGCCACGCATTAACGAGCTGAACGCATTATTCCTGTCATTCCTGAGGGAGAGCTATCCTGCGATAGTTTCCTCCGCTTGCGGGAAACTGGCACCCAGGATTGTTACCCAAGTGTTGCCTTTCCTTAAGCGACAGCCTGAACAAAAGACCGCTCTGGTGGTCATAGATGGTATGAATTTTTGGCAAGCGGAGCTACTTATCAAGGAACTGGAGTCAAAACTTGGCCTTTCTGCCAACACCGAGTGTATTTATTCCTGGCTCCCTTCCACAACAGAATGGTCTCGCCAGGCGATTTTCCGTGGCACTTATCCAATCGAGGATTACGCGCAGAATCCCACTTCAGAGAAAGCAATATGGAAAGGATTCTGGAAGGAGAATGGATGTGCAGACTTCCAGATTGGATACCAACACGCCGGCATCATCCAAGAAGAATCCTCAGTTACCAGAATGGCGTATGTAGAGGTGGAATTGGATGAGAAGATGCACAGTTCCGACAATTACTACTACTTATACGATGCAACGAAACGCTGGGTTAGGGAAGAGCAAATTCTGCGGAATATCAAGCACCTTGTGGATGGTGGTTACAAAGTGTTTATCACGACTGACCACGGGAATATCGCAGCAACTCCTTACAAGAAGATTTCTGCCCAGGCTAAACTTGGATCAAATCTTAGCCTCAGGCATATTACAATACCTCCGGAGGCAAGCAAAGAACTATTTGAACGTGAACACAAAGGACATCTCCAACAATTGGATTCCGCAAGTCGAACATATTATGCCGTGGCAGATGAACGATTTGATTCAGATGCTGGTGTGACGCATGGAGGTCTCCACTTTCTAGAAGTCCTTGTACCATTTATAACTATTGATAAATGAGCACAGAAGCTACATTAGGAATGAATAAGAGAGTGCCGCTTGAGACCCTCCAGCTGGCCGTTGAACAGGAATTGTCGGGGATTGATGACTTCGATAGGATTGACGAAACTATACGCGCTCAATTCCAGGGAGAAGCACGTGCTGTCAAAGGTCTCAAGCAGGTGCGCTCTACTGTTCGGAATAGCCCAATCCATGACTTCCTAATGGAGCATAAGTATGATCTTCTCACGGCTATGAAAAACAAGGCTGACAAGAATCTAATCCTTTCAGCCATCACAGCTGCGCGGTTCTCATTCTTTTATGATGTTCTCTCCATCTTGGGCAAACAGTTCCGCATCCAGGATGACGTTAATTCAGACCTGCTTAAACGCCTTATAGCGGTCAAATATGGCTCAAATAAGTCTGTGGAAAACAAGATGTACATTGCCATTCCTCAGATGGTTGAGGCCGAACTCTTTGCACGACTGAAACCAGGCCTCTATGAATTCACCGAGCCTCAACGACCGGCTCATCCAATCACACTGGCGATCTGGAAAGAAAGCTATTATGCCAACGAGCCACTGGTCAGTCGAGAAGATGAGGAATATGTATTCCACCCGTATTTCCGGTTTATTGTCATAGATGGTTAAGGTTCGATTGTTCCATAACGATGAAGAGGCTGCGGCGTACATTAAGGCTCACCCGGATATAAAGGTAACGCTCCGGTCCAATGATCCGAGAAAAGATTTGGAGTCTCTCGGCGTTTCTGATTTAAAAGCGACTGCTTTCCGTACCCCTATCATGGTAATCAAGATTGGGGAAGAGAAGTACATGAAGAAACTCCTTGAAGAAGGAGAAGTCTTTATGCGGACTTTTGAAGAGTTTCGCAAAATGGAGAACGAAGCGCAAGATTGTTCAGATGGAAGAGGAGATGCCTATGAGGGTATTGATGCCATTACGCAGGTTGATGAATTGTATGTCGGAGAAACGAAAGTGGAAGGGTGTTCGCCCATAAGGCATAATCTCCCGGATGGCGCAAAAGGGCTCATTTACAGTTTATATGGCATTTTCGATTCTCAATTTGATTCAGTTACTTCATTGCCAGATGAGGTAAAGAAAATGGGTAAAACAGCCGTAGTTATCCGAGATCCTATGGTCTTTATCGACCGTTGTGCAACGATGGTCCGAAAAGCAGGAGGAGGAATGATGGCAGGGTCAGTTCAATACTTTGATGAAAATGCTGGCAATTACTTTCTGTCGCCCTGGTTAAAGAGGAACAAGTTCAAGGTCCAGAGCGAGTATAGGCTCTTTATACCATGCAGTAACAGCGGTAATTATACTCTGCATATAGGTTCAATTGAAGACATTGCAGAACTCGTTTCACTTGATTGATTTGCGTATTCTTTTGTACATTTGTATTTTGAAAAAGGATACGACACATGGAATCCGCTTCCCTCATACTCGGAATCATAGCAGTAATCGGGCTCTTCTTTCTGCTCCGATGGCTTATTCCGTCAAAAGGCAAGGTAGGTGAGAAGGTCGTGGCTGGGAAGCTGGACCGCCTGCCGAAGGATCAGTACCGGGTCTTGAATAATGTGACTATTCCAACGCCCAAAGGGAGTTCTCAGATTGACCATGTGGTGGTTTCTGTCTATGGCATCTTTGTCATAGAAACCAAGAATTACAACGGCTGGATTTACGGTGGAGAGAACAGTGAGTACTGGACGCAGAACATCTACGGTAACAAATACCAGCTATACAATCCCATCCTGCAGAATGCCGGGCATGTCCGTGCGTTGAGGCGAGTATTGAAGGATTACGAACCTTTGCCTATAATGCCGATAGTTGCATTTTCCGGAAAGGCAGATATCAAGGTGAAGGTCGAAGAAGCCTGCGTGGTCTACTGGGGGCAGATTCGGAAGGTCATCAACCAGTTTGAGGAAAAGCGGCTCACCTGGTCTCAAGTCAATGCCATTTGCGATGCTATTCAGGCCGCCCAGATTGAACCGGGTAGAGAAACCGATAAGCAGCACGTGAAGGATATTCGCAACGCCCGTGAGCAAAAGTATGACGCCGTTGTCTCTGGCAGATGCCCCCGTTGTGGCGGTACTCTGATGCTACGTTCCGGAAAGTTTGGTAAGTTCTACGGCTGCTCCAACTATCCCAAGTGTAAATACACTCATCCTGCCTGATGCTATGAAATTGGAAGAAGCCATAGTTTACCTCCTGGCCAGCTCTGGCCACGGGATGAGGACCGAGCAAATTGCCCGGGAGATTAACGCCCGTGGTCTCTATACCCGCTGGGACAAGGCGCCGGTAACGGATAAGCAGGTCTATGCCGTTATCATGTCCCATCCGGATACTTTCGTCAAATCAGAAGGCCGGATTCGCTTAATGATATAAGCCTATGCCAAATGAACTTGAATACAGCCGTTCTTATTATTCGGGTTTCCCGAAGGATGTAATTCCGCTTCTGAGAATCAGCATCTCTCTTTTCTTGCGCAATTATAGGCGTGTCAAGATCGGAATTACCAACAACCCGGAAAGGCGGTGGAATGAGCATCTTCGTCAAGATGCAGAGTCTTGGGATAGGATGGTAGTCAAGTATGTCACCAGAAGTGTGAACAACGCTAACCGTATCGAGAAGTTTTTTATCGAAGCAGAGCCGGCCCTTCATAATCGTTGGACAGGATGGAGTAACATGTCGGACTCCGATTATTACTATGTTTACATTCTGCTGGGAGGTCGCAGAAGAAAGAAATAATGCAACTTTCATTCTGCGCTTTTTGGGCTCCCAAAACGTGCTTTTTGTAAGCCAAAATAGATTATAACTTTATTATAAATTGTTATAATTTTATACATTAAATTATTGATTTTATTATATTAAATATCAATAAGTTAGCGCACAAATTTCTTCTCGAAAAGTTTGGAAAGTTCGGGAATTCTTGCGTACCTTTGCCACCGGTACCACAAGAGCGCTCAAGTATAACAATTACAATTTGATTTTTATGAAGAATTTTGCAGCATTTATATCTCATCTGGAGAAATTTAAAGAAGAGCGCCAGAGGAGGCTAAAAGACCTATGCGCATCTGCGAATAGAGAAGAATATGCAAAGGTCATTGCCAAATGCTTTCTTCCTTGTGCGCAATCGCTCCTTGCAGGAAACTTCCGGATTGTTAGTCTTGTTGACGGAAGAAAGTGTGTGAGGGACTTTTATCCCACAGTACTGGAATTATACTACCACGAAGAAGGTTATGGGAACTTCAAAGACCCTATCATGTATCACACTAACGACCGGAAGTATTACGAGTTCTATAAAGACAAATTCGAGGAGTTGAAAGACCGGAATGATCGTCAAAACTACTTTGAAAAACGGGGAATTGTTGCTCTTCCGTATTACCCTGTAGGCACATTGAATCCACATCCCTCTGGAATCGATATCACGTTCGAAAACCAGGACGACGGCTATAGGGCGTCATGTCTTATTAGACGCTACAGCATTAGTTTCAATGGTGGCGATCTGATTGATATTGAGAACTCGACAGATCTCTATGATGACATGCTTCTAAACGGCATCACTCTGGATAATGCCGATTGGATTGAGTGGGTAGGTGGAACTCAGTCCTCTACTGTTGTAACTCAGAGTGAGAGAAAGAACGTTTCTGCTTACGAAAAGTACAACGATTCTCCCGAGTTGTGGAGGAAGGTCGTAATCGGACATAAAGCCGACAATAAGCCGATTTTTGCCAAGTGTACATTCCCGTGGCAGTTCGCTAAGAAGTAATCCCCATGATACCCGAAACTCGTAGCAACAGAGTGTTTTACTCTGCCAAGTGGCCGGAGGCTTGCCCTAAAGCGTACCGTTCCGTGACCAGCATCTTGGACAAATATGGCGTTCCGCATACTGCTCTAAGTGGCACCAGGGACATCTGGGTACGGGATTTCATGCCCATACAGGTTTCCCCGGAGTGGTTCAAGCTCTATCACTACATGCCGGATTACCTGCGGGAGGATAAACAATACGCTCGGCTGATCAGTGATCCTGCAGAAGTGTGCCGGGCCAATGGAATCCTCGCCGACAATGGAATCAGCGGAATCTGCATCGATGGCGGGAATGTCGTCCACGGTGGACTGAAGGTCATTATGACGGCAAAAGTGTTTGAGGAGAATCCAAAGACCACCGTGCTGGACCTTTCCCGGCTACTGGAGATGCACTTTGGTGCCCGTCTCATCATCCTTCCTTGGGACACAGATGAAATGTATGGCCATGCCGACGGCATTGTCCGTTTTGTGGACGACGACACGGTCATCATGACAAATTACCGCCAATTCGACCCGCGGATGGCCGACAGGTTCCGTTCCATCCTGCAGGCGCACTTCAAGACGGTCCACGAACTCCATTACGACGTTGAGAATCTCTCTCCTCACAGCTGGGCCTATATTAACTGGCTCCAGACAGACAAGGTTCTCATTCTCCCGTCTTTCGGTATCCCGGAAGATGAACTGGCCTTTCAGCAAATAGAACGCTGGATGCCTGAATACCGCGGCCGCATTGAAATGGCCGATGCAACAGATTTGATCCAGGGTGGAGGCTGCTTCAACTGCGCCACCTGGACCATTGATGACACCAAAACACAACTAATCCCTTAACATTATGTCTATCCTTATCAACAACAATATGGAAGTCGACGGAATCATGCTCGATTCCACCAACTACGAATTCATGCAGGCGCTGGCCATTGCCGAGGCAACGGACCAGAATCTCTACCTCACCGGCAAAGCCGGTTCCGGGAAGACCTACTTCCTCAAATACCTCAAAAAGGTATGCAAGAAGGAGATGGTCATCCTCGCTCCAACGGGCGTGGCCGCCATCAATGCCGGTGGCCAGACCATCCATTCCTTCTTCGGACTGGCTCCGTCCATCTATGTCCCCAACGACAAACGTTTCTCAGACTTCATCAAGTCCGAGGACATCGAGAAGGCCAGCGTCCTGGACAACTACAACTTCAGTAGCGAGAAGGCGCAGATGATCTGTAATCTGGATATGATCATCATTGACGAGGTCTCCATGGTTCGGGCCGATTTGATGGATGCCATCGATATGCTGCTCCGGATGTACCGTAGGAATAATCTTCCATTCGGAGGCGTTCAGATGCTGTTCATTGGAGATGCCTTCCAGATTCCTCCGGTAGTCGAGAAGAAGGACAGTGCGCTACTCTATCGGTTCTATGAAAGCGAACATTTCTTCAATTCCCGTGTCCTGAGGGCCAATCCGCCACTCTATCTGGAGCTGAAGAAGATCTATCGACAGAAAGACCGGGCGTTCATCGATCTGCTCAACCGTGTGCGCGTGAACGAGATGCGCAGTGAGGATTACCTGACGCTGAACTCCCGTTATGATCCAAGATTCCGTCCCAGCGAGAAGGAGCACTACATCATGCTGGTCACAACGAACAAAAAAGTGCTGGCCCACAATAACAACCGACTCTTTGAGCTACCCGGCGAAGAGAAGGTTTATATGGCCGATATCGAAGGAGATTTCACTTTCCGGGATTTCCCGGCAGATTATGAACTTCATCTCAAGGAGGGCGCTCAGGTCATGTTCGTCAAGAACAACTGGGACAAGGACTACTATAATGGCAAGATTGGCCGTGTAGTTGCAATGGATGGCCAACAGATAGTCGTTGAAGCAGAAGATGAAGACGGCGATACCAGAATCATCAACGTAGCCCGTGAAATCTGGGAGAAGGTGGAATATGCTTGGGACGAAGAAGCGGGATGCGTCAAGGAAACAACCGTCGGCAGCTTCATGCAGTTCCCGCTCAAGCTTGCCTGGGCCATCACGGTCCACAAGAGCCAGGGGCTCACTTTCGATAAGGTCATTGCCGATATCGGTGATTCCTTCGCTGCAGGCCAGGCATACGTCGCCCTCAGTCGCTGCACATCTCTTGACGGCCTTGTCCTAATCAGCCCCATCACGCCGATGAGTATCCGGACAGACCCTCATGTAGTTGAATTCTCCAAGACAGAGAGCCCGGAAGATGACATCATCGAAGAGATATGTGAAGCGGACGATAATGACCTTCCCAATGTAGAGACAGTCGATGTGCTTGTCAACGTGCTGCGTTCCCTGGACGAAGAGCGAATCAGATATGTGACAAAAGATACTGCATATTCCCTCATCAAGATTCCGGCCGATCCAGATGGATACTTCGTTGTAGCCATTACCAACAGGTTCTGCGATCCAAACGACATCGACGGATTTGGAGCCTTTGAGATATATCACAGCGAATCAGGAAAGACACTATTGTTCCATTACCCGTATCCGGATGAAGAACAAATAGTGCCCGGAGAGAATATCTACACCTTCATATCCGATCCCATCCCCATGAAGGACATCCTGGGCAATGACTATGTCTACGACAAATCCAAAGAAGACTTCATCGCCATAACCATCTTCCATAACCTGGTGAAGAAATTTCAGGACACCCACGAGATCTGCAGCATCGCCGAAGCACTGGGGAAGGAAGAAGAATAGAAAAAAGGTACTTGCCCTTCCGGGACGGACAAGCCGCCCGGAAAGGCAACCTTCATTGCCACCCTTCGCTGTGAGACTGTGACCGGACAAGCCGGCCACAGACTCACGGACGCCCTCCGCACCATTGGCCTACGCATCCGGCTCCCGCACTTATAAGGGAAAGCGGTCAAGAGACTGTGTCCGGCTTCGCCTCCCACAGACTCTTGCTGGCCAATCACCCCTGGCCCCTCAAGGGGAAAATAATCACCCCGGCACGGTTTGGTGTCGAGGCGGAGGGATAGGGTGGGGTGGAATTACAGCGGCTCGTTGGCCCCATGCTGGATGAAGTCTATGATGCCGTCCACGTGGATGGAGATGATAATAGTCTCCTGGATGGAGTGGGCCAATCTGGCAGGAGAGTTTGTTGGCTCTGCGCACGCGTTCTTTCAGGGGGATGTCTTCTTCTTCGGGGACCAGGAGTGGGCGTCGTAGCCTCTGAGCTGGAGGTGCTCGCCAAAGAGGCACTGGGTCATACTCCAGCTGCAGGGGAGAATGCCCTGGGTCTTGAGATGTTGCCGAGATTACGAACGCATGCGTTCGCAATTCAATTGGACACAGTAAAAGATTTCCGACCCGCACAAGGCGATAACAAGACGATTATCGCCAGCAAGTATGAGCTCTATCTTCCTTCTGCGGAGCAGCTGATGGATGAAGTGGAGGAGGCTCGTCAGGATTTCGATCGTCAGCAGCAGGAGAAGGGCGGGGAGTGATGCGTCCGCATCACTCCCCGCGTTTGCCGTGAAACCAAGGGGCATTCACAGCAGGTCTTGGACATTCCACAGTGGCTCGTTGGCCCGATGCTGGATGAAGTCTATCGCAAAAGAAGCGGTCCGGCAGAGTAAACGGCGTCTGCTATAGCCTCTTCCACCATACTGGCCGAAAGGGCGCCAACGGCATTCAGGTTAGCCGGAACTTTTTCTTCATCAGGTCCGACGGAGATGGCATAGACGGTGTCTCCATCGGCCGTTGTAAAGGCGGGACTAATACTTCTTGCAAGGCCGGCCGATGCCATCTGGGAGAGGTGCTTGAGCTGGGCAGGGGTGAAGTCCCCGTTGGTGAATATGGCAACAAGGGTGGTATTGGTGGTGCCGGAGGGGGTGGCGATAAACAGATTCTCTTCGGCCGTTTGCAGCAGCGTTGTGTAAGAATCGGCTTCATCGGATTGCATTCCTGCTATTTTCTTTCCCCGGTAAAAGATATCTCCGTAACTATTGAGGACCACCGCCACTCCTATCTGGAGGGGCCCCATCTGAACGGCGGCATACCCGATGCCGGCTTTCTGGGCCAGGGCTATACCGGCCGCCTTTCCTACGGTGGCGCCTGTTCCGGAGCCTACGCTGCCACTGAGGGGGTTATTTGCTGTAAAAGACGCCTCGCAGGCCGCATAGCCCATTTTCTCGTCCGGGCGAACTGTGGCGCTTCGATACCCCAGGTCATATATGCAACTCTGGCATACGAGGGGTACCAGGGCGCTTCCGGTCTCGTATCCCACGCCGTGCTCCTCCAGGCAGCGCGCTACGCCGCTCGATGCCGCCAGACCATAGGCCGATCCTCCCGAGAAGACCAGGGCGTTGATGGGATGGTTCCGTTCTACGGCAATTACTTCCGTTTCCCTGGAAGCCGGACCGCCGCCGAAAACTTCTACCGCGGCACGACCCGGAACCGTCAGGCGGAATACCGTCACGCCCGTTCCCGCCGCGTCATCCTGCGCGTTTCCAACACTGACTCCCCGAATATCCGAGAAGGGGATGGTCTTCAGCTTGGGAACCTGTCCCTGTGCCATAAGGGCCGATGCCAGCAGCACTCCAAAAAAAGTCGAAAGAATTTGTTTCATAGCGAATATGTCGTATAACGTGACAAAGATACGAATTTGTCAGAAATAGTCATTTTTGTTGAAAACTATTCTTTATTCGTCGGAATAAATGTATAGTTGCCACGGATTATCGTCCAAATTTCTGTTGATTTTGACTGAATATTCGTCCGAATTTTTGTTGTATGAAAAGAGAGAGATACGCGAAACTGCTTGAGTGGAAGTTTCGTAGAGACAGAAAAAAGAGTCATCCCAATAGAAGCCAAGGCTGAAGAAAACGTCAAGGGCAAATCACTTAAGACCTACATTGACCAAGGTTGGATGGAGAATCTTCCGCTCTACGCAATTGAAGGGTATCTTCGCGCCGAAGGTATACCGGTTCCTGAGCAAGGGGAATAGCTTCTCCAACTAATAATCCCTGTTGAAAATTCCTATCGGCCTCTCACCACCCTGAGGGGTTGTTCTGAACCCGATAGATGTAGAACGATTTTGCATCAAAAGGCACGCGGGCGGCATTTACCGAATAGGCGCCTTGAAGCAGTAGGGGATGGCTATTCCCACTCTACGTAAATTGCGCTGAGAGGTATTCTGCGAGGGTGGCCGTTGGAGCCTTGAACCTTATAGATGGGGGACTGTTCTTTTCCTAGAATCTCCTCCAGCCTCTTGTTCAAGTTGGTGAGCTTTTCGCTGAAGGAATTGTCCAAAGGGGAGAGCAGGCGAACCATGCGTTGCTCCCGCACAGTTTCACTAGTCTCAGGAGAGATAACGGCATAAATGGACGAGATTTCATCGGCATAATTGGCCCTGTCCTTCAGGCAGATACCTTCCGGATGACGCAGGAAGAAGATGAAAATGGTTTTTAACAGAGGCTGGAGCGGAAGCTCAATACCTCCGATGCGGATGTCATATTTTTTGCCGATATGGACGACGGTGGGCTCTCCGGAATGGTCTTCATCGGCCTCAATGCCTCTGGCTGCCAGGGTCTCACGGATTCTGCCCATAAGGTTGAACAGCTCCCTGGCTTCCAGCAACTCCAGCGCTTCATAAGCATACGGGGAGCCTCCCTCCTCCAGGCAGTTCTTTCCCTCTCCAGTGAGCAACGCCCATACAAGTCGCGCTTCTATGCCGATGTGTTCAATCATATCAAGCAAATTTTAATGCCGTGAGTTCTCCTGCAAACCGCTCTACGCCTTCCTGTATTTTGTGAATGGTTTTTTGTGAAGGTTTTCTTCTCCCGTGTAAAAAGTGTCCCAGCTGGGCCTGGCTAATACCTGTAATCCTTTCCAATCCCGCTAAACTGAATGCTTTGCAATACTCTGAAAGAAAGCTTGCTACATCATAATAAAACTCAAAAGAGGTTTCTTGAAAAGGAAGGCCTTCTTGTAAGTAATAGGATTTGATTTCCTCATAGGAATCATTAAAATCTGCAATGGCTTCCTGCACGGTTTTCCCCTCACCGATACAGCTGTAATCAAGCTTATTCGGCTCTGTGTAAGCCGAAAAACCATATGTAGAAATCTCGATGAATACTTTGGTTTTCATGTTTCAAATGTAGGAAATTTCTTACAAAACGCCTAATACTATCACTTCTCAGAACTATTCCTATAGCAATACTATCGGCAAATCCAAGCGATTACAAGCTTGTAATTGGTTTTATTTTTGAGCCATTCACGCGACCTTTGCAGAAAACGAAAGACTTATGACTATTCAATATGCATCGGACCTGCATCTGGAATTTGCAGACAACCGGGAATTCGTGGAAAGGGGAGGGCTCACGCCGGCAGGGGATATCCTGGCGGGGCGCTGAATTCGGCCTTCCAGGTGGACTTGGACGCGTTTATCGAATCGGCCCATATCGCTTATTGGATATACGGGCATACGCACTTCGCCGGCGGCTCGGGAAGCAGGATAGGGGATACCACCCTCCTTTGCAACCAGTTGGGCTATGTCTTCAGTAACGAGCATTCGGCTTTCAATCGTCACGCTTTTATCGACCTATGAATCAGATCTTTTTTACAGCCGATTTACACTTCGGCCATGCAAATATCCTTAGGCATTCTCCCAGGCGGCCTTTTGCCGATGTCGTTGACATTAAGGCACATGATGAATGGCTGCTGGACAAATGGCGCTCAACCGTTGACAAGCGGGATACGGTTTACATTCTGGGGGACCTTACCTTCCTCAAGAGTGAAGACGCCCGCCATCTGCTGGAAAAGCTTCCCGGGCAAAAGTTCCTGATTGAAGGAAATCACGACGGCTCTATCCGCGCCTATAAAAACTATTTCCGGGAGGTGTACCAGATCAAGGAGATGGTTTTCAAGCCCACAGTCGCGCCTTTCCTGAAAGAGGATTTGCAGGTTGTTATGTGTCATTATCCCATGGTTACCTGGAACAGAAAGCCTTATGGCTCCATCATGCTCCACGGGCATTGTCACGGGAAACTGGACGAGCATAATGCCCAGTCCATGGATCTGCGTTTCGATGTGGGCATTGACGGCACACTGGCCAATCTGGAATTCCTTACCCTGGAGGACATCTATAACGCTGCCACGGAAAAGATCAGCCAGTACAAATGCAATAACTTTGCAGAGTATGCAAGGAGCAATTATCGATCGGCGGTGATGTAAAAACGATAAAATGAAAAAGGTTGTAGCAAGGCCATTTTTAGGCAAAGAAAAATATAGAGATTACAAACTATGCTACGTGGATGATATCCCTGAGACCTTATCCGAACTTACAGAGGAAAGTAAGGTATGGAGAAAATCTGCGGACTATCGTGAAACAAAAAAACGCCTCCAGGAAGAGGTGAAAAAAGGATTGAGAACCAGTATATATTCCTATGACAGCCCCTTGATATATCGAGTTCATTTTCACGACGTTCCCAATCCAAGATTTCACAAAGGGCAGGCCGAACTATATGCATATTTTACGGATATCCCTTTGTCTGAACAATGGGGAGATGATTGGGACGATGCACCTTACGAACACAATGCCGGTGATCCATATGATCGCATATTTGGAAAGGATCCTTATACGGAGCACAATATCATCATTGTCCCATTTTATGTTTCTTACGACGGTTACTCTGTCAAGTTGCCCAAAGATTATGTTTATTGCAACTCTCCTTTCTGTGTAAGAGATATCAATGCAGGAGCTGTAGCATGGCTATTTGCAAGGGATTCCTCTTCCAGGGTTGCTCCGGGCGTATCAATACATGCTGGCATTAATCCGTATGAGTTCTTTGAGAAAGTTGACAGAATAAATGAAATGTACCCGTATTTGCCTGAGGATGAGTAGAGACACCCAAGCCGATTACAAATCCATGAAGCCCTACATCGACATCGCCACCCGCACAAGTCCGATAACCCTCCTAAAAATAGCCAACATTTTGCGCAGAGTCGGTAAATAGCGTGAATACATTTTGCGCAGAGTCGGTAAAAGGCCTATAAAAATTTTGCGCAAGGTGAAAAACATACTATATTTGCACATCAAGAAGTGACCAGTCATATGGAAGAAAGAATATTCAAGCGGAAGTTTTACGAGAAGATGCTCGCCTGGAAGCGGGATAACGACGGACGAACGGCCCTGATGATTAAGGGAGCCCGCCGTGTAGGTAAATCCACCATTGCGGAAGAATTCGCCAAGAATGAATATGAGTCTTATATCCTGGTGGATTTCACCAAGGTGGGACCGGAAATACCGGCACTCTTTGATGACGTCTCCAACCTAGACCGCATCTTCATGGCGTTGCAATTCTACTTCAACGTCACATTGACACCCCGTAAGTCCGTCATTATTCTGGACGAGATTCAGGAGTGCCCCAAAGCCCGCCAGGCTATCAAGGAACTGGTCAAAGACCATCGGTACGATTATATTGAAACAGGCTCGCTTATCAGCGTCCGCCGCAAAGCGCAGGGAATCCGTATCCCCAGCGAGGAAACACGTCTGACCATGTACCCGATGGACTATGAAGAATTCCGCTGGGCTATGGGCGATGAGACCACAGTACCTCTTCTTGCCCAAGCATTCGTCGGCAGACACCCTCTGGGAGATGCTGCCCACCGCAAAATCATGCGGGATCTTCGCCTCTACATGCTGGTAGGAGGTATGCCACAGGCTGTAAATACCTACCTGGACACGCAAAACCTTTCTCTTGTGGATGCGACCAAGCGGGAGATTCTCGGCCTATATGATGAGGATTTCTACAAGATTGATCCCACTGGTAAAGCGGCAAGCCTGTTCAAGGCCATTCCTGCGCAGCTAGCTGGAAACGCACATCGATATCAGATCACCCCGGTAATTGGAGAAGTGGAAGATACAGCCCTGCTCACGCTCCTGCATG
>Ga0247611_10000087_pt1 | contig 175976 bp, 136 predicted proteins | sample 177DNAGHGhighgp2_FD_192422 | JGI IMG/M metagenome (GOLD analysis project Ga0247611, IMG submission 192422) | Sheep rumen microbial communities from Palmerston North, Manawatu-Wanganui, New Zealand - 1770 DNA GHGhigh gp2 | ecosystem: Host-associated > Mammals > Digestive system > Stomach >...
CGATGCCGTTCACGCGGATGCCCTCGCCGAACTTCATTGCCAACTCACCCGAGAGCCACTGCGTCCAGCTGGCCATCCCGGCCTTCGCAATGCCGTAACCCGCCACGCGCGTGAGCGGGCGGAAGGAAGACATCGAGCAGAAGTTGATGATGGCACCCTTCTTCTGGGCCACCATCGGCTTCACGAACACCTTGGTGGGAATCACCGTGCCGAAGATGTTCAGGTCGCATACCTTCTTCATCGCGTCGATGTCCAGGTCGGCGATGGTCTGGTCCGGCTGCACGTTGGCAGGGCCCATATTGCCGCCGGCAGCGTTCAGCAGGATGTCGATGGTGCCGTAGGCCGCCAGGATATCGGAAAGGTTCTTCTCCAGGGCCGATTCATCAAGGACGTTGGTGGGAAGGAACATTGCCTCCCCGCCGGCGGCCTTGATTTCACTAACTAACTTTAAACCAATCTCCTTTGCCCGTTCCAGGTCCAGAAGGACTACCTTGCAGCCCTGGGAGGCAAAGTATTTCACAATCGTGGAACCCAGCACCCCGCAGGCGCCGGTCATCACCACCACTTTTCCCTTGATGTCGAATAAATTATTCATGTTCCAATTGTTTATACCAATCTTGAAGTACAAAGTATGCCATTTTTTTCTTTCCATCCTCAGAAATGACGCCTTTTCTGTTATAATCGTCCTGAATGCCGTTCAGGGCGCGGCGCGGGCTGCGGAAGTCTTTCAGGATCCAGGGGGAGCAGCCCGAGAAACCGGGCATCCGCTCCACCATCATCCGGATGTTGCGCCGGTAACAGTCGGCCATATATTCCTCCGTGAACCGTTCGCTGGCGGGCCCATGGTTGCCGTACAGCGCACCGGCGCCGAATTCCGAGATGAACACCGGCTTCTTCACGGGGAACTCCCAGAAAGTGACGTCACACTCCTCGCTGCGGCTGCTGTACCAGCCCACATACTGGTTAAAGGAAATAAGGTCCGTGTATTCCAGGAGAGGGTCGTCCACCGTATAATGGTTCTTGCCCGCCGCGGCCTTTTCCATCGCGGCGCTCACCAGACGGGTAGGATCCATTCCCCGCGCCCGGGCAATCAGGCGTGAGAGGAACGATGTCCTCTCCGGAGAGATAGGGGTTTCGTTGGCCACCGACCAGATGATGATGTTGGCCCGGTTAATGTCCCGGGTTATCATCTCTTCCAGCTGCTGCTGTGCATTGGCATAGGTTGCCTTGTTGTTCCAGGAGATGGTCCAGTATACAGGAATCTCGGACCATACCAGCAGTCCCATCTCTTCACACAGGCGTACCATCTCCTCGTTGTGCGGGTAATGGGCCAGGCGGACGAAGTTGCAGCCCAGGTCCTTGGCATATTCCAGCAGTTCACGGTCCTGGTCCGGGCGGGTGATGCGCCCCACCGGGGCAATGGATTCCTCGTGAACGGACACGCCCCGAAGGAAGATTTCTTTCCCGTTGAGAAGGATCTTGTCGCCCGCCGTCTCAATGGTGCGGAAGCCCACGCGGTCGCGCGTGCAATCCAGGGCCGATGTTATGACCACGTCATATAGCTTGGGAGAGTCCGGGCTCCAGAGTTCGGGAGCGGCTACGGTTTCAAAACAGGCCTTCCCGTTTTCATCGGCCGTCACATCCAGGCTTATCTTGAGCTCGGGGATGGACAGGGTTACCTTCTGGCCGGGGGCATCGGCCCCGTCCAGGTTCACATACCCGTAGATGCGGTGCCTTGCCGCCTTGTTCTTCTTGACTTTCCCGATTACCTCCTTATCCATCAGGACGGCATAGTCCCGGATAAACGTGCCAGGCATCTCCAGCAGTTTCACACTGCGGGTAATGCCGCCATAGTTCCACCAGTCGCTGTTGTTGGTGGGAATGCCGTCTTTGTTGCGGGTGTTGTCTACCAGGACCACCAGGGAGTTATCCCCCTCATTCAATTTACCGGTTACCTCGATGTTAAAGGGGGTGAAGCCGCCTTCGTGACGGGCGACCTTCTTTCCGTTGAAGCCTACGATTGCCGTATGGTTTACGGCCCCAAACCACAGGAAATACCGTTTGTCCGGTTGCGGCCGGGCCTGGAATTTGGTGCGATACCAAAGCTTTCCTTCATAGTAGTACAGTTTCTCGTACTGGGTATTCCAGTCCCCCGGGACGGTCATTTCCCCGCCACGGTCAAAACTGTATTCGACCAGTTTGGTACGGTCGTCGTCAAAACTTTTATCGGCAAAGAAGGATTCTTTGTCCGACTGGGGAACCAGACGATAATTGTAGTAGCCAATTCCATACTGGTCTACCAGGTACTTCCACTGTCCGTCCAGGGAGACGGAACTGCGGTCGGCGATATTGATGATCATCGGGGCGGGCGCTTCTTCTCCGCCCCACGCAGGGGATGCGCACAGGAGGGCGCCGACAAGCCCCAGGAGGAAAGTTTTATTCATCGAAATAATCTATGAGTCTATAAGTTCGTTCATTCAGTTGCTTCATTCTGTCCAGCAGGGCGGGATAGGGCTCGAAATTCCACTTCACCATCCCCTTGTTGGAATCCCGGTTGGAGTAGTCGGTGGTCAGGTCTTCCGGGTCGTTGTCCATATACTTGAACCAGTGCCAGCCCACGCAGCACTTGCTTTCAAGCAGCTGCAGGCAGAAGTTCTGGTAAAACCAGCCCCGGTCCTCCTGCGTGTGCACATTCCATCCCGCGCCGGTAGTATTGGGAAGGTCGGAATCCTCACCCTTGGTGTAGTATTCCGTGACGAGGAACGGCTTTCCGGACCATTTTTCAAAGTTAGTGATTTCTTCCATATCCGGAGTCCATCGCTGATAGTGGTTCACGGAGATTACGTCCATATAGCGGCCGGCCACCCGGAACATAGCCGGGTTGTGCAATTCTTCCTTCCACTGGTTGAAACGGCAGCCCAGGTACAGATGGTTGGTGTCGTACTTGCGCAGCGCGGCGGTAACCTTGGACAGATAAGTGTCCAGATAGAACGCGTTGAAGGCATCCCGGTCTTCCTGGGTGATGTCCTCGGGGCGCGCGTCTTTCCCCTTGCGTTCCTCATACCAGCCGCGAACCGCCAGATAGGCCGGTTCGTCGTGGGCCAGCAGCGTCAGATGACGGTCCAGGGCGTCGTTCACCCAAGGAATCTCGTTGTCGGTGAAATAACCCACCAGCCAGGGGTCGTCCTTGTAGGCCGCCACTTTGGCCAGCTCGCTTTCTACGAACCGGTCGAAATCGGGGTCAAACACCATCGCCAGGTCAAAACGATAGTTCTGCCAGCCGTGCTGGAGATATTTTCCGCCGTAACGCCGCAGGTGAACGCCGTGGTAACGTCCCATCGGGCTTACAATGACGGTGTAAGGCATAGGCCTTTCGCTTTTTCGCACCGCCTCAACGGCCGACCAGGCTCCCAGGCCGTTAAAGCCCAGGGAACGGAGATGGTCCATTTCGGCATCGGCCCAGCTCTCCATCGAACCATATTTCTCCTCCAGGGCACGCTTCTGGCGATTGGAATGGCCCACGGAAAACACCGCCACGCCTTTGAAGATGTAAGGGTGTCCCTCGGGGTCAATCATCCACCAGCGGTCCCCGATTTTCTGGGTACGGAAAAAACCGGTGGCTTCATAGGTGGTCGATTTCCAACCGCCGTACTGGTCCGTAGCAGGATCTGTCTTGCGGGCCTTGAAGCCTTTCAGACGGTCCAGGGTACGGGTGGGATAAGCGGTCCACTCCTTGACGGTGGCGTTTTTTCGGGTCTCTACCTGCCGGTATTCCTGCGCCCTGGCAGTGAAACTCACCGCCAGGGCCAGGAGGGTGATGAAAAGTAGTCGCATACGCTCTTATTCAAGGAACTCAAAGTCGTCGAAATAGACATCCTGACCGGCCTTGCCGTTGTTGTTGAAGTCTACGAACACGCGGAACTGCAACTGGTTGGTCTGGGACAGGTTGTTCACCTCGGAGCTGTACTTGGGATTCGTGAAATCATAGACAAACACGTTCCAGTCGTTGGTCTTGATGGCGGCGTTCCAGGCATCCAGGGTAGGGCTGGTGGTATTGAAAGGGATGCCGTTAATCTCGGAAGGAGTACTCTTTGTGCTCTTGTTGTCTTCCTGCAGGAGCGGCGTAAAGCCCGTGCTGCCAATGTAAACCTTGCAGCGGAACCGGGTATACAGGGCCCGGTCGTCGGCCGTGATGGCCGTAGTCCCGTCAGGATACTTGTCAATCTTGAACTTAAAGTAGCCGGAGGAGGTGTTGGTCATCATAGAACCCTTGTCTACCAGCACCTTGTCGCTGGAATTGGCATCTGTCTTATAAGGATTCTCCACGGTTTGCAGGATGCTGACCCCGCCCACGTTGTTACCTATGTAGTAAGCGTTCACGCCCACTTCGGCGCTTTCGAAGTTGTCGAACAGGAGCGTCTTTTCCGTCTTGGGCACAACCGTCAGTGTCCAGCTCCTGCTGTCCGACTCTCCGGCCGCATTGGTAATGGTTACGGAAATGGTATGAGTTCCCTCGGCCTCGCCCGTGTAGGTGTACTTGGAAGGATCTTCCACTTCCACCTGGACGTCGTCCAGTTTCCATACGGTCGATGCGCCGATGGCCCCGTGAACGATGGAGACCGTAAAGTTCACGTTGTCTCCCACCATCGCTTCCAGTTCCGTCTTCGAAGGCGAGTAATCCACCTCCAGCGGAAGGTCAGCAACTTCGACACTCCAGGTCTTGGAGGCCGTCATCCCATACATATTTCGGCCGTGGTATGCCAGCGTGTGAGTACCAATCCCCTCCTCCTCGAACGTCTTGGAGAAGGCAAGGCCGCTCCCGGCATCTTCCCCGTCCAGCAGCCACGCGTGAACGGTTTCCCGGTCTCCGTCATTGACGGTGACGGATACGCTCACAGGGGTGCCGATGACGGCCTGGATGACATCTTCCTCCACGGAATAGGTCACATCCAGCGGAAGTCCCGCCACGTTTACGGTATAGTCCTGCCGAACCTTTCCCAGCTCGTTTTCGGCCTCAAAGGATATGATGACTTCTCCCAGATTGTTGAATACCCACGTGAGCGAAGGCGTGGAAGCCACCAGTTCCCCGTCCACGGTCCAGGAGCATTTCACATTTTTCCCTTCCACGATGGTGGCATTGAACCCGACGGACGATTCCACCAGCACATCCAGCGCGGTCTCCTTGACGGAGAACTCCACTTTGGGAGCCTTATTAGGCTCTTCCTGAGCTCCCTCTTTCGTATTGCAGGCTGCGAGCGCGGCTATGACCAGGCAGGCAGCGATAAGGATTCTGTATCTCATTTTTACTTGAAGAATTCAATGTCGTCGATATAAACGGTTCGGTTGTTGGTCTCGGCCGACGTGCTGCCGCCCGAGATGTTGGAACCGGACTGGTTGTACATCATTCGGAAGACGATATTCTTGGTATTGTCGAAGGTCTGGCCTTCCGGCAGCTTGTATTCCAGTTTCTCCCACGTTCCGTTGAACTTGGGCGCCGTGACGGAAGGATACTTGGTTCCGGCATAGTCGACCCTGGGATAGTACTCGTTGTTGTTCAGGTACACGAGGAAGCGGATTCCGGAATACTCGGAGACATCGAAACTGCCCTGGGACAGCATCACGGAGGCTTTCAGGGTAAAGTAACCCGACGTACTCCCGCTGCCGCTCACCTGGTCCCGCAAGCATTTGTCGCTGGTGTTGATTCCCTCCTTGAGCGGATTGTCCACCAGTTCGATGCCGGGAGAGTTTTCCTTCAGGTTGAACCAGGGGCCGATGGCGTCGTACTCGAAGTCGTCAAAGATGCGGCCCGTAGAGGAAACGGTCACCTTCCAACTGCGGGTTACGGTCTCTCCTTGGCGTTCTCGGCCTCATAGCGCAGCAAATATTCGCCGCCCAGCCCAAAGAACCAGGAGAAGTCGGCTTCCTCGGATACCTGTTCCTCGTCCAGGTACCACTTCTGCTGCAGACCCGTACCTCCATACAGTACGCGGGTTTCAATCTTGAGGGTGCGACCTTCCAGAATGGCAATGATTTCGTCGGTATTGGAGAAGGAAATCTCCAGCGGACGCTCGTTTACAAGCACTTCGAAGGATTTCTCAAAGGAGCCGCTCAGATTGGATCCGCGGTAATGGACCTGGTAGATACGCGCTTCCTCCAGTTGGAAGGTTCCGAAGAAGGCCTCGTCTCCCAGCACCGTCCCGTCCACACTCCACTCGTGGATGACATCCTTGCCGTATTCCACCACGGCCGCAACCTGCAGGTAATTCAGCTGAAGACGCTCCACGCGGGTAGAGTCCTTCACGGAAAGGGTGATGGACAACTTGTCCGAAACGTTGACGGTATAGCTATGGGAGACTACGCCGGCGCCGTTGCGGGCTTCGAAACGCACGTCGTAGGTACCCGCCTGTTCAAATACATATTCGAACGACTGGGCACTGGACGTGAGCACATCGTCAATGTACCATCCCACAGACACTTTGTCGCCGGAAACCAGCTTGGCGCTGAAAGCCACTTTCTCTCCCACCTGGGCGGCGATGATGTCGGAAGGCATCACAAAGTCCACTTTCGGTTCCTGGTACTGAACCGGCTGAGCCTCCTGCGTCAGGGCATTGCAGGCCCAAAGGCCCAGAATGGCTGCGCAAACAACAGGTAATAACTTGTATCTCATAGTGTCTTTCTTTTATTGGTAGAAGCGGGCCAGCCCGTAAACGTGCTCGTTGATGGCGCGCATCTGGGTGATGCACTCGTCGTAGCGGGTGCAGTCCCACTGCACGATGCCCTTGTTGGAGTCCTTGTTGGAAGGGTCTCCGTCCGGATTGGTAGGGTCATTATCCATATAAGTGAACCAGTGCCAGCCAACGCAAACTTTGCTCTTTATCAGCTGCAACACAAAGTTCTGGTAAAACAGGCCCCGGTCTTTCTGGGTTTTTACGACCCAGCCGGCACCGGTGGTGTTGGCCATCCCGGAATCCACGCCCTTGGTGTAGAACTCGGTTACCATAAAAGGCTTTCCGGACCAGGCTTCCCAGTTGCGCATCGCATCGGCATCGGGTTCCCACTTCTGGTAATGGTTGATGGAAACCACGTCTACATACTTGCCGGCCGTTTTAAACATTTCGGGATTCACCAGTTCGTAGTTCCACTGGTTGAAACGGTCTCCCAGGAACAGGTGGTTGGGGTCGTATTTCTTGAGGGCGGTGGTCACCTTCTGCAAATACACGTCATAGCAGTAGGCGATGAAGGCTTTCTTGTCGTCAGAGTTGGCGTCGGCGATGGTGCAGCCGCTCTTGCCTTTACGCTGATCCAGCCAGGTCTGCGCCTTCTGGTGGTTGATGTGCGTAGAGGGCCATTTGGTAAGGCAGTATTCCAGGGCATAGTCCTTCCAGGGAATCTCATTGTCAATGAAATAGCCGATGAGATAAGGATCGGACTTATACTGCGACGCCTTGGAGATGGTGCTTTCCACCACCTCGTCAAAGCGGGTGTCGAAAACCATCGCGAAGTCGTAGGGATAACCTTCCCAGCCAGCAGCCTTGAAAGCGGCCTGGAGCGTGGGGTCGGAGCTATTCTTCAGTTCTCCGATATAGCTGCCCATCGGGCTCAGGATGACGGTGTAAGGAAGGGGTTCGGGCAGCGCCTTGATAATGTCTACCATAGACCAGGCACCGGCCGAATTGAATCCGTTGTTCCGGAGGAACTGGGATTCGGCCTTGGCCCAGTTGGTATTGGGATTGGCGGGACCGTATTTTTCCTGGATATTGGCTTTCTGGCGCTCCGAACTGCCGGGGCTGAAAACAGCCACGCCCTTGCTCAGGAAGATGTTCCCCAGGGGATCTACCAGCCAATAGCGGCCCACGGCCGTAGTGACGCGGAAAAAGCCGTCGGGGTTGCCCACGTTCATAATGGTCCAGCCGCCATACTTGTCGGTCTGGGGATCGGCCTCCTTGCTAAAGCCCGGGATACAGTCGATAGTATAGGCCAGATAAGGAGTCCAGGACGTGGTTTTCATATCTTTCTTGGCATCGACCCGCACAGGGTCCTGCACATCGGAAGGGCCAGGATCGACCGTGGGGTCTTCCGGGTAGAACTCGGGGATATCCACCGGTTGGTCTTCTTTCTTGCCGCAGCCTGCCGCTACCAGGGAAAGGACGGCCAGGGCCAAAAGGATGATTCTCTTCTTATTCATAGTGTGCGGGGTTTTCGTCCTGCCACTCGTTCACACCGTCACGCATACGGTTGCGGAAGGTGAGGGTGTCGTGGGCGTGGATGGTTTCCGTTCCATTTACATACTGGTAATTCAGGACAATCTTGCGGTCCTGCAGTTTTTTGCTGCGCAGGAATTTGCTCTCGCCGTCGGGCTGCACGCTGTACTTGGCTCCTTCCACGGCCGAGATGGTAATGGTGTCGTCCTCGTTCAGCGTGAGCTTCATCTGGGCCGATGCCGCGTTATACTCCGCACCCACCGCATTGGCGGTAAGTTCGAAGGGACCCACGGTGGTGAGTGTCCAGATCAGGTTGTCGGCCTGGGGGATGGTGGTGCTGTAGGTGTCGGTTCTCACCACGTTGCCCGTGGCGTCCTTCACCTCGGCATACCCCCCGTGGTAGTAACTCCCGAAGAGCATATTCTCATAGCGCACGCCAATGACGGAAGTGGCCTTCCCTTCGATGATCTCCGTACCGTTTCCGCCGGTGATCACCAGCGGAATCACCTGTTTGGGGAACCGGCGGGACGCGTCGGAGAGAAAGGCGGCCGAATCCACCTTCACCACCACTTTGCCCAGATGCGTCCCCTTGCGGATAAGTGCGACGCCGGGGTTGCCCGATTCGCTTTCCAGGGTATACAGACTGGCCGGAAGGGCACTGATGGAAGGTACGCTCTTCATCAGGTCGGCAATGTAGGAAAAGGTGTGGTTCTTAAGCTGGTTATAGGTATTGTCATTCACCAGCGAATAGTCCACGCCCAGCGTAATGAGGCGGTCCTCGTCATTGTTGATGGTGCCGCCCAGGGCCACGCCGGTGTAGAAAGTCATTCCTTCGCCCACAATGACACTGCGGACATCGGTCTGGTTGGCAAAGCCGCAGGCCGTCTTGGAATAATCGCCCACATATCCCGGGTAGCAGGACACCGCGCAAAGGGCGGCCATTACTGTTATGATGATTCTGTTTTTCATATCTATTTTCTCCTGTTAGCGGGTCCAGCTTTCCCATCCTTCATTCTGCACCAGTCCGGGAACGTTGAGCATCTCCTTGTAGGGGATGGGAAGGTAGGCCGACTGGAACGAGCGGTTCTCGATGACGGTGGTATAGTTGTAGTTGAATCCGGCTCCGTCACGGGTAATCGTGGGCCGGTACAGGGTTTTGTTCAGTTCGGTAAGCGTGGTGCTCCAACGGCGAAGGTCGAAGAACCAAGTACCTTCGAAAGCCGTCTCGATACGCCGTTCGTTACGAAGGAACCTGTCAAAGGCCTTTTCTCCCATCAGAGAGATCTCTTCCAGGTAAGGATCGCTGGAAAGGCCCTCGGCACCATCGTAGGTCTTGCGGCTGCGAAGCCAAGAAATGGCTTCCTTGGCCGTAAGTCCGTCTACGCTGCCCGTGGGACCGGCCACGTGGTTGGCGGCTTCGGCGAAGCACAGCACCATATGGGTCCAGCGGATGAGGAACTTGCTGTGCGGCATACGGCCCACACTGCTTTCCGACCAGTTCAGTCCCATATACACAAACTTCTTGATATGGTAGTTGGTGCGGGAATTGGTGCTGGTAGCTCCGGCCTCATCCTTTCCGCCCACCCAGTTCTCAAAGGTGTAGTTTCGGGCCGACGAGCCGGTGGCCACCGTCCGGTTGTTATAGAAGATGTTGCTGTAGAAGCGGGGATCCCGGTTTACATAAGGATCCTGGTCGTCATAGGGATAGTTGGGCGACTGTCCCAGGGGGTAGCCATCGGCCATCCCGAAAGCGTCCACGAAGTCCTGGGTGGCGCCCATACTGCCGTTCCCCTGGAAACCGCCGGGCCAGAACATCTTCTCCATAGCCTCGGAGCCGGAATTGTAACGGGAGCCGAACACAATCTCGGGGCTGTTGGGGTCGAACCAGTTCACGGCGTTCCTGCGATTGAAACCACCGCCGACGCTGGCATCGACCGTCCGCTTGTAATCCAATACTTCCTTGGCAAATTTCGCGGCCTTTTCCCAGCGGGTGACGTCACCCTCCGGGTTGAAACGCGGACTGGCCCAGGTCTGGTATACCAGTGCCTTGAGGGCCACGGTGGAGATGCCGTCCATCCGGCCCCAGTTCCGGGAACCCAGCACCGTGAGGTCATCGGCCTCGGTTACCAGGAAATCGCGGTGGGCCAGGGGCAGGTACTTGAAGGCCGAGTCGCAGTCGGCGATGATCTGCTCCACGCATTCATCGTATGTATTGCGCACAAAACCTTCGCTCCAGTCCTTCACCGGTTCCGTGAGGATGGGATAGCCCAGAAGCTGCCCGTCGGTTCCCATCCCGCCGAATTTCTGCAGCAGGTCCCACTGGAACCAGGCACGAAGCGCGAAAGCCTCGCCCCACAGCAAATCGGTAAGGAGCTCGTTCAGGTGGGGATCCAGCATATAACGCACCTTGCGGCCCGCCCGGTCCTTGAGGAACAGGTTGGTATTGTAAATGCCCTGATAGTCCCGGGTCCAGTAGGTTTGGAAGGGATTGTTGTCGGGGGAATTCACACCGATGGCCATACGGGCCACCGCGTCGGTCTTGGAGGTGCGCACGGCGTTGTCGGTCATACAATCCAGATAGGCGCCTTCGTTGTTGTTGTAGTTGGTCGAAATCCACTCGTAGCACTCGCCCACAAGTCCCTGCATGGCAGTAGGGCTGGAGAGTACGTAGGCCTCGTCGCGAATAGCCGAAGGATAGGGCTCCAGGAATCCGCGGCAGGAGCTGATAGCCACTAGCGCCACTGCGGCGAGGGCCGTTTTTCTTATCGTATTCATCATTGCGTCCATCAGAATGTCACTTTAAGTCCGCCCACGAAGGTCTTCATAAGAGGATAGTTGGTAATACCGGAGGAAAGAGCCTCGGGATCCACATCCTGGATTCCGGAGAGGGTGAGCAGGTTGTTGGCCCGGACATAGAAGCGGAAACCGCGAACCACCTTGTCAATCTTCATAGCCTTTACGGGAAGGCTATACCCGATTTCCAGGCTCTGGATCTTGAAGAAGCTGCCGTCGGCAAGCCAGCGGCCGGACATCTGGTAGTTGTTGTTCACCTTGTTGTAGGTGAGCCTGGGAGCCGCAGGGTCGTTAATATGGTTCAGCGTGTACTTGGAGTAGTTGTTGTCTCCCCATCCGTTCCAGAACCAGCTGTTGGTGAGCTGGGCCTGATAGAAGGCGCGGAAAGTGCCGACGAGGGTGAAATCCAGCCCCTTCCAGCCCAAGTTGACGTTGAGAGCGCCCACCAGCTTGGGAGCGCTGTCACCGATGACACAGATATCGGAGCTGTCCACATAACCGTCTCCGTTCATATCCTGATAGCGGAAGTCCCCGGCCACCAGTGAGTCGTCGAATAGCTGGGGGACCACGATGGTTTCCTCGTCCGTGGTAAACTGTCCCAGGTACTTCAAGCCCCAGATGGCCGTGGCCGATTTGCCTTCGCGGCTGCGGTACGGCTCGGCGTAATCCTGGGTATCGGCCTTCACGATCGTGGACCAGTGGGATGCCAGCCAGCCACCGATACGGTAGCTGAAGTCGCCGGCCTTGTCTTTCCAGCTCACATTCAGTTCCACGCCCCGGTTCAGGTTGGAGTCGTAGTTTTGGTAAAAGGAGCCCGTGGAAATGCCGGCCGTGAGCGGAACGGCATTCTGCATCTGGGTGATGATCCCCTGCTGGGACACCAGATAGCCGCTCAGGCTCACATCCAGGCGCTTGCCAAAAGCGGTCAGGTCCACGCCGCCGGACAGTTCCATACGGCGTTCCAGTCCCAGGGCGGGATTGCCCAGCATAGAAAGGTAGGTCCTGTTCACGTTGGCGCTGGTGTTGCTGCCAAACCACTGGTTGGTGGTATAAGGGCCGAACTTCTGGCCGCTGTTATTCCAGGAATAATTGTCCACATCGCGGTTGGCGCTGGTGCGGGAGTCGTAAGAAAGGTAGCTTCCCTGCACACGCAGCTTCAGGAAATCCAGCCATTTCGCTCCCTTCAGGAAGGCTTCGTCGGAGATAATCCAACCCAATCCGAGAGAAGGCGAGAAAGACCAGGCCTTCAGGAGGGAATAGGTACCGTGCTCGTTCAGGGAAGCCTGCACCAGATAGCGGCCTTTGTAGGCATACCGGGCATTGAAGCCGAAATTCATCTCACGGCGATGCTCGGTAATGAATTTCTGGCTGCGCTGGGTAATCATAAAGTCTCCGCTCAGATGGAGGTCGTGGTCCCCGAAAACGCGGGCATAGTCCAGTTTCTCCACCAAATACAGCCGGTTGGAATAATAGTCCAGCAGTTTGGCGTTTCCGCTCATCTCCTTGACGGAGTGGCTGGAGCTCTGTACCGGAACGATTATGGGATTGCCTTCAATGTCCAGGCCTTCGGTAATGAGATACGCGGCATAGTCCTCGGCCTGGCCCAGGCGCACCAGGTTGGTAGCGCCGTAAGCGGCATAGGTAGAGGATTTGAACCCTTTGGTAAGGAAGGACAGATCGATGTCCAGGCGCAGATTGAACAGCGCACTGCGGATGGTCTCCGTGTAGGAACCGTTCTCCAGGATATTGGCGATGGGATTCTGCGTGTACTGCGAGCTCACGGCATACCAGGGGAATTCCAGCTCCGGGGAATTGTCGGCATAGATGGGGAATGCCAGCGGAGGGATGGAATTGATGTCGCTCAGGATTTCCGGCAGTTCAAATACTCCCAGCGTGGTATTGGACGAAGCGTCGGTGCTGGTGTAGTTGGAAGAATACCCGTAGTTGTTGGACTTGCGGATGCCGATGGAAGAGAGGATGCCGAAGGAAGCCTTGATGTACTTGTTCAGCTTCACATCCAGGTTTCCGTTGATACTTACATTGTTGTAGTTGGACAGGGGGCCCATTTTGTAAATGTCGTCCTGTCCCACATAGCCCAGGTAGGCATAGTACTTCACGATGTCGTTCCCACCTCCGGAAGAAACACCCGCCTGGGTGTAGTTCATCACGTTTTTCAGCATCATCTCCCGGAAATTCTGGGCGGGATGCAGGAGGTCGTACGGATCTCCCTTCTTATAGGCTTCCACGTCCTGGGCGGTGTACAGAAGGACCGTTCCGCTATTGTGGCGGGCCAGGTTGTTCAGCTGGGCATACTGCGCAGCGTTCACATAGCCCGGCATACGGTCGGTCACGTTCACGCCTTTCTCGAAGTTCACGTTCAGGTAACGGTCGTTGTAGGCGCCGCTCTTGGTCTTGATGAAAACAATGCCGTCGGCCGCAGTGGGTCCGTACATCGTTTTTTCCAGGCCGTCACGGATAACGGTCACCGATTCAATCTGTTCCGGGTTCAGGGGGACCTCGTTGATCTGCACGGGAACGTCATCTACCACGTACATCAGCTGCCGGCCGCGGGCGCTCACCGAAATGGCGGTAGAAGCGCCGTACTGGCCGATATGTTCCAGCGGGCTCACGCCCACCTGGCCGTAGTTCTCCCGCACCTCGACGCCCGGGAGCACGCCGGTGAGGGCGTTCCGGATATCGGCCGAGGAATAATGGCTCAACTCTTCACCGCTGACGGTGACGGTGGAGCCCAGGGAGAAACGTTTTTTGAGGGTTCCGTACGGAAGGACGATGTCGTCGGTATCCCCGGCGAAAAGCACGTCGGGGACCAGCACCACGGAGTCGGAATCTACCAGGACTCCGGCGCGGATGTTCACAGTCTTGAAGCCGTCCATCTCCACGCGAACAACGTCGGTAACCGCACAGTTCACGCTCACGCGTCCGTCGGCGTCCGTCATAAAGCGTCCCATTCCCTCGCCTACCGAAACCTCGGCGCCGGGCACGGGATTACCCAGCTGGTCCACCACGGTAAAGCGGATGGCTACCTGCTCGGGACCTTTCTTCTGAGCCGGGGCGGCAAACGGGAACACCGAAAGGATCAGCGCACACAAAATGATATTTCTGATAATCTGTTTCATCTCATTTCCTGTTTAATGCTACCAATCCATCTTGGGAGTATAGTTGGACATCTTCAGCAGGTCGGCATCCTGGAAACGGAACCAGTACATCCCGTCGTTCTTCCAGGCAATCTGGCGATTGGCAGGGAGAGCGAAGCGTTCGTACTTGAATCCGGTGGGATACTGGGCGCTCACGTCCACCTGGGTGGCACGCATCCCGTAGAGAACGGAACGGCCGATGGCCGGGGCGTCCTTCCAGCGGCGGATGTCGCAGAAGTAGTGATTGCCTTCGAAGCACAGTTCCACGGTACGTTCATTCTTGATGCGGTCGCGGAACGTGTCTTTGTCGGCACAATAGGCATCCATCACGGCAGGCATTTCCACGCGCTCGCGGATGATGTTCACCGCCTCCAGGGCACTGATGGTAGCCGACGGGGCTTTCCCCGAGGGACCCCAGGCCTCGTTGGCACACTCGGCATAGTTGAGGTAAACCTCGGCCAGGCGGATGATGGGATCTGTGAGGATCACGTTCTGGTTACCCTTGTTGGAAAGGGGACCCGTACGTTTGCGCTCATAGTAGAAGGTTTCGGAAATACCGTCCGACGCACTCTGCGGGTAAGCGAGCAGGGACCCGACCGGCTTGCTGCCGTCTGCGTTCAGATACAGCGATGCCGGGGTATAACCCTGGAACGTGCACTGGTTGTAGATAACGGCGTTCTCAAAGCGGGGATCCCGGTTGGCATAGGGGTTCTGCTCATTGTACTTGCCGGCCGCGGCGGCGGCGAGGCGCTGCTCCTCCGTGTTGAGAGGCCAGCCGTCCGCCGTCTCAAACTTGTCCACGAAGTTCTGCGTGGGACACTGGGAGGCCGCATAAGAGTTGTTGGAGAAGGCATAGCCCACGAAAGACTGGATGGTGGCCGCATTGTAGTTGGTGGTGCTGCCGGTGGAATAGGCCCACAGCTGCTCGTTGGTATACCTGTTTCCCCAGAAGTTCTTGGAATAGTTCTCCTTGCTAAGCAGCACGTAACCATATTCCAGGGCCACTTTCAGGGCTACGGCGTTGGCCTCGGCGGCCTCTTCCCAGCGCTTGACATCCCCCGCGGGGTTGTTCAGCGGGCTGGCCGCATACAGCAGCACGCGGCCCTTCATAGCCAGGGCGGTGACGCCGTTGGGTTTGTCCTGGTCTACGTCGGCCAGGTTTCCGGCTCCGGTGGCGGGATCACGGCGTACCTTTCCGGCCCGGTCAAAATACTCGTAGGCGGTCTGATAGTCGGCGGCGCACTTCAGAAGGAATTCGTAATCGTCGTCGGGCACCAGGTCCCATTCGTCGTCGGCGCCCAGCACCTTGTCTACATAAGGGAGGGTTCCGTACAGACGGAACAGTTCAAAGTGGCAGAAAGCACGCACGAAGTAGGCCTGGCCGATGAGGTCCAGACGCTCGCCCTCGGTGCAGTCCTGGATCTGGTCGGCCTTGGCGATGGCCATATTGCATACGCGGATGCTCTTCCAGGAGTTGGGCACTTTCTGGTTGTTGGGATAGTTGGCGTCGGCTTCGGCATAGCCAATCCAGTGAGTGGCATCCGATCCGTTCCCCAGTTTAATGGACTGGGCACGCTGGATACGGGACTTGTCACAGATGTCGGTGAGCTCATCCAGGGTGAGCTTCTGGCTGTTCATACACCAGTGCAACGGGTAGTGGCAGCGGATGTTGAAACCCGACCCGCCGTACACGCTGTAGAAGTAGCTCTTGAAGTTGGCGTACTTGCTGAAGACTTCGGTTTCGGTAAGACCTGCATCCGGAGCCCTGTCCAAGTACTCATTCAGGCAGCCCGCAGTGCACAGGGTTACACCCAGCAGCACGGCGGCGTTACGTACGATTGATAGTATCTTTTTCATTTCCGGGAGGTCTTAGAAGTTAAGTTGCAGGCCCATTTTCACCGTTCTCATCTGAGGATATTCACCCCATACCAGATATTTCTGTTCGGGGTCTCCTTCCAGCAGGTCGGTGAAAGTGAGCAGGTTGTTGGCCGTAACATACAGCTTGATGGCCTCCACGCCGATCACCTGCTTTACTCTGGGAGTCATCCAGGTATAGCCGATGGAAAGCTCTTTCAGACGCAGGAAGTCGGCCTTGCGCCAGGAATGGTTCAGAAGCTTGGCATTGTAACCACCGGTGGTGGCGCTTTCATTGTAGCCGCTCCAGGCCATATTGGGGAAGGAAGACGTGCTGTAGTGCACGGTGGCGTGGGTACCGGAGGTATTGGCGGGAGACCAGTAATCCACACTGGAAGTATGCAGGCGGAAATTGCCCTTGTAGTACTCCCACTCGTACATCTGGTCAAAGTTCACATACTTGCCGGCATAGCCCAGGAAAAGGATGTTCACATCCAGGCCCCTCCAGCGCAGACCACCCTTGATGGCATATGAGATGGGCGGATACAGGGAGCCCGCCATCCGGGTGAGGTCGTCCTTGTCGATGATGCCGTCGGCGGTATAATCCAGGAACTTATAGTCACCCACCACCACATTGCTCACGTTCACGGGAAGGAAGTTGGAGTGGATGTCGTCTACGGAAGCAAGGTATTCTCCGTCAATCAGATAAGCGCCGCTTGTCTGGGACCCCAGGGGTGTTCCTACCCGTTTCTGGTGCTCCAGGGAATAGGGGGCGTCGTCGTAGGCCAGGATGCGGTTCTCGTTGAAGGAGAAGTTTCCTCCCACGTGGAAGCGGAAGTCGGAACTGACGCGTCTGTTGTAGTCGGCCTCTATTTCGATACCGTGCTTTTTGAGTTCGCCCTTGTTCAGCTCCTTGGAACTGTTACCCACCCAGATGGGGGTGTTGTTGTTCACGGAGATGAGCATCTTGGTGCGGTGCTCGTCAAACAGGTCCACGTTCAGGGAGAGGTCTCCGTTAAAGAAGCCCATCTCGATGCCCAGGTCTTTCTTGAGAGCCTCCTCCCACTGGACAAACAGGTTGGCTCCCTTGTCCTCTACGATATAACCGTTTCCGTCCTTGGAGTATTCACTGATGTACAGCCAGCGGTTGTTGGCGTAGTCGCTTCCCACCAGACCCATCGAGAAACGGAATTTCAGTTTGCTGAAATACGGTTTCAAGGGTTTGAAGAACTTCTCTTCGGAAACCACCCAGCCGGCGGCGCCGGAGGGGAAGAAACCGAAGCGGTTCTCCGGGGAGAAGCGCTCGGAGCCCGTGTAACCCATATTGAATTCCAGCAGGTATTTGTGGGCGTAGTCATAGGTGAGCCTGCCCACCAGGGCTTCATTGTAGTACGGGAAGTCTGAACCCTTGTCCTGTTCCTGCCGGTTAAACAGGAACATTCCCGTTACGTTGTGCTTGCCGAAGCTGCGGTTGTAGTTCACGGACATATCGTAGTACAGGTCCAGGTAATAACCGCCCTGCAGACTGTTTTCGGCCGTGGTGTACAGCGGCGGCTGTACATAGTAGAAGCCGTCGGTGCCGGTGCGGTTCCAGGGGTTGAGCCCGGTCCCCATCTTCGAAAAGTTCAGGTACCAGCTGGGACGGTTGTACTGCGTGGTGAGCGTATTGTATTTATAATAGGTACTCAGCGACACCTTCGCCTGCACGGAAAGGCCCTTGGTAATGAAGTCCAGGCCCTGCTTCACGATGATATCGGAGAAGATCTTGGTATCCGAGAGCTGGATGAAGCTGCCCTTCATCAGTTGATAGTAGGGGTTGCCGGTGGTCTGGTCGGCTTCGCTCATCAGGCGCACGCCCTGAGCCTCGGGATAATCCAGGTCCGGAACTTCTTCCAGCACCCATTCGGGATAGTACATAGGGTATTTGGCCGAAGACGAGCCGAAGATGTACTTCCACATTCCCTCGTCCCCATCGGTGGGAACCGGTTTGTTCTTGATGCCGATGTTACCTCCCAGCTTGAACGAAACCAGCGTGCTGCGGGTGACGTTGAAGTCCAGATTGGTACGGAAGTTCACACGGTCGTAGGAGTAGCTGGAATCTACCTTCCCGTCGTTGAAGCTCTTGAAAATGGAGCCCTCGTGCACATAACCCAGGGAGGCGAAGTACTTCACGAAGCGGGTACCGCCCTGGATGTTGAAGTTGGCGTTCTGGGTAAGGGAGAACGTGTTGGTAAGGTTGCGCAGCCAGTCCACGTCCGGATAGCGGAGGGAATTGAGCCGCGAGGAGGGGTTCTTGTATTCCTGCAGCTCGGCCGCAGAGGTGAGGCCGGTGAAGTTCTGGTCGTTCATCATAGCTGCGTTCATCGTGGACATCGTAGTGTAGGCGTCCACGTGACGGGCCATATTGATGGGGTTGGAGAAACCGGCCGAATAGGAGATGTCCATCTTGGGCTTGCCCTCCACGCCGTTCTTGGTGGTGACGATGATGACGCCGTTGGCGCCCTTCGCACCGAACACGGCCGTGGCCGATGCGTCCTTGAGGACGGAGATGTCGGACACTTCGTTGGGGTCGATGGAGGAGAAGTCACGCTCTACGCCGTCTACCAGCACCAGGGGGCTGTTCCCGTTGAAGCTGGAGACGCCGCGGACCAGGATTTCGGCGTCGCTCTGTCCGGGCTGGCCGCTGGTCTGGATGGTCACCACACCGGAGAGCTTACCGGAGATGGCGTTGGTGATGTTGGAGTTGCCGGACCCCACCAGGGTCTCGCCTTTCACGCTGGTGATGGCACCCACCACGCTTTCTTTGCGCTGGACTCCATAACCCACCACAACGACCTCGTCCAGCAGCTGTGCGTCTTCGGAGAGGACTACGTTGATGGTGGTCTGCCGGCCCACGACCATACGGACGTCGGCATAGCCGATACAGGTGAAGACCAGGATGTCGCCCGGCCGGGCCTGTATGCTATACCGTCCGTCCAAGTCCGTCACGGCGCCGTCGGTGGTCTTGTCGACCATCACGCCGGCCCCCGGAACGGGGCCCAGATTGTCGGTCACCACACCCGATATGGTGACTTTGCCTTGCGCAAAAGCACTGATGCCGGAGGCCGCAAGGGCCCCGGCGATCAGTGCGGACACACACAGGCGCTGTAGGAATTTAGACATAAATATTATTTCAGGACAAAGGTAATATCGTCAATGTAGACCGTGCGGTTATTTGTAGTCTCGTCCGAGTCGTCGACATTGGAGCCGTCATATTTCTGCAAAGACAGGATTTCCATCGACATCAAGTTCTGGAAATTACTGGCACTGCCGCCAAAAAATGAGCTGGCTGTATATTCCAGGTTATTCCAATCATCTGTCTTCACATTGGCTTTCCAAGTATCCTCATCCACCACGGCAACTCCGTTAATCTTTGCAGGAAGAACCGAACTTTTATCTCCTTTCTTAATGCGGGGATAATACAGATTCTGACCAAGATAAAATTTGATGCGGATTTTATCATAGAACTGGCGAGGGGACTTAGGGAATTTTGTATTACCATAGGAGTTCGCAGTAGCTACGGTTATTTTTCCGGAAGTTGAGCCGGTTCCGCTGACCGTAACTTTCAATACTGTGTTGCTCCCGTTGATTGTCGTTTTGTAAGGATTCTCTACACGTTCCATTCCGGGATTAGCAGCGGTAATATCCGTTGCATCAGTCTCGAAATCATTGTAAACGTATTCCGATTTCTTTACAATCGTGCCAAGATTATAAACTTTCCCTCTCTCGAGTTGCAATCCTGTTCCGTTGAAGGCCCGTCCGTCCTTGGTGGTAGTTCCTTCGATGGTATTCAAAAAGGATATCTTCAGGTCGATGCCTTTCTGGGCAGTAAGCTTTGCGGGAAGGACCGGGATATAATAGTCACCTGCGGGAACGGGATTCGCCTTGCCTTCCGGTCCCACTAAGCCTGTCTGAAAACCAGGAGTAGTCACTTCATAAGTAGGGGCATAGCCGTCCACGGGGGTTACGCTGAAAGTGCCGGTGATAGCGCCTGCGGTATTACTGCTGCCATTATCCCTGTTAAAGATAACAATCTCACTCAGGTCGGTCACTTCGGCCGGAACGGTCAGTTTCAGAAGGGCGGTCACCTGCTTGAAGGTGAGGCTGGTGCTGTTGGAAATGGCCACGGCCACAGCACGCTGTGAATTGAAAGTCCCGGTGCCGGTGCCGGCAGAGCCGGAGCCGATACTCACGTTCTGGATGGTACCTGCGTCGATGGTGGCTGAGGCCGAGTAAGGATACAGGGCATAATAGGTAGTGGCTTCTTCGCCGGTGCCGGTGAAGGTGGCGTTGGCGCCTCCTTCGGCGGTGGTGAATTCGTAATTGGTGCCGTTGGCGAAGATGGAGATCTTGTCGCCGGGGGCGAATACGACGCTACGGTCGTTCTGGAGGACGGCTTTGGTTTCGGGAGCCACGGTGAAGGTCATTTCCACCAGATTCACGTTCTTGGTTTTCTCTGCAGCTTCCTTGACGGACGATTCTTTGGCGCAGGAAAGAGCGGCGGCCACGATGGCCAGGATGATAACAGTCTTTTTCATAAGGCACTAAAGAATTGAATCAAGTGGAGAAACGGAAAACATCGGGAATTCGGTGTCGATGGGATCGAAGCCCTCGAACTCGCCGCCCGCCGACTGGCACAGGGTGGCTTCAAATTCCACGAAAACGCATAGGGTTTCGGGAGTGAGGTACTCTTGTTTTTTCATGAGATATGTTGATTTTTATTTATTGTCTGCTACGATTCCCCTTCATCATCATCGTCATCCCAACTGCCCAATCTAGTTTTGTAGTTTTCACCAGAGGCTTTGTAAAGGATGTTTTCTGCATAAATGGTGAACATTTCTGCTTCGGGTATGATATATTGTTTCTTTTCCATAGCGCTATATTATTTAAGGAATCTGAAGTCGTCGAAGTACATAATTCTAGAACCGGCGATTGCATTGCTTCCTTCAAATGTCAGGAACGGAGTAATTTCCACTCTCCAAGTGCCGGTATTATCACAGGTCCATTGTAGGATATTCCAGTCATTAGGCTTAATCAAGCTAGCCCAAGATTCTTCTGTTCCGTCAAAGGAAACACCGTTAATTCTGTCCGGTCGCCTTTTCGTAGATTCGTCAGTAGCCCCGTTACAGTAGGCCTGAGGGTAATAATTCGATGCGTCTTGCTCGTTATTATAGCGTATTTTTACGGCAAACGCTTGAGTGTCCTGCCTGAAATTGGTAACAGTATATTCATTATAATCGCTTTTCTGAGTTTTGATTAAGAAATAACCACCTTTATATGTCTCGGAACTTGATGTATCCTGTTTACTTGCGTCTACCTTCAAAGCATATTTGGATGCGTTCGTTACACTTTTCCAACTCTTATTTGAAACAACTGTCAATTGTGTCCCTTCAGTATTATCATAGCCGTTATTCATATTGTTGCGAACTTGATTGTCTTCACTATCTGACAATTCAACCGCATTGAAAGTCACTTCTGGCATCAAAAGCATCCCTCCTTGAGTTATTGTCTGGGTCTTCGAAGAATTGATCTGGCATCCTTCATAAGTTCCCCAATCGCTTTTACGCGGGGTAATATTAATGGAACTGTATTCTCCTACGGGCATAGGGAAATTAACCACTACAACGTTTCCAACTGCATCTTCCGGAGTAATCTTGACGTTTAGCCTTGTTCGTTCATCTGTTTCTGTGTCAATCACGCCAAGGGATGGGGTAGACTCGCTTTTATCAATAGAGAAGGTTCCATTGTTCTGCTTCCCACTGGTAGTCAATCGAGCATAAACGGCAGAAGAAGGAACGTTATACATCGTAACTCTCATTAAGCCATCCAAGTGTTTAAAGGATAATGATTCTGTCTCGGAATCATAATTGGCTAGCATAGGAACTCTGTTTCCCTGATTCGGTATATCCAATGTCTGGGGCTGAATAAATGAAAGAATGGGAGACGAGTATGTATGCTTATCATTGTACGGAAATACCGCCCATTCAATAGCATATCCTGTATCCACAGAGCCTGTAAATTCGGCATTCTTTGTTCCTGCGCCACTACTATACGTAAACTGCTTGAATTTTCCACTTTCGCCATTTGAAATCCAAACTGAAATTTTGTCGGTAGTCTCCCAAAGGAATTCTCCTTGTTCGGAAATGCTAGCTTTAGTATCCTCCTCGTCAATTGAGGCCGTCAATGTTACAATTGTGCCTTCCGGTTCCTCATTGGGAGCTTTAGCACAGCCGGCCAACAAAAATGAAGCGGCCGCAAATGCAAAATAGATAAGCTTTTTCATAATCGATTTTTTATTGGTTATTATTCTGTTTTTCGTCAACTGGTCTGCTGCGAAGGTATGTATATACACGCGTACATTAAAATTTTATACCCCTACAAAACCCCTACAACAAAAATTAATTCGTATATTTGTTATTGAATAGTAATGCGATACGTATGAAAAAACACATACTATTAGCACTTTTTATTATTTCCGCCTCGTTTGTAATCTCGGCCAAAACAATCGGGGAACGCCGTGTAGACGTGATTTCCGACGAAAACGGAATCGTAAACGAGTCCCAAATCTGGAACATCGCCCCCATTCCGGACGAGCCCCGCACCTTCCTGGCCACCAACGACGGCCTGTTCGTCTACGACGGCGCCCGCCTGCGGCGGTTCTATTCGCCCAAAGTCAACGCCCTGCGGGACCTCGCGTGGGACCCCGCGTCCCGCAGGCTGTACTCGGCCGGAAACACCGGCTTCGGCTGGTGGGAAGACAACGCCTTCGGCGGGATGGACTACCACTCCCTGGAAGAAGGAGAATACTCGGCCCGTTTCCGCGACTTCTGGCGCGTAAGCCTGTCCGGCGGACGCATCTTCTTCCAGAGCCAGGGACGCATATGCATCTATAACCCCACGGCCGATTCCTTAATTACCGTACAGCCATCGGCCTCCTTCCGCTATATGCACGACGTAGCCGGCCAAGTCTACGTCCAGGACGACGAAGCCCTCTTCCGCCTGAACTCCGACGGTCGCCAATCCTTCGTATGTCGCGTGAAAGACCGCGTAATGAATATGGTGGAATGCGATGGCCGGGTAGTCGTGGCCCTGGAAAGGACCGGACTGATGGAACTTTCCGGGTGGACGTTTGTCCCCCTGGACCCTGAAAGCAACCGCATCCTGTCCCAAGCCAAAATATTGTCACTGACCGTTCTAGGGGAGCAGATGCTGGTGGGGACCACCCAGGGCGGCCTCTTTGTTACAGATGCATCGGGACGCATCGTAGACGATGGCCTGATCGGGAAAGACAACGACCGCGAGACCGTCCTGTCCATTGCGACAGACCTGAACGGAGACATCTGGATGGGAACCGAGGCCGGCGTTCAGCGCATTGACTGCCACTCCAACGACTATTATCTGAAAGATTCCCGGCTGGGACGCGTCCGGGGTGTCCTGGATTTGGAGGGAGAGTCTCTCCTGATCGGATCCAACAAGGGGGCCTTTGTTGCGCGGGACGGCTCCATTTCTCCTATCCCCGGAACGACGGGGTCGGTATGGAGCGTTTCCCGCTTTGACGGAGTGCCATACATCGCCCACGACCAGGGGCTCTTTATTTTTGAGAACGGGCAGGCTGTGCGCTGCTTTTCCGGTACCGGTGTTATGAGTATGGTGCGCTGCAACACCCATCCCGACGAATTTATCTGCGGCACCTACAACGGCCTGGCTCTGTTCCAGGTGAACAAGCGGGGGCTACCCGAGTTCCTCTCCTACATAGGCGGTTATACGGGCTTTTGCCGCCACATCTATATGGACCAAGGAGACAGGCTGTGGATACGGGACAGCCAGAGAGGATTTATCTGCCTATTCCTCAACGAAGCCCACACGCAGGTAGTGGAGCGCAAAGATTTTGTGCTGGTCTCTTCCCCCGAAGACATCGTATATGCCATTGAGCTGGACGGGCAGGTCTATCTGTGCTGCAACCGGGACGCCTATGTGATTGAAGAAGACGGGAATCTGTATCTTTCCCCCGAAGGCTGTCGGCAACTCTCGGACTTTGTGAGACGATATAACACCCCCCTTGACCACAACACGACAGGACCTTTTTTGATGGGTGACGGAAGCTATGCAACGGGCCTGCTGGGAGAAATCCGCTTCAGTCACGGCTGCGCTCCCATTCCCGAATCCCTGGGCGTTTCCCAAATTGAGGCTCTGGGTACCCGGAAGCGTTCCGATGTGGTTTTAGGAGAAGAACGGGTAGACATTCCCTTTGATATGAATACGGTACTGGTACACCTGGCCGGCAATCTGAGCGGCCACGAGGTGGAATACCGGGAGATGCCCGGACCGGGCCTATGGAAGAGGGCGCCCTTGAACAGGCCTGTCCAGATATCGGCCCTCCCCTTCGGTAACCACGACCTGGAATTCCGAATCCCGGAGTCTCCGGAAATCGGCTGCACGGTGCGTCTATGCGTACTGCGTCCCTGGTATCTGACAGACTGGGCTATTTGTGCATACCTTATATTAATAATAGGTATAGCCTTCGGGGTGCGGGACTATTATCTGCGACAGGCAAGGAAAGAACAGGAACGGCGGCGTCTGAAAGATGATCTTAAGGCGAAAAGCAAGGAACTGGCCAACATCTCCTTCAACAATGCCAAACGCAACCGTCAGCTCAACGAGATCAAGGCTATGCTCAGCGATCGCAAGACCGTGGCGCTCATAGACGGCTACCTGGCCGACGAAAGCGACTGGGAGAAGTCCGAAGAGTACTTCAACGTGATTTACGACGGCCTCCTGGAGAAACTCAAAGCCCTGTACCCGGGAATATCCAAGACGGATATGAAGATTTGCGTCTACACCAAGCTGAACCTTTCCACCAAGGAGATCGCCGACATTATGAACATATCGGCCCGCAGCGTGGAAATGGCCCGGTACCGCCTGCGAAAGCGCCTGGGACTGCCCCCTGGAAAGGATATTTCCGATATGCTGAAAGAGTTATCAGACTAAATTTGTCAAAATAGGTATAAATCTGAGGGTTACGACAAATAATCCCCAACATTCGGCACGTTTTTTCGTCTAATTAATGAGAAAAGATTTGGAGGATTCAAAAATTCACCCTACATTTGCAGTGTAATAGAATACTAATACAGCGGATAAATGGCGCTCATAGAACTTAACGACATCAACAAGACGTACAACAACGGGCAGCCCCTGCACGTGCTCAAGGGTATTAACCTGAACATCGAGCGGGGCTCGTTCGTGTCCATTATGGGAGCTTCGGGATCGGGAAAGAGTACCCTCCTGAACATCCTGGGCATCCTGGACAATTACGACACGGGTACCTACACCCTGGACGGCAAACTGATTAAGGACCTCACCGAGAAGCAGGCGGCCGATTACCGCAACCGGATGATCGGTTTCATCTTCCAGAGTTTTAACCTGATCAGCTTCAAGACGGCCGTAGAGAACGTGGAACTTCCCTTATATTATCAAGGTGTCCCCCGCCGCAAGCGCCACGAAATGGCCATGGAGTACCTGGACAAACTGGGCCTCTCCCCCTGGGCCGGCCACTTCCCCAACGAGATGAGCGGCGGCCAGAAGCAGCGCGTGGCCATCGCCCGCGCCCTCATCACCTCCCCGCAGATTATCCTGGCCGATGAACCCACGGGCGCCCTGGATTCCAAGACCAGCGTAGAAGTGATGCAACTCCTGAAGAAACTGAACAAGGAAGAGGGCATCACCATCATCGTGGTCACCCACGAAAGCGGCGTGGCCAACGAGACCGACACCATCATCCACATCAAGGACGGTGTCATCGGCCAGATTGAAGAAAATGCCAGCCACGATGCCTGGGGCGGGCCCCTCATGAAGTAACCCTCACGGAGTAATGAGAATCGAGATCATTCACGAAATCGCCAGTTCCCTGCGCAACAACAAGCTGCGCACGGCCCTCACGGGTTTTGCGGTGAGCTGGGGCATCTTCCTGCTCATCGTCCTGCTGGGAGCGGGCAACGGCCTGATGCATTCCTTCCAGGGCAATATGGGCGATTTCATTTCCGAGACCATCACGGTACAAGGCTGGTACACCTCCAAGCCCTACAAGGGATACAAGGACAACCGCCGCATCCGCCTGGACCAGAAAGACCTGGACTACACCCGGAGCCCCGAGTGGGAAGGGACCATCTATAACGTTACCACCTCCACCTCTACCACATCGGCCAAACTGGTCCTGGGCCAGAGTTCCGTAAACGGCTGGTTCGTGGGAATTATGCCCCAGTTCCAGAAGCAGTTCAAAGTCAAAATCGCCGCCGGCCGGTTCATCAACGACCAAGACCTCCGGGAGCGCCGCAAGGTCATCGTGATGAGCAAGGCCCAGGCAAAGGAACTGGTTGGCGCAGACCCCGAAACCATCCTGGGCCAGTGGATCAAAGCCGGTCCCGTAGCAATGCAGGTAGTGGGAATCTACCATACCGACGAACAGGAATTCCGCCGCTCCTGCTACATCCCTTATACCACGTATAAGAGCATCTACGACACTTCCGACAAGATTTCGGCCATCAATTTCTCGGTGAACGGCCCTACCACCCTGGAAGAGCACAAGGCCTTCCAGGATAAATATACCGGAACCATCAAGAGTATGCACGACATCGCCCCCGACGACGAAGCCGGCCTGTGGGTACAGAACAGCTACACGGAGAACATCCAGATGGCCAAGGCCAACAGCATCCTGCGAATAGCCCTGTGGATCCTGGGCCTGCTTACCCTCATCAGCGGTATCGTGGGCGTGTCCAACATTATGCTCATCACCGTGAAGGAACGTACCCACGAGTTCGGCATCCGCAAGGCCATCGGCGCCAGACCCGGTTCCATCCTGCGCCTGATCATCGGCGAAAGCGTGTTCATCACCACTCTCTTCGGTTACGTGGGGATGCTCATCGGAATGATCGCCTGCCAGATTATGGACAAGACCGTGGGGCAGGAAGCCGTAGACCTGGGCTTTACGACCATCCGGATGCTGGTGAATCCCACCGTGGGCCTGGACGTCGCCGTCGAAGCCACCCTCCTTCTGATTGTTGCCGGTACCCTCGCCGGGGCCATCCCCGCCTGGAAAGCCGCCCGTGTGAAACCCATTGAAGCCCTGAGAGCAGACTGATGAAAAAGTTTTTCGATACAGATACTTTCCGGGAAATCCTGGACAGCATCCTGCGCAACAAGAGCCGCAGCATCCTCACCGGCTTCGGCGTGTTCTGGGGCATCTTTATGCTGATGCTCCTCACCGGCGGCAGCCAGGGCCTGAAAGAACTCCTGAACAAAGAATTCGAAGGCTTTGCACAGAACACCTGCATTGCCTTCGCCGACAATACCTCCAAGCCGTACAAGGGCTTCAAGAAAGGCCGCAGCTGGGATATGACCTACGACGACGTAGACCGCCTGAAGATGTTTATGCCCGAGCTGGAAACCGTGTCTCCCACGGTCAGTCTCTGGAACAAGGAAGTCGCGCGCGACGAGTATTCCTACAGCAGCGGCAGCGTCCACGGAGCACGCGCCGACTATGCAAACATCGAAACGCCCAAGATGAAGTACGGACGCTTCCTCAACGAGGCCGACGTGGCCCAGGAGCGGAAAGTCTGCGTACTGGGAAAGAAAATATACACCACCCTTTTCCCGGAAGGCGGTGACCCCTGCGGGCAGCGCGTGCGCATCAGCGGCACCTACTACAGCGTCATCGGCGTAGACTGGCGGGAAGGCAGCATCAACATCAACGGCAGCGCCGACGAAACGGTCACCATTCCCCTTACCCAGGCCATCCGGGCCTACAACCTGGGCAACACCATCGAGATGCTGGCCTTCACGGCCAAGCCCGGCTTCACAATGAGCGAGCTCACGCCCCGCGTGCGGGAGGTCCTGGCCCGAGCGCACTTCTTCGACCCTACCGACGAGCAGGCCCTGTTCCTGCTGAACACCCAGCTCATCTTCGGCATCGTGGACAACCTGTTCAAGGGAATCAACTTCCTGGTCTGGCTCATCGGCCTGGGAACCCTGCTGGCCGGCGTCATCGGCGTGTCCAACATTATGATGGTGAGCGTGAAGGAACGCACCACGGAAATCGGCATCCGCCGCGCCATCGGCGCCACGCCCCGCCAGATCCTGGGGCAGATTATCTCCGAGAGCATCGTGCTCACGCTGGTGGCGGGAATGGGAGGCATCGTCCTGAGCGTGCTCATCCTGGCCGGCGTAGAGATGGGAATGACCCAGGACGGCATTCTCAAAGCCGCCTTCCAGGTACCCTTCGGCACAGCTTTGCTGGCGGCGTCGCTGCTCACCGTGCTGGGCGTGGTGGCCGGCCTGATGCCTGCTTCCCGCGCGATGCAGATCAAACCCGTAGACGCTATGAGAGACGAATAGATTCTTCGCTGCGCTCAGAATGACAATTGTCATCCTGAGGAGCGAAGCGACGAAGGATCTATGAGATAGAATATTAATTGATAAAACGATATGAAAAAATTTGGCAAAATTTTATTGGTAGTAGCCGTGGCGGCCGTGTTCATCGGCACCTTCGTGTACCTTTTCAAGCGTTCCAAACCCAAGGAGGTCCAGTATCAGGAACTGGTCACCGAAATAGGAGACATTGCCAAGAGCACCGTCATCACGGGCAAGATCCAGCCCCGCGACGAGGTGAACGTGAAGCCGCAGATCAACGGCATCGTGGCCGAACTGTACAAGAAGGCCGGCGAGACCGTCCAGCAGAACGAGGTAATCGCCAAACTGAAGGTGATTCCCGATATGAGTTCCCTGTCCAGCGCCCAGAGCCGTCTGCGCCTTTCGGAAATGAACCTGAAACAGGCCCAGATTAACTATGACCGCGAGAAAGCCCTCTTTGACAAGAACCTGGTGAGCGCCGAGGAATTCGAAAAGGTGAGCCAGGCTCTGGACCAGGCCAAGGAAGAGAAAGCCATCTCCCAGGAAACCCTGGAGATCGTGCGAGACGGTGTTTCCTCGGCCAACAAGAGCGGGAGCACCACGCTGGTTCGCTCTACCATCAGCGGCCTCATCCTGGACATTCCGGTGAAGGTGGGTAACTCCGTCACGATGTCCAACACCTTCAACGACGGTACCACCATCGCCACCGTGGCCAATATGGACGACCTCATCTTCGACGGCAACATCGATGAGACCGAGGTGGGCCGCCTGCACGTAGGACTGCCCGTGCGCATCAGCGTGGGCGCCCTGCAGGACGTGCACTTCGACGCCGCCCTGGAGTACATCGCCCCCAAGGCCACCGAGAGCAACGGCACCAACCTATTCGAAATCAAGGCTTCCGTGAAAGTGCCCGTCGGCATCACCATCCGCAGCGGCTACAGCGCCAATGCCGAGATTGTGCTGCAGGAAGCGGCGGGTGTACTCACCGTCCCCGAGAGCGCCATCCAGTGGGAGGGAGACAGCACCTTCGTCTACGTGATGGACGGCGAAACCTGGAACAGGCGTCTGGTGGAAACCGGCCTGTCCGACGGTCTGAACATCGAGGTGAAGAGCGGCCTTTCCGAGGGTGAGAAAGTGCGCGGTCCCCAAATCATTAATTCCAAGTAAGCTATGAAATCCATCCTGATAGCCTTCGCGCTGATGCAGGCCGTGGAAGCGCCCGCAACAGACCATCCCTGGACTCTGCAGGAGTGCACCGAATGGGCCCTGGAGCACAACCTCACGGTGGCAGCCCAGGCGGCTACCGTAGAGGGCCGGGCCATCGACAAGAATACGGCCGATATGTCCTGGCTGCCCTCGGTAAGCGCTTCGGCCAGCGAAAGCTGGAGCTTCGGCCGCGGTATCGGCGGAAACAATACCTATGAGAGCGGCAACAGCGCCAGCACCGGCTTCAGCCTGGGCGCCAATATGAACCTCTTCGACGGACTGGCCACGCCCCGCCGCATCCAGCTGGCCAAACTGAACCTGGAGGCCGCCACGGCCGACCTGGAGAAGGCCCGCGACGATATCCGCGTGCAGGTAGCCCAGGCCTACGTCCAGATCCTCTATAATTATGAGATCGCCGATGTCGCCCGCCAGCAGCTGACCATCGACTCGCTGCAGGTGGCCCGCCTGGAAGGGATGTTCGCCAACGGAAAGGCATCGGCCGCCGAAGTTTCGCAGCAGAAGGCCTCCCTGGCCCAAAGCCAGGTGACACTGGTGCAGGCAGAGAACAGCGTGCGCTCTTCCCTGCTGGCCCTGGCCCAGCTGCTGGAGTTGCCGGAATGGGAAAACTTCTCGGTCGTGCGTCCGATGGTGGAACTGGAAGAACTGTACATCGGCCATCCCGACGACATCTATGACGAGGCCCTGGGGCTTCGTCCCGAGATTCGCGCCGAACAGCTGCGCCTGGCCGGTGCCGCCAAGCAGGTGCAGATTGCCCAGGCTTCCCTGATGCCTTCCCTCTCCCTGAGCGCCGGTTTGGGCACCAACTATTACAGCACCTTCGGCACGCAGGGCTTCCTGGACCAGCTGAGCAACAACTTCAGCCAGTACGTGGGCCTGTCCCTGAGCATCCCCATCTTCAACCGTTTCGCCACCCGGAACCAGGTACGCAGCGCCCGCCTGCAGCAAAGCACCCAGCAAATCCAGCTGCGCCGCACCCAGCAGAACCTGTATAAGGAAATCCAGACCGCCTGGAACGGAGCCGTCGCGGCCCGCGCCAAGTGGGAAGCCTCCCGCACCGCCGCCGCTGCCGCCCAGGACGCCTTTGAACTGATGCAGGCCAAATACGAAAACGGGAAAGCCACCCTCACCGAGTTCAACGAAACCCGCAACCGCCTGGTCAAGGCCCAGTCCGACGCCATCCAGGCCACCTACGAATACCTGTACCAGACCCGCCTGGTAGAATTCTACCGCGGCGGAGCGCTGGTGCTGTAGCACATTTTCAAAATATTCCTGTTTTTCGTTAAAGCACGGTAATGACCTTGAGTGGTCGTTTCTGTGCTTTAACTATATTCTACAGAGTGGGCTAAAGCACACTAACCACCTTTAAATGCGTTTTTTGAGCTTAAGAGGGCTGCCCGGAGGTGGCTTAAAGCACAAAATATCGAATACAAATGCATTGTTGTGCTTTAGAGGGGGTAATAGGGTATGGTTAAAGCACAAAAATAAGGAATAAAGGCCAATAGTGTGCTTTAGACAGGTTCAGGAGGGAAAGGATATAGCACATTTTTTGTACCTTTGTGGCCGTTATGAAACGAATCTGTGTAGTGATGGCCGCCCTGGCGGTCACGTTGAGCGCCTCGGCGCAGTCCAAGAGCTTTACCCTGGGCAAGTGGGTAGAGGTACAGAATGCCATTTTGAAGGAATTGAACCGTTCCTATGTAGACTCGCTGGAAGTGGGCCGCATCGAACGGGCCGGCGTAGACGCCATGCTGGAAGCGCTGGATCCCTATACCGTATATGTGCCGGAAGAAGAGCAGGAAGACTTCCAGATGATGCTCAACAACACCTACGGCGGCATCGGGGCCATCATTTACAAGCCGGACGTGAACGGGAACGTGATTATTAACGAGCCCTATGAGAACTCCCCGGCTGCCAAGTCGGGACTGCACTGCGGTGACGAAATCGAGTTCATCGACGGTGTCACTACTCACGGCCTCACCAGCCAGGAAAGCAGCGACCGCATGCGCGGCAAGCCCGGCACCAAGGTGGTGTTCAAGGTAAAGAAATTGCGCGCGGGAAAAAGCTGGAAAGCCGGCGAGACCATCGAGGTTACCGTGGTGCGGGAACGCATCCAGTTGCCCTCCATCACCTACGTGGGCATGCTCAACGAAAAAGACGGCTACATCCTGCTGGATAAGTTTACCGACGGCGTGGGTCAGGGCATCCGCGATGCCTATCACCAGTTAAAGGCGCAGGGTATGAAGCGTCTGGTGCTGGATTTGCGCGGCAACGGCGGCGGCCTGATGAACGAGGCCGTGAACATCGTTTCCCTCTTCGTCCCCAAAGGCTCCCTGGTGGTCAGCGCCAAGGGCCGGGCCGGCGGAACCGACATCAGCTATAAGACTTCCACCGACCCCGTAGACACCGAAATCCCCATCCTGGTGCTGGTAGACAGCGGCAGTGCATCGGCCTCGGAGATTGTCTCCGGCGCCCTGCAGGACTATGACCGCGCCACCATCGCCGGGACGCGCACCTTCGGCAAGGGCCTGGTGCAGAGCATCCGTCCGCTGCCTTACAACGGCCAGCTCAAGCTTACCACCGCCAAGTATTATACGCCCTCGGGCCGATGCGTGCAGGCCATCGACTATTCCCACCGCAACGAGGACGGCAGCGTGGGACACATTCCCGATTCGCTCACCCACAGCTTCACCACGGCCCACGGCCGCACGGTGAAGGACGGCGGCGGCATCACACCGGACCAGACGGTATCGGCCCACAAATACTCCCGCCTCACCTATTCCCTGGTATATAGCGGCATTCCGGAGCAGTATGCCCTGGAGTATGTGAGGAAGCACGAAAGCATTCCGTCGGTGGACGATTTCCACTTCGACGACTACGAAGACTTCATTGCCTTTGCCAAGGACAAGAACTTCGACTACCGTTCATCGGCCCGCGCCTACTTTGACGAAATGAAGAAAAACCTGGAGGAGGACGGTCTTTCGGAGACGATGGGCGCCGAACTGGAAGCCCTGCAGAAGTCCCTGGATATGGATAAGGAAACCTTCCTGCGCCTGAAAAAGGACGAGATTATTCCCTTCATCGAAGAAGAGATCGTGGTACGTTATTACTTCCAGGAGGCCGGCATCAAAGTACGCATCCGCTACGACGAACAACTGGCCAAGGCCCTGGATGTCCCGGCCATCAGCTATTAATTCCCCTTTCGAATCTGGGCTCGAGCCCAACAGGAACCTCCCGTTACGAGAAAATGGCCAAAAGTTCGTAATGCCAGGATCCGTGGAACCTCCCGTTACGAGAAAAAGGCCAAAAGTTCGTAACGGGAGGTTCCCGTAACGCCGGTGACGGGGGTTATTTCCAGATATAGACTTTGTCGTTGCGGCGGGGATGAATTTTCTCGCCGGGATTGGCCAGGTCGTCGGGTAAGATTTCGGCCGGCAGGGCCAGGGAACAGCGGATGCCCTGGCGGGCCACCGAGGCAGGCTCGTAATCGACGCGAAGGTCATCGGCCCGGGCCTCCAGCATCCCGGTCTTGTGGCCGATGAAAAGAAGGTCGTCGCCGCGGTGAAGGTCCGTGGCATCTACCTGAATCTCCACCACATTCAGTTTGGCGAACCAGTTGGTCACATAGCCCACGTAGACTTTGGTGCGGGTGGCGCTGCTGCCGTACTTGGCACTCCACTCGCCCATTTTCTCTCCCAGGTAGTAGCCGTTCCAGAAGCCGCGGTTGAACACGGTGGAAAGCGACTCTTTCATCGACGTTCCCAAGGAGGGAGTGAAGGTACCGTCGGCCACGGCATCGGCCGCCTTGCGGTAGCACCCGGCGGTGATTTTTACGTAATCGGCGCTGCGGGCACGGCCTTCAATCTTGAATACTTTGACACCGGCATCGACGAACTTGTCCAGGAACTCGATGGTGCACAGGTCCTTGGGAGACATTAAATATTTATTGTCCACGTGGATGGCGTCTCCGGTCTCATAGTCGGTGAGCAGATAGCCCCGGCGGCAGGCCTGCAGGCAGTTGCCGCGGTTGGCGCTTTCTCCGTAGGCGGCCAGGGACAGGTAGCATTTGCCCGAAACGGCCATACAGAAGGATCCGTGGGCGAACATCTCGATGCGCACCAGGTTCCCTGACGGGCCTTTGATCTTCTCACGGACAATCCCCTGATGGATGGCTTTCACCTGCTCCAGGTTCAGTTCCCGGGCCAGCACCACGACATCGGCCCACTGGGCGTAGAACCGGAGGGCTTCCAGGTTGGAGATGCTGAGCTGGGTAGAGATGTGAACCTCCAGGCCGATTTTCCGGCAATACAGGATGCAGGCCATATCGGAGGCGATGACGGCATCCACGCCGGCAGCCTTGGCCGCATCCAGCGTGTTGCAGGCTTCCTGCAGATCCTCCCCGTACAGGGTAATGTTCAGGGTCATATAGGCCTTGATGCCGTAGGCGCGGCAGATGCGCATAATTTCGGGCAGGTCCTCCTTCCCGAAATTATTGGCCGAATGCGAACGCATATTCAGATGGCCGATGCCGAAATACACGGAATCGGCCCCGCCCTCGATGGCGGCCAGAAGGCAGCCGAAATTGCCAGCCGGCGCCATTATTTCCAGTTCCTTTCTGTTCATAGCGCAAAGTTAGCACTTTTTCGTATCTTTGCAGGATAAGTCACTCGAATGATGATTGCAGAAAGCATTTTGGACCAGGCCGTAAAGGACCTTTTCGGCAAAATAGAGTTTCAGCAGGAACCTGCGGGCCTGTACGACCCCCTGCGGTATATGATCACCATCGGCGGCAAACGCATTCGCCCGCGCCTGTGCCTCACCACCTACGGCATTTATGCCGATGCCCTGACGCCGGAGATTCTGGAGCCGGCCGCCGGACTGGAGGTCTTCCACACCTTCACCCTCATCCACGACGACATCATGGACCGCAGCCCCCTGCGTCGCGGCCACGACACCGTGTGGAAGAAATGGAACGAGGACACGGCCATCCTGAGCGGAGACGTCATGTGCATCGACGCCTACAAGCGCGTGGCCAAGGCCCCGGCTGCCGTGCTGCCGCAGGCGCTGCAGCTTTTCTCCAAAACGGCATCTGAGGTATGTGACGGCCAGCAGATGGACATGGACTTCGAGAACCGCAGCCGCGTTTCCATGGACGAATACATGAAGATGATCGGCCTCAAGACGGGTGTGCTCCTGGCCTGCTCGGCCCAGATGGGCGCCCTCATCGGCGGGGCCGATGCCAACAGCCAGAAATGCTTCTACGAATATGGCTACAACCTGGGCCTGGCCTTCCAGGTAGCCGACGACTTCTTGGATGCCTACGGGAACCAAAAGGTGTTTGGGAAGCCCATCGGCGGCGACATCCTGAACGAGAAAAAGAGCTGGCTCACGGTGAAAGCCCTGGAACTGGGGGCCGAGCGCCTGGAGGAAGCCATGGCCTCGCCCGCCGTGACCGAGGCCGAAAAAGCCGCCAAGATTGCCCGTGTCAAAGCTATCTACGACAGCGTGGGCATTGCCGAGGCCGCCCGCCAGGCCATCGGCGAACTCTCGACCAAAGCCATCCTAAAAGGCTCCGAAGCCCAGATGGGAGAGGAAGGCAAAAAAGCACTTAAAGACTTCGCACAGAGCCTCATCGGCCGTACGTTTTAATTATTAAAAATTTTTATTATTTAATTTTTCTTCGTACCTTTGCGGCGATTTTAGTTAGTGTATCGTATGAAGATCGTATTTGCAACGGGCAACCCCGGCAAAGTCCGGGAAGCTGCAGAAATTCTGGGCGAGGGTTTTGAGCTCGTTACCCCCGCAGAACTCGGAATCACCGAGGAAATCCCCGAAACCGGGAACACCTTACGGGCCAACTCTATGCAGAAGGCCGATTACATCTTTAAGAAAACGGGCCTCAACTGCTTTGCCGACGATTCCGGCCTGGAGGTCGATATCCTGGGCGGCGCCCCAGGCGTGGAGACCGCCCGCTACGCCGGGCCCAATCACGACGCCGACGCCAACATCGACAAACTGCTCAGTGAAATAGCCCGCCGCGAGAAAGAGGCCGCCATGGCCCGCACCAACGGCGTTTCCACCAGCAAGGCCAACCGCAGCGCCCGCTTCCGTACCTCTGTCACCCTCATCCTCAACGGAGAGCATCATTTCTTTGACGGCGTCATGGAAGGCCACATCGCCTATGAGCGCGCCGGAAACGGCGGCTTCGGCTACGACCCCATCTTTGTGCCCGAAGGCTACGACAAGACCAACGCAGAACTGGGCGAGAGCGTGAAAAACGCCATCTCCCACCGAGGCAAGGCTCTCCGTGCCATGGCGGACTACTTGAAACAATAGATTCTTCACTTCGTTCAGAATGACAATTGTCATCCTGAGGAGTGAAACGACGAAGGATCTCTTGAATAGAACAGCGACAGAACTCCTTGTGCTTTCTACCACCAAAGTGGGCGACAATGCCCTGGTGGTGCACACGCTGTCGCGCGAATGGGGGCGCCGGGGCTTTCTGGTGCGCAGTGCACGGAAGACCGGAACCACCCTCTTCCTTCCCCTGAACATCCTGGAGGCCGATGTCCTGGAAAACAGCAAAAGTGAGCTGTGGTCCCTGCGCAACATCGTCCTCAAGGACGGGATGCCGGGCATCCGGGGAAACCTGCAAAAGAACACCATGACGCTTTTCCTGGCCGAAGTTCTGCTTCGCACCCTGCGGGAAGGCGTCAACGAAGACGGCCTGTACGAGTGGTGCGTGGGCAGCATCCTGACCCTGAACGCACTGGAGAGCGACTTCGCCAACTTCCCCGTCCGCTTCCTCCTGGAACTGGCGGGCGCCCTGGGTTTCCGTCCCAGCTTCGACGACATCGCCCCCTTCGCCGGGGAGCATCTGCCGCAGATGAAAGCTCTGCTGGATGCCGACTTCGGCCCGTCCATGCTGCTGCCTCTGAACGGTGTTACGCGCAACGCCCTGTGTGAAGAGCTTTTGCGCTATCTGTCCTATCACACCGACTCCAACATCCAAATAAAATCTCTGGCTATCCTGCGTGAATTATACCGATAATTTCTTACATTTGTGCCCTAAACGCAAAAGCATGAAAATCGGCAAACCGCATCGATACGTTATAGAAGCGCTGGTCTTTCTGACCCTGCTCATCGGTACCTTCGTCCTGCTGGGAGAAAAGATGGGCGGCAGCAATATGCTCAAGACCGTGATGAACACGGCCCACGACCTGCTGCTGAATACCGTATTCTACCTCATGGGCATCACCGTCCTCACGGGCGCCCTGTCCAAACTGATGTCGGAATTCGGTGTGGTAAAACTGCTGGAACGCGTGCTGCGTCCCCTCATGAAACCCCTGTATAACCTGCCCGGCGTGGCAGCCCTGGGCGGCGTCATGACTTTCCTGAGCGACAACCCGGCCATCATCGCCCTTTCCAAGGACCGTAACTTCGCATCCTATTTCAAGAAATACCAGCTCATTTCCCTCACCAACTTCGGTACCGCCTTCGGTATGGGCTTCGTGGTCATCATCACCATGATTGGCTACGGGCAGGTCACCGGCGCCATGGTGGGTCTGTTCGGCGCCTTCTGCGGCTCCATCATCAGTACCCGCATCATGCAGCGCAGCTGCCTCAAGTCCTATCCCGAAATGGACAGCCCGGTGCTGGAAGAAGTGGTTCAGGACAAGCCAGAGGAACAGGCCGAAGAACAGCACAAGGACGGCATCTTCATGCGCTTCCTGAATGCGGTGCTGGACGGCGGTAAAAACGGTGTGGAACTGGGACTGCAGATTATTCCGGGCGTGCTCATCATTACCACGGCCGTGATCATGATTACCTTCGGCGCCGGTCCCGGAGGCGTGTACGACGGTTCCTCTTCCCAGGGCGTTCCCATCCTGCCCTGGCTGGCCGAGAAAATCCACTGGGTCTTCGAATGGCTCTTCGGTTTCACCCATATGGAGCTCATCGCCTTCCCCATGACCGCCCTGGGCGCCGTGGGAGCGGCCCTGGGCCTGCTGCCCACCTTCAACGCCGCCGGCATCCTGGACGGGAATACCATTGCCGTCTTCACCGCCATCGGCATGTGCTGGAGCGGCTTCCTCTCTACCCACACCGCCATGCTGGACAGCCTGGGTTACCGCAAGGTTATCTCCAAGGCCATCGGCGCCCACGCCATCGCAGGTCTCTGCGCCGGCATCATCGCCCACTTCGTGTTCCTGCTGGTGTCTTTGATTTAGTTTTCCGGAAGGGGCGTTCCCCGACCCTGGTGGCGCAGGTTCCCCGCTTGAACGGCGCAGGTTCCCGGTCACAAACGGCGCAGGCACCTGCCATAAACGGCGCAGGTTCCCGGGGCCGGAACCTCCCGTAACGAGAAAACGGGCAAAAGTTCGTAACGCCAGGATCCACGGAACTTCCCGTAACGAAAAAAAGGCCGAAAGTTCGTAATGAGCGGTTCCTCCGGCGCAGGTTCCGGTCACGAACGCCGTAGTCACCGGCCATAAACGGCGCAGTCACAGGCCATAAACGGCGCAGATACGGCAGGGTCAAGGTCAAATCGCATATTTTTTGTACCTTTGTGAGTAGAATCAAAGCATTATTATGTCCAAGCGCAAGAATAGCCCCAACCGGAAGAATCATAAGAAAAAACGTGTTGTCCCCGAGTACGAGGGAAAGGTCCTGATGTCCCGTGAGGGCTTTATTTTCGTTCGGGTCGAAGGCCAGGAAGACGACATTTTCGTAAAGGCCAACAAAACCCGCGGCGCCCTGAACGGGGATATCGTGCGGGTGGCCGTAACCCAGGAAAAAAACGGGCAGGCCAAGCGCCGCAGCGGTGAGGTAATCGCCATTGTAGAGCGTTCCAACCGGCCTTTCGTGGGTCTTCTGCACATTGTGGGCAACCAGGCCTGGGTGCTTATGAGTTCCAAGACTATGCCCTACGACATCTCCGTCCCCGTGCCCGAAGGCGGTGTGCGGGGGATGAAGGTTGCCGCCGTGGTAGACGGATGGGAGCGGGGCGCCGCGGGTCCCTTCGGCCACGTGGTTGACGTTCTAGGTATGCCCGGGGAGAACGAGACCGAGATGCACGCCATCCTGGCCGAGTTCGGCCTCCCTTACCGCTTCGAGAAAAATGTGGAGAATGCGGCCGATGCCATCCCCGAAGAAATCACGGACGAAGACCGCGCGCATCGGCGGGACTTCCGCAATACCCTTACTTTCACCATCGACCCTACTGACGCCAAGGACTTCGACGATGCCATCAGCTTCCGCAAGCTGGACAACGGAAATTACGAAGTGGGTGTGCACATTGCCGATGTTACGTGGTATGTCCGGCCCGACACCGCCGTGGACCGCGAGGCCCAGGCCCGAGGGACTTCCGTTTACCTGGTAGACCGCACCGTGCCTATGCTGCCGGAAAAACTGTCCAACAAGCTGTGCTCCCTGCGCCCGAACGAGGAAAAACTCACCTTCAGCGCCGTCTTCGAGATTACGCCGCAGGCCAAGGTCATCAATCCCTGGTTCGGCCGCACCCATATCATTTCGGACTACCGCTTCGACTACGAAGGAGCCCAGGCTATCATCGAGGCCGGCCCCGCCGCCATGGAGCAGGAATTCGGTGCCGGTACTGAGTGCGGGATTGTCCCGGCCGAGGTCAAGGAGGCCATCCTGGTCCTGAATTCACTGGCCCTGAAACTGCGTGAGAAACGATTCAAGGCCGGCGCCGTGAACTTCGACCGCCCGGAAATGAAGGTCGATGTGGACGAAAACGGCAAACCTCTGGGCGTACACCAGAAGTTCTCCAGGGAGGCCAACTGGCTCATCGAGGAGTTTATGCTGCTAGCCAACCGCAACGTGGCCGAGTTCGTGGCCACCGGCGGCAAGATGAACGGCAAGGCACAGACCAAAGCCAAGACCTTCGTGTACCGCGTGCACGACGAACCCAATATGGAAAAACTGAGCGGCCTGCGGGATTTCGCCGGGCACTTCGGCTATAAAGTTGGGCCGATGGAAAGCGGGCGGGAAATCGCCAAAAGCCTGAACAGCCTGATGAAGGAGGCCGACAACAAGCCGGAACTGGCCGCCATCCAGATCCTGGCCCTGCGTTCTATGGCCAAGGCCTGTTACTCTACAGACAACATCGGCCACTACGGCCTGGCCTTCAACTTCTATACGCACTTCACTTCGCCCATCCGCCGCTATCCCGATATGATGGTGCACCGCCTGCTATACAGGTATTTGAAGGGAGGTGAAAGTGCCAATGCCGATTTCTACGCCCTGCAGTGCAAGCACGCTTCCGAACGGGAGCAGGTGGCCGCCGAAGCCGAGCGTGAAAGCATCAAGTACAAACTGGTGGAATTTATGCAGGACAAGGTGGGCCAGGAGTTCGACGGCCACGTGTCCGGCGTTACCGAATGGGGCATCTATGTAGAGATCGAACCCACCAAGATTGAGGGAATGATCCCCTACCGCACCATCCGCTCCGACTTTTTCATCTATGACGAAGAACACTACCGTGCCATCGGCCGCCGTTCCCACCGTTCCATCCGCTTGGGGGATCCCCTGCGCATCCGTGTGAAATCCACTTCCCTGGAGCAGAAGCTCCTGGACTACGAACTGGTGGAAGACCTGCCGGCAGCAGGTACAGACGGCCCTTCCGGGACTGGTTCCGATAGGAAGCCAGGGTTTGACGGCCAGGCTGGATTTGACGGCAAGGCTGGATTTGACGGCAAGGCTGGATTTGACGGCCCCGAGGCAGAAATGGAACGTGCTATGGAGCAACACGAACGCCGCCCGCGGCGCGCCTCCGGCCGTTCCAAGGGTGGTTCCAAGGGCACTTCCGGCCGTTCCCGCCGCAAATAACAGCCCTTTTCATCTTATCCGACCGGGACCTGCACCGTTCGTGACCGGAACCTGCGCCATTTATGGCCGTAACCTGCGCCGTTCGTGACCGGAACCTGCGCCACTGGAACCTCTCGTTACGAACTTTTGCCCGTTTTCTCGTTACGGGAGGTTCCATTGCTGGACCAGGTCAAAGAAGGGCCCGGGACCCCGAAACCTGCACCGTTCGTGACCGGAACCTGCGCCATTCGTGACCGGAACCTGCGCCACTGGAACCTCTCGTTACGAACTTTTGGCGATTTTCTCGTTACGGGAGGTTCCGTGGATCCTGGCGTTACGAACTTTTGGCGATTTTCTCGTTATGGGAGGTTCCATTGCTGGACCAGGTCAAAGGAGGGCCCGGAACCTGCACCGTTCGTGACCGAAACCTGCGCCGTTCGTGGCCGAAACCTGCGCCAAGGGACTTAGCCCCCCCCAAAAAAACGGCTGGGAATTTCGTGGAAAATAGCTAAATTTGTAAACTGTTGAAAGTATAAAAGATGCTAAAACATTTTAACAACCATTTTACCGTAGTTGCAGCTCTGCTGCTGCTGATTTCCTGTCATTCCAAAACACCTTTATATAAAGACGCGTCGGCCGGCGCCGAACAGAGGGCCGATGACCTGGTGGCCCGCATGACCCTGGAAGAAAAACTGGGGCAACTGCTCTGTCCCCTGGGATGGCCCATGTATGAAAAGACCGACGATGTCCGGATTTCGGACGCCTACCGCGACTTCATCCAGAACCGGCACGGCGGCATGCTCTGGGCTACTTTCCGGGCCGATCCCTGGACGCGCAAGACGCTGGAGACGGGCCTGGATCCGCAGCTGGCCGTCAAGGCCTACAATGCCCTGCAGCACTACGCCATCGATTCCACCCGCCTGGGCATCCCCATCATCCTGGCCGAAGAAGCCCCGCACGGGCACATGGCCATCGGCACCACGGTGTTTCCCACCTCCATCGGCCTCAGCGCCACCTGGGACACCGAGCTGCTGGAAGAAGTAGGCACCGTGATCGGCCGCGAACTGTCGGCCCAAGGCGGCACCATCGGCTACGGTCCGGTGATTGACCTGAGCCGCGAGCCCCGCTGGTCCCGCGTGGAAGAGACCTATGGAGAGGACGTCTTCCTTACCTCGGAGATGGCATCGGCCATGGTGCGCGGCACTTCCGGTCAGGGCATCATCTCCACGCTCAAGCACTTCGTAGCCTACGGCATTCCGGAGGGCGGACACAACGGCAGTCCCAGCCACATCGGCCTGCGGGACCTGGAAGAAAACGCCCTGCCCCCCTTCAAGGCAGCCATCGACAATGGTGCACTCAGCGTCATGACCAGCTACAATACCATTGACGGCGTGCCCTCTACCTGCAACGCCGAACTGCTCACGGGCGTGCTGCGGGACCGCTGGAATTTCCAGGGTTTCGTGGTGAGTGACCTGGAGAGCATCGACGGCATCGCGGGCAGCCATCACGTGGCCGCCAGCAAGCAGGAGGCCGGTGAAATGGCCCTGCTGGCCGGCGTAGACGTAGACCTGGGCGCCAACTGCTTCTCCCTCCTCAAGGAGTCTGTAGAAAGCGGCCGCATCAGCAGGAAAGTCCTGGACTGCGCCGTGAAGCGCGTGCTCGTGCGCAAGTTCGAGGCCGGGCTCTTCGACAATCCTTACCTGCCGGAGACATCGGCCGACGACGTCCGCAGCCAGGCCAACCTGGAAGTGGCCGCCCGCGCCGCCCGGGAAAGCGCCACCCTCCTCAAGAACAACGGCGTCCTTCCGCTGAAGGAAGGCCTGCGCATCGCGCTGGTCGGCCCGAACGCCGACAACATGTACAACCAGCTGGGAGACTACACCGCCCCGCAGGATCCCGCCCACGTGGTTACCATGCTGGAGGGCCTGCAGGAAGCCGGCGCCAACGTGACCTACGTCAAGGGCTGCGCCGTGCGCGATACCCGCAGCAACACCATCGGCCAGGCCGTGCAGGCCGCCCTGCGTTCCGACGTAGTGGTTGCGGTGGTGGGCGGTTCGTCGGCCCGCGACTTCCGCACCAAATACATTGACACCGGCGCCGCCGTGGTAGACGAAGATTCGGTCTCCGACATGGAGGCCGGAGAAGGCTTCGACCGCAGCACCCTGGACCTCCTGGGCCTGCAGATCCCGCTGCTCAAGGCCCTCAAGGCCACCGGCAAGCCGCTGGTGGTGGTGTACATCGAAGGCCGTCCGCTCAATAAGAACTGGGCCGATGAAAACGCCGACGCCCTCCTCACCCTGTGGTACCCCGGAGGCGAAGGCGGCAAGGCCCTGGCCGACGTAATCCTGGGCCGATACAACCCCGCCGGACGCCTGAGCGTAAGCGTTCCCCGCAGCGTAGGCCAGCTGCCCGTATACTACAACCGGAAAGTCCCTTACAGCCACGACTATGTGGAAGAAAGCGCCAGCCCGCTGTATCCCTTCGGCTATGGATTGAGCTATACCAGCTTTGCGTATGATCATTTAATTTGTCATCCTGAGGAGCCGAAGGCGACGAAGGATCTGATGGTAACGGTGGACGTGACCAACACCGGCAAGGTGGACGGCGACGAAGTGGTGCAGGTCTATATCCGGGACCTGGTGGCCTCCACGGCCCGTCCCCGCAAGCAGCTTTGCGCCTTCAAGCGTGTGCACGTAAAGGCCGGGGAAACCGTTACCGTGGAGCTCCCCCTGAAGAGCAGCGCCTTTGAACTGGTGAACCCCGCCATGCAGCGCGTGATAGAACCCGGAGATTTTGAAATTCAAGTCGGTGCCTCCTCGGAGGACATCCGCCTCAAAAAAACCATAACACTATGATGACCCTTCTCTTCCTCCTTACCGCCGCACTCCCCCTGTGGCAGGACATGCAGGCTACCTCGGTGAATGCCGAAACCCAGCGCACCGAAATCGTTTTCTACGGCCAGCGCCAGGACGCCCTGCAGAAAGATTTCCGCGAAAGCGAGAACTACCGCAGCCTGAACGGGATCTGGGATTTCAAGTACTTTGACGACCACCGGGAGATGGAAGCCCTGGAAGGCGCTCCCCGCTGGGACAGCATCCAGGTGCCCGGCAACTGGGAAGTCCAGGGATGGGGAACGGCCATCTACACCAACATCCCCTACGACTTCTGCCCCGTGAATCCCACGCCGCCGGTCCTGCCCGAGGCCGTACCTTCGGCCCTGTACCGCCGCTTCTTCAGCGTTCCGGATAGCTGGAAAGGACGCGAAGTCTACCTGAACCTGTGCGGCACCAAGAGCGGCACCTATGTGCTGGTGAACGGGCAGGAAGTAGGTTACTGCGAGGATTCCAAGGACCTGGCCCGCTTCCGCATCACGGATTATTTGAAGGAAGGCAAGAATGAGGTTCTCCTCCGGATCTACCGCTACACCACCGCTTCCTTCCTGGAGGACCAGGACTTCTGGCGTCTCTCCGGTCTGGAGCGAGACGTGTATCTGTCCAGTGAAGCCAAACACAGCGGCTTCAACTTCCGGGTGGTCTCCACCCTGGCCCCGGACCTGCAGACGGGTGTCTTCTACCTGAAACTGCACTCCGACATCCCTGCCGAGGTCTATTATGAACTGCTGGACAAGGACAATACTCCCGTGGCCGACGCCATCTTCGAGTTCAACGGCAACATGGCTACCGTGGCCGACACCATCCCCAACGTTCGCAAGTGGAGCGCCGAAACTCCCGAGCTGTACACGCTGCTGCTGCGCGTAAACGGCGAATACACCCGCTTCCACGTGGGTTTCCGCCGTCTGGAGATTGCTACGGTCAAGGACGGAGACCGGGATGTGAAAGCCTTCCTGGTAAACGGACAGCCCGTGAAATTCAAGGGCGTGAACCTGCACGAGCACAATCCTTACACCGGCCACTACGTAACCCGGCAGAACCTGCTGGAGGACATGCTGCTCATGAAGCAGGCCAATGTGAACGCCATCCGCACCTGCCACTATCCGCAGTCGCGGGAGTTCTACGAGCTGTGCGACTCCCTGGGCTTCTATGTGTATGACGAGGCCAACGTGGAAACCCACGCCATGGGCTACGACCTCAAGAAGACCTTGGGCAACAAGCCCGAATGGCTCACAAAGCACATGGACCGTACCCTGAACATGTACTACCGCACCGCCAACTACCCTTGCGTCACCCTGCTTTCCCTGGGTAACGAAGCGGGCAACGGTGTCAATTTCTACGAAACCTACAAGGCACTGAAAGCCCTGGAGAAGGACGGCCAGAACCGTCCTGTGGTTTACGAACGGGCCGGATACGACTGGAACACCGACATCCTCAACCCCATGTATCCCAACGCCGACTGGTTCAAGAGAATGGGAGAGACCTATAACGATCGTCCGGTCATCCCTTGCGAATACGCCCACGCCATGGGTAATTCCACCGGTTCCCTGGACCTGCAGTGGAAATATATCTATGAGCACATCCACCTGCAGGGCGGCTTTATCTGGGACTGGGTAGACCAGGGCCTGTACGACAAAGAGCGCGGCTGGACCTATGGCGGCGACTATGGCGAAAACGCCCCGTCCGACGGCAATTTCTGCTGCAACGGTGTCGTGAACCCCGACCGTGACCCGCACCCCGGTTTCTACGAAGTGAAGCACCAGTATCAGGAACTGAGCATCACCCCCGTCGATGCCGAAAAGGGCGTGTTCCAGATCTTCAACCGCCACTACTTCACAGACCTGAAAGCCTATAAGATCAAATACTGGGTAGAACGCGACGGCAAACGCCCCTTCTGGTGGTTCAAGCACCGCCTGCACTTTGACACAGCCCCGCAGACGGCCGAATCCTTCAAAGTCAAGCTTCCTCGCATGCGCAAGCCCGGCCAGTACCGCATCTTCTTCGAGGCCAGTGTCCAGGGTTCTGTCCAGGCCTTTGACCAGGTCCTGCTCAAGGATACTTCCGTTCCCGAAGCCCCGCGCGTGGTGAAAGGATCGGTGGACGTGACCGACGGCGACACCCAGCTGGTGGTGCGCAGCGACAAGGCCGAACTGGTCTTCGACAAGACCGCCGGCCACGTCAAGAGCTGGAAGGTAAACGGAAAGGATGTGATTGACGCCGACTTCGGCCTGCGTCCCAACTTCTGGCGCGCGCCCGTGGACAACGACTACGGCAGCGGCGAACCCGCCCGTTCCCAGGCCTACCGGCAGCCCGAAAAGCCCATCGTGGTAAGCGCCGAAAAGAATGCCGACGGCAGCGCGGTTATCCGCGTCAATGGGGAAGGCGTGCGCAAGAGCGAGCAATATACCTTCTTTGCCGACGGTTCCCTGAAGATCGAGGTCGAGACCGCAGCCGTGCAGACCAAGGCCGACAAGCGTGTCATGATCCCCCGCCTGGGCTTCCGCTTCCGCACTTCCCGCGAAGACTTCCGCTACTTCGGCTGCGGCCCGCTGGAGAATTACATCGACCGCAACAGCGCCAGCTTCAAGCGCATCTGGGAAAGCACGGCCTCCAAGGAATACTATCACTACGTGCGTCCGCAGGAGACCGGTCACCACACCCAGACCGAATGGCTGGAGGCGGGCAATCTCCTGGTCAAGGCTGCCGAGCCCTTCGAGTTCAACGTGTTAAGACAGAGCGTGGAAGACCTGGATGGCGGCATCCAGAAGAGCCAGACCCATCTGTGCGACGTACCCGTCCGTGACTACACCGAGGTATGCCTGGACTACAGGCAGTCGGGTGTGGGCGGATACGACAGCTGGGGCCAGCGTCCGGAAACATCCCGCACGCTGTGGGCCGACGAAAGCTACAGCTACGCCTTTACCCTGATTCCCAGACTGTAGGGTTTATTTTTCCAGAGTGAATTCCAGTACACCGCCGGCGACGATGTCGCTATAGTCGATGTACGGCTTGTCGTATGCCTGTCCGTTCAGGCGTACGGAGGCAATGTGGCCGTCCAGCGGTCCCTGCGCCTTGATGGTGAAGGTGCCGCCCGCCACGCTCACATCCTCGCGGGGGAAGAGCGGCAGGCCGAACCAGAAGCGGGTGCTGGCGGGTTCTACCTGGTAGAAGCCCATGGAAGAAAGCACGTACCAGGCACTCATCTGACCTACATCTTCGTTGCCGGCCAGGCCTTCGGCGCCGTTGAAGTACATGGTGTCATAGACCTCGCGGATGCGGGCAGCGGCTTTCTCGGGAGCACCCAGCATGGAATACAGATAGATGGTATGGTGGCCGGGCTCGTTGCCGTGGGCATACTGGCCGATGAGGCCGGAGATATCCGGGCTGGCGTTCTCACCCTCCACGTGGTCGGGAGCCTCGAACAGGCTGTCCAGCTTGGCCAGCATGGCCTCGCGGGAGCCGAAGAGTTCTACCAGACCGTCCACATCCTGGGGCACCAGCCAGATATACTGCCAGCCGGTTCCCTCGGTATAGTCGGAGGTCTCGTGACGGGAATAGATGGGGTCGAAGGGCTCGGTGAACTTGCCGTCGGTCTTGCGGCCGCGCATGAACTGCAACTCGGGATCCCAGTAGTGACGGTAGGAGTGGCTCTGCTCGCGGTATTTGGCCTCAACTTCCGGATAACCCAGGAAGGCGGCGGCGTTGGCCAGGGCACCGTCGGCAATGGCGTATTCCATATCGTTGGCCACCGATTCGCGCATCAGATCGGAAGGGATGAAGCCATAGCGGTGACGCAGGTCCAGGCCGCGGTCGTTGCGCAGGTCGGTGTCGACCATGGCGGCCAGCAGGTCCTGAGCGGACAGACCGCCGTCGAAGCCCTTCACAATGAAGTCGGCGAAGGAAACCGTGCCGGGGTTGCCCACCATGCAGTCGGTCTCGTTGCCCATCAGATGCCATACAGGCAGGTCTCCCTGCTCCTTATAAATATGGTAGAAGGTCTGGGTGAAGTCGTTCACCTTTTCGGGGTGCAGGATGGTGGCCAGCGGCATGGCGGCGCGATACACATCCCACAGGCTCCAGGTGGTGTAGTTCTGGAAATCACCGTGCCGGACCATGTCGTCCGAGCCACGGTAGTCGCCGTTCACGTCGTTGAACACGGAGGGGGCGATCATGGTGTGGTACAGAGCCGTGTAGAAGACAATCTTGCGGTCCTGGTCGGGGGTTTCCACGCGCACCTTACCCAGCTCGGCGTTCCAGGCCTGACGGGCGGCGCTGCGGGTGGCTTCGAAGTCCCAGCCGGGGAGTTCGGCCTCCATATTGGCGCGGGCACCCTCCACCGAAACGGGCGAAAGGGCCACCTTCACCAGCAGCTGTTCCCCTTCCCCGGTATGGCCCAGGGTGTAGCGGCCGTACAGGTTCTCCATCACCGTGAAGTCGGCCGAAGGACGGGAGAACTCGGCCCAGAAGAAGATTTTCTGGTTCTTGGCCCAGCCGGTGGAATAGCGGTAGCCGCCGATGGCCGTCACCTGGCCTTCCTCATTCTTCTGCACCTCGAAACCGGCGTCGGTCACCTTGTCCCAGCATCCGCCGTTCTCCAGGTCGAAGACCAGCGCGGCCTCCTCCGAGGCGGGGAAGGTATAGCGATGCAGGCCCACGCGGGACGTGGCGGTGAGTTCGGCCGTTATGCCGTAGCGCTCCAGGGGAACGCTGTAGTAGCCGGGCTCGGCCACCTCCCGCGAACGCAGGGCATAGCTGCAGGCGCCCTCACGGCCGGTATCCGTAGCGCCGATCACCGGCATCACGGTCACGTCGAACAGGTCGCCGATACCGGTACCCGAGAGGTGGGTATGGCTAAAGCCGATGACCGTAGAATCGCTCTCGTGATAGCCCGAGCACCAGTCCCACTCCTGCGGGATGCTGGTGGGTCCCAGCTGGACCAGGCCGAAGGGGACGTTGGCGCCTACGAACACGTGTCCGTGTCCGCCGGTGCCGATCTTGGGGTTCACGAAACTGCAGTAATCGGTGGATTCTGCGGCGCAGCCTGCCAGAAGCGCGAGGCTGGAAAGGAGGAAGAGAATTCTTTTCATTATAATCGTATTTTTATTTCCACGTGATAGTTCCGGCCTTCAGAAGATCGCTGTGCGAAATGCGGAAACCGGCGTTCTTGCCGCCCACCAGCGCACGGCTGGGCTTGGCGCTGCGGGAAACGGTCAGGGAAGAACCGTCCGGCAGCGTAATGCAGGCCTTGGTGAAAGTGGGACGGGTGAGCGTGAAGGAAGGCTCCCCGGGGCAGTCGGGATAGAAGCCCAGCATGGAGAAGACGGCCCAGGCGCTCATGGTGCCGGTGTCGTCGTTGCCGGGGATACCGTCCGGGGCATTCTTGTAATGCTTGGCTAAAATGTTGTCTACCTGCTCCCAGGTGCGTTTTTCATACCCTTTGAAACGGGAGAAGAGGTAGGGATAGACAATGTCGGGTTCGTTGGCCGGGTCGTACAGACCCTGGTCGAAGACGTGCTGCAGATTCTGCACAAAAGCCTTGGTGCCGCCCTGCAGTTTGGCGTAGCCGGCCACGTCGTGCGGCACGGCGAAGGTATAGTTCCAGGCGCTGCCCTCGTGGAAACCGGGGGCATTGGAAAAGTCGGCGCCGTCCTCGGGATTGAAAGGCGAGAGGAAGGTACCGTCGGCATTCAGCGGCCTCAGGCTGCGGTATTCCGGCGAATAATAGTGCCGATACCCCAGCGAGCGGGCCAGGAAGCGTTTAGCGTCGTCCTCGCGGCCCAGATCCCGGGCCAGGCGGGAGAAGGCGTAGTCGGCCACATAATACTCAAGGGCATGGGAGACGGAATTGTCACCGGAGAAGTCGGCCGCGAAGTAGCCCAGCGGGATATAGCCGCTTTCCACGTAAGGGTCGTTGTCGGGACGCATGCGGTTGGCGGCGCCGGGGGTATCGGCCGATTTCCGGAAGGCCTGGTAGGCGGTCTGGATGTCGAAGTCCTTGAGGCCGCGCAGCCAGGTATCGGCAATGACGCAGATGGCGGGATCCCCTTCCATGGTCCAGGTTTCCCGGCCGAAGAGTTCCCACTTGGGCATCCAGCCCCACTCCCTGTACATGTCAATCATGGAGTTGACCATATCCAGCTGCTTTTCGGGCCAGAGGAGGGTCATCAGTTGGTGCAGGTTGCGGTAGGTATCCCACAGGGAGAACACAGTGTAACGCTCGTGACCGGGTTCCACGCGGCCCACACCGCCGTTCGCAGAAGGCTGGCGGTATTCCATAAGCGGGTATTCCCCGTTCACGTCGCTCACCACGTTCGGGTGGATCAGGGCGTGGTAAAGGGCGGTGTAGAAGACGGTTTTCTGCTCGTCGGTGCCGCCTTCCACCTGCACGCGGCCCAGGTGCTGCGCCCAGAGGACATCGGCCCGGCTGCGTACGGCGTCAAAGGCAAAGCCCTGCTGCTCGGCGTCCAGGTTTTCGCGGGCGTTCTCCACGCTCACGAACGACACGCCCAGCTGCAGCTGAACCTGCTCTCCCTCTTCCAGATGATCGTAGTGGAACCAGCATCCAATGTCGTCGCCGCTGATCTCCCGCGCATAGTTCTCGTACAGTTTATATTTGCCGGCATCGGCATCCCAGGCGGCTTCGGCCGTCATGGGGCGCTGCTTTTTCCAATAGCCCGAGGCCGACGGGACCTTGCTCACGCGCAGGACGAAGTAGATGGGGAACACGGCCTCGCGGTTGTAGCAGAAGGTGCCCATGAGTTTGGAGCCTTCCACCTCGGTGGCCGATACGCGGCGCACGCTGGCCCCGCTCTCGTTGGTGAGGCCCTCGCCCAGGTTCAGGAGGATGTTCCCCTGACCGCCGGGGAAGGTGTAGCGCTCGATGGCGGTGCGGGTGGTGGCGCTGACTTCGGCCTTGATGCCGTTCAGCAACTGCAGGCTATAGTAGCCGGGGTGCGCTTCCTCGTCCTTGTACTCGGTTCCGTACATGTGGTAGTCTACCTGCACCGGGCCGGTGGTGGGCATGGTCAGGAGCGAGCCCAGGTCCGGGCAGCCTACGCCGGACAGATTCACATGGGAAAAGCCGGTGAAATAGCTGTTCTCGGCCACATAAGGGGTGCTCCACCAGCGGCTGTCCTTGTCCCAGGTGTTCATGGCCGAGCCCATCACGTTGAACGGACTCACGCTCATGAGGCCATTGGGCGTGACGGCACCGGGATTGCAGGCACCGAAGTTGGAACTGCCGATAAAAGGATTGACCCACTCGTTCTGGGCCTGCGCACTCAGGGAAAAAACCAGGATGCAGATAGTAACTAAGGATTTTCGAAGCATGATTGATGTTGGAAAACATACAAAGATACAAATATTATTAGTAACTTTATAGGACTAAACATCCTGCAACCTTATGAAAAACGTAGCATTAGCGCTTGCCAGCGGCGGCCCGCGAGGTTTTGCTTTCATCGGGGCCATTGAAGAACTTCTGAAACGGGGATACCGGATCACTTCCATTGCCGGAACCAGCGCCGGTTCGCTGGTGGGCGGCATCTACGCCGCCGGCGGCCTACAGGAATTCAAGGAATGGCTCTTCGGCCTGGACCCCCTCAAGGTGGTTTCCCTGATGGACTTCACCGTGAGCAAGCAATATCTGGTCAAGGGAGAGAGAGTGATGGATGCCATCAAGGAACGCGTCCCTGAGGTTAATATCGAGGACCTGCCCATTCCCTTTGCGGCCGTGGCCACCGACCTGTATACCGGAGAAGAAGTCGTTTTCCGGGAAGGCCCCCTGTTCGAGGCCATCCGCGCCTCCATCTCCATCCCTTCCATGTTCAAGCCCGTCAAGTGGAAGGGGCGCACGCTGGTAGACGGCGGCATGGTGAATACCTTCCCGCTGAACCGCGTGGAACGTACTCCCGGAGACATTCTGGTGGGCTTCAACGTGAACCAGATCGATGCGGCCGAAATCCAGGGCTTCCTGGACAGCCGCGCCGCCCTCACCCAGGGCCGGGACGAAATGTCGCTGCTGTCCCGCATCCAGAACGACCTCGAGGCCTTCCGCCTGAACGCCGACGGTAGGGATAGCTGGATTCCCGTGGGGGCCGACGACAATTACGCCTCCATCCTGCAACGCAGCTTCGGCATCATGAACTGCACCATTGCCCGCATGGGCATCGAGCTGACCAAGCCCGACATCCTGGTAGACCTTCCCTTCGACTCCTACCACGGCGTGTACGGGTATTCGCACGCCCAGGAGATTTGCGAGAAAGGTCGGGAGCTAATGGCTGCCGCGCTGGATAAGTACGAAAGCTAGAACTGGTAAAGATTCAGACCGGTTTCTTTGTCGGCCCTGCGTCCGGGTTTTAAGGACGGGTAAGCGTCTACCGTAAGCTCACAGGCACCGTTGATCTTTGCATCCAGGAGATGACCGCCCACACAGGTGTAGTCCCTCCTGGATGCCGTTATATGCACGTGCAGGTAGGGCTTGCCGTCTTTCTCGGAGATGTTGCCGGTGAGGTTGGTGATCTCCATCTGCTCGCTGAACGTTTTGTCCACGTACTGCATGGTAGCGGGATCCAGGAAGCGGAAGGTGGCCTCGTTCACGGCACCCAGGCCGCCGATAACGCCGGAAAGGATGTTCTGCTCCTTGCAGAAGGCAGTCAGGGCTTCGATTACACTCACGTGATTGTCCAGGCTCAGGACATAGTGGTTTGCATCTTGAATGAACTGATACATATTATTCGAAAAGGGAATAGGTTTTTCCAAGGAAGGTAAACTTGTCGCCACCGATCTGGCAACTTTCGGTTTTCCCGTCCAGGGTCATCGTGAGCACGTTGCCGTTCTGGCTGTACGTGCCCCGGGACACCTGATACAGGACGCGGCTGCCCAGCAGCACGCGCGTGAAGGAGCTGTTGGTGTCGAAGACAATGATGCCGGGGTATCCGCTGGTCTGGAGGGTCCAGAGGCTGCCTTTTACGGCCGCTTCCCCTTTGTCCCCGTTCACGGGGAAATGCATGAACCAGACATCGTCCATCAGCATCACCTCCGGGAAGAGGGTGGCGCTTTCCCGGCCGATGACCAGGTGGCTGCCGGTCACGGAATACAGGGCCGATGTCTGTTCCCAGCCGAAGGGAACCCCTTCCTCGTGGCGTACGTTGGCGTAGGTGGCTTCCTTGGCCCGACCGTCGGCCATGCAGTAGATGAGGCGGAAATTATCCTGTTTGATGCTGGTCCAGACGCAGTTCTCCAGGCTCTCATAGTCCTGGGGACGGTAAGTGGAGAAGTTCTTGCTCTTGCTGTTCTTCAGATGGGAGAAGGTGCGGATGAGCCGGTGGCTGGTGCCGTCGTCTCCCAGAACATCCACGGCATGACCGCTGGCGGTATAAGTGCCGTTAGTGAACTGGACGGCGCCGTTTTTACTGCTGCGCTGCAAGATGGTTGCCCGGCCGTTGGGGCTAAAGTGGATAAAGGCCTTCTGGTCATTCAGTTCATAGACCCAGGACGTATTGGGAAGGCTGACGTACAGGAAGTCGAATTTACAGGAAACCGCAGCAAGCAGCGTAATCAGGGCAGCTATGGTACGGGAAAAGCTTTTCATGCGCAATGGAATACTCTTTGAAACAAAATTAAGCATTTTTTTCGTATTTTTGTTCATTAAACCCAAAATGATGAAGAAAGCCCTCCTGTTTGCGCTAACCCTTTTCCTTGGCTTCCCGGCCGTAGCACAAACCATACGCACCAATTACCGCCTGGACGGTAAAACCCATATTTCCACCGATTATGAAGACATCCAGCTGGATGCCGTTCCCGCCCAGGTGCGGGTAGAACTGGCCGGCTTCCCCGACGGTTCCACGCTCTATCTCGTGTATATGAACCTGCAGCAGAAGACGTCTACCGTGGTACCCCGCGGCGTTAAGATGGCTGCTACCCTCAATAACGGCAAGTTGGTCCGCATGGAACAGATCGGAGACGATTCTGCCACCAAAAAGCGTCAGGACAACGGCCTGTTCCTGAACCGTCTCAAATATGCCGTCGAGTCCCCCGACATGGAAAAACTGGTGCGGGGCATCAAGAGCATCGACATCATTACGGGCTGGAACCCCGACGATTACGTGCAGGCCAATTTTGCCAACAATGAACTGGGAGACCTGCTCAAGCGCCACTGCGAAGCCATCCTCAAGGCCTCCGACCATACGGTGGAACTCAAGCAGGCCGAGCTTGCCAGCTACACCGAAAACCTGAACAGCATCCTGTCGGCCACCGATCCGGTGGTGGGCCGTGGAGAGAACTACGACTACAACATCCTGCTGTCCCACCTTTACTATAAGAACAACAACCAGGAAGACCTGGACCTGGCCTTCGTCATCGGCACGCAGGAGAAGTTCCACATCCCGTACGACGCCGCCGTGCGCTTCATGCTCAATGACGGCAGTGTCATCGGCCTGCTGCAAACCCGCGACGACGTCAATTTCGTCTATGTCTATCCCACGCTGGAAGACCTGTCCCGCATGGTCACCGTGGGCATCAAGACGCTGTCTGTAGACTACGAGGACGGCATCCTCACCGATAATTTCCCGCCCCGCGAGGACGACTCTTACACCTTCTCCGAAGCCATTAACCAGCAGCTGCAGCTGCTCCTGGCCGTGAGCCCCAGGTAATTATGTTCAAGTATTGTCATACCCTCCTCTTTGTACTGGCGCTGTGCCTGGCGGTTCCCGTGAAGGCGCAGGTGGTGCTGTTTGAATCGGAATCCGTCCATTACCAGGCGCCCAAGGTCCCCGACAGTATTGTCTTTGCCGGAGAAACCTGGAGTTTCGACCGCCCGGACATGTACGAGAGGATGGACCGCGAGTTCATCGCCTTCACATATTCCCACACCATCTCTACCCTCATGCTCAAACGGGCCGGACGCATCTTCTCCCAGATTGTTCCCCTCCTCAAGGAGAACGGCATTCCGGAAGACCTCAAGTACCTGATGGCTATCGAGAGCAATCTGGATCCCAAGGCCATTTCCTCGGCCGGAGCCGGCGGCCTGTGGCAGTTCATGAAGGGTACCGGACGCGATTACGGGCTGGAAGTCAACGCCGAGGTAGACGAGCGTTTCCACCTGGTCAAGGCTACCGAAGCGGCCTGCCAGTACCTGAAGAACGCCTACGAAAAGTACGGGGACTGGATGACCGTGGCTGCCAGTTACAATGCCGGCCAGAACGGCATCAGCCGCCGGATTGAGGAGCAAAAACAGTCCCACGCCATGGATCTGCTGCTTCCCGAGGAAACCTCCCGCTACATGTTCCGCATCCTGGCGGCCAAATATTTCTTCGAGCACCCCGAGAAGTTCGGCTATGTGATTGATCCGGATTCGCAGTATCGGCACAAAGCCCCTCAGAAGACGGTGGAGGTAAGCGGACCCATTCCCAACCTGGCCGATTTTGCCAAGGAGCACGGGACCAGCTACTACCTCCTTCGGGAAGCCAACCCCTGGCTGCGCTCGGACCACCTCACCAACAAGGCCGGAAAAACCTATCTGATTACCATCCCTTAATAGCATGAAAAAACTCTTCTTCCTTCTTGCCAGTCTCTCCGTCGTCATTTCCGTATCTGCCCAGGAGTATGTCGGGCAAAGCTGCACTTCCATCATGGTGGGAAAGAAAGCTTCGGCCGACGGCTCGGTGATTACCTCGCACACCTGCGACGGGCGTTACCGCACCTGGGTGCAGTGGGAGCCTGCCCAGGACCATAAGCCGGGCGAGTTGCATCGCATCCTCCGGGGCACCATGCATACGAAGTTCCGCGGAGACACCACCGGGGTGAAGCTCATGGGAGAAATCCCGCAGGTGGCGCACACCTACGCCTACCTGAACACGGCCTATCCCTGCCTGAACGAGAAGCAGCTGGCCATGGGCGAGACCACTTTCGTGGGACCGGACACCCTGGTGAATGAAGCCGGCTGGTTTACCATCGAGGAACTGGAGCGGGTAGCCCTCCAGCGCTGCGACAACGCCCGCGACGCCATTCGTCTGATGGGCTCCCTGGCCGAGAAATACGGCTACGGCGACAGCGGGGAATGCCTCACCGTGGCCGATAAGAACGAGGTGTGGCAGTTCGAGATTGTGGGCGTGGGCAAGGACAAAATCGGCGCTGCCTGGGCGGCCCGCAGGGTGCCGGACGACCACGTGGCCATATCGGCCAACATCCCGCGCATCGGCAAGATCAACCGCAAGGACAAGGATCTGATGGCTTCGGCCAATGTGGAGCAGGTGGCCAAGGACAACGGCCTCTGGGATGGAAAGGGTGAATTCGTGTTCTGGAAGGCCTATAATACCGACTACGCCAAGGGAAAGAACTTCAACGACCGCGAGTGGTTCATCCTGAACCATCTCGCGCCCTCGCTGGGACTCACTTACGATATGGACGAACTTCCTTTCTCCGTGAAGCCCGAGAAGCCCGTGGATATCCGCGAAGTGATGGCCCTGTACCGCGAGACTTACGAAGGGACGGACTTCGACATGACCAAGAATGTCAAGCTGGACACCCTCGTGAGCCCCGTCGCCAATCCCTGGCTCACTACCACTATGCGCAATACCCTCAACACCATCGCCCCGGGAACGATTGATTTCCGCCGCACGGTAGCTGTGGCCTGGTGCGCCTACTCGCACATCATCCAGCTGCGTTCCTGGCTGCCCGACGAAGTGGGCGGCATCTGCTGGCTGTCCCTGGACAACCCCGGGCAGAGCCCGCGCGTGCCGGTCTTCTGCGGAACCACGCAGTTGCCCAAGGCCTACGAGACTTGCGGACAGAGGCAGTACGTGCCTGACTGCGCCCTCTGGCAGTTCCGTCGGGCCAACAAACTCGCTACCCTCGCCTGGCAGAGTACCAAGGAAGGGTTCAATGAAAAGATCATCGGCCTGGAGAACCTTGCGCTGGAAGGCTTGCCTTCGGCCGCATCCTCCCCTGCTGCGCTGAATGCCTATACCGAATATATTTATCAGGAAGGCGTCCGCACCTGGAAAGCCCTGGAAGAGAAGTATTGGCTCCAGTTCGGCCTGGGATTCTAATATTTAGGTTATGTCCAACAAGAATCTGACATCCGGAGACCTGCCCAAATATCAGGGCAATTACTCGGAAGAGGCTTTCTGGGAGAAGCTCAGGAAGATTGCTTCTAAGGCAGGTGCCAAGGTGGTGTATTATGCCCTGGTGCTGTTCTATACGATGGCCGACCCGGCGACGCCCATGAAGTACAAGGCCGTCATTGCCGGAGCGCTGGGCTATCTCATCCTGCCCCTGGATTTGCTGCCGGACTTCCTGCCCTTCGCCGGTCTTGCCGACGACTGGGCCGCGCTCATCGCGGCGGTGTCATATGTCCTGTCCTCGATTTCCCAGGAGAACAAGGACAAGGCGCGCGTAAAGCTCAAGGAGTGGTTTCCGAACGCCCGCCCGGAGGATTTGGGGGATATTGCATAGAATCGGGATTTGCCCGCCTTCGGCGGCCACTTCCCTACCCCTGCGGGGAGCTAATGTACGAGCATAGCACAGACGCCCAGATGCTTCGCATCTTGGTCATTTGTCACAAAAAGAGACCGTTCATGCAAGCTTGACGGTCTCTTTTTGCAACAAACGCCACGGACAAGCCGTGGCGTCTGTGCCTTTCGTGATTCCGTCGGGATTCGAACCCGAGACCCACAGCTTAGAAGGCTGTTGCTCTATCCAGCTGAGCTACGGAACCATCCTCAATGGGAGTGCAAAGTTAGTGTTTTTTTCACAAATGTACAATTACACTTTTTTTGCGATTTTCCATCCAATCAGGGCCACCAGGAAGGACATTAGGGGCGAGAGGATGTTGAAGAAGCAGAAGGGAGCGTAAAGCAGGGTGGGAACCGACAGGATGGTGGCCTGGGTCATACCGCAGCTGGACCAGGGGAAGAGGGGCGAGGTGACTGTGGCCGAATCCTCCACGCTGCGGGACAGGAGGCGTCCCTCGTAGCCGTCTTTCTCGTAGGTATGCCTGTAGAGATTGGACGTGAGGATGATGGACAGATATTGGTCCGACACGATGCCGTTGAGAGCCGTACCGGTTACCACGGTAGAACCCACCAGGCCGGCGCGGGTGCGCGTGAGGGGTTGGAAGACGCGGGAAAGGTCGGCGATCATGCCGCTGCCCTGCATGGCGGCGCCGAAGCACATGGCGCAGATAATCAGGAAAATGGTATTGAGCATGCCCAGCATGCCGCGGGTTGCCACCAGTTGGTTCACCTCGGGAACGCCGGTATCCAGCGACACCGAATTATAGATAGTTTCCACAATGCCGGCAAAGAAGATACGGGCGCCGGAGCCGGTGGTGACTCCCTGGCCGATGTTACGCACAATCTCCGGCTGGAAAACCAGGGCGGCGATGGCAGCGGCCACCACCGACAGAGCCAGGACTCCGAGGGCCGGCATCCTGCGCCAGATAAGGAACACCGTGAGCGCCGGAACCAGCAGGAGCCAGGGCGTAAGGTGGAAAGACGAGGCCAGGGTGGCGGAATACACTTCCATGGCAACGCCGGGGTTGCCTCCGTGGGTGAAACCCAGTACGGTGAACACCACCAGCGTAATGACAAACGACGGCACCGTGGTCAGGTACATATAACGGATGTGCTCGAAGAGGTCTACCTTATTAATGGACGAGGCCAGCACGGTGGTGTCGGACAGCGGCGAAATCTTGTCGCCGAAGTAGGCGCCCGAGATGATGGCACCGGCGGTCATGGCATCGGAGAAACCTTCGGCCCGACCAATCCCCAGCAGCGCCACACCCACCGTGGCGATGGTGGTCCAGGACGAACCGGTCATCACCGAAACCAGGGCGCACAGCGCACAGGCCGTGAGCAGGAATACCTTGGGGCTGATGATCTTGATGCCGTAATAGATGAAGGCCGGAACCACACCGCTAATGGTCCAGGCGCCGGAAATGGCACCGATCAGCAGCAGGATGAGGATGGCGCTGGCCACGCTCCCCACATTTCCTGCAATCTCGTGCTCGAACTTGCTCCAGGGGATCTTGTACGCCCAAATTCCCAGGCCGATGGCAACACCAGCCGCAGCCAGCAGGGCTACCTGCGAAGCGCCCAAAATGGAATCGGCCCCAAAGATGGAGATATCCAGGGCCAGCAATACTACCAGCACCGCAAGGGGAATCAGCGCCAGCAGGGTTCGCTTTACACTTGTTTTCATGGGCGCAAAGATACGGATTTCTTGCGAATTGAAGGAATTTCCTTAACTTTGTTAGACTAACACTGGATAAACTATGACCTTTACCATGATTGTAGAGCTGCTCATCGTTCTGGCAGCATTGTATGTTGGTTCCCGTTATGGCTCTCTGGCCCTGGGCGCCATCTCCGGCATCGGCCTGGCCATCCTGGTCTTCGGCTTCGGCCTAAAACCCGGCACGCCTCCCACCGACGTTATTTATATCATCATCGCCGCCGTTACCTGCGCCGGTACGCTGCAGGCCTCGGGCGGTATGGACTGGATGATTCAGGTGGCCGAAAAGATGCTTCGAAAGCATCCCGAGCACATCACCTTCCTGGGACCGCTGGTAACCTTCTTCCTCACCGTCCTGGTAGGTACGGGCCACGTCGTCTATACCATCATGCCCATCATCTGCGACATCGCCCTCAAGAAGGGAATCCGCCCGGAGCGCCCCTGTGGCGTGGCTTCCGTGGCTTCGCAGGTGGGCATCACCTGCTCGCCCATCGCCGCGGCCGTGGTGGCCTTCGTCACCATCTCCAACGCCAACGGCTATATGGTGAGCATCCCGCAGGTGCTCATGGTCACCATCCCCGCCTGCGTGGTGGGCCTGATGTGCGCCGCCCTCGCTTCCTACAAACGCGGCAAGGACCTGGACAAGGATCCCGTCTTCCTGGCCCGCAAGGCCGACCCTGAAATGTTCCAGTACATGTACGGCAACACCGCCACCACCCTGGACAAGGTCATTACCAAGGAAGCCAAGGCTTCGGTGTTCGTCTTCCTGGGCTCCCTGCTCATTATCGTGGGCTTCGCTTTCTGCCAGATGATCCACGTTTCCAACGGCGATACTCTGGCCAAGGCCATCAACCTGCCCAAGATGAATATCTGCATCCAGATCATCATGCTCATGGCCGCAGCCTGCAACATCATGTTCTGCAAGGCCCAGCCCAAGAAAGCTGTGGCGGGCGCCGTCTGGCAAAGCGGCATGGTGGCCGTGGTGGCCATCTACGGCATTGCCTGGCTGGCCGATACCTACTTCGGCAACTATATGGACCAGATGAAAGTGATGCTGGGAGACATGGTCACCAATTATCCCTGGAGCATTGCCCTGGTCTTCTTCCTGGTTTCCGTGCTCATCAACTCCCAAGGCGCCGTGGTGGTAGCCATGCTGCCCCTGGCCTACGAACTGGGCATTGCCGGTCCCGTGCTGCTGGGCGTCCTTCCCAGCGTATACGGCTACTTCTTCATCCCCAACTATCCCTCCGACATCGCCACGGTCAACTTCGACCGCTCCGGCACCACCGTCATCGGCAAGTATCTGCTAAACCACTCCTTCATGATGCCGGGCCTCATCAGCGTGGGCGTGAGCACCCTCCTGGGCTATCTGATCACCAACGTCTTCTTCGCCGGCTATTTCGCCAGTTTTGTCCAATAGGAAGCCTGGACGGCAAATAGCTGAGTATAAGATAATTATAAAACGACGGGTGCACCGAGAAGTGCACCCGTCGTTTGGCATTTTATTAATAATCAGATACTTACGGCACAGGCTACTTCACCATGCCGCTGAAGCCCATGAAGGCCAGGGCCAGGATACCCACGCTGATGATGGCGATGGGAACGCCCTTGAAGGCCTTGGGCACGTTGTTCAGGGCCAGGTGCTCACGGATGCCCGCGAAGATGACCATGGCCAGGCCGTAACCCAGGGAGGTGGCGAAGGCGTAAACCAGGGCCTGACCCAGGTTGAGCATGCCGCCGGGAACGAAGGAGAACTCCTTGGTAACCACGTTGATGGCAACACCCAGCACGGCGCAGTTGGTGGTGATGAGGGGCAGGAAGATACCCAGGGCCTGATACAGGGACGGGGAAACCTTCTTGAGCACAATCTCTACCATCTGCACCAGGGCAGCGATAACCAGGATGAAGGCAATGGTCTGCAGGAAGGTGATGCCCAGGGGGACCAGCAGGTACTGATTGATCAGATAAGTAACCAGGGTGGCCAGGGTAATCACAAAGCACACGGCCATGGACATACCGGTGGCGGTGGACAGTTTGTTGGATACGCCCAGGAAGGGGCAGATACCCAGGAACTGTGACAGGACGATATTGTTGACGAAAATCGCCGAAATAATAATCAGAAAGTATTCCATAGCCTAGTCCTTTTTAACGAATTTGTTGAACAGAACCATGAGGTAGCCCAGGCACAGGAAGGCGCCGGGGGCCATCACGAAGGCCAGCATGCCGTCGTTACCGCCAATGAAGTTGTAGCCGAAGGCACTTCCGCTTCCCAGGATTTCACGCACCAGGCCCAGCACGGTGAGCGAGCAGGTGAAGCCCAGACCCACGCCGATGCCGTCCAGGGCGCTCTCCCCTACGCCATGCTTGTTGGCGAAGGCTTCGGCGCGACCCAGCACGATGCAGTTAACCACGATGAGCGGGATAAACAGGCCCAGGGTCTCGTACATGGCCGGAGTAAAGGCCTGCATAAGCAGCTGCAGCAGGGTAACGAAGGTGGCGATGACCACGATGTAAACGGGAATGTGCACCTTATCCGGCACGATGGGGGCGATGGCCGATATGGCCATGTTGCTCAGGACCAGCACAAAGAGCGTGGCCAGGCCCATGGACAGACCGTTGATGGCGCTGGTGGTAGTGGCCAGCGTAGGGCACATACCCAGCAGGAGCACGAAGGTAGGGTTGTTCTTGACCAACCCGTCGGTAATCATTTTGAATTTACTCATTGCAGCATCCTCCTTCATCATTAATAGATTCTTCGCTTCGCTCAGAATGACAGAGGGAGTCGTCAGAATGACAAGTTTCATTCAGGGAAGCAAAAGTTTTCAGGGCGTTCTCTACGGCCAGGGTGTAGGCACGGGAGGTGATGGTAGAAGCCGTGATGGCATCCACGTCACCGCCGTCCTTCTTCACGGACAGTTTCTTGATGGAAGGGTCGAAGCCCCGCCACTGGTCCAGGAACTTGGGGTCCGAGGTGCACTTGGCACCCAGACCGGGAGTCTCGGCATGGGAAAGCACGGAGGTGTTGTACACCACACCGTCGGGGGTTACGCCCACAATGAGGGACAGGGGTCCGCCGAAGCCCACGGTAGTGGTCTCGACGGCATAGCCCACCAGGGTTTCGCCGTCCATGGCCGTAAAATAGTGGCCATATTCATTGTACTCTACCTCGGTGAAGTGAGGCAGAACCTGGGCGATAGCCTGGTTGGTCTTTTCGGCGGCTGCAGCCGCAATGGGCTCCTTGGTCAGGACATAGGCGCCGCCCAGCACTGCACTGCAGAACAGGCAGGTCAGGCCCAGCACCAGCACCATATTGGTAAGATTGGATTTTGCTGCCATGGCTTATTTCCTCCCGAATTTTTTCTGTTTGAACCACATGTTCAGCAGCGGCACAACAGAGTTCATGATAAGGATGGCGAAGGAAACACCTTCGGGATACGAGCCGAAGTAACGGATCATCATGGTAAGGAAGCCGATTCCAACGCCGAAGATCACGCCGCCCCACAGGCTCATGGGAGAAGTCACATAGTCGGTGGCCATGAAGCAGGCACCCAGGATGAGACCGCCGGTGAGCAGGTTGAACAGAGGATCGGTGAAACGGGAAGGATCGATGCTCCAGAAGATGAGAGAGGTAAGGGCCACGGTAGCGAAGATGCTGAGCGTAATCCAGGGCTTGATAACCCGGCGGCAGCAAAGATAAACAAAGCCGGCCAGCAGGGCCAGGGCACATACCTCACCGGCGCTGCCGCCCAGATTGGCGAACAGCAGGCTCTTGTAATCGTAGGCCGATGTAAGCTCCTGAATGGTGGAACCCTGCATCAGACCTTCCTGGATGGCACCCAGCGGAGTGGGACCGGAAATGGCGTCGGCGCCGAACAGGCCCTGCGGATGATTCCAGGTGGTCATGTAAGTAGGGAAGGAAACCAGCAGGAACACACGGCCCACCAGGGCGGGGTTCCAGATGTTCTGGCCGATGCCGCCGAAGGTCATCTTGGCTACGCCGATGGCAACCACGGCGCCAATGAAGATGACCCACCAGGGCGTGGTATAAGGCACGTTCAGGGCCAGCAGGATACCGGTAATGACGGCCGAATAGTCGGCGATGGTGGAAGGCTGCTTCAGCAGGTATTTGGTGATGGCCCATTCCAGCAGCACGCAGGAGGCCACGCTCACGCACAGCACCAGCAGTTCCTGCCAGCCGTAGAAGACCACGGAGCAGATAACGGCCGGGATGAGCGCAATCACCACGTCACGCATCAGGGACTTGGTAGAGTCCTTGGAGTGAATATGGGGTGAAGGGGATACTAACAATTTACTCATAGTCCATTACTTTTTAGCGGCTTCGGCAGCGGCCTTGGCGGCGGCTGCGCGTGCACGGATGGCACCTAAGACAGAGCCCTTACCCAGGCGGATGCTGTCCAGCAGCTGGATGTGGGCGGGGCAGGAATACAGGCAGCAGCCGCATTCGATGCAATCCTGGGCGGCGTTGGCCTCCAGGGCCTCGACGTCCTTGTTGCGGGCAAGCCGGACCAGCAGGAAAGGCTCCAGGCCCATGGGGCAGGCCTCGGCGCACTTGCCGCAGCGGATGCAGTTGGATTCGGGGGCGCGGCGCGTCTGGGCCTCGGTGAGGAACAGCAGGGCGCCCGTACCCTTGACGGTGGCGGCGTCCAGGTTGGATACGGCACGACCCATCATGGGACCGCCGCTGATGATCTTGGCAGCATCGGCCGGTACACCTCCCAAATAGTCGATGATGTAGGAAAGCGGGGTGCCTACGCGCACCAGCAGGTTGGCCTGCTTGGGGAAGCACTCGCCAGTAACGGTGACCGAGTTGTCTACGATGGGCTTGTTCTTCTGTACGGCGTCGTACACAGCCAGGGCGGTGGCCACGTTCTGGACCACGGCACCTACGCTGATGGGCAGGGCGCCGGAACCCACCTGACGGTGCATCACAGCGTCGATGAGCTGCTTTTCACCGCCCTGCGGATAACGCATCTTCATGGACATGACCTCGATGCCCTGGTAACCCAGCTTGGCAATGACGTCCTTGATGTGGGCGATGGCTTCGGGCTTGTTCTCCTCGATGGCGATGGTGCAGGGAACGTCTCCCATCACCTTGCGCAGGATAGCGGCGCCCACGACCACCTGTTCGCCCTTCTCCAGCAGGGTGCGGAAGTCGGAGGTGAGGTAAGGCTCGCATTCGCAGCCGTTGATGATCACGCGCTCGCACTTGGAGCCCGGAGGCGGCGACAGTTTCACGTGCGTGGGGAAGGTAGCACCGCCCAGACCTACCACGCCGCCCAGGCGGATCTTCTCGATGGTAGCCTTGTTGTCTTCGGGCAAGGTGGTGATGAGGGTATCGGTAGTGTCGATGCCTTCCAGCCATTCATCGCCTTCCACGGCAATCTCGATGTGCGTGGAGGGGCGGCCGGCCAGGTCGGGACGCGGGCCGATGGACTTGACGGTACCGGAAACGGAGGAATGGATGAAGGCGCTCACGAACCCGCCGGGTTCGGCAATCACCTGACCCACCTTCACTTTGTCGCCTACGGCCACACAGGGCACGGAAGGTGCGCCGATGTGCTGGGCCACAGAGATGTACACGGTAGGAGCAATCGGAAGCGGCTGGATGGGGCACTCCCGGGAAATCTTATTGTCGTGCGGGTGTACGCCACCCATGGAGAATGTAGGTTTACTCATCTTTCTTTTCCTCCTTCGCTTTCTGCTGACGTTCCTTGATTCGGGCCTTGACGGCATCCTTATCCAGGGGTTTCGGGAAGTTGACGCCGTGGATAGCGTTGGTGGGACACATGGCCTCGCACTCGCGGCACAGCTTGCACTTGGCAGGGTCGATGTAGGCCACGTTGTTCTCTACCACGATGGCGTCGTGCGTGCAGGTCTTGGCGCAGATACCGCAGCCGATGCAGGCGTTGGCGCAGGCCTTCTTGGCCACGGGGCCCTTGTCCTTGTTCACGCAGGACACGAACATGCGCATGCCGCGGGGGCCTTTCGGGCGCAGCTCGATCAGGAGCTTCGGGCAGGCCTTGACGCAGGCGCCGCAGGCGGTGCACTTCTCCTGGTCTACCACCGGCAGGCCGGTAGCGGGATCCATGGAAAGGGCGCCGAACTGGCAGGCGTTCACGCAGTCGCCGCAACCCAGGCAGCCGAAGGGGCAGCCGGTGTCACCGGTGTACAGGGTGGCTTTAACCTGGCAGGAGGCGTAACCGTCGTAATCGTTCACGCGGGGACGGGCCTCGCAGGTACCGTTACAACGGATAACGGCTACCTCGGGAGCCTTGGCTTTAACCTCGTACCCCAGGATAGCCGCCACCTTGGCCATGGTGTCGTTGCCTCCCACCGGACAGAAGTTGTTGTCCAGGTTAGGAGCCTTCACGGCAGCCTCGGCAAAGGCACGGCAGCCGGCGAAACCGCAGCCGCCGCAATTGGCGCCGGGCATGGCCTTCTCTACCTCGTCGATGCGCGGATCTTCCTCTACCTTGAACTTCTGGGCTACCAGATAGAGAACCAGCGCAAGCACCAGGCCGAGAACGGTCACAACCGCAATGGTCCAAATAATAGTACTTGTCATAGTTTATCCTTTTATCATAAAAATATATACGTTCCTCAACTTATCTCTCATCAAGTACAGGACAAGATAGTATATGCCTATGGCACCCAGGCCCACAAGGCCGGTAACGGCTTCCTGGACACCCAGGCCGATGAGACTCAGGATCACGGCCAGCAGGATGACCAGGGGGATGCAATAGGCCAGCCACACGGCTTTCAGGCCCATGGTTGCCTTGAGCAGCACCTCAACCTCATCTCCCACGCCATAGGTGGCATAGGGGTCCGTGGGGACTTCCACCGCTTTCTCGGCCACTTCGGCCATGCCGCACAGGCCCGCGGCGTGGCAACTCCCGCATGCACTCTGCTGCTGAAGAACCACCGTGGTTACCTCCGGGGTTATCTTGATAACCTTTCCTTTATGTGATACACTCTCCATTTATTTCTTAGCTGTCAGGGGGAACTTGAGACCTTCCCAGCCCTTGAGCCAGGCCCACATGGTTCCCATTTTCAGGGGTACCATCACCGCCAGGGGCATGTGGTTGTCGTCGTCCGAAAACCACACCAGCATTTCCTGGTTCCCTTCGAAAATGGCACCGGCCACCAGCGAGCAGGAAAAACGCAGCGCACGGAACTTGCCCTGCTTGCGCACGCGAAACTCTTCCTGACCCCAGTAGGTGACGTGAATCTTATAGACTTCGTCGTCAATGGCAAAGGGGACCTCTACGGATTGCCCCATCCTGGCCTTGCGCCAGTCCAGCGAACGAAGGTGGTAGATGAGGGTGACGATGTCGTACGACATCCCCTGCACCGGAATATCTTTCCATACGGGCGGCTGGCCGTTGAAGGCGACATCGGCCCGGATAATGCCCGCCTCCCAGTCATATATATAATGGTTGGCGGCAGTATAGGAGTTCTGGTAGGTGTCCCGGATGGCTTCCAGCGGCCGGTGCTCCTGAGGGATGAACCAGCTCTGGAAATGTTCCCGCATCCGGTAGAAAACATCGAAGAAGGGGGCCGTCTTCACCAGGCACTCGGAGTGATACACCTGCACGGAATCCTGGCCGTAGGGAACTCCCTCCAGGACAAGACGGGCCTGGGCAACCTCCGTGTTCACGGCGCCCCACTTGTACATGATGCCCATGTACACCTGCTCTCCGGCCTGGAAAGGCTCCTCTTTACAAAGCGGAATTCCCTGGGCCGAAAGCGCCAGGGAAACCAGCATGGTACATCCTATGAGTAAGAGCCGACGCATCCTAGAAGTCACTCTGGCTGTCGAAATTGTAATCGGTGCCTGCGGCGGATGGCTCGTTGGCGGCACTGGCCACCGGCCCGCGGCTGGCGTAGGCGTCCAGGCTCTGGTCCGGTTCTACGAACTTCACCTGATTGGCCTTGTACTTCATTTCAATGTCGCAGACCTCGCCGTTACGATGCTTGGCTATGACGATGTAGGCTTTTTCCTTGTCCTCGGGGTTGTCGGACATACCCACGAAATCGGGGCGGTGGATGAAGATGACCATATCGGCATCCTGCTCGATGGAACCCGATTCACGAAGGTCGCTCAACTGGGGCTTGCCGGTGCCGCCCGTACGCTGTACGGCATTACGGGACAGCTGCGACAGGGCGATGATGGGGATGTTCAGTTCCTTGGCCGTGGCCTTGAGGGTTCGGGAAATGGCAGCCACTTCCTGTTCTCGCAGGCCGCGCAGTTCCACGGGACCCTGCATGAGCTGCAGGTAGTCCACCACAATGAGACGCACACCCTTCTGTTTTACCAGGCGCTTGGCCTTGGTACGGAATTCCATGATAGGAATACCGGGCGTATCGTCAATGTAGAGCGGGGCCTTGGACAGACGGCGCAGGGTTTCTTCCAGCTGGGTCCATTCGTACGGCTCCAGCTTGACGCCGCCCTTGATCTTTTCTCCGGACAGACCGCTCTCGGTGGTGATGAGACGCTTGCCCAATTGGTCTGCGCTCATTTCCAGGGAGAACACGGCCACCGGCATGTTGGCGTCTACCGCCGCATTGCGGGCGATGTTCAGGGCGAAGGCGGTTTTACCCACCGAAGGACGGGCGGCCAGGATAATGAGGTCGCTCTTTTGCCAGCCCTGCGTGACGCGGTCGATGGACGGATAGCCGCAAGGCACGCCGGAAGGACCGGTGATGCCCTGCAGTTCCTGCAGATTGTCCAGCACGGAATTGATGATGGAACCGATGTCCTGAACGTCTCGCTTTACATTGTTCTGAATGGCCGAGAACACTTTGGTCTGGGCGTTGTCGATGAGGTCGTCCACGTTGGTGGACTCGTCGAACGACTGTTTCAGAATCTCGTAAGACGCCGTGATCAGATCCCGCTGGATGGTCTTCTGCTTGAGGATTTTAATGTAGTATTCGATGTGGGCCGCCGCGCCGATGTTCTGCGACAGGCTGGCCAGCACCACGGGGCCGCCGATGGCTTCCAGATTGCCCTGGGCCCGGAGTTTTTCGCTCACGGTGACCAGGTCTATGCTCACGTGCTCGTTCACCAGCTGCGACATGGCCTCGAAGATCATGCGGTGCTGGGGATCGTAGAAACAGGAAGCCGAGAGCTCTTCCATAGATTCGTCTATGGTGGCGGGCTCTACGAGCATGGCACCCAGCACGGCTTCTTCCACGTCCAAAGCCTGAGGGGGTTTGTTCCCCATCAGGGCTTCCAGGTTCAAAGGTTCCTGGGAACGCGGTTTTTTACGGCTGGTTTCGGCCATGGAATACTAGGCAGAGAAATCGGGGTTGATGATGATACGGCCGCAGTGCTCGCAGATGATGAGCTTCTTGTTGGAAGCGATTTCTACGCGACGCTGAGGGGTGATGGTGTTGAAGCAACCTCCGCAGGAGTCACCGTTGTAGATGCCCACAACGGCCAGGTGGTTGTTCACACTGGCGCGGATGCGCTCGTAGGCGCTCATGGTACGAGCGTCAATCTTGGCGGCGCAGGCCTCGCGGCGCTCACGCAGCACGGCCTCTTCCTTGGCGGTCTCTTCCACGATGGTCTCCAGTTCCTGCTTCTTGGCGGCCAGGTCTTCCTGACGGATGCTCAGACGGTCCTTGAGCTCGTCCAGCTCGGACTTCTTGGCACCCATCTCGTAACGGGTGTCGTTGATGGTCTTTTCGGCAATCTGGCGAAGCAGTTCCTGGTTCTCGATTTCCTTGTTCAGGGAATCGTACTCGCGGGAGTTGGAGATGGTCTCCAGCTGGCGCTGATACTTCTCGATAATGCTTTCGTGCTCGGCGATGGCCAGTTTTGCATCGGCAATGTTGCGGTTGAACTGGTCCAGGACGGCGCTGATGCCAGCGCTGCGCTCCTTGAGGCCGGCAATCTCATCTTCCAGGGCGGCTACCTCGGCGGGCAGTTCGCCGCGCAGCTGGATGATTTTGTCAATTTCGGAATCCGCGGCCTGAAGCTCGTACAGGGTCTTGAGCTTCTCCTCTACGGGCATATCGGAATCGGCGAAACTTTTCTGCAGGGACACAAAAGTCTCATGATTGTCGATAGGGGCCTGCACTTTGGCGGCGGGGGTTTTCTTGGTACTTGCCATAAAATATAAATCGATTTATTTTTACATCAAAAAGTAGTGGACCGGATTGCTCCTGTCCAGCGCGCTGCTTTTGTAGCTTGCAAAGGTAGGGAATTTTTTCCGGATTTCCTCAACGAAAATGTCTACAATCTCTACTTCGCTCTCAAAATGGCCCACATCCATGACCATGAAACCCTCCGGAGTAAAGAAATTGTGGTAGGAAATGTCGGCCGTAATGTAAAGTTGCGCGCCTTTGGCCTGTGCCTGAGGGATTTCGCCGCCACCGCTGCCGCCCAGCAGGGCCACCTTGGTGATGGGCGTTTCCAGGGGTTTGGAGCTCTTGATAACCTTGAGGCCGAATTTCTCCTGCACGTAGCGCAGGGCCTCCTGGCCGGTCATGGGCCGGGGAAGATCTCCCATGCAGCCCAGGCCGATGGTACCGTCGGCCTCGGGGACCATGATGGTCACGTTCTTCAGCTCCAGCCGACGCGCCATGGCGCCGCTGACCCCGGCAATGACTTTGTCGGCCGTGGTGTGAGCAGCATACACCGCCACACCGCTGCGGATGGCCTGCATGATGGCGGCCCCCACAGGGTCCTTGCTGTCGATGCGCCGCACGCCCTTGAAGATGAGCGGATGGTGCGTTACCACCATGTCGCAGCCTTTCTCCACGGCCTCGTCAATGAGGGCCCGCGTGCAGTCGAAACCCACCAGCACGCCGTGGACTTCGTCCTCGGGACTGCCGATGATGAGACCGCTGTTGTCCCAGCTTTCCTGAATGTGCAGGGGCGCAAAGGCTTCCAGCACGGCGGTAATGTCACCTACTTTCATTTAGAGCGCTTTTTTGACTTGAATCAGATCTTCACGGATTTCCTTGAGCATGCCCAGCACCTTCACGCGCTTTTCCACGCTGCGCCGGTCTTCTGACATACGCTGACGGGCACCCTCCAGTGTGAGGCCCTGGTTCTTGAGCAGGTACTGAATCTGCTTAAGAGTCTCCACGTCTTCGGGGTGATACAGCCTGTTCCCCTTGGCATTGCGCTGAGGCTTTACAAACTGTTCGAAATAGTTGCTCCAGTAACGCACAGCCGAGGTATTCTCCCCCAGCTCCTGCGCCACTTCACCCATCGTATAGATTAATTTACCCATAGTTCTACAAAGTTAGTAAAACTTACTGTTTTTTCGACGGTTGGTGCGAGAAAGACCGCCGGGGCCCTTCGGCCTCCAGCCACTTTTCGTGGTCGAAAGCCTCCCCCGGAAACTGATACGCCCCCTCGTGCTCTATACAAAAAGCCATATACGTAATAGGCAGCCCCATCTCCAGGAACATTTTCTCGTAGAAGGTCTGTACTTCTGTGACTTCATTCGGAACCCGCTGCCTGTTAGCATATACATCAGTTTCAGAAACGACAACCTCCAAATCATTGACCTCTACAACTGCTTTGGTGTATTCGTAGAGATAGCGGGAGTCGGTTTTGAGATGGATGATTCCGTTGGGTTTCAGGAATTTACGGTAACGTTCCAGGAACAGGGGCGAAGAAAGGCGGGCGTTTTCGCTGCCGCGTAACTGGGGGTCCGAGAAGGTGAGCCAAACCTCGCTCACTTCGCCGGGGCCGAAGAAAGCATCGATGAATTCGATGCGTGTGCGCAGGAATGCCACGTTGGGCAGGGCATTTTCGGTGGCATACTTAGCCCCTTTCCACAGGCGGGCGCCCTTGATATCGACACCGATGTAGTTAATCTCGGGATGGCGCTGAGCCAGGGCAATGGTATAATCTCCCTTGCCGCATCCCAGTTCCAGAACTATGGGATTGCCGTTATGGAACATCTCCTCTCCCCATCGGCCCTTAATGGCATGGTCGTTCAGCCGAAGTTCCTTGCTCCCGGGCTCCTTGTTAAGCACCTGCGAGGCATCGGGCTGCAAAAGGCAGGCGAACGTCTCGTTTTCGGCGAACTTCTTTAATTTTCCGTGTCCCATAGGCTTTGATATCGGGTTACCAGTCCCATCCCCCGGAGTCCTTCAGGCGGGTTGGGAACGCTCACGGTCACGGTCCAGGCGCCGTGCCAGGCAGGGACTACTTCGGCCCGGTAGGGGGCGTAGGCTTCGTGCGAGAAGAAGGAGGAACCGCCGTCGACCGGCAGATACACGGTTTCGGTGAAGACCGAATCGTTTGGGGCCTTCCAGGCCATGTCCAGCTGCATCCGGGCGGGATATTCGCGGGCGTCGATCCGGGTGTACAGGTCGAAGTCGTAGGTGCAGGTGCTGTCGCTCATATCCACGGCGAAGGTATAGGGGCCGCTGCCCCGGACGAACTGTTCCGTGGATGCCGGCCGATGGCAGGAGAAAGCCAGCAGAAGGACGAGGAAAGGCAGGAGATTCTTCACTGTAAACTAGGCCTCTTTTTTCTTGTTGCGGTTGCGGCCGCGGTTCTTGCGGCGCTTCTTCTTTTCGGGGTCGAAGCGGTTGATGGCGTCGTCTCCCACGGCGGTGATGAATTCGGGGGCCGATACCTCTTCCTGACGCAGCGTAGCGGGCTTTTCGCCCCGGCGGTTCATGGCCTGGATCTCCCGGACTTCACGGGCCGACAGGGGGAAAATCTGGGTGAGGGAGCCCTTTTCGTAGGAGAAGTAGAGGGTTTCGGCCAGGATGTCGGTCTTGACCAGCCACGCCTGTCCGTCCTGGAAGTCCAGGGGTTCGGCCACGCGCGGGATACGGGAATGGGCGTCCAGGTAGGCCTCTACCTCGTAATTGAGGCAGCACTTGAGCTTGCCGCACTGGCCGGCCAGTTTCTGCGGATTCAGGGAAAGGTCCTGCGTACGGGCGGCCGATGTGGTAATGGACTTGAACTCGGTGATGTAGTTGGCGCAGCACAGCTCGCGGCCGCACACGCCCAGACCGCCGATGAGGCCGGCCTCCTGACGGGCGCCGATCTGCTTCATCTCCACGCGGATGTGGAATTCCTCGGCGAAGTCCTTGATGAGCTGGCGGAAGTCCACGCGGCCATCGGCAATGTAGTAGAAGATGGCCTTGGTGCCGTCTCCCTGGAACTCCACGTCTCCAATCTTCATCTCCAGGCCCAGGTTATTGGCCAGCACACGGGCGCGGATCATGGTTTCCTGCTCCCGGGCGATGGCTTCCTGCCAGCGCTGGATGTCGAAGGGACGGGCCTTGCGGTAGATTTTCTTGAGTTCCTGCTTGGAAGGATCCACACCCTTGCACTTCATCTGTCGGCCCACGATGGGGCCTTCCAGGGTGACGATTCCCAAGTCGTGACCGCTGGCGGCTTCTACCACCACCAGGTCTCCGGTCTTGATGCTCTGGCCGCTGGCGTTGGTGTAGATGCCTTTGCGGGTGTTCTTGAAGCGGACCTCGTAATAGTCGTTGTATTGCTCCTGGGCAATGCCCTTGAGCGTATCGTATACCTCCAGCTTGCAGCAACCCTGCCGGTAGCGGATGTCCTGCTCTCCGGTTTTCTCATCGGTGGCGATGGAACAACCGCGGAAGCAGTCAAACTGGATGGTTTCGTTGGATAGGTCTATCATACGTTCTGGATGGTATATAATTGATTCACCAGGTCGGTGAAGAGGATTTTCTGGTTAACGTTGCGCTCGATGAGCAGCAGGGCGCGGTCCAGGGCGGCCAGGCCCCGGCGGGCGAAGGTAGGTTTGAGCTGGCGGGCCGATGCCTTGTACCAGGCTTCAGTCCCCTGCTGCAGCCGGGCCATGCCGGGCATCTTCTGCAGCAGAAAAATGCGGCGCAGGTCCTCGGAGGCCAGCTTGCAGAAGGACTTCTGCTGCTCCCGCACCTTGAGGTCGGCCACGGCGTCGCCGGTTTCCAGGGCCTTCAGGAGGTCCCGGGCGACGACCGCATCCAGGAGGTCGTGGAAGAGATCTTCCAGCACGGTATTGCCGACCGCTTCCCGGGCGTGGACTTCGGCCTCGGCCTCGGGCGACAGCGGCTGCACGCGCATGTGCAGGCAGCGGGAAGAGATGGTGACCAGCACTTTCTCGGGCGCCTGGGTAATGAGCAGGAACAGCGTCTGACGGGGCGGTTCCTCAATCATCTTGAGGAGGGCGTTGGCGGCCTGGACGTTCATCTTTTCGGGCAGGTACATCACCACGGTGCGAAAGCCGCCTTCCACCGCACTTAGCGACAGGCGGTCCAGGATGCTGCGGGCCTCGTTCACGGAGATGTTGCTCTGCTTGCCCTCGATGCCGATGGCACTGTAAAGTTCGTTCTCGTAGAAGTAGGGATTCTCCAGCAGCAGCTCGCGGAAAGGGGCGATGTACTGCAGCGACACGGGTTTGTCGGCCCCGGCCACCGGAAAGACGAAATGGATATCGGGATGGATGAGTTTCTGAACGCGGGGACTGCCCCCGTACAGCTCTTCCAGGAAGTTGATGGCAATGGGGAAAGCCCCGCCGCCGTCGTCCTGATGCAGCAGCATGGCGTGCGGAATATGGCCGCTCTCCACCATCCGGTGAAGGGCGTTTACCACTTCCTCGTTGCCATACACTTGCATCTTATTTCTCTCTTTGTCCTACAAAACGGGCCAGTTTTGCAAGATACGATTTTTCTTTGGATTCCGGAAGGATTGCCAGGCGGGAAATGGCATCTTCCACATAAGAATCCATCTTTTCCTGAGCCAGGGCCACGCCGCCCATCTCCTTCACGAAGGCGGTGACTTCGGCCACGTACTCGGGGTGGTCCGGGATATGCTTCACCTTGTCCCGAATGGCCAGCTGCACGGATTCGTCGGCCTTCTCCAGCGCGCATAGCAGCGGCTGGGTGATTTTCTGCTCCAGCAGGTCGATGCCCACAGGCTTGCCAATCCGGGTTGCATCGTCCTGATAGTCAAAGATATCGTCCTTGATCTGGAAGGCAATGCCCAGGCGCAGGGCATAATCTCCCATGGCCAGGATCATGTCTTCGTCGGACCCCACCGAGATGGCGGCCGACATGGCCGTGCTCTCGAACAGCGAAGCGGTTTTGCCGAAGACGATGCGCAGGTAATCGGCCTGGGTAGTATCGGCCGATGTCGCCTTCTGCATCTGCAGCAGCTCCCCTTCGGTGAGGTGGCCGATGGTCTGGGCAAACAGCCGGAGCACGCGGTCGGCCTCCCGGCGGGCACCCAGCACCAGCCGCAGGCACTTCTCCAGCCAATAGTCGCCGATGAGCACGGCGGCGCTGCCGCCCAGGATGGAGGCCACCGTGGGGAGGCCGCGGCGCTCGGTGGCACCGTCCACCACATCGTCATGCAGCAGGGTGGCGTTGTGCAGCAGTTCGGAGGCTGCGGCAAAGCGGTAAGTGTCTTCCGGAGGAGCGGTTGCCACCCCGGCCGCACCGGCTACCAGCAGCGAAAGCATGGGTCGCATCATCTTGCCGGGATGCTCCCGCAGGCTGCGGTTGGTCTGGTCCAGGAGCGGGATGTCACTGCAAAGCGCACTGTCGATAAATGCGTTCACCTTGTCCAGTCCGGGTTGCAAATAGGCTTTGATCTCTTCCATTTAATCGAAGCAGGCTATGAGTTCGGCTACGGTGCTGGGGAAATGTACCAGGTCCCTGTCTGCGGCTTCCAGCACGCCAGTCTCTACGAAATAATCCAGCAAAGCGATGTAAGGGTCGAAGAATCCGTCCAGGTTAAGGGCATAGAGTTCACCCTCGTACTGGTGCACTTTGCGCAACGTATGGGTCTCGATGAACTCGTCGATAGTGCCGATTCCGCCGGGCAGAGCAATGGCCGCGCAGGTATTCTCCCGCATCTTGTCCTTGCGCTGGGACATGGTCTCGGTCCACTCCACCTCCCGGATTTCCGGGTTCTCCATACCTTTCATGAAAAGGGGAAGCACGGCAACGTGCCGGCCGCCAACTTTCACCGATTCGTGGGTAATGGCACCCATGGTGCCCACTTTTCCGCCGCCGGAGACTACGGTATAATTTAACGCATGCAGCGCGCGAACTACTTCACGCGCTGCTTGGTTATACTTTTCGTCTATCTTTACGCTGGCAGCGCAAAAAATACAGACTCTTTTGTCCATTAGAAGAACAGGCCGGCAGTAATCTTAATACCCTGATAGTTAGTGTCTTTAAGAGCAGAGACAGCGGCTTCTCCAGAAGCATTGGCCAGAGCGCCCAGGTTCTTGAACCATTCTACGCGCAGCTGCAGGTGCTTCAGGACGTCGGCACCGATACCAATGCCGAAGCCCCAGTCCAGCTTGTTGGTAATATCCCTGACGGCGGCTTCGTTACCGGTTACCTGATAACCGATGAAAGGCTCGGCCACTACGAACGGACGGGCCACCAGGAGGTCGATACCCAGCTGTACGCCGGCGGAGGCCTCTATGTAACCGGTCCTGTACTGTACATTGTCGATGGTGGTTCCTTTCATATTATAGGTAAGGGAAGGCTGGATGGCCAGGGCGCCGATATTGATCTTGTAAGCGACACCGGCGTGCCAGAGGTTGGCACTCTTAACTTCTGCAGCGGCATCCTTAAGTCTGGTGGTGGAAGAGGTGTAACCAGCCACAATACCAAACTGAGCGTGAGCCAGGGTCACGGAGGCCAGAGCCACGACAATGACGGTCAATAGTTTTTTCATAATGTTAATTAATTATAAGTTCGCGTTAATCTTGTCAATCAGTACATTCTTGGGCATGGCGCCCACGGTTTTGTCCACAACCTGGCCGTTCTTGAAGAACAACAGGGTGGGAATGCTCATGATGCGGAACTGGGCGGCCACCTCGTCGGCGTCGTCCACGTTCACCTTCACTACCTGGATTTTGTCGGACATCTCCTCCTCTACCTCGTCCAGGATGGGAGTGAGCATGCGGCACGGGCCGCACCAGGTGGCCCAGAAATCTGCAATGACCAGCTTATCGCTCTGGATAAGCTCGTCAAACGTATTGTTGGTTGCTACTTTTGCCATAGTTTTTTTTCTTGTATATCAATGCAAATATAAGCATTTTTTTCAAACTGCACATGTTTCGGCTCCGCACGTCCGTTTTGGCACACCCAGCCTCGCCCGCCCGTCCAACCCGGCTCCAGACCGGGGATCTCTTTTGCCGCGTTGACACGAAACCGCCATTCTATGCATTCTAGCCGTCAACGCGGCAAGGTTTTCGGCGTTTTCGGCCATTTTCCTTGCCACGTTGACACGAAACCGCCATTCTATGCATTCTGGCTGTCAACGCGGCACAAGGCAGCGCTTGATCTGAGCCTCCGGGAGGCGGAATTCGTTCAGGAGCAGGGCGGCGATACGTCGCTTTTGTGTGTCGGTCAGTTGGTAGACGGAGGAAACGCCACATCCGGGGAGGATATCGCGGTCAATCAGGCGGCAGACGTCCATATCCTGCAGCCGGGTACGGCTGAAGTGGCGTCCGGTCTCATTGCGGAGAAGCTGTTCTACACTGTTCTCGTAACCGGGCTCCAGCATGTCCAGCGTGAGGGGCTTGCCGGTGCGGTCCTGCTCCTGGTCCCGCTTCCAGTCCTCGTCTGTCAGACGGTTCATTTGAAAGAGATAGTTGCGGGGCGTGCCGTAGTATTGCTCGGCCCGGCGGAGTTCCATGAAACTGCGTCGGAGAAAGATACCGTCGGCACTCATCATGAACTCGTCCGGGAACTCGGCGTGCCGCGGCAGGAAGGATGCGATGTCCTGCCGGGAGAAGGGGGCGGCCGATTCGGTAGACAGGCCGATGTCTTCCAGGAACAGTTCCCGCGCCGTGCAGTACTTGTATCCCAGCGCAGTGGCGGCGGCCTGGTGGTGCAGTCCGTTCCGGAGGACGTAGTTCATCAGCACCATCTGATGGTAGTGCCCGTCAATCTTCAGCAGATAGGTGTACTTCTCGCCCATGCGCCCGTCGCGCCCGTACTTCCGGTTGAAGTACTTCGTATAGGACATGCGAAGGGCCGATGCATATTCCATCGGCCTGTCCGTGAATACGTTCTGGTGCACGTGCGTGGACATTTCGGCATCCACCAGGATTTCCGTATCGGCAGAGAAAGCGCGCAATGCCATCAGGTTCAGCATCATGCCGTGGTCTTCCTCGTCGCGGAACATCACCTCCTGGTGAGAAGTGAAACAGATATGGTAAGACTCCTTCATGATTCGAGCATTTCCGCAAACATACGTCGCGCCGTGCCAACATCCAAGCATCGGTCAAAAGAAAGAGTGGTTTTAGCCGTTTTCGGCAATAGTTTTTAAGAATCAGCCGATTTTTCGGCTAAAAAAATGAGGTTTCATGAATTCTTTTTATCTTTGTACTGTCCCCACGCGGGGACAAAGACATATGTAATTTAGCATTTGCTATTTATTCGGTTGCCCCTGAAACCTAGGAAATTTCAATGCAACGCACCGGGTAAGTCAGTGAATGTCTGCGCTTTGGCGTGGGCTGGACTTATCTAGTGTTGCGGGCTTCCTAGGGCCTCAGGGCATGGATTAGAAAGGTCCATGCCTTTTTTGTGCCCTAGTTGTAGCCCTCCCGAGATAAGTCGCAAGTGCCGTAAGAGCGCAGCTTATGGCCAAAAACAGCAATCTTGGCGCCGCTAAGGCTGCCAAGAATGACGAGTTTTACACCCAGTATGCCGACATCCAGAAAGAAGTGAACGCATACCTGGAGTACAACCCGGACACTTTCCGTGACAAGACGGTCCTATTGCCCTGTGACGACCCCGAGTGGTCAAACTTCACCCGCTTCTTTGCCCAAAACTTTGAACGGTTGGGTTTGAAACGGCTTATCAGTACATCCTACGCGGTGGAAAGCAAGAAGTACAAGGACTACGAGCCCACCCTGTTCGAGACGGAGAGTCCCCTGTTCGACATCGACAAAACCCGCATCAAAGGCAAGATCTTCGAACTAACCCGCGACACCAACGGCAGCGGCCGCATCGACATCGACGACCTGGAATGGCACTACCTGGAAGGCGACGGCGACTTCCGCAGCCCGGAGGTCTGCGCCCTGCGGGACCAGGCCGATATCATCGTCACCAATCCACCGTTTTCACTATTTAGAGAGTTTGTCGCGTGGATAATGGATGCCTCAAAACAATGCCTTCTTATTGGAAACATGAACGCTATTACGTACATGGAAGTCTTCCCTCTAATAAAGAATAACAAAATCTGGTTAGGAGCAACCGGCTTTGTTTCCGATATGGTTTTTGGCGTTCCAAAGGGAACGGAAGTTAATCCCAGCGATAAAGCAAAAGCAGAGAAACTTGGCTATGTTGGAGATTACACGCGCTTAGGGAACTCTTGTTGGTATACTAACCTGGATCATGGTCGAAGACACCAGCCTTTGCGACTTATGTCAATGAAAGAGAACCAGCGTTTTAGCAAACATAAAGACATCTGCGAACGCGGCTATCCGGTGTATGATAATTACAAAGCAATTGAGGTCTCTTATACTGATGCTATCCCATCAGATTACGATGGAGAGATGGGAGTTCCAGTATCCTTTTTGGACAAGTATTGCCCGGAACAATTTGAGATAGTGGATTATATGGCCTCTCATGGAAAAACACCCAAAGGAATACCACACGAAGCACCATATCTTAACGGAAAATGGCTTTACAATAGAATACTAATCCGCAAAAAACAATGAATAAGACTGTCAGGCATAGGCTTCGGACGGCGTAGCCGCCCATGGCTTCGTGAACGGGATGGGCCCGCGCCGAAGGCGTGGGAGGGATAGGACCGAAGGTCCGTACCGGTCCGAAGCCTATGCCTGTCAGTCGTAAATAAGCATGAGAAAATGATAGCACGACTTGTAACCGAATGGACCATCGGCGATATCTGCAAGGGATTCCAGTATAACGAATACGAAGGAAAGGGCCTGTACGGCCTTTCGGGACGTCTCACTATCCAGCCTGAATTCCAGCGGCACTACCTCTATGCCGAAAACGGCGGAAAGAAGGAAGTGGACGTGATTCAGTCTGTTCGGAATGGCTATCCACTCGGCCTTATCTACTTCTCCAAAGTGGGCGAAGACCGGTACGAGGTGCTGGACGGCCAGCAGCGCATTACCTCGCTGGGCCGGTTCATTACCGAAAAGTTTGCCTGGATTGATACAGACGGCCGTCCCTGGTATTTCAGCGCTCTGAACCCGGACGAGCAGGAGAAGTTCTTGAACACCAAGCTCCTGATTTATGTCTGCGAGGGAACCGAGAAGGAAATCAAAGACTGGTTCCGGACCATCAATATCGTCGGCATTCCCCTCAACAACCAGGAAACCCTGAACGCCGTCTATAGTGGCCCCTTCGTTTCCAAGGCGAAGGAGGAGTTCTCCAACTCCAACAACACCAATATCAACAAGTGGAGTTGCTTCATCCCCGGGACCGCCAAACGGCAGGACTACCTGGCAGCCGCCCTGGACTGGGTCAGCAAAGGCCATGTGGAAGAATACATGGCCGCACACCGTTATGACAACGACATCACTGAACTCAAGGCCTACTTCACTTCCGTCATCGACTGGATCACATCGGTGTTTGATATTACGCCGGAAAAAGAAATGTGCGGTCTCAAGTGGGGCGACCTCTACGAACGCTTCCACAAAACCGCATACGATCCGGCCATCGTGGCCCATACGGTACGGGAACTCTACGAGAGCTTCTATGTAAAGGATAAGAAAGGGATTTATGAGTACATCCTGGACGGCTGCCAGAATACGAAACTCCTCAACGTACGAGTCTTTGACGACCCCACAAAGAAAGCAGTCTACGCCAAACAGACCCTCGCGGCAAAGCAAAAAGGTGAATCGAATTGCCCGTTATGCGCCGTCGGTCACGATGCCAACCATACCAAAATCTGGGACCTGGCCGACATGGATGCCGATCACGTTACCGCCTGGTCTAAAGGCGGTTCTACCGACATCTCCAACTGCCAGATGCTCTGCAAAACCCACAACCGTGCCAAAGGCAATCGCTAGGTCGCAGACCGCGTTGACAAACAGAATGCACAGGAGGCCGATTTCCCGTCGACGCGGCAGCAAAATCGGCCCAAACGGGCAAAAACGCTGCCGCGTTGACAGCCAGAACGCACAGAATGGCATTTTCGCGTCAACGCGGCTAGGGTTTTCCGGGAGGAAGGGGTGCCGGGAACGTTAGGATTTTTGGAAAAAGGGAGAACGAACATTAGCCCGGCAAGGGCCTTCCACCGAGTGCGACCGCCAAAAATCCGTGTTCCCGGTACCCCTTTCTCCCGAAAAACGAGCACGCGGGCACAGAAACAGGCCTTTTTGTGCCCAGACGAGGCTGAGAGGCCCGGGTCGATCGGGCCGGGAACCGGAATCGGCTACAACGCGTCCTCTACCGGGAGGACATAGGCGCGAAGGCCCAGGTCCTTGTTGGCGGCGTCGGTGTCGCGCAGGTGATTCATGATGGCGGAGACTTTTTCGTCCTCCACCACCGTGAACAGGGCGTGGTTCTGGGTGGGCCAGGCATGGTTGCCCAGATGCGGTTCTCCGTCTACGGAACCGCGGCCGCCAACCTCTTCCCAAACGGTATAACCCCGTTGGCCCAAACCTTCCAGCAGCTCTACAATCTCCTGATTGTAAGCCTGGTTATATGCTACGAATATTGCTTTCATACCTTTTTGGCTTTACGTTTTTCACGGTGCTCGGTGAAACCGCAGTACAGGACCGGGATGAGGACCAGGGTAATGAGGGTCGAGACAGACAGACCCCAGGCCACGGTGATACCCAGGCCGCGCCACATTTCGGAACCTTCTCCGGTACCCAGGGCCATGGGCAGCATACCCAGCACGGTGGTGAGGGTGGTCATGAGGATAGGACGCAGACGGCTCCTGGCGGCCGTGACCGTAGCCTCGCGCACGCTCTTGCCGCGCTCCTGCAACAGGATGGTGTAATCGATAAGCACAATACCGTTCTTAACCACGATACCCAGCAGGATGATGATACCCACCATGGCCATCATACCAATGGCCATGTCGTTGATCAGGTTACCCAGGGCCACGCCAGTAAAGGCGAACGGGATGGAGAACATGATCACGAAGGGGCCCATGAAGCTCTCGAACTGAGAAGCCATCACCATGTACACCAGGATGATGATAAGCGCTACCAGAAGGAGCAGGGAACCGAACATTTCCTGCTGTTCCTCGTAGTCACCGGCGATGGCATAGGAAAGTTCGGCCGGCAGCGGCTGCTCCGCCATCATTTCATCGATGACTTCGACGGCCTCTGAAAGAGCGGTTCCGCGGGCCACCATACCCGTGGCCGAAATATAACGCTCGCGGTTCTTGCGCTGGATGGTAGGCGGCACCTTGGACTCTACGATGCGGCCCAGGTCGCGCACCTTGATTCCCTGTCCGGCGGCATTGTAGACAATGATATTGGCAATGTCGTCCATGCTCTGACGGAACTCGGGAGCGTAACGCACGCGGATATTGTATTCTTCACCGTCCTCGCGGTAGAACGAGCTTACCGAACCGCTCATGGCGGCCGATACGGCAGCGGCGGCCGTAGTGGAGGTGAGGCCGTTCAGGGCCAGTTTCTCACGGTCGAAGTCTACCTCGTACTCGGGCGTGTAGTCGTCGCGGCCCAGGATCACCTGCGTGAACTTGCCGCTGGCCATCATCTTCTCGCGGTACACCTTGGCTGCCTGCTCGGTTTCCTCGAAGTCGTAACCGTAGATTTCCAGGATCACGCGCGAAGCACCGCCCATGCCCATGCCGCCTTCGGTCACGTTGAACTTCTTCAGTTCCGGGAACATGCGGAGGTCGGCGCGGATGACATCGGCAATCTCGGACGTGGAACGGAAGGGAATGCCCTTCTCGCGGGCCAGCGCCTTACGCTCGGTGGCCGTATGCACGTTGATATTGAACGAGATGATGTACGTACCGTTGGAACGCATGTTGGCCCAGGTGTTCTCGGAATCGGCCTGGCCGAAGTTGTAGCTGAGCACCTTGATCTCGGGCACGTCCTCGCAGATCTGGGTGTAAATCTCGGCAGCCACCACTCGGGTGACGTCCTGCGCCGTACCAATGGGCAGTTCGGCCGAAATGGTAACACGGCCCTGGTCCTGCGTCGGGAAGAATTCCGTCTTCATCTTCGGATAGTAGATTGCCATCACGGCGGCGAAGATGACCACGGCACCGGCCAGGATCCACTTCTTATGGCTCATACACCAGGCAATCATACGGCTGTAACCGGCAGACAGGCCATCCAGGGCCTTGTTCACCGGACGGAACACCACCGTGTAGAACTTGTTGGTGGTGGGCTTGTTGTTCATGAGAACGGAGCACAGCATGGGCACCAGGGTAAGGGCGGCCGTGGTGGACACGATCATGATGATGCTCACGATCCAACCCAGCTGACGGAACATGATACCCGTCATACCGTTGATCATGGTCAGGGGCAGGAACACGCACAGCATGGTGAGCGTGGAAGCGATAACGGAGATACCTACCTCGGCCGTGCCGTGTACGGCAGCCTCCTTGGGTTTCTCTCCCCTTTCCAGGTGGGAAGTCACGTTCTCCAGTACCACGATAGCATCGTCCACCACCATACCGATAGCGATGGACAGGGCGCTCATGGAAATGATGTTCAGGGTGTTACCCGTGAAGAACAGATACATGAGCGAAGCCAGCAGGGCCACGGGGATGGACAGCACCACGATGAGCGTACCCTTGAGACGGCCCAGGAAGAGGAACACCACCAGCATCACCACCAGGAAGGTGATGAGGATGGTCTCCAGCAGGGAGTTGATGGTATTCAGGATGTTGTCGGAGGAGTCTACGACCGTGGTGATCTTGATGTCGGACGGCAGGTTGTGCTCCAGCGTAGCCAAAGTCTTCTTCACCTGCTTGATCACGTTCACCGTATTGTAGCCGGACTGCTTCTGGATAATAATCTGGGCGCCGCGGGTGCCGTTGGTATAGGACTCCTGGGACTTTTCTTCCAGGCCATCCTCTACGCGGGCTACATCCCGCAGATATACGGCCGAACCGTTCCGGTTGCCCACCACGATATCCAGCAGTTCGCCAGGATCGGCAAATTCCTTCTTGATACGGAGGGAATAGGTATTTGAGCCGATGTCAATGCTGCCGGAGGGCACGTTGCGGTTCTCGGCGGCAATGATGTTGGACAGCGAAGTGATGCTGAGGCCATAGGCTTCCAGCTTGGCAGGGTCGCAGTAGATCTTGATCTCACGGTTGGGAGCACCGCTCACCGAGACGGTACCCACGCCGGACACACGGGCCAGCGGAGTGGCCACGCGGTCGTCCAGAATCTTGTCCAGCGCGCTCACGCTCTGACTGGCCGTGCAGGCCAGGATCATGATGGGCATGTCGTCGGCGCTGAACTTGAAGATGGTAGGGTTGGAGGCGCCGTCCGGGAGGGACGACTTAATCATATCCAACTTGTCGCGGACGTCGTTGGTTGCTACTTCGATGTCGGTACCGTACTGGAATTCCAGGGTGAGCATGGATATGTTCTCGCGGGAAGACGAGCTCACGTCCTTCAGGTTGGCCACCGAGTTCAGGGAGTTCTCCAGCAACTTGGTAAGGTTGGTCTCCACGTCTTCGGCGCTGGCCCCGGGATAAGAACTCATGACCATAATGGTATTGGATTCAATATCCGGGAAGTTGTCCACCGGCAACTGCACCAGGGAGAATACACCCAGGATGGCAAATGCCAGGAACACCAGGCCCGTGGTGACGGGTTTGTTGACGGCTGTTCTGTAAATGCTCATGGCTGGCTACTTGTTAAGCACGTTCACGCTTACGCCGTCCTTCAGGGTGGACTGGCCTTTCACCACAACCTTGGCACCGTCGGCGAGGCCTTCGATGATCTCGTATTCAGAGCCGATGTGACGGCCCGGGGTCACGGGCACGAAACTCACCGTATTGTCGGCGTTGAGCACATAGACAAAACGCTGGCCGGTACCTTCCATGCGAACCAGAGCCTGGTCGGGGACCACCACGTGACGCTGATTGCCGAAGTTAACGGTGGCACGGGCATACATGCCGGGAAGCAGCGCTTTATCCTTGTTGGGAACGTTCACCTCTACCTTGATGGTATGGGTGGCCGAGTCCACGATGGGATACAGGCGCTCTACCTTGCCGGTGAACACGCGGCCGGGGATGGCATCCACGGTAATCTGGACGGTGTCACCCTTCTTCACCTTGGTGTATTCGCTTTCGGAGATACCGACAAGCAGTTTCACGGGAACCACCTGATGCACCACAAACAGGGGGGCGCTCATGGAGAACATGTCTCCGCGGTCGAAGTTACGGACGGTAATAAAACCGCTGATGGGGCTGCGCAGAACGGTGTTTTCCTTCACGTTCTCGTAATTGGTCCGGCGCACTTTGTAGCCAAGTTCTGCGGTCTCGAAGTCACTCTGGGAAATACCGCCCTCGGCGTACAGGCTCTTGATGCGCTCGTACTCCTGTTCGTCGTTCTGGACCTGGAGTTCCAGCTGTTCCAGCTGCGTGCGGTCCATCTCGGCCAGGATCTGTCCCTGCTGGACATAATCCCCCACTTCCACGTTGATCTTGCGGATGCGGCCGCCCTGCTGGGGCATGATATTGTTCACGGCATAGGCCATGACGGTAGAAGAATAAACATTCTCCTGGGGAACGTCGCGGGCAACGGCCGTGGTTACTTCCACGTTGGGCGTGGTGGCTGCGGGAGCGGCACCGGCGCTTTTGGAATTATTGCTGCCGCAGGACACGGCAGCCAGGGCCAGTGCGGCAATGAGGATGAATCTGTATTTCATATATCTTTTAATTTTCTTCGGTGAAATCGTAGCCCAGGGTCTGTTCCAGACCGGCCTTGGCCACAATGAAACTGTACACGGCCTGGGCAGCCTGCAAACGGGTCTGCGTAAGGGTGAGTTCCGTGTTGTTCAGGTCTGTGAGCGTGCTCTTGCCCACCTGATAGCTCTTGGAAGCAATGTCATAGGCTTTTTCGGCGCTGCCCAGGGCCTGGCTGGCGGCTTCGTACGTCTTCATGGCCGTATCCATGGTGGACAGGCTTTGACGGATGCCGATGCGAAGCTGACGCTCGGTGTTCTCCCGCTGGAGGGCCAGTTCGCTGGCCTGCACGCGCGTCTGCTTGATGGCGTGGTAGCGCTGGCCGCCCGAGAAGATGGGGATGTTCAGGGAGAAGACCAGGGTGCTGGAAGGCAGCCATTTCCACTGGCTCAGGTTGAACTTGTCGCTCTGGGTATAGTAGTTAAAGCTGAGCGACATGGACAGGCTGGGAATGTAGGCATACTGCTGCATGCGGATCTGCTTGGCCAGCATCTCGGCCTGGTTGGCCAGCTGACGCAGCTGGGTATTGCGGTCCAGGGAAGCCTCGGCGCCTTCGTTCAGGTCGTAGAACATGTGCTGGGCATAGTCTTCCAGCTTACCCTGCACGTCGATGGGACGGTCCAGGTCCAGGCCCATGACAGCCTTGAGCTGCCACAGAGACAGGAAAATGTTATTCTCGGCGTTGTACACGTTAGGAACGGCGGCGGCCAGGGTGCTCTGGGCCCGGGCCATTTCCAGCTCGGAAGCTTTCTGCACCTTGTAGCGGCTTTCGGTGAACTTGTAGTTCTGCACCGCGTTCTCGTATACGGCGTTATACACATCGTAGGAGGCCTTGGCCATGAGCACGGCATAATAGGCCTGCTTTACGCTGGCCACCGTACCCAGCCGGGATTCACGGGCTTGCTCGACGGCATTCTCTACCTGGTCACCGGTAATGCGCAGGCTTTCCCACAACTGGAAGTTCACCAGCGGCATGCTGGCGCTGAGACTGGCGGTTACCTGGTTGGTACGGCCCATCTCGATGGCGCCGTCTCCGGAGGATTCCTCATCGGGTTTCACGGGTGCCACATAAGGGATGAAGGGCGTGCCGGTGGCCGTGTACAGTTGCTGGATGTAGTACATGATGGGTTCCAGCATGGATGAATACATGGCCGACATGCCGCCTCCCGAGGAAGAGCCACTGTCGTCGGAATCGGAGCCGAAGTAAACCTTCTGTTTAATGATTGCGTAATTGTAAGCCCCCGATGCGCTGATCTGCGGGAAAAGCTGGCCGTAGGATCCCTTTTGCGCATACTTGGTGCGCTGGATTTCCATATCGGCCACCTTGACGGACGTATTTTCCGAGAGGGCTATCTTTAAGGCGTCGTCCAGGCTTAGCACCAGCGTGCTGTCTCCTTCCGGACGGGCTTCTCCATTAAACTGCGCCCACGCAACTGAGGGTACCAGCAACGCGAGCGCGATGAAAACGTTCTTAAACTTCATATAACCAACTAATATAAGCCGCGGGTTTACTACAAAAAACGCGCCAGTCATAAAGGCATTTCATTTTTCATATCTCTTTACTATCTTTGCATTTGCTATGGAATTATTGACGGTCAACTGGAACATAGACCCGGCCATTTTGCACATCGGCGGGTTCGAATTAAGATGGTACTCGCTGCTTTTCGTCAGCGGCTTCATCCTGGGGTGGTACATTATGCGCAGTTTCTTCCGGCGGGAAGGAATCCCCGAGAAACTGCTGGACCCTATGCTGTATATGCTGCTCATCTGCACCATCGTGGGCGCCCGGCTGGGGCACTGCCTCTTTTATCAGCCGGACTATTACTTCGGCAGCTGGGCCGGTTTCTGGGAAATCTTTATGCCCTGGAAGGGCGGCCTGGCCAGCCACGGCGGCACCATCGCCCTGCTGCTGGGTATCTGGTGGTATTCCGCCAAGTATGGAAAAACCAGCGGCTTCGACTTTGTCTGGACCCTGGACCATCTGGTCATTCCCGTAGCGTTCGCCGCCTGCTTCATCCGCCTGGGCAACCTGTTTAATTCGGAGATTTACGGCGCACCAACCGACCTTCCCTGGGGCTTTGTCTTCCAGCGCAACGGAGAAACCGTTCCCTGTCACCCCACGCAGCTGTATGAAGCATCGGCCTATCTGCTGCTGGGCATCCTGCTGATGTTCCTGTACTGGAAACGCCTGGACAAAACCTACCGGGGCACGTTCGTGGGCATTTTCCTGATCGGCTGCTTCGGCGCCCGCTTCCTCATCGAGTTCGTGAAGAATGACCAAGTGGAGTTCGAAGCCAATATGGCCCTCAATATGGGCCAGCTCCTGAGCATCCCCTTCATCCTGCTGGGCATCGGCTTTCTGGTCTATGCCTTCGTGAAAAAACTCCCGGCCCGCGCCACGCCGCCGCAGCCCGGCAAACCCGCCGGCCCCAAGGCCCAAACCCACTACGCCCATCCGGTAAAGTAAGGCTTCGTCGCAGGTGAGCCGTCGAAACGTCGCAGGCCGACCGGTTGGAACCTCCCGTAACGAACTTTTGCCGTTTTTTTCGTAACGCCAGGACCCGAGGATCCTGGCGTTACGAGGTTTTGCCCGAAAGTTCGTTATGGGAGGTTCCAAAAAAATGGGCCACCGAAAACGATGGCCCATTAACATCAAATAAAGACGTTTAGTCCTGGATGGCAGCGATGCCGGGGAGGATCTTGCCTTCGATGGCTTCCAGCATGGCGCCGCCGCCGGTGGAGACATAGCTCACTTTGTCGGCGTAACCCATCTGGGTAACAGCAGCCACGGAGTCGCCGCCACCAACCAGGGTGTAGGCGCCGTTCTTGGTGGCCTCGGCCAGGTCTTCGGCGATCTGGAGGGTACCCTTGGCGAAGTTGGGCAGCTCGAAGACACCCACGGGACCGTTCCAGAGGATGGTCTTGGAGTTCATGATGATCTTCTTCCAGTTCTCCAGCGTGGCGGGAGCGGCATCCATGCCTTCCCATGCGTCATCGATGTTGTTGGTGTCGAAGATCTTGCGGGGCGTATCGTTGTCGAAAGCCTGACCGGCAACGGTCTGGACAGACAGAGATACGTTCACGCCTTTCTCCTTGGCGGTGGCCAGGATCTCGAGAGCGTCGGGAATGAGTTCATCCTCGTGCAGGGACAGGCCGATCTTGCCGCCCTGGGCCTTGATGAAGGTGTAACCCATACCGCCGCCGATGATCAGGTTGTCCACCTTGCCAACCAGGTTCTTGAGAACGGCGAGCTTGGAGCTTACCTTGGAACCGCCGATGATAGCGGTGAGGGGACGCTGGGCATTCTTGAGAACGTTGTCGATGGCCTTGATTTCGCCTTCCATCAGGTAGCCGAACATCTTGTCATTGGGGAAGTACTCGGCGATGAGGGCGGTGGAAGCGTGGGCGCGGTGAGCGGTACCGAAAGCGTCGTTGATGTAGCAGTCGGCATAGCTGGCGAGGGTTTTCACGAACTCCTTCTGGGAGGCCTTCACGGCAGCCTTGGCGGCTTTCTTTTCCTCTTCGGAAGCATCCTCGGCCAGGCCGCGGGGCTTACCTTCTTCCTCGGCATAGAAACGCAGGTTTTCCAGCAGGAGGACCTCACCGGGCTTCAGGGCATCGGCCTGGGCCTTAGCCTTCTGGCAGTCGTCGGCAAACTGGACGGGAACGCCCAGGCATTCGCTTACGCGGGCCACGATGTGCTTGAGGGAGAACTTGGGATCTACCTTCTTGGGACGGCCCAGGTGGCTCATGATGATGAGGGAACCGCCCTCGGCCAGCACCTTCTTGAGGGTGGGCATGGCACGGACGATGCGGGTGTCGTCGGTGATTTCGAAGTTCTCATTGAGCGGAACGTTGAAGTCTACTCGCACGATGGCTTTCTTGTCGGCGAAATTGTACTTGTCAATGAATTGTTGCATAATGATTATGGAGTGTTTGTTAAATTTCCAGCCTGCAAATTTAACCATAATCGGTGACAAATCAAATTTTGGAGATACGCCTTATTATTGCTAATTTTGATAGCTAAAACAGTTTGCACATGAAAATCAGGGCATCTTTGGCAGCGCTGCTGCTTTTTGTGGCCGGAACACTTCTTGCTGCCGATAAAACTTATAAGGTGCAGTCCCCTTCAGGAGCCGTCACGGTAGAGATCAGCGCCGGAGCGCAGCTCAGCTGGTCGGTGGCCCGCGACGGGGTAACGGTGCTGGATCCTTCCCCGCTGGCCATGACGCTGGAAGACGGAACCGTTTTCGGCCAGAACATGAAAGTGCAGAAGGCTGTGCGCAAGAGTGTGAGCCGGATGGTACAGCCCGCTGTCTACCGCCAGCAGCAGGTGCCGGAGGCCTACAACGAGATTACCCTTTCCTGCAAGGGATACAGCGTGGTATTCCGCGCCTATGACGCCGGCGCCGCCTACCGTTTTGTAGCAGCCCGCAAGGCCCCGTTCCAGGTGGCTTCGGAAAAGGCCGCCTTCCGTTTCCCGCAGGACTGCGAGGCTTTCTATGCCTATACCCGTAAACCCGGAAACTTTGAGAGTCAGTTCTTTACTTCCTTCGAGGCCACTTATCAGCATCAGGCTATCAGTCAGTGGGAAAGCGAGCGCCTGGCGTTCCTCCCGGTAACCCTGGATGCCCCCAACGGCATGAAAGTGTGCATCACGGAAAGCGACCTGCTCAATTATCCCGGCATGTACCTGTCCAACGAAGACAAGGACGCTTCCCTGGAAGCCGTCTTCGCCCCCTATCCCAAGGAAATCGAGCAGGGCGGCCATAACATGCTGCAGGGGCTTGTGAAGAGCCGTGAGAATTACATTGCCCGGGCCGATGCCGCCGAGGCTTTCCCCTGGCGCATCGTCATCGTGGCCAAAGAGGATAAGGACCTCCTTACCTGCGACCTTCCCTGGCTGCTGGGCAAGGAGCCTGCCCCGGACCAGGACTTCAGCTGGGTAAAACCCGGCAAGGTGGCCTGGGACTGGTGGAACGCCTGGAACATCTACGGCCCCGATTTCGAGGCCGGCGTGAACAACGACACCTATAAGTATTACATCGATTTTGCCGCCAAGAACGGCATCGAATACGTGATCCTGGACGAAGGCTGGGCCGTGAACAAGCAGGCCGATCTTTTCCAGGTTATCCCGGAGATTGACCTTCCCATGCTGTGCAAGTATGCCCAGGAGAAAGGCGTGGGCCTCATCCTCTGGGCGGGCTACTGGGCCTTTGAACGCGACATGGAACGCGCCTGCCGGGAATACTCGGCCATGGGCGTGAAGGGCTTCAAGGTAGACTTCATGGACCGTGACGACCAACCCATGGTGGACTTCTACCGCCGCACGGCCGAAACCGCCGCGCGTTACCACCTGATGATCGATTTCCACGGAGCCTTCAAGCCCGCAGGCCTGCAGCGCACCTGGCCCAATGTGGTGAATTTCGAAGGCGTTTACGGCCTGGAGAATGTCAAGGGCCAGAAAGCCTTCCAGATCGATCTGGTCACTTACGAGGTAAGCATTCCCTATGTGCGTCTGGTGGCCGGTCCCTGCGACTATACCCAGGGCGCCATGCGCAATGCCACTCAGCGCAACTTCCGCTACGTGAGCTCCGAGGCCATGAGCCAGGGCACCCGCTGCCGCCAGCTGGCCGAATACGTCATCTTCGACGCCCCGCTCACCATGCTCTGCGATTCCCCTTCCAATTATATGAAGGAACCGGAGTGCCTGCAGTTCATCGCCAAGATTCCCACGGTGTGGGATGAGACCGTTGCCCTGGACGGCAAGGCAGGGGAGTACGTGGCCATGGCCCGTCGCAAGGGCGACACCTGGTACGTGGGTGCCATCACGGACTGGAACGCCCGCGAGATGACGCTGGACCTGTCCTTCATCGGCGGTAAGCCTATCATGGAAAGTTTCCGCGACGGCGCCAATGCACATCGCGCCGCCAGGGACTTCAAACAGGAATATGGGGCATTCCCGGCCGATGGCAAGATAACGGTGAAGATGGCCCCCGGCGGCGGCTGGGCTGCCGTCATCCGGCAGGAGCCGGAACCTTGGCAGAAAACGGACAGCGACTGGTCCCGCTTCGACTATTATGAGAAGCAGAACGCCCAACTCACCACCCGTCCCAAGGCTGTCCTCTTCGGCGATTCCATCACCCGCAACTGGGTTCGCAACGACGCTGCCTGGCTGGATGCACACGGTTTTGTCGGCCGCGGTATCAGTGGCCAGACCACCATGCAGATGCTCTCCCGCTTCCGTCCCGACGTCATTGACCTGAAGCCGGAATACGTGGTTATCCTGGCGGGCATCAACGACATTGCCCGCAACAACGGCTATATCAGCGTAGAACATACTTTCGGAAATCTGGTTTCCCTGGTGGAACTGGCCCAGGCAAACGGTATCAAGCCCGTCATGTGCACCGTGCTGCCCGCCCGGGAAATCCGCTGGCGCAAGCGGGTGGGAGACCCCCGTCCCCTCATTGAGAAACTCAACGCCCTCATCACCGCCTATGCCGCCGAGCATGGCATCACGCTGGTAGACTATCATGGTGCCATGCAAACCCCGGACGGCGCCCTGCAGCCCGAATTCGAGACCGACGCCGTTCACCCCAACCTGGCCGGTTACAAGGTGATGGAAGAGGTTCTCCTGAAAACCCTGAATCTGTAATCCTATGGCAATAGAATTCCCTGCAAAATACTGGAAAGATTATGAGCTCCTGGACTCCGGCAACGGAGAAAAGCTGGAGCGTTTCGGCAAGTACGTGCTGCGCAGGCCCGAACCCAAGGCCCTGTGGACGCCGTCCATGCCCGAGGCCGATTGGAAACGCCTGCTGCACGTGACCTTCCAGCCCGGTGCGGGCTTCGGCAAGGCCGGCAAGGAGGACAGCGGCACCTGGAACAAGTCCAAGAAGATGGACGACCAGTGGAGCATTTCCTACAACGGAGAACCCGACCCCGAGACGCACGCCGCCAGCGACCTCCACATCGCCCTTCGGCTGGGCCTCACCTCCTTCAAGCACGTGGGCGTGTTCCCCGAACAGGCCCCCAACTGGGAATTCATCTATAAGGAGACGTCCCGCCTGGCCCGCATCCATCAGGCCAACGGTCTGCCCGCCCCCAAGGTGCTGAACCTCTTCGCCTATACGGGTGCCGCCTCCCTCGCCGCCAAGTGCGCCGGGGCCGATGTCACCCACCTGGATTCCGTGCGCCAGGTTGTCACCTGGGCCCGCGAGAATATGGAGCACAGTGGCCTGGACGGTGTTCGCTGGGTGGTGGAAGACGCCCTCAAATTCGCCAAACGCGAAGCCAAGCGCGGCAACAAGTACGACGGCATCATCCTGGATCCGCCGGCCTATGGGCACGGACCCGACGGCGAGAAGTGGAAGCTGGACGAGCTCCTCTTCGGCCTGCTGCAAAACGTAGCCGCCATCCTGAACGAACGGGATTCCTTCATGGTCCTGAACCTATACTCCAACGGCTACAGCGCCGCTCTGGGAGAGACCGTGGTCAAGGAGGCCTTCAAGGGCCAGTTCAGGGACATGACTTCCGGAGAACTGGCATTCAACGACTCCTTCGGCAAGGTGCTGCCGCTTAGCATCTATGTGCGTCTGAAACGGTAGCATCATACCCTGATTCTATTTTTTGGAACCTCTCATAACGAACTTTCGGGCAAAACCTCGTAACGCCAGGATCCTCGGGTCCTGGCGTTACGAAAAAAACGGCAAAAGTTCGTTACGGGAGGTTCCAGTCGGCCGACCTGTGACGGTTCAACGGCCGGCCTGCGCCCCCCCCTACTCCATTGCCTTGGCAATCTGCTGGGCTATGGATTGCCAGTGGGCTTGCGTTGCCAGGTCTGAACTCTTGGCCTTGGCGGCCTTCTTCTGGATGGAGAGGAGTTCTCCCTTGAGAAGAGCTGCGCTGGTAGAATTCTTGGCACGGGCGCTACCCAGGACATCTACGGCCACCGTCACAAAGCGGGTCTGGAGATACCGGCGATAGCTGTCTACCTTGCCGCCCTTCTCCAGCTCGGAGAAGATCATGCCGTGCAGGTCCTTCAGGTACTCTGCGGGAGCATAATTGGCAGCATCGGCCTGGGCGAACTGTTCCATCCGGTCCATGCGGTCCAGGCTCAGGAGGAAGCCGGTGTTCACGATATTGTTAACCAGCGGATACAGATTGTTGTCGGGTTTGTCGGTAAGGTTGAAGATGTACTCCTGCTCTACCAGCCAGGCGGGACGGTTGAAGAGTTTCTCGTTCAGGAAGGCCAGGGAGCGCTTCTGCTGCGCCTTGGGGACGGGCTGGTACTTGGGACCGGGCTCTTCCACGCTGCGGTTGGTGATGAAGCGGCCGCCGATGGACTGGGCCACGTGACCCATGTAACGGCCGTACTGGGAAACCAGGGCGTCGTACATGCGGTCCAGGTTGGTGTACATGTTGGCCTCTTCCTTATTCCACTCGGGCAGCTTGGGAGCGATGCGCTGGAGGTTCAGGATGCCGTAGTTGCTGGCAGCCACGGCGTCGTCTCCCAGGTCTTCGCTCTGGGCGCGGGGATCCTGGTCATAGCCTTCGCCGCCGAACCACAGGCGGGGTTCGGCCTGCAGGCGGGCGATGATCTCCTTGTTCCACCAGAGGTGGTCTTCCTTGGGATCTTCAATATAGGTGGGCTTGTAACCATATTCGATGGCCCACTTGTCGTACAGGTTGATGCGGGGGTAAATGCCATCCTTGGTGATGTTATCCTCGGGCTGGGCCACGTAGTTGAAACGGGCATAGTCCATGATGGACACGGTGTGGCCGTTGGCCTCGACCCAGGCCTTGTCGCGCAGCTTCTCTACGGGAGTGAAGCTGGATGAACCCTTGTTGTGGCGCAGGCCCAGGGTGTGACCTACCTCGTGGGAAGACACAAAGCGGATGAGGTCTCCCATGAGTTCCTCGTCAAATTTAAAGGCACGGGCGCGGGGATCGATGGCACCGGCCTGGATCTGATACCAGTCGTGGACCAGGGTCATCACATTGTGATACCAGCCAATGTGGCTTTCCAGGATCTCACCGCTGCGGGGGTCGTGCACGTTGGGGCCGTAGGCGTTGGCAATGGGGGATGCCAGGTAACGGATCACGGAGAAGCGGGCGTCTTCCAGGCTCATGCCCAGTTCTTCGGCGTTCTCGGGCCACTCTTCGGCATGGATGGCGTTCTTCCAGCCGGCCTGCTCAAAGGCAGCCTGCCAGTCGTTTACACCTGCAATCAGGTAGGGGCGCCACTGCTTGGGGGTAGCGGGATCGATATAATAGACAATGGGCTTCACGGGCTCCACCAGTTCTCCCTTCTTCTGCTTCTCCACGTCCTCGGGACGGGCTTCCAGGCGCCAGCGGGTGATGAAGCGGATGCTCTTTACACCCTGCTGTTCGTCGGAGAAGAAGCTGTAGCCGTTGGCGAAATAACCGACGCGGGGATCGAGGTAACGCTGCTGCATGGGGGTCTCGGGCAGCAGGATCATGGAGGTGTTAAGCACCATGGTTACCACTCCGGTTTCACGGCCGGCCGGCAGGCTGGTAGAGGCGACGGGACCGGCGCCGGGGCCACCCTGCGGCTGGTTATAGGAATAAGTCTTGGTAACGGTTACCTCGGTATTGATGGGATAGGTGCGGATGCTGTTGATGAAGCTGGCGTCTCCCTTGGGACCTCCCAGGTTATACTGTTTCTTGGAACGGGCGTCCATGGAGAATACCTGGGCCTCTCCCTCGAAGAGGCTGTTGGCCTTGATGCGGGTGGTACCGGCCGATGCTTCCTTTTCGGGCTTGAAGGAAGCCACGATGGGGTTTTCGGCGCTAACCTTCACCGCCTGTGCGATGGCATCGCCGGGCTGACCTGCGATGGTGAGGACATCGGCCCGCAGGAGGAGATTGCCGTTCACGGCTTTCTCCCAGTAAAGCATGGCCTCGTTCACTTCCTCGCCGCCGTACTCCTGAGCACCGGGGGTGTTGCTCACGAAGCGGGTGATGGCCAGGAAACGGCGGCCCAGCAGGCTGTCGGGGATCTCCAGATACCAGTCTTTCTCGTTCTGGGCCACGGCGAACAGACCCTGGGTAAAGTTCAGTTTCACGGGAGCCGGGGCTTCTTTTTCGGCCGGGGCATCCTTCCCGGCGTCTTTCTTGGCTCCGGGACGTGCAGGCTGGGCCCATGCATTCAGGCACAGGGCAGCACTGACAAGGATCAAAATTGCTTTTTTCATCGTTCGTTAAGTTCTATTTTTGGACTTCGACAGTGTCTTTTTCGCTGCGCTCCAGGCCATAGCCGCTGCCGGTAGCACTTTTGAGCAAGGCTTCCAGGGAGTCGACCATGGCATTTCCCAGTTCCTTGTCTCCGTACTGCTTGCACACATCGGCCACATACAGAAGCACGCGGCTGGCGGTCTCGAATTCGGCCTGGCCCAGGGAGCCCCACTCCAGGTAGAAGAAGGCGGTCTGCAGCAGTTCGTCACCCATGCGGGCGGCCAGCTTGCGGGCTTTTTCGGGCTCGGACAGATAGTAGTAATCCTCTATTATCTGCGCCACCATGTAGTCGTTGCCGCTGAAGCCCACGGGAATGCTTTCCAGCGGGAAGTTCTGCTCCGGGAACACCTCCTGGCACATGTCCAGGATTTCCACGGCCTTGTCATGCTCTCTGGCGTCGATGAGCGCGTTGGCTACCGTCAGGAAGATCTGGCGCTGGCTTAACACACCCAGGAAGGTATACAGGTTCTGGTAGTCCACGAACCAGTCGGTGCGGCTGATGGCGTCGAAGCTGCTGTCTTCCTTGATGCGCTTGTACAGTTCCAGGGCATCCACCTTACCGGCATCGGTAGAGGACGGCTTGTTCTTGATGGGAGTGAAGCGGTAGGAGAAACCGTCGTACAGCAGATAGTCCTTGATGCCCACATTCAGGTCTCCGCCCATGCTGAGCACGCTGATGGGACGGTCCCACTGGTAGTTGGACAGCAGATCCAGCAGGAACAGTTCCGGCTTGGAGATATAGTTCTTGTCCTTGGAGATGGTAAGGACAATGCTGTCGGGAATTTCGTCGGCAAACTTCTCGGGGACGATGCCGTATTTGAGGCAGTTCTCCTTATTTACGGGCATCACCAGGTTGCGGGCGCAGATGAAGTCCAGACGCTGGCCGTTTTCAAGCGCTACCTTCATCTTGGGATCGCGGAATACGTCCATGACATCGGACAACAGCATGGGTGAGCCGTCGTCGTAGGCAATGTAAACGAACTCGTTGGTGCCGTACAGGTACTGCTGGGCGGGCACGGTGAGCGGCAGGGGTTTGCTCTCGTTGCAGGCCCACTTCATCTGGTCGATGTACCAGTCGGTGCCCAGCAGGGAGGTATTCACCACGCGGACGTCGGTGCGCACGCCTCCGATTTCCTGGGCATACCACAGCGGGAAGGTATCGTTATCCCCGTGGGTAATGAGCAGGCCGTTCTGCCCGACGGAATTCAGGTAATTGTAGGCCATTTCGGGGGCCGTATAGCGATGGGAACGGTCGTGGTCGTCCCAGTTCTGGGCGGCCATGAGGGCCGGAACGCCCAGGCACAGGACCCCGACGCCGGTAGCCAGCGCCTTGGCAGGGACCTTGTCCTTGGCAGCATCGGCCAGCCACTGATAAAGCGCAGCTACGCCCAGGCCGATCCAAATGGCGAACATGTAGAAGGAGCCCGCGTAGGCGTAATCACGTTCACGCACCTGATAAGGCGGCTGGTTCAGATACAGCACGATGGCGATGCCCGTCATGAAGAACATGAGGAACACCAGCCAGCTGCCGCGCTTGTCTTTGTCGAACTGGAAAATCAGGCCCAGCAGACCCAGCAGCAGAGGCAGGAAGAAATAGTGGTTCTTACCCTTGTTCCGGGCCAGGATGTCCGGAGCGTCGGACTGGTCTCCCAGCCGGATGGCATCCAGGAAGCCGATACCGCTTTCCCAGTTGCCGTAGAACACATTGCCCGGCAGCGGGGAATGAATCTCGTTCTGGCGTCCCACGAAATTCCACATGAAGTAACGCCAGTACATCCAGTTAAGCTGGTAGTCGAAGAAATAGGCCAGGTTGGCGCCGAACGTGGGCTTGCGGTGCTTGGCGCCCTTGATGCGCGTGCCCTTGCCCTGCGTGTACTGCTCGTAGAAGTCTATGTAGCGGGGGTCGGTGCTGGACCACATGCGCGGGAACAGCATCTTGCCCTCGGGGCGGTAGGCGGCATCGGCCGGGGCATCGGCATGGATGTATTTTCCATCCAGCGGAGCCCAGTACTTGCCCTGCGTGAGGTCGTAAGGAGCGTCGAAGTACTGTCCATAAAGCAGCGGCGTGGAACCGTACTGCTCACGGCTCAGATAACGCACCAGGGTGTAGGGGTTATCGGGCTGGTACTCGTTGGTAGGCGTCTTGACGCTGGAACGGATGATGACGATGGAGAAAAGCGAAAAGCCAATCACCATGGTGGTCACGCACAGGGTAACCGTGTTCCAGAACACCTTTCCTTTCTTGAGCGTGGCGAACAGGGCCCAGAAGCACAGGACCAGCAGTCCCACCAGGAAGAAGATGGCGCCGGAATTATAAGGCAGGCCGAAGCCGTTCACGAAGATGCGGTCGAAGAAGGCCGCCAGCTTGGGCAGGTAGGGAATGAACAAGTAGACGAGGAGGAACTCGATGACCACGCCGATGGCAAAGATGCCCACCAGCTTCTTGAACGAAAGCTTCTTGTCTTCGTTCATGCGGTAGTAGTACATGAACACGAAGGCGGGGATGGTCAGGAGGTTCAGCAGATGCACGCCGATGGAGAGGCCCATCAGGAAGGCGATGAGCACGATCCAGCGGTTGGCGTTGGGTTCGTCGGCGGTCTCGTACCAGCGGCACATGGCCCAGAAAACCAGCGCCGTGAACAGCGAGCTCATGGCGTAAACCTCGCCCTCTACCGCACTGAACCAGAAGGTATCGCTGAAGCAATAGGCCAGCGCACCGATGGCGCCCGATGCCAAAACAGCGATAGCCTGGCCAGCCGTCATCTCCGGCTGGGCCGGGGATTTCATTACCAGTCTTTTGGCAAAGAAGATGATGGTAAAGTACAGGAAGAAGATCGTGAGCGCACTCAGGATGGCGTTCATGGCATTGACGGCCACGGCAGCATGCGCGGCGTCAAAGGGAATGGTGAAGAACCGGGCGATGAGCTGGAACACCGGGTTTCCCGGAGGGTGGCCCACTTCCAGCTTGTACGATGATGCAATAAATTCCCCGCAGTCCCAGAACGACGCGGTGGGTTCAATGGTGGAAAGATAAGTGGCCGCAGAAATGACCAGAACGGCCAGTGCCACAATCCAATTCCACTTGTTAAATGTCTTCTTGTCCATAGACTACAAATATAATCATTTTTCGTGGAATAGCCGGAGGAAACCTATAGAACACCCAAGTTTTAATAGTTCAAAGAAAAGTAGTATCTTTGGGGAACTAAAACCATCATATGCAAAACCTGACCATTGTCCCCGTTTCGGGGAAAAGCATGCTCAAGCAGTTTATCCGCTTCCCGCTGGATTTGTACAAAGGTTGTGACAAATGGGTCCCTGCCTTCGAAGACGACGAATTCAAATCCCTGGGAGACCAGAACCCTTCCCTTTCGTTCTGCGAACGGGAGTTGTATCTGGCCAAGCGAGACAATAAAATCGTAGGCCGCATTGCCGCCATCATCAATCACAACGCCAACAAGAAGTGGAACGAGAATACCGTCCGCTTCGGCTGGTTCGATGTCATCGACGACTTCGAGGTAGCCCAGACCCTGGTTAACACCGTTATCGAATGGGGCAAGAAGCGTGGCGCTACCAAGATCAAAGGTCCCCTGGGCTTTACCGACATGGACCGTGAAGGTCTGCTGGTAGATGGTTTCGAGAAAGAGAGCCCGTTCACGGTTATCTATAACTATCCCTACTACGGCGAATTCCTGGAGAGGATGGGCTTCAGCAAGGATGCCGACTGGACCCAGCGCTTCATCGAGTTCAGCGACCAGCTGCCGCCCATGATGCAGTATGCCGACCTTGTGGAAAAGCGCTACGGCGTGCGCCTGTACCGGGCCAAAACGCTCAGGCAGATGGCCCGCCGCGGCCGGGAAATGTTCGACGTTCTCAACAGTGCCTTCGCCGGCCTGTACGAATACAGCAAACTTTCAGACGAACAGATCGACGGTTACGTAAAACAGTATGTCCCCGTCCTGAACAAGGACATGGTGGCCTTCGTGGTAAATGAGAAAGATGAACTGGTCGCCTTTACCGTGACCATGCCGCACATCAGTGCCGGCGTGCGCAAGGCCAAAGGCCGCATCTTCCCCTTCGGCTGGATGCACATCCTGCCCCAGCTCAACCCCAAGAAGAACCACATCGCCGAAGGCCTGCTCATCGGCGTATTGCCCGAATACCAGGCCAAGGGTGCCGCCCTTCTCATGTTCAAGTATCTCCACGAGAATTACATCAAACTGGGGATCAAGCGTCTGTTGCTCAATCCCCAGTTGGAAGACAATCACAAGGTTCAAACCTTGTTTGGCGACTACAATCCGCAGGATTACCAGCGGCGTCGCTCCTATGTAAAGGAACTCTAGTTCTTCTGCGCAGCCAAAACAGCGTCACACACTTCCCCCACCGTGGTGGGGGCGGGTGCGCCGTCGGGGAAGTGCATCTGGAACTTCTCCTCGGCAGCCAGTGAAAGCACCAGCATGGTGAGGGAGTCCACACCCAGTTCGCGAACCAGTTCGGTCTCGAAACCGGCCTTGCTCAAGTCCGTGTTGGGACGGATGGCGTGAAGGATTTCCTTCAGGCCTTCAAACACTTCTTCCCGGGTCATACGCGAGCTACTTTCATGCTGCCGGTGCGCTTGAAGTCTTCGGTGCGCACGGTAACCTTCACAATCTGGTGCGTGGAAGGCAGGGTAGCATTAATCTTCTTGACCAGGTTGTTCATATAGGCCTCGACCTCTTCCCAAGGCTTGCCTTCGAAGGCAGGCATGAGCGGGAGAATCTCCACGGCAATAACCTGAGCACCATTGAATTCGTCCTCTTTCACCATGGCGTCGCGGACGCAAGGATCGGCATAGAAGGGTTCTTCCAGGGACTCGGGGCTCACATTCTCACCGTTGGAGAGGATGATGAGGTTCTTGATACGGCCAGTGATATAGAGGAAGCCTTCGTCGTCGAAGCGGCAGAGGTCTCCGGTGCGCAGCCAGCCGTCCTCGGTGAGGGCCTCGGCCGTCTTTTCGGGATCTTTGTAGTAGCCGGAGAAGAGGTTATCTCCCTTGATCCAGAGCTCGCCGTCCACGATCTTGGTCTCCTGACCGGGATAGATGCGGCCGATGGAGGTAGGTTTCTCAACGGCATTGGCATTGGCGCTGGTAAGGTTGGCGGCTTCGGTGAGGCCGTAGCCGAAGCAGAACTCCACACCCAACTTGGAGAAGATGTCCACCAGACGCGGCGGCACGTTGGCAGCGCCGGAGATAATCATGCGCAGGCTGCCCAGGAACTGGGGGCCGTACATCTTGCACAGACCTGCCAGGATGTCGCAGATACCGGGAACGATGACCAGGATGGTAGGACGGATCACGGGCAGTTTGCCGATGGTAGCCTTCATGTCTTCGCAGGTGAACATGAGGTTGCCGGTATAGAAGCAGCCGCAGAGGCCGGCGATAAGGCCGAACACATGGCTCAGGGGCAGCAGGGCGATGTAGCGGTGCTGGCCGATGACCTTACCGGGCTTGAAGATGGCGTTGTAGTTACCGCGCATGAGGGCACGATGGCTCAGGACAGCGCCCTTGGGGGTACCGGTGGTACCGCCGGTGAAGAAGATGGCGGCGGCGCTTTCGGGGTCGATTTCGGCCACGGGGGCTTCTTCGGCAGCGATGCTGGCAGCCGGGAGAACCTTCACGCCCTGGAGCTTGCCGGTGAGGGGCATGAACTCTTCACGTACGAAGATAGCGGCGATATCAAACTTCATGCAGGAGCCGATGACGGCCATTTCCGGCAGGGAAGCCGGAAAGTTCATGGCAACATAACCGGCCGAAGTGACGGCCAGGAACAGCTCGATGGCATCCTGGCTGTTGCGGTCGAAGATGGCGATGTGAGAACCCTTGGGCAGACCCAGGCCATTGATGAAAGCGCGGCGGCGGGCCACACGTGCTCCCAGTTCCTTGTAAGTGATGGTGTTGGTCTGATCTGACAGGGCGGGCATGTCGGCATACTCCTTGGTGAACCAGTCTACAAACTGTCCCATTGTAGGAAGATAGGGAATCCGTTCAAACTCCTCTTTGGGGAGCATGCTGAAGAAATACTCTTGGTTGGTCATTATATTATAGGTTTAGTTGTCAAAATTGTGCAAATATACAATTTTTCTGCGAACTATAAAATGGCCCCGGGCCGGAGATGTCGAGCTCAGACCCCTTTGGTGCAGGTCTGTATTTTTGGTGGGGACCATATTGTGTTGGACCTGCGCCAAATACACTGGGACCTGCGCCAAACGCTAATTGCGCAGGAGGAAGAGGTGCCGGGAACGATAGGATTTTTGGAAAAAGGGAGCCGGTGGAAGGGCCGGTTCGCGCAGCGAATGCCGGGCTTTTGGGAAAACGGTGAATCGGAGGGACGACGGTGGGCCTGCGAAGGATATCGCCCTGATCGAAGGGAGAACGAACATTAGCCCGGCAAGGCCCTTCCACCGAGTGCGACCGCCAAAAATCCGTGTTCCCGGTACCCCTTCCTCCGACGGCATCAGCACGAGCCAGAGGGTTACTTCTCGCCGACGTACATGCGGCAGAGACCCAGGGTGAAGGATTTGTAGCGGACAGAGCGGAAGCCGGCGTCTTCCATCATGGAGCAGAAGACGGCGGGGGCGGGGAAGGCGTGGACCGAGGCGGGAAGGTATTGGTAGGCGGCTTTGTTGCCGGAGATTTTGCCGCCGATCCAGGGCAACAGATGCATGAAATAGAGGTCGTAGAACCAGCGGATGACGGGGTTCTGGGGAACGGAGAGTTCCAGGATTACGGCCTTGCCGCCCGGTTTTAAAACGCGAAGGAACTCTTTCAGACCCAGTTCCTTGTGCTCGAAATTACGGATGCCGAAGGCGCAGGTGACGCGGTGGAAACTGTCCTGGGCAAAGGGCATGTTCTCGCCGTCGGCTACCTGCAGGGTTACGCGATCCTGGACGCCGGCCTTGCGGGCCTTATCCATGACCAGGGCCATCATGCCCTCGGAGATGTCTACGCCGATGACCTGACTGCCTTCGGCCGCGGCCTTGGCGGTTACCAGAGTGCTGTCCCCCGTGCCGCAAGCGACGTCCAGGATTTGCTGGGGCGTGCCATCTACGATTTCCTTCAGGGCATGCCGACGCCAGATCTTGTCCACGTTCAGGGACATCACGTGGTTGAGTTTATCGTAAGACGGCGCGATGCCGTCGAACATTTGCTGAATATTTTCTTTCTTAGGCATGAGATTCTTCGCTTCGCTCAGAATGACAAAAATTACGGAACGGGATCGTAACCGGAACCGCCCCAGGGATGGCAACGGAGCAGACGGCGGACAGTAAGGTAGAGCCCTTTGATGGGGCCGTGCTTGCGGAAAGCTTCCAGCGCATACTGGGAACAGGTGGGCGTAAAGCGGCAGGACGGCGGCGTGAAAGGACTGATGCAGACCTGATAGAATTTGATCAGAACCACCGCTGGAAAAATAAGAACCTTTTTGGTCGTGTTACTAAACCTGCTCATTATCAACAACTTGCTGCTTCTCGGGTGCACCTGGAAGTGCACCCGTGTATACGTAATTTACTCTGTATCAGGCACTTCCTCAACACGAGCGGAAGTCGAGGCATCGGCGACAAACTGGAGGACAGCCTTCATGTCGGCAAAGATGGCTTCGTAGGGAAGCACTTCCTTGAGATTGTAGACGAACAGCACGTCCACGCCCGAGCCAAGCAGGTCTTTCTGCCTGCGGTAGCTCTCGCGGATGCGGCGTTTGAGGAGGTTGCGCTTGACGGCGCGTTTGAAGTTGCGCTTGGGAACGGAGACCACGATGCGGGAAGGGGTTTCCGAATCCTGATGATACAGATATTTGCAGCGCAGGCAGCCGGCCGTTACGCCTTTTCCGCGCCCGAACAGATCTGCCACGGCAGAAGTACCGCAGAGACGTTCGAATTTGGAAAGGGTTTCATCGGCCATGGCGAATTAAAGACTGGCCAGATACAGTTCGATGGCGCGTGCCACCGACGGAGCCTCCGGGGAGGGAGCCTTTACGTCGATGCGCAGGCCGGCCTCTTCCATGGCCTTGACGATGGAACGGCCGTAAGATACCATCTTGATGTCTCCCTGTTCGAAATCCGGGAAGTTTTCCTGCAGGGACTTGACATCGGCCGGATTATAGAAAACGATCATATCGAAGTCCTGGAGCTTGACCTCGGAAAGGTCGTTGCTCACGGGCTTCACGAAAATACCGGTGGCATATTCCAGCTTACGCTCCTGGAACAGGCTGGCCAGGGCGTCTACCGAGGAACCCTCGGTCATGGTGATGAGGAATTTTTCACCTTTATGCTTGGGACCCACCAGCGTGACTACGCTTTCGGGAGTACCGTCTCCGAAGAAGATCTTGCGCTTGCGATACACGATGTGCTTCTGCAGATACATGGCCACGGCCTCGGTGGTGCAGAAGTATTTCATGGTCTCGGGAATCTTTACCCGCAGTTCCTCGGCCAGGGAGAAGAAAGCGTCAATGACGTGACGGGAAGAAAAAACGATGGCTGAATAATCGAGGAAATTGATGCGCTGGGCGCGGAATTCGCGGGAAGTCAGGGGTTCAATCCTGAAAAAAGGGGTAAACTGGAACTGGGCGCCAAACTTCTCTGTAACGGTTTGATATTGAGTAAGAACGCGAGGTGCGTTCTGGGATACCAAAATCTTTTGGATGCTCATTTTTGTAACTTCTTCTCTCTACAATACTAACGCCGAAACCACCATTGCCCCAACAGGCAGGATTTCGAGTCCGCAAAGGTACAAAAAAGTTCGCAAATGATTGCAAGATAATGCTAAAATTTGCGCACGACGCGCAAAAAAGATGACATAAAAGACTGCGATTTCAATGAGGAGAACCTTCTTGACCAGAAGGGGTTCGCAGTTGAAAAGTGCTAATATTCCTGTGGTTATGAGTGCAATGATGACCAGCAGGATGAAGTAAGTATATGCTGTTCGGCGAGATAGCCGATAAAAATCGGCGTTGCGGCGCGGCTTGAGCAGCGCATACATGAGCAGACGCAAGAGGGCGAAAACGGCAAAAACGCCCAGAATGGCCACCAGGCGCCAGCCCTCACTTAAATCCCGCAGGAAAGCGGCGTCGTAGAGCCGATACCGATAGGTGAGCAGGGCGGCCGGGATGAGCAGCACGGAGGCTACTAGCCGGCGGTCGTTGCTATAGTGCACGCTGGTTTCCAGGGAAACGCTGCCGCGGGCGCGGAACAGGCTGTCGAACAGCAGCGGAGCCAGGCTCATGAAACGGGGCATGAAGAGGATGGCGGCCAGGATAAAAGTGACCGTGAGGACCACAAACAGCACAGGAAGCCCCTGCGGAATAACAGGTGTTAAATCTGAAGGAGTATTATCCAGCAGCAGACGGCCGCTTGTGAAAGGCTCTTGCAGCATCAGTTTCCTCTTTTTGCGTTGTAGCCCAAGCCCTGCAAAATAGATACCACTTTGTCGCGAAAATCTCCCTGGATGGTAATTTCACCATCCTTGGCGCTGCCGCCCACCCCCAGCTTGGTCTTGAGCACCCGGCCTAACTCCTTGAGGTCATCGGCCGTACCCACGAAACCGGTAATGAGCGTCACCTGCTTGCCGCCGCGGTTGCGACGGTCGATACCCACGATGAGCCGCTGCTTGGCCGGAGGAAGCGTAGCGGCTTCCTCCTGTTCCTGAGTTTGATATTTGAAGTCCGGGTTGGTGGAATAGACCACGCCCAGACGGGCTTTCCAATCGTTGTCCATAGATTAGCGTTTGCGACCGGCCGCCTGAACCAGGGTGCGCAGGTGGCTGTTCAGTTTCTCATTCTCTACCAGGCTTTCCAGCGTGCAGTGCATGCGGTACCGCCAGTAATGACGCGGGACGGCCGGGATGTTGATGCGTTCGTCGGCGGGGTTCCCCTGATAGCGGACCTCGGCGTCGGTGGCCAGCCAGTCCTGCAGCGGCAGGATGGCCAGCATGGCGGGCGAGTGCATGTGCTGCGCCACAATTAAATCGGCCACCCAGGGCTCGCAGAAATAAGGAGCGTCGCCTTCGCAGCCCAGAATCTCGTTGTAGTAGCGCTGCGTAAGGACGCGGTCTTCCTCCCACCAGCCGCGCAGCGTAGAAGTGTCGTGTGTGCCCGTGGCGCATACGCACCAGTACGGATAGCGGTCGGGATGGCCGAAGGCGGCGAACGCCTCCTTGGGCATGCGCTGAATTTCCAGGCTAAGGATGTTCTGCTCTTCCATGACCTCCGGTACGCAGGCCGGAATCATGCCCAGGTCTTCCCCGCAGGCCAGCATGCCGGTAGAGCGAAGCAGGGCCGGGAGCTTGCGCAGGCCGCTTTCCCGCCAGAATTCATTGTGCCGATGCCAGAAGAAATCTTCGCAAAGCTCCAGGTACTTCTCCTGCTGGGCCGATGTCAACTGCGCGAAGCAAGTGGTCTTTTCCCCCGACATGCGCGGGTGCCAGCAGTCCTTCTGCCGGGGATCCTCCACGAAGAGGACGTCCTGCCCCTCCCCGGCCCCGGGGTTGAAGCCCTTGGCGCGCAGCTGGGCGCCGGTATACGGCAGGGCCGGGCTGAAGTGGCCCATCAGGCCGCTCCTGTATTGCGAAGGAATCTCCCAGATGCGGAAGAAACCCAGGATGTGGTCGATGCGGAAAGCGTCGAAATATTCGGCCATCTTTTCCATGCGGGCGCGCCACCAGGCGTAATTGTCCTGGGCCATCTTTTCCCAGTTGTAGGTAGGGAAGCCCCAGTTCTGGCCGTCCTGGGAGAAGAAATCGGGCGGTGCTCCGGCCTGGCTGTCCAGGTGGAAGAGTTCGGGATGCTGCCAGGCATCCACGCTTTGGCGGGACACGCCGATGGGGAGGTCCCCCTTGAGGGCAATTCCCCGCTCATGGGCATAGTTGACAACCTCCTTGAGCTGGACGTCCAGCAGATACTGCAGGAAGCAGTAGAAGCCCACTTCCCGGGCATGTACTTGGGCAAAGGCCGCCGCTTTCTTGGGGCTGTACACGGCCATCTTGCCCCATTTGTCGAATTCCGGGGTTTCGTGGATGTCCCTTAGCACCGAGAATACGGCATAGGGAAGCAGCCAGGAATTGTTGGCCTCGCAGAAAGCCTGGTAGGGGGCCGATGCCAGGGTTTGCTGGCCCTTGGCACCTTGATACAGCTTTTTGAGCAGGCCCAGTTTGGCCGCATTCACGGCCTCGTAGTCGAAGGCCGGCAGGGCCTCCAGCTTTTCTTTCTGTTCCTTATAGGCGACATCCTGCCGTACGCCGGCGGCGGGCAGGTTGATGAACTGCGGATGCAGGGCGAAGGAGCTTACGGCATTGTAGGGATAGGAATCCTGCCAGCTGTGCGTGAGGGTGGTATCGTTCACCGGCAGCAGCTGCACCACGCTCTGGCCCGTCTTGACCGCCCAGTCTACCAGCCGCTTGATATCGAAGAACTCTCCCACGCCGAAACTGTCCTTGCTGCGCAGCGAGAACACGGGCACGGCCACGCCGGCGCCACGCCAGGGCTCGGTGGGGAACTTGGGCTGGATATCGGCAATCATGACCTGGGTGTCCTTGGGAGGAACCTCGGCAAAGAAATGGTTAGGGCCCTCTTCCCAGCAGCGGATGGCCTTGGTCTTGGTATCTACAATGACGAATTTATACTCGATGGGCTCCTGCACATCCATGGTGATGAACCACCAGGGGAAGATGTGGTCCGACATCAGGTGCACCTGGTCCCAGTTGCCCAGATGGCCGCCGCAGCCAATCAGGCCTACGGATTCGTGGCTGCGGACTTCGGGGGCCGTGACCTGGATGCTCACGTTGCCGCGGGCGCCGGCCTCGGGCTTGGGATGCCGGAACGAGGCCCCGCCGGGCCGACGGAAGATAACGTCGCTGAAAGCCGATGAATAGAAGGCCGAATTGGACGGACGCTCGATCCAGCTGGAACGGACAATGATGTTCTTCCCGGCCGACGGCGTTCTGTAGTGATGCTGGCGCCATTCGCGCTTGATCACTTTGCCGTCCATCACGATTTCAAAGGTATAATTGTCGCAGTCGTGGATATCCCGGCCGGTGAGCATGATTTGCCACAATCCGCCAAAGGAGTATTCCATGGGGATGCGGCGCTTGCCCAACCGCAGCTGGATGCTTTCCCCCCATTGTGTATGATAATGCAATTGAATATTGGTGGTCATAGTATGCGTGTTACTTTACAAATTTAATCAATCCGCCCCGATTTATCAAACAAAAATTAGTACTTTTGTATCAGACAAAAACGCTTGAAATGAAACGACTCCTCCTGTCCCTTGCCCTCCTCACCTGCTGTCTGGGCGGTTGGGCCCAAGATAACTGCCAGTATACCGACGCCGCCGTTTTCCCCGTCTACGGGAAAGCTCATGCCGAAGACGGTCCCCGCTACCGCCGCCTGCCGGAACGGCTGAACGGTGTAATCCGCGACCGCCTCTGGAAGCTGGGCACCAACTCGGCCGGCCTGTACATCCGCTTCCGCAGCGATGCCCCCGAGATTTATGCGCACTGGACCAATACGGGCTACCACATGCCCCACATGACCGACTGCGGCGTGGGCGGCCTGGACCTCTATGCCTGGATTGACGGCAAGTGGGCCTTCGTGGGTTCCGGCTTCGAATGGGGCGCCATCAAGGACGAACATAACCGAAAACTGGTGGGAAACATGGAGCCCGCGATGCGGGAATACATGCTGTACCTGTCCCTCTACGACGAAGTCAAATCCCTGGAACTGGGCGTTCCGGAAGGGTACAAACTGGAGCAGCCGCAGCTGGAAAGCCCGCGTCAGGAAGCTCCCATCGTGATGTACGGCACGTCCATCCTGCAGGGTGGCTGCGCCTCTCGTCCCGGCATGGCCCACACCAACATCCTGGCCCGCCGCCTGAACCGCACGGTCATCAACCTGGGCTTCAGCGGCAACGCCTTCCTGGACTTTGAGATTGCCGAGCTCATGGCGCAGGTAGAGAATCCTGCCATCTTTGTGCTGGATTACGTCCCCAACGCCAAGCCGGACCGCATCCACGAGAACGGCGAGCACTTCTACCGCATCCTGCGCAGCGCCCATCCCACGGTTCCCATTGTCTTTGTAGAAGATCCCCTCTTCCCCCACGGCATCGTGGACCAGAAGATCGCCGAGGAAGTGAGTTCCAAGAACGAGGCCCAGCTGGCCCTGTTCCAGCAGCTGCAGGCTGCCGGTGAGAAGAACATCTACTATGTCCCCGCCCAGGGAATGACCGATCCCGAGGACTTTGTGGACGGCGTCCACTTCACCGACCGGGGCATGACCCATTACGCAGAATACATCGCTCCCCTGCTGGAGTCCCTCTTATAGCATGCAGGCCACCGTCGTCAAAAACGCAGGCAGTCATTACCTGCTGTCGGAACTCCCCGAATGGAAGGTGTTCCCGGCCGTGCTGCGTGGAAAGATACGCCTTAAAGGCAGCGCCATCACCAACCCCATCGCCGTGGGGGATCAGGTGCTGTACGAACAGGACGGCGAAACCGCCGTCATCACCGAAATACTCCCCCGCCGCAACTACGTCATCCGCCGCAGCACAAACCTGTCCAGGCAGGCGCACATCATCGCCGCCAACGTAGACCGGGCCTACCTGGTGGTTTCCCTCTACTTCCCGGAGGTGAAGCTCCCCTTCCTGGACCGCATCCTGGTCACCTGCGAGTTGTACGGCATCCCCGCCACCATCGTCCTGTCCAAGACCGACATGTACCGGGAGATGGCGGCCGAAGAAATCGCGCACTTCCGCGCCATCTACGAAGGCGCCGGCTATCCCGTCATCGAGACTTCGGTGCGCACCGGCGAGGGCATCGACACCATCCGCGAAGCCTGCAAGGGCTGCGTGAACCTTTTCTCCGGAGAATCCGGCGTAGGGAAATCGTCCCTCATCAAAGCGCTTGACCCCACCCTGGACCCCAAGATAGGCGCCATATCGGCCGCCCACCTGCAAGGCAAGCACACCACTTCCCTCTACGAGATGTATCCGCTGGAAAGCGGGGGCTATGTGATTGACTCCCCCGGCATCCGCGGCTTCGGCCTGGTGGATGTAGAGAAGGAGGAGATTGCCCGCTACTTCCCGGAGATGCTGCGCGCATCGGCCGACTGCCGCTTCACCCCCTGCACCCACACGCACGAACCCGGCTGCGCCGTGAAGGCCGCCGTAGACGCCGGCATCATCTCCCCCGAGCGCTACAACTCCTATCTGGGTATGCTGGAAGAAGATAAGAAGTTCCGTTGAAACTATCCCGAGAAATACTGCGTCTGGCCGTTCCGAGTATTCTGGCCAATATCACCGTTCCCCTGGTGGGGATGGTGGACATTGCGGTGGCGGGGCACCTGCCGGGGGCTTCTTCGGCGGCGCTCATCGGAGGCATTTCCATCGGCACCATGCTCTTCGACCTGCTGTACTGGAACTTCGGCTTCCTGCGGGTCGGGACGGGCGGGCTCACGGCCCAGGCCTTCGGACGCAAGGAATCTACCGGCGGCATCCTGAGACGGGCCCTGCGCATCGCGGTGCTGTCGGGCCTGTCCCTCATCGCCCTGCAGTGGGCGGTGGTGTGGCTGGCCTTCCGCATCGTGGACTGCTCCCCCGCCGTACAGGCCCTGGCCACGCAGTACTTCCACATCCGCATCTGGGCGGCGCCGGCCACACTTTCGCTCTTTGCGTTCAAGGGCTGGTTCATCGGCATGCAAGATAGCGTGCGCCCTATGACGGCGGACCTCCTGGTGAACGGCCTCAACATCCTTTTGTCGGCCGGACTGGGCTTCGGAGTGGGTCCCCTGCCCGATTTGGGCTTTGCCGGCGTGGCCCTGGGCACCGTCATCGCCCAGTGGACCGGATTCTGCTACAGCTTCCTGGCCGCCCGGCGCCGGTATGCGTTTACCTTATTAAAGAAAGAGATTTCCGGCCACGACCGGGCATCTTTCTTCAGCCTGAACCGGGACCTGTTCCTGCGCAGCATCGGGATGATTGCAGTGTACATTGGCTTTACCGTCATCAGCGCCCGGTACGGAGACCTGATGCTGGCCGTGAGCACCATCCTCATGAAGCTGCTCATGTTCTTCAGCTACTTCACCGACGGCTTTGCCTATGCCGGCGAGGCGCTTACGGGCCGATTCATCGGAGAACGGTCGGCCGAAGGCGTACGCTCGACCGTCCGGGACACCTTCATCTGGAGCTTCGGCCTGGCCGGCGCCTTCATGCTGCTGTACGGCCTGGGCGGCGTACCGGCCTTCCGGATCATGACCTCCGATCCCACCGTGGTCGATGCCGGCCGGCAGTTCCTGCCCTGGCTGCTGCTCATGCCCATCATCGGCTGCCCGGCCTTTGCCTGGGACGGCATCTTCATTGGCGCCACGGCCTCGAAGGACCTGCGCAACAGCACCCTGCTGTGCGCCGTGGGCTTCTTCGCCGTCTGGTTTGCCGGTGTTTTCGTGGTAGAGACGCCCGAATCGGCCATCCACCTGCTCATGACGGCCTACTTCACGCACCTGGCCATCCGCACGGTCTATCTCACCGCCCGCCGGAACGTGATTTACGATTTTTTAAAAGCGTAGTTACTTCCGCAGGTATTTCCAACCCAGGACGGGCAGGGAGAAGGCCAGGAAGCAGGCCACAATCCAGAAAATAGATACAGGCAAGAAATTGTACAGGCCGTCAGCGGTGAACCCGTCGATGAGCAGGCCGCTGGCTACGGACTGCAGGCCCGCGGCGGCGTAGCTGGAAATGCCCACGATGCCCAGGGCGGCGCCGGTGGCCTTGCGGGGCACGAAGTCCAGGGCCATGAGTCCGGCAACGATGCAGAAGACCACACTGAAGGAACAGCTGAATACGGCCACACAGGCCATGTTCAGGCCGAAGCCGCCGTCCAGGAACAGGAAGCCGGCCAGGGAAACCACGGCCAGGATGCCGGCAATGACGACGGGCCGTACGCGGTTGCCGCGGAACAGGACGTCGGACATCCAGCCGGCGGCCAGGTTGCCGGCCACGCCAAAGACTTCGGCCAGGCCGATTACCTGCGCGGCCCGCTCCAGCGAGAACGCTTTCTGCTTTTGCAGGAACAGCACGCCCCAGTCGCTCACGGCATGCTGGGTAATATAGAGGAACGCCGTGGAAATGGCGATGACCCAAATTCCGGGATGCCGGAAAACCCATTTCTGCAGTTCCCGGGTGGGTTTTTTATCCTGAGTCTGTACCGGCTCCCCGGAGAGTTCCTGCACGGAGGGCAGGCCTTCGCTCTCGGGGGTGTCGGAAATGAAAACAACCGAAATCACCAGGCCCATGACACCCGCCACAGCGGCGGCCAGGAAGCCCCACTGCCAACCCGCCGCGGCCACGATGAAGCCCGTCATAATCATGGAGACGGCCTTGCCCAGCTGCGGCGTAGAGCTGAAGATGCTGTACATGGTACCGCGTCGGGCCAGGGGGAACCAGCGGGAAAGGGAGATGGTGCCGGGCGGCGAACCCATGGACTGTGCCCAGCCGTTCACGCCCCACAGTACCGAGAACAGCACCAGCAGGAACAGGGAGCCGAAGCCCAGGGGCCCGTTCAGCAATCCCAGGATTCCCAGCAGCAGGTTCACCAGGGCCGATACCGCGATGCCCACCGCCATGAAGCGGCGGATGTTGCAGTAGTCGGCGATGAAGCCGTTCATGAACTTGCCCACCGCATAGACAAAGTAGAAAGCCGATCCGATGATGCCCAGCTGCCCCGCCGTGAGCACGCCGCCGTCGATGAGCGGTTGCTTCACCACACCCAGGGTCATGCGGCATACATAATAGAGGGTATAGGCTACGGTCACGCCCCAGAATGTGCGCTTGCGCAGCCGCCTGTACGTAGCTTCCACCTCCCCGGCCGGCACTTGGGAGCCGCGGGGTTTGCTGATGCGGAAGTAACTGTACAGGGACATGGCTTAACAGTCGGCCAAAAGAGCGGCAAGGGACGTTCCAGGGACGAACAGACGCGCCTGCATGCCGGCTTCGCGGGCAGCTTTCACGTTGGTGTCGTTATCGTCGATGAAGAGGATCTCATTTGCAGGCAGGCCTACGCGGGCGATGGACGCCTCGTAGATGGCCCGGCCGGGCTTGAGCAGTTTCATCTGGTAGGAAAGGAACTGGTCCTTAAACGTGGTTTCAGGCTCAATGCCGTTTTCGCGGAACATCTCGTTGATGAACCCCATGGCGATGGGATTGTTATTGGACAACAGAAACAGCGGATAGCGGGTGGCCAGGTCCTTCACCGTATTCACGGCGTCGGGCGTCATGCCCACCAGGAGGGAACCCATGCAAAAGTCCACATCGGCCGGCGTACAGCCGGGGCGGGACTCGGCCAGAATGGCCGCGCGGAAGGCATCGGCACTCACCAGTCCCTCTTCCATTTCTCCATATACTCCCTTCTGATGATAGGGGTCCAAAATCTCGGTGATGCGGTCGAAACCCAGAACCTGGCGGAACGAATTGATGCATCGGCCCATATCCAGTCCGATGAGTACTCCGCCTACGTCAAATACGATTGCTTTTATCATAACAGAGTACAAAGTTACTGAAAAAATCATTACCTTTACGATACTAAAACTAACCCTTATGAAAGAGCTTCTCCAAAACCTGGGGACTTGGAAATTCTGGAAGGAATTAATTATCATGACGTTAGCCATGTTCATCGCTGCCGCCTCCGTTTATTTCTTCCTCATGCCCAGCAATCTGGTCATCGGCTCCATCACCGGTCTTTCCATGGTTATCTCCGGGCTTTTTGGCCTGGCCGGCCTCAACGTCAAGGTGTCCCTGGTGATTACCATCCTCAACGCGCTGCTCCTGGTCATGGCCTGGTTTCTGATTGGCCACGAATTCGGCGCAAAGACGGTGTATACGGCCCTCATCCTGGGTCCGCTCATTGAGCTGTGGGAAAAGATCCTGCCCGTAGAGCGCGTCATGGAACCCGGCGCTTCCTCCGTTATGGGAGACCCCTGGTTCGACCTCCTGTGCTTCGTCCTCATTCTCAGTGCCTCTCAGACCATCCTGTTCAACATCAACGCCTCTACCGGCGGTCTGGACATTCTGGCCAAGATTGTAAACAAGTACCTCCACTTCGATATTGGCACATCCGTGTCGGTAGCCGGCGCCCTCATCTGCTGCACGGCTTTTGCCATCAACCCTTTCCGCCTGGTGGTGATTGGCCTCATCGGCACTTGGATCAACGGCCTGGCGCTGGATTATTTCACCGCCAGCCTCAACCGCCGCAAACGTGTGTGTATCATCTCTTCCCGCTACGAGGAAATCCGCAAGTACATCATCGAAGACCTGCAGCGAGGCTGCTCCCTATACAGTGTCACGGGCGGTTACAACGGCCATCAGAATATAGAAATCCAGGCCCTGCTAACCCAGGATGAGTTTGCCAACCTGATGAATTACATCAAGGAAAACGACATCCACGGTTTTATCACAGCCGGCAATGTCAGTGAGATTTACGGTGACTGGAATAAGAAAAAGCGCCGTAAGAAAAATTAATTTGCAAAAAAATTCCGTGCTTTTGAGTTTTGGCACGGTATTGGATATTGTGGTATCAGACATAAATATTGATACCTTACCATACGCCCCGCCGCCAATTGAGATAATTCGCGAGCGGGGCAATTCTTATTCCTGCGCCTGACCGCCGGCCAGGTCCAGGATTTCGGATGTGATCTTCTGCTGACGTCCTTTGTTGTACTGCAACGTGAGTTCCTGCAGCAGGTTCTCGCCATTGTCCGTAGCCGTCTGCATGGCTACCGTACGTGCCGCATGTTCGGCCGCCGCACTGTCCAGCAAAGCAGCATAAAGCTTGAGCTTGATCAGCTTGGGCTCCAGCAGAGACAACAGTTCTTTCCGACCCGGTTCGATGATAGCATCGGTTTCCGAAGTATTGTCTGAAAATACATTACTTTCCGCCGAAGACATAAGAACCTCAACTGTAGGCACTTGCTTCGCTGTAGAAACAAAGTGAGTATATACCAATAATACTTGTCCGATACGTCCTTCGGCCAGGTCCTGGGCCAGTTGGTCTACCAGCGCGGCGGCGGGGCCATAGGAAGGGTGATCGGCCAGGGCCGTGTAATCGGCCGGGCTGGCGAAGCCGTCCTTGCGCATCGCATCGGCCATCTTGCGGCCTATGGAGTACACCACATCGCCTTCCTTTCGAACACTGCGAACCTTGGCGATGATGTTCGTATTGAAACCTCCGCACAAAGAAGAGTTGGACGCAATGCCGATGATGGCCGTGCGCACCGTGTCGGGCGTGCGTACCGGTCCAAGATCTGGACCGGTACCTACAAAATCGGCCTTTTTTGTGAGTATCGTCCCATCTTTTGGACCGGTACGCACACTCGGAGCCGAAGACTGGGATGCAGTCGCGGCGGAAAACCCGTCCCCTCCCGGGGCCGAGGATTGCACCAGGTCCAGCATATGCCGGAGCTGGGTCTCGTACGGGCGCATCGCCTCGGTAGCCTTCTGCGCCTTGCGCAGTTTGGCCGACGACACCAGCTTCATGGCCGCCGTAATTTTGAGCGTCCCTTTGACCGACGAAATGCGTCCCTTTATTTCCTTTAGCGTAGGCATAGATTCTTCGCTTCGCTCAGAATGACAGTACTACTTCATGGACAGGATTACAGACTGGGCAGTTTCCGTAAGCGTCTTTTCAATTTCGGGCGTGAGTTGGCCGGCGCCCAGGGGTTCCAGGACATCGGCGGCGTGGGCGGCACGCAGGCGATCCAGGAAGGCATCCTGGAAATCGCGTACCTGGGAGATGGCAATATCCCGCATGAGGCCCTTGGTTCCGCAGTACAGGATGGCTACCTGTTCGCCGGTGGGCATGGGACTATACTGCGGCTGGATGAGCAGCTGATTGTTCTTGCGGCCCTTGTCCAGGGCCAGTTCGGTTACCTTGTCCATGTCGGACGAGAACTTGGAGAAAGCCTCCAGCTCGGCCCACTGCGCCTGGTCAATCTTGAGGGTACCCGCTACCTTCTTCATAGATTTGACCTGGGCGCTGCCGCCCACACGGGACACGGAAATACCCACGTTGATGGCCGGACGCACACCCTGGTTGAAGAGACTCTGTTCCAGGTAAATCTGGCCGTCGGTGATGGAAATCACGTTGGTGGGGATGTAGGCCGATACGTCGCCGGCCTGCGTCTCGATGATGGGCAGGGCGGTAAGGGAACCGCCGCCGCGCACCTTGTCTTTAAGCGCATCCGGAAGATCGTTCATGGACGCTGCCACTTCCTGCTGGTCGATGATGCGCGCGGCGCGCTCCAGCAGACGGCTGTGCAGGTAGAAGATGTCGCCCGGATAAGCCTCGCGGCCCGAGGGGCGCTTGAGGATGAGGGACACCTCACGGTAGGCCACAGCCTGCTTGGAAAGGTCGTCGTACACCACCAGGGCGTGACGGCCGGTATCGCGGAAATACTCGCCGATAGCTGCTCCGGAGAAGGGAGCGTAGTACTGCAGGGCGGCAGGGTCGGCCGCCGTAGCAGCCACCACCACGGTATAGTCCATGGCGCCGTGCTCCCGCAGCGTCTTCACGATGGAAGCCACGGTAGAGCCCTTCTGGCCGATGGCAACGTAAATGCAGAACACCGGCTTGCCGGCCTCGTATTCCTTGCGCTGATTGATGATGGTATCGATGGCGATAGCAGTCTTACCCGTCTGGCGGTCTCCGATGATGAGTTCGCGCTGGCCGCGGCCGATGGGGATCATGGCGTCGATAGCCTTGAGGCCCGTCTGCAGGGGCTCGGACACCGGCTGGCGGAAGATGACGCCGGGCGCCTTGCGCTCCAGCGGCATGTCTACTTTCTCTCCCTCGATGGGGCCCATGCCGTCCAGCGGATTGCCCAGCGGGTCCACCACTCGGCCCAGCAGGCCGTCGCAGACGCCGATGGACGCGATGCGGCCCGTGCGGCGCACCACCATCCCCTCTTTCACGTGGTCGGTGGGGCCCATGAGCACGGCGCCCACATTGTCCACTTCCAGATTCATGACCACGGCCATGACTCCGCCGCCGCAGTCCAGCAGTTCGCCGGCCTCGGCGTGATCCAGTCCGTAAATGCGCACCACACCGTCGCTCACCTGCAGGGCCTTGCCGATCTCCTCGAACTGGAGGTCGTTCTTCATGTCCTTGAGCTGTCCCAGCAGGATATCGCTCACTTCCGAGGGTTTCAAACTAGTTACCATCGTTAGATTATTCTTCTGTTTCTTTCAATAAACTCTTCGCGGATCAGGTCCAGCTGCCTTTTTACGCTGGCGTCCAGCAGGTATTCGTCTATGTCGAAGACGAAACCGCCAATGATGGACGGATCCACGTCCACTTCAATTTCCACGTCATCTCCCGTCTTCTCTTTCACCAGGGCCCGCAGCCGCTGCAGCAGGCGCTCCGAGGGTTCCCGGGCCGTGGTCAGATGAGCCTTCCGTACCCCCGAGATGCGCCGGAACATCATCACGAAATCCCGGAGGATATCCTCTACCAGCGCCATGCGGCCATTGCGGTTGAGCAGGGTGAGGAAGCGGCTCATTTCGGGCGACATCCGGTTGCCCAGCGCACTCTGGAGGAGCTTTTTCTTCTCGAAGGGAGATACCACGTCGTCGGCCGCCGACACCATGCGGCGCAGCTCCGGCACGGAATAGAGGGCGTGCCCCAGGGCTTCTGCCTCGGAGCATATCACGGCCCCCTGCCCGCTTTCACGGGCATACTTCACCAGGGCGGTGGCGTAGCGGGTTACGACGAGACTGCGGTTCATGAGCGGAGATCGGCCTGGGAGGCTTCATCGACCAGCTGATCGATGAACGCCCGTTGGTTTCCTTCGTCCTGCAGCTCGTGGCGAAGCACTTTTTCGGCCACCTGGACGCCCAGGAGGGCGACTTCCTTGCGCACGTCGCGCAGGGCGCTCTCTTTCTCGGCTGCAATCTGCAGCTTGGCATCGGCCAGAATCTTGTCGGCCTCGGCCTTAGCGGCCTCCTTGGCGTCGGCAATGATCTTGGCCTTGGTCTCGGTGGCTTCGCGCAAGATTGCGCTCTGCTCCCGGCGGGCCTGCTCCAGCATCTGGGCCTGCTCCACCTTCCACTCGGCCATACGCGCCTGGATTTCGTCGGCGTCCTTCAGGGACTGGGCTATCTTGGCGCTGCGTTGGTCCACCATGTCGGTGATGATCGGGAATCCGAACTTCGCCAGGAGGAAGAACACAAGGCCGAAGATAATGACCATCCAGAAGAGGAGGCCGAAATCGGGCGTAATCAGGTTCATACTTACTTAATGAGGATGGCCAGCAGGGCTACGATGATGGCGAACAGGGCAGCGCCTTCCACCATACCGGCGGCGATGATCATGGAAGTACGCAGGTTGCCGGCGCTTTCGGGCTGACGGGCAATGGCCTCCATGGTAGATTTGCCGATTTTGCCGATACCGATAGCAGCGGCGATGGCAGCGATAGCAGCGCCCAGGGCAGCACCGGCCTTGCCGAGCATGGCACCTGCGGCAGCTTGAAGAAGGATAGCGGATAACATCATAATATCAATAGTTTAAAAGTTATTCTTCGTGAGCCCTTGCCAGCCCGATGTAAATGGAGCTGAGCATGGTAAATACATAGGCCTGGATAAAGGCCACCAGGCACTCCAGCGCATCCAGGAACACGCCGAAGAGCACGGAAATCACCGTCATGCTGCCAGTGAGGAGCGGACCGTACTTGGCCACGATGAAGATGATGCACACCATGGACAGGATCATGATATGGCCGGCCAGCATATTGGCGAACAGACGGATGGTCAGGGACACCGGCTTCATGAGGGCGCTGAACACCTCGATTACCGGCATAATAGGTTTGAGGAAGCCCGGAACATCCGGGGCAAAAATCTCCTTATAGTAGTGTTTGGTGCCGTTGATGTTCACCGTAAAGAAGGTGAACAGGGCCAGCACCAGGGTAATGGCAATGTTGCCGGTAAGGTTGGCCCCGCCCGGGAAGAAAGGCATGATGCCCAGGAAATTGTTGAACAGGATCCAGAGGAAGGCCATGCACAGATACGGCGAGAAGCGGCGGTAGTCCTTTTCGCCGATATTCTCCCGCGCCATGTCGTGCACCATCATCACCAGCGGCTCCATGAAGGCCGCCAGGCCCGTAGGAGCCTCTTCCAGCGCATTGTGTTTCTTATACCACCGGGCCGTGCACAGGATGACGATGAGCAGCAGGAAAGTACTGAACATCAACGCCAGGACATTCTTGGTAATGGACAGGTCCAGCGGACGCTCGCCCGTAACCGCATTCACCAGCTTGCCGTCCTCGTTTAACGTATATCCGTTCTCGGCCGCATGATGGATGGTGAACACATGCACCCCGTCCTCAACGATAATGCAAGGCAGCGGAATCGCTACCGGCTTTCCCTTCCACTCCGTGATGTGCCACTCATATTCGTCGCCGATGTGCTCGAAGATGATTTCGCTGATATTGATAGATTCTTCGCTGTCGCTCAGAATGACAGGGGAGGCGCTGCCGTCCTGAGGCACAGGGAGCGCATTGTCATCCTGAGGCACAGGGAGCGCATTGTCATCCTGAGGCACAGGGAGCGCATTGTCATCCTGAGGCACTTGTGCCGAAGGATCTGTCTGGAAGAGCAAGAGAAGTGATATGAGGAAAGTGAGGATCATGCTTCGACGCAGACGGTTACGTTGTTGTCTTTGACTTCGGCGAAGCCCTCACGGATGTGCAGATGCTTTTCGGTGCCGTCTTCCACATAGCGGATGTCGCCGGGCACCAGGGCGGTGACCAGGGCGGCGTGGCCGGGCAGGACGGTGAACGGAGACAGCATCCCGGGCAGGGAAACCAGGGAGACATCGGCCCGCACCAGCGAACCTTCGGGTGAAAGGATATGCAACTTAATTGTCATTCTGAGCAGAGCGAAGAATCTACTTGGCAGCGGCCAGGATGGCTTCTCCCTTGGCGATGGCATCCTCGATGGTGCCCACGTTCAGGAAGGCCTGTTCGGGGAGGTAGTCCACCTCACCGTCCAGAATCATGTTGAATCCCTTGATGGTGTCTTCGATGGAGACCATCACGCCCTTGACACCCGTGAATTGCTCGGCCACGAAGAAAGGCTGCGACAGGAAACGCTGCACGCGGCGGGCACGGTTCACGGTGGTCTTGTCTTCGTCCGAGAGCTCGTCCATACCCAGGATGGCAATGATGTCCTGCAGCTCCTGGTTGCGCTGAAGGATCTGCTTCACGCGCTGGGCGGTGTCGTAGTGCGCCTGACCCACGATGTTGGGATCCAGGATGCGCGAGGTGCTCTCCAGCGGATCCACGGCCGGGTAAATACCCAGAGCCGTGATTTTACGGCTGAGCACCGTGGTGGCGTCCAGGTGGGAGAAGGTAGTGGCGGGCGCGGGGTCCGTGAGGTCATCGGCCGGTACATACACAGCCTGCACCGAGGTGATGGAGCCGTTCTTGGTAGAGGTGATGCGCTCCTGCATCTTACCCATTTCGGTGGCCAGGGTGGGCTGGTAACCCACGGCCGACGGCATACGTCCCAGCAGGGCCGATACCTCCGAACCCGCCTGGGTGAAACGGAAGATGTTGTCGATGAAGAAGAGGATGTCGCGGGGGCCGGCACCGGTGTCCGAATCGCGGAAGGACTCGGCCAGGGTGAGGCCGCTCAGGGCCACGCTCTGACGGGCTCCCGGAGGTTCGTTCATCTGGCCGAAGACCATGGATACCTGGCTCTTTTCCAGTTCCTTGGGGTCGATGAGGGAAAGGTCCCACTTGCCCTCTTCCATGGCTTTATTGAAAGCGTCACCGTAACGGATGACGTTGGATTCGATCATTTCGCGCAGGAGGTCGTTACCCTCACGGGTACGCTCACCCACACCGGCGAATACAGAGAAACCGTTGTGTGCCTTGGCGATGTTGTTGATGAGTTCCTTGATGAGCACGGTCTTGCCCACGCCGGCGCCGCCGAACAGACCGATCTTACCACCCTTCAGATAGGGCTCCAGCAGGTCGATGACCTTGATGCCGGTGAAGAGGACTTCCTGGCTGGTGGTGAGGTCTTCGAACTTGGGCGGATCCCGGTGGATGGGAAGGGAGTTGGTGCGCTCGAGTTCTCCCATGCCGTCGATGGCGTCCCCGGTCACGTTCATCACGCGGCCACGGATCTGGGCGCCCACGGGCATGGAGATGGGGCGGAAGGTGTTTTCCACTTCCAGGCCACGGGAAAGGCCGTCGGTGGAATCCATGGCTACGCAGCGCACGGTGTCTTCACCAATGTGCTGCTGCACCTCCAGCACCACCCGTTTTCCATCCGGGCGTTTTACCGTAAGGGCGTCGTCTATGCGGGGAAGTTCGGTCTCGGCGCTGCGGGCCGATATATCAAAATGCACATCTACAACCGGTCCCACGACCTGTGCGATGCGTCCTAAAGCATGGGCCATACACGTATCAGTTTCAGTATCTACAAAGATAGCAAATTCTTCGCAGATACTGAAATAAATGTGCCGAGGGGCGCCGACGACGCTCCTCTCTCGACCTTTCGGCCAAACTTGAAGCCAATTGGCGAACTATTTTCTATAATGAAGGCGTCTTAGTGCCGCTATTCCGTGGCGTACTTAAAGAAGGCGTCAATCTCGGGCTTGGTCTGCAGGCGCACAATGTAGGCGGTGTCTCCCAGGTCGTCGGAAAGGGCGAAGGGCACACGGTTGCACATACACATTGCTGGGCCGTACTTATCCATCAAGTCCTGGTGACTGTGCTTGTAGGAATGCACGTCCCGGCGTCCGACATAGCCGATGTAGGCGCTCTCTCCCAAGGGCTTGCGGGCTTCGTCGAAGGCCACCATATCGGCCCAGATCTGGAAGACGTCGGTCTGGTGCGCAAAGTTCATCATATCGGGAGTATAGCCTCCCGGCGGGCGCATGTTCACCTCCAGGCCCACATAGTCTCCCTTCTTGCCCAGCCCCTCGCGGTCGCGGTCCAGCTGGAAGAACTCCAGGTGCACGAAGCGGCTCTTGATGCCGAAGGCCTTCACCGTGCGGCGGCCGATGGCGGCCAGCTTGGCCGGAACGGTCTTGTTGGTCCAATAGCAGCAGTCCAGGTTTTCGTGCACAATCTGCATAATGGGCGTGGGGAACACGGTATTATTCTCAAAGATGGGCTCTCCCTGGGAGTTGTAAATGGCGTCGTAACTCACCAGCAGGCCGGTGATGAATTCCTCCAGCACATAGCCGCCCATATCCTTGGAGCGGGCCTCCAGCCAGGCTGCCAGTTCCTGATCATTGTTGATCTTGGTGGTGCCGCCGGCGCCCATGCCGTTGTCGGGCTTGGCAATCACGGGATAGCCCGTTTTCTTGACGAAGGCCTTGATCTTGGCAGGACCTTCGGCCCCTTTGACCTGGCGCGCGGTGGGGATGCCGCCCAGGGCGTAGTACTTCTTCATCTCGCTCTTGTTGCGGATGGCCGCCACCTTATCGCTCTTGATGCCGCTGTTCACGTTGAAGTCCGTGCGCAGGCGGGCGTCCTGCTCCAGCCAGTACTCGTTGTTGGATTCAATCCAGTCTATCTTGCCCCACTTGTGGGCAAACCAGGCTACGGCCCGGTAAATTTCGTCGTAGTTCTCCAGACTGTGAACCTGGTAGTAGTCCGAAAGGCTGCTGCGCAGTTCCTGGGGCAGATTCCAGTAATCGGTGTCGGCAATTCCCAGCACGTTTACGCCGTTGGCCTTGGCCCCGGCGCAGAAATGCCAGTAAGTCTGCGGGAAATGGGGAGAGATAAATACTAAGTTCATAAAGCTGTAGGATTTGTTTTCTTCACAGATGCGGTGCATGGCGCCGCGGGTTATTTCAAAGGCCTCCCCGCGAAGTTCGGCCGGCTTGCCTTCTTTCTGGATGACGTAACCGCCGTCGCGGAAGGTGTAGAAACGGTGCCCCCAGCTGTCGGGGAAGGCAACGTCCTCGAAAAGGCGCAGGCCGTCGATGCGGGCGTGACGTACCTGCTCGAAGTGCGGGACCAGCTGGATGTCCGTCAGGCCCAGGCCCTTGAGCCAGCGCCGGTAGTTAGGGTCTACGGCCTCTCCGGGCATCTCGGGATGGGAATACACATCCTCGGCACAGTTCATGCTGCCGGCGCTGCATCCCATCACCACGCCCGGGAAGCCCTGCAGAAGCTCCCGGAGGCCGATTTCGTGGATAAAGCGGTTCTGCGTGGGTACGTGGCCACCGCACAGGATGACCCAATCGGCCTGCTTCACCAGTTCCGGCGCCCGGGCGGCGTTCTTCCGCTCCAGCATCACGATTTCGGCCGTCTGGATGCCGGACTTGTGGATGCATTCGCTCATGCCCTTTTTCACCGACGCCGTGAACCCTTTGTCGTCCGGCGCGGCGCTCACCAGCAGCACGCGGGGCTTGCGGCCGGGTCCTGTCACCGCAGCCAGGGCGGCCTTGACCTCGGCCCGAAAACCGTTGTCTTCCGTGAAACTGGGTTCCCCGAAACGCGTGGGGCTGCCGGTAAGGAATAAGGTCATACTTTACAAAGGTACGAAAATTGGAAAAATTGTTTAACCTTGTACCTCCAATTAGTTAGTATTTAATTATAAACCTATGAAAAAAGCTATTCGGGCTATCGTTATAATTCTGGTAGCCAGCCTGTGCGCCGTCTCCTGCAAAAAATTCCTCCAGACCGTTGCCATCACCGGTGAATGGCAGGTAGTGCGGATTGTAAAGGAATCCATAAATATACTTACACCTACACCCTGAAACACATCTAATCCTGTTGGAAACATATAAAAAAAGAGGTCGTTCTGACCTCTTTTTTTGTTATCCCGCTTAGTACAGCAGTTTGAATTCGTCCAGGTACAGGACCGAGCCGGAACCGCCGGTGAAGTAGTCTCCCATATAGCTGGAGGAGCATACGATGGCGATGTACTTGGGAGTGCGGTCGCTGCGGTAGGTGATGTCCACGTGGAAGGGCTCGTAGGCAGACATGTTCTTGTCGAAGAGGATTTTGCCATAGCCGATGATGCCGGGATCCTTATCGGGGTCCAGCAGTTTGTCGGGCGGGCTCACCTCGAAGGGCTCGTCCCAGTCGGCCAGCATGATGGCCACGCTTCCCTTGTCCATGGTTCCCTTCAGATCCTCGTAGGCATCCTGGGTCCAGTCAATGGGCACAGGCTGGTAGCAATAGTAGCCTTCCAGGGCTTTGGGACGGTCCTTGAACGGAACACCCCAATGGATGCTGGCGCTCATCTTGGCAATGTCAATCTTGCCGGTCCTGCCGGTGAAGACAGAACCCGAGGCCAGTTTCTTCACAAGGCCGAAGAGGGCGTCGATGCCCTGGGTCTGGAGTTTGAGGGCGTTCTTGTTTTCTCCGCTCAGGGCCAGGAAACTCGATTCCTTCATGACGGTATGATAACCCATGACTTCCGTAGAAGCCGCGGCCGAGGCCCACACGGCCTTCTCTGCATCGGTGGCATTCTCGGCGTACAGGGCGTCATAGGTAGAGCCGAAGGTCTTGTCCTTGACCCGGCACCAGTAGTCCAGGCCCATGTTGTACAGCTGAGGGCCTGTCGCCGGCGTGGGTTCGGGCTTTATCGGATCTTCTTCCACGGCCGTAACCGTCCATACGTACACGTCATAATTGGTGAGCGTGATTTTAATAGGCTGGGTGAGGTTCAGTTCATCGCCGGCCACGTAGTAGGGAAGGCAAACGGCTCCCTCGGTATAGCTTATGCTTTCCAGCTGAAGCTTGGACCGATCGGTCCCCTTGGGAAGGGTGACCGTCACCGTGCGCGTGGCCTTGTTGATGGCCGAGGAAACCTGCCCCACCACCTTGAAATCGGTAATTTCGGCCAATACTTCTTCGGGCACCAGATCGTTCTTCAGCGTTCTGCAGGACATGACAGCCACCAGGGCGGTCAGGATAAGGATGTACTTCTTCATGGCCGGTTAAAAATGAAAGACAAGACCTAAGTTAACGCCCAGCAGATTGGGTTTATAACTGCCAAAACCATGTGACAGGGAACTGTCGCGGGTGCCTCCGGTAGTCTGAAGATCCCACTCGTAACCGCCCTCCAGCATGGGGAGAGACACTTCCACCCCTAAAAAGTCAGTCACGAAGACCATGATACCCAGGTGCACGCCGGCCGACACGGAGTAGATGTCGGTGTAGGTACCCACCTTGCCGCGGTCGGTATTCTCATAATCCTTGCCATAGCCGAAACCGCCGTTCAGGCGGGCTTCGGCGAACAGGGCCACCACCTTGCTGTTGAACATGGGCATGTAGCGACGGAAGGTGATGGACGCAGTTAGCGTCTCGTTCACGCTGTGCTTGTTACCCAGGCTTAACAGGGACATCGCGCTGGCGCTGTTCAGGTCAATGGCGGTATTGTTGTACGTGGCACGGAGACCCAGGGACATATTATCGGCGACAAAATAGGAAAAGAGGGCCGAAGCAGAGGCCAGCCGGGCGTTCCCGTTCAGGTCCGTGACCAGGCCCACCAGCGTTGCGCCGGGATTGGCATTCTCGCCGGTAGCGTTATAGCGGTTGTAGCCTCCGGCCAGCCCAAAGGCGACTGATCCCTTGGGAATAAAGACCGAGTGGGGGTTCCCCAGGCCGCGGTCCATGGGTCTTGCCTGCAGGGCAACTGCGCCAAGCAGCGAAGCCAGGACTGTCAGGAAAAATAGTTTTTTCATAGAATGACGTGTTAAATACGTACAAATATACAAAAAAAACCGGACCCGAAGGAGGATCCGGTTTTATGGATATCACCCGACAGATTAGTCGGAGAGGGAGAAGCGCTTGAAACCAAGCACCTTGGCCTCGGCGTCCACGGCCTTGAGGGCGGCGGCCACGGTGGCCTTGTCGTCGGACAGCTGGTATTCCTGCTCCATCAGGGTGTTCTCCTTCAGGAATTTCTGGATACGGCCGTTCACGATACCGGCGATCATCTGAACCTTGGAGGCGAGGGAGGCAAGGGTCTCGGCGCCTACCTTGGCGATGATGTCGCGGGCCTGCTGAGCCTGCTCGGGAGTGAGCCAGCCCTTGGCGGTGTTGGATTCGATGTGGTCTTCGCTGTCTACGTGGGCAGGGTTGATACCGGCCTTCTTGAGGGCGTTGTCCACAGCTTTCTGAACCTGCTCGTCCTTGGTCTTCTGCTCGGCCACGGTTTTCTCGGATTCGATAACCTCGGCGGGAACGGAAGCGGCATCCACGGCCACAGGGTTCATAGAAGCAACCTGCATAGCAATACCGCGGGCAATCTCGGTGGGAACGGGCTTGTTGAAAGCCACGATGGCACCCAGCTTGCCGTTGAAGTGCACATATTCGCTCACGAAGGGAGCCTCGAGGGCGCCGTAGAAAGCGAGGACGTGCTTCTCACCGGTCTTACCGGCCTGGTTGGTGATGTCTTCCTCCAGGGAATAACCGCTAGCAAGTTTCACGGCTTTCAGGGCCTCGATGTCGGCGGGGAAAGCGGTGATGGCAGCGTCTGCGATTTCGTCGGCCAGCTTCTTGAAGTCGGGCGTCGCGGCAACGAAGTCGGTTTCGCAACCCAGGCACACGAGGATGGCCTTTCCGCCGTTGATGCGGCTGAGGACGGCACCCTGGGTGGTCTCATTGTCACCACGCTTGGCAAGGGTGGATTTACCTTTCTCACGAAGGATTTCAACGGCACGCTTGAAGTCGCCGGCGGCTTCTTCCAGGGCCTTCTTGCAATCCATCATGCCGGCGCTGGTCATGTCGCGCAGTTTCTTGATGTCTGCTAATGCAATAGCCATAATTCTGCTTGCTTTTTAACGGTTAATTACTCTTCAGCGGGGGTTTCCTCGGCTTTGGGAGCTTCCTCGGCGGGAGCGGCGGCAGCTTCGGCCTTAGGAGTGCGGCGGGCGCGGAGCTTCTTGGCAGGAGCGGCCTCGGCGGCGGGAGCCTCAGCGGCTTCGGCCTCGGGAGCCTCTTTCTCCTTCTCCAGCTTGCGCTCTTCCAGACCTTCGTTGATGGCCTGGCACATCACATCCATAATGAGCTCGATGGACTTCGTGGCGTCGTCGTTGGCGGGAATCACGTAATCAATAGGGGTAGGATCGCAACAAGTGTCAACCATAGCGATTACCGGAATGTTCAGACGGGCGGCTTCCTTCACGGCGTTGGCCTCTTTCTGAACGTCTACCACGAAGAGGGCGCTGGGCAGACGGGACATGTCGCGGATAGAACCGAGGTTCTTCTCCAGCTTGGCCCGCTGACGCTCTACCTGGAGGCGCTCACGCTTGGCGAGTTTCTCGAAGGTGCCATCTTCCTTCATCTTGTCGATGGTGTTCATTTTCTTGACGGCCTTGCGAATGGTGGGGAAGTTGGTAAGCATACCGCCCGGCCAACGCTCGGTCACGGAAGGCATATTGACGGAGGCGGCCTTCTCGGCGACTACTTCCTTTGCCTGTTTCTTGGTGGCAACGAAGAGGACCTTGCGACCGCTGCGGGCCATTTCCTTGAGGACCTCGGCTGCCTCGTCGATTTTCACGACGGTCTTGTGCAGGTCGATGATGTGGATGCCGTTCTTCTGGTCGAAGATATACGGAGCCATCTTAGGGTTCCACTTGCGGGCCAGGTGGCCGAAGTGGGTACCTGCATCAAGAAGCTGTTCGAAATTTGTTCTAGACATGGGTTTTCGTTTGTCTTTGTTTTTAACTCTTTCATCAATCCGAAGTAGCAGTCTTGGACTGGTCTCCGGGATTTTTTCGCGGCCGGGCAATCCTTATTGTAGCCTGGGAAGATTCTCATCCTCACCGGGATCTCGGGATTTGATGAGCACCCGAACCGTGCTGACGTAACTCCAGGGTAGCGATTAACGCTTGCTGAACTGGAAGCGACGACGTGCGCCAGGCTGACCGGGCTTCTTACGCTCGACTTCGCGAGCATCGCGGGTGAGGAAGCCGGCGGCCTTCAGCGTGGAGCGGTAGGCCTCTTTATCGACCTCGCAAAGTGCGCGGGCGATTCCGAGACGAACGGCCTCTGCCTGACCTTTGGTGCCACCACCTACGAGGGTGACCTTGATGTCAAACTGACCTGCAGTACCGGTGACCTCGAGGGCCTGGTTGGCGATGTACTGGAGGGTGTCCTCCTTGAAGTACTCTTCCATGGGGCGGTCGTTGATGACGAACTTGCCCGTACCGGGTACTACATAAACACGAGCGACAGCTGATTTACGTCTTCCAAGGGCGTGTTTCTGTTCCATGTGCTCTGTTTAGATTTCGTTAAACTTAATGGTTTTGGGGTTCTGTGCCTGCTGCTTGTGCTCAGGACCTGCATAGATGTACAGGTTGTTGATGAGCTTGCTTCCCAGACGAGTCTTGGGCAGCATACCGCGCACAGACATGCGGATGAGTTCCTCGGGTCTCGATGCAAGGATTTCGTGGGGAGTGGAGAAGCGCTGTCCTCCCGGATAACCGGTGTAACGGACATAGACGCGGTCGGTCATCTTCTTGCCGGTAAGACGGATCTTTTCGGCGTTGACGATGATCACGTTGTCACCACAGTCCACGTGCGGGGTGTAGCCGGGCTTGTTCTTGCCACGCAGCACCAGGGCGACGCGGGAAGCCAGGCGACCGAGCGCGATGTCGGTTGCATCAATGACGAGCCACTCCTTGTTCACAGTTGCCTTGTTCAGGGAGACTGTTTTGTAGCTAAGTGTGTCCACTGTCTTGATTATTAATGGTTTAACATAAAAGTTGCGATCCCCCTATAATCAGAGGGACCGCAAAGGTAGCAATTATTTGGGAGAAAACCAAATATTAGAAGGGCAGGGCATCACTGGACCAGCTCAGATTGCTGTTGGCCGTGAGCGGATAAACGCCATAGGCAGAGTCGGCAATATTGTTGCCGCTTCCCTCGGTGAAATTCCAGGCAGCCAGGAGGTTGAAGTTGTCGTCGTCGGGGCTTGCCACGTTCATATTGGCAGCAATCTCCGTGGCCGTGCGGGCCACATTCCACACACGCAGGTAAGCCATGGAGCCCAGGAAGTTGCGCTTGGGCTGGCCGGCCGCGCCGATGATGAAGGAGAACGGCAGATCCCACTTGGCGCCCACGCCGTTAAGCTCGATGGCATGGTCTTCAGCATCGTTGGAGGCCACTTCCACGCCGTCTACATACAGGCAGGCTTTTTCGTTGCGCTTGTAGGTAGCTGCAATATGGTGCCACTCGCCGGTGGACATATTGGTAGCATAGGTGACCTTCTTTTCGTTGTATTCACCATTGGCCTTCTTGGCACCGCCATAGACCAGGTTGAGCTGGCTGCCTTCGTAGCGGAGGAGGAAGATGCCTTCCGTTCCCCAGAGGACGCGGATATTGTCTCCGCCGCCGGTGAGGGAAGAGGGCTTGAACCAGCCTTCCAGCGTCACCTCGTCCTGCACTGCATCGCTTTCGCCAAAGGTATTCTGCAGGTACTGGCCCTGGGCGTCAAAGCTCACGCTCACGCCACCTGTACCCGGATCGGGCGTGGGAGTGGTGCCGCCTTCGGTGTCGATGATGGCATAGTCTCCGGAGAAATCACCGTTAGCGTATCCCAGGATGACGATATACCGGCCGTCCGGGCCGCCCCAGTTTTGGATAGTAGCGGGCACCTCGCTCTGGATGTCGTACGAAGGCGCAGCATCGGCCATGGCAGCGAGCGTGCTCTTGAGCGTAGCACCTTCGGGCTTTTCATCGGTAGCTGTAGCATAGAACGAGGCTGCATCGCAGGCGGTAACAGTAATATTGACAATGGTATAGCCCCACTGCTCGCTCACTTCCTTAGACGCAGCCCACGTGGCAGAATGGTCGGTAAGGGTGATGTTGTTACCGGTAATGGTCACATCCAGCTCGGTTACTACATCGTTGAAAGTAGCCACCAGCTTGGTGTTACCCTCGGCCAGAGCAGTCACGGTGAACTGGTTCTGGTACCACTCCGGGTAATAGGCCTCCACCTTGAGCATGGTGGGATCCTTGGGCGCCACGGTAATGCTGCCCGTGTCGGTGCAATCATCGGGCAGGAGCTTTACCTGGATACGGGTGCTCTTTCCTTCCTTGAGCGTCAGGGAAGAGATCGCGGAGTAATCCCAGCCAGACTGGCCCTGGAACTCAATGCCCGTAGCGTGCACGGGATCCGGAGTGCGGGCCTCGAAGTTGTAAACCGCGTATTCGCCGGTGAACTCGAACTCGGCGTCATAGGCCAGCAGGTAGGCCACGGCCTCACCCATCTCCGAATAACTCTGGGTGAAGGTCTCACCGGTTTTGAACAGGCCCTGCGGGCTCTGTCCGGCATCCTGTTTTTCGACCACCTGTTCGTACACGGCGTTGGAAACGGCTTCCACGCCTTCGAACTTGGCAGCATCGACAACCCCAAAGTAAGCGTACTCGCCGTCAAAGCCGGCAACAGTCACTTCTTCGTGGGAACCGGTGATGTTACCCTGCCAGTTCTTGTCCCACTTGGGGGTATCAGTAATGGTCCAGACGTCGCTGCGGTCGATGAGCTTGATCTTGTCGGCCACCGTCACCTTGACGGTAGCGGTAAGGTCGTCCTGCTTGGCGGTTACGGTGCATTCGCCCATACCCACGGCCTGGATGTAACCGTAGCTCACCACGGCCACCTTCTCGTCGGAGGAGGTCCATTCCAGGTTGCGGCTGTCGGTGGTGTTTTCGGGAAGGAGGGAGGATTTCACATTGGCGGCGCGGCCTACCAGCAGGTTCACTTCCGTCTTGGAGAGTTTGATTTCGGTAGCGGGAACACGCTCGGCGAACACGTTCACGATGGCCGTGGCCGATACGCCTTCCATAGCGGCGGTAATGCGGGCGATACCCACGGCCAGCGTGGTCACCTTACCCTCGGCGTCGACCGTTGCGACGGCCGGATCGGAAGAGGTCCAGCTCACGGTACCGGCCACGGCCTCTTCGGGAGAGACCGAGACCTCCAGCTGAACGGGTTCTCCCACCACCACATAGTTGGCTTTGGGCGTTACCCCCAGTCCCTGGACAGCCACCTGAGCCTTTTCGGGCATCGGGAGGGGGTTGGTGTTGTTGTCGGCAACCTCAACCTTGGTGCAGGAAATCATCAATGCCATGAAAATGGCAGTAATGGATATGATCTTTTTCATAAGTATAAATGTCTATTGAATGGTTCCTTTGATTTGAAGCGGCGTAATTTCCACTCCGTCTACTTTGATAATCAGGGTTTCCCTAACCTCGCTGCCGCGCCTTTTCCAGAGGGCGTCGTATTCCCCGCGAAGGTCTTCGCGGCTGTACGGGCCGATGGTGAGCGGAGCGTAGAGTTTTACGCGTCCGGGAGCCGTCACTTCCAGCGTCACGGTTTTTCCGGTGTTGTTGTACAGGGGGATGGAGAAGACGAAATCTCCAAACCGGTCCTTGTACAGGCTGTTCACCGTGGTGTCGGTCCTGAGCCCTCCCCCGAGGTCTTCGGCATAGCGGATTTCCCCTTCGGAAATATCCCGGAGCACATATCCCTTCACGGAAACAGAACTCAGGATGGTTTCGGTACCGTCGGTGGTAACGATGGTAAGATGGCGTTTCTGGTCTCCGTGCAGGCTCTTGGGATCCAGGACGGCCGTAAGGACAGCCGTGGCTCCGGGAGCCAGGACCCGGTTGTTCACCTGACCGGTGAAACAGCCGCAGTTGGAGTGTACCTCCAGCACGGTGACGCGCTTTTGGGAAACATTGGTGAACGGGTAGCGCAGCGTAATGGCGCCGCCGTCAAAGCGTACCGTATCCACCGTCTGCTCAGGCGTGGAGAAACGGACCAGCCCGTCCCCCTGGGCCCGGGCCTCGGAAAGGAGACCCAGGCTCAGCACGAGCATCAGTATGATACGGAACTTATCCATTATTCGGGGCAACGGATGTTGGCTTCGGTATAAGTGACACTGCCGTGGGCATAGCCGTCGAAACCGTTTCCGGTGAGATCCTTGCCACGGTTTTCGTTATCCAGCTTCCAGTAACCCAGGAGCTTGTTCTCGGCAGCTTCCTTCACGGGATCGGCAATGGCGCACTGGTTGTTCACAAGCTCGGTGGGAGAGAGCAGGCGGCCCCATACGCGGGCCTCGCTCACCTGACCGTTCAGGTAACGGCCTTTCTCGGACATACCGATGGCGAACTTGGAGTTGTACACCTTACCCAGGTTGATACCCTTGCCGCCCATCGGGGTAGAGCTGTCCAGCTCACCGTTGATGTACAGGTCGCAGGTCTGCTTCACACCGTCGGCCACCACGGCGATGTGGTACCACTTGCCGGTGTCGAAGTGAGCCTTGGAGGTGATGGACACGCCCTGGCCGGCCAGCTGCAGCTGGTTGGAATCACAAGACACATCCCCGAAACGGAGAAGGAAATTTTCCTCAACACCAATCAGAGAGGATATCCAGGGATTCAAGCTGCCATTGTTTTTATCCGGGAAGCTGTTGGCCTTCACGCGGATTTCCATGGTGCAAACCTCCAGCTGCAAGCTGGGATCGTTCACGGTAGAGGGCATCTCGAAGTAGGAACCGCCGGGCAGGTTGGCGGCCGATGCATACACATAGCCGCGGATGACCACGTAGGCGTATTCCTGTCCGGGGACGGGGGTCATGCCGGTGGAAGTACCGGTAATCTTGAGCGGCAGGCAGTAGATGACGCCGTTCTTGAAACCGTCGATATCTACATCCAGGGTAACAGGTTCGGAAGAAGCGGCGCCGGCCTTGATGACCGTGCTCTTCTGGCCCAGGGTGTAATTCTTCGCGGGCAGCATCCAATAGTTGGTTCCCTGGGACTTGTTGAAAGCTCCCAGTGCCACGCTGTCGGTGGCCGGTTCAAAGTTCACCGTCACGTCGTCGTCCACCTTGGCCGACGAGCTGATGGAGAAGGTAACGGGGCCGGATTCCTCCAGGAAGGCGGCAATTTCGCCGCTGGAAGAGCCCTGGAAGGCGACGATGCCTTTCTCGTAGAGCCCCTGGGTGTACAGGACGCTCTTCTGGCAGGAGGCCAGCATACAGAGGGCGGCCAGTGCTATAATAATCTTTTTCATACTCTGTTATTCTCCTTTATAGTATTCGACCTTCTGTTGGGCGCGGATACCCATAATGTGGTGCTGATAACGCATCTTCTTGCCTTTCTCGGCACCTTCGGCCTCCAGACGCCAGTCGCGCTGGCCGTGGAAGGAGGCGAAGCCGCCCTTGTGGCCATACTGCTGGCCGCAGGTGGAAGGCTGGAATTTAGCCATCTGCTCCAGGACACCGCAGCTCTGGCCATACATATCACCCACGTTCTCGGTCACGATAATCTGGGCGGGCACCCAGCCGTTTTCACGGTCCAGGTTGGAGCCGAAGTCGCTCTGGGTAGCCTGACCGGCACCGCCGGTGCTGCCGTACTTCTGATAAACCCAGAAATTGCACAGCTTGGCGAACTCGGCGCTTCCGGCTCCGGAGTTGCGGTCAATGATGAGCAGGGTCTCGGGATTCTGGGACTTGGGGCCGATGAACTGGGCCAGGTAGCGCACGAAGGTAGCGAAGCAGGTACCGTCGCTGAAAGGTTCACCGCTGCCCATGGGTTCATAGTCCAGGTCGTAGCCGTCCAGGCCGTACCTTTCAATCTCGTCCAGGATGGGCTGGGCGGCATAGACCACCCACTCGGGGAACACGCCGTGCTCGTCCTCGGTCTTGTGGGCGGCGGCATCGGCGGCGCAGGCGGCCGAACCGGCGTCACGGGCGGCCGATTCCAGTTCCTGTTCGGTCATCTTGCCGGAAATGACGCGGCCCATATTGTCGTACTTGTACTGCTCGTAAGCCTTCATGAAGGAGGGAACCTGGGCTTCCATGACCCAGGAGTTGTTCTCCAGCAGGCGGGTAATGCGGCAGCCCACGAGTTTCATTCCCTTGATTTGCTGGCAGGCCTTCATTTCCTGGTAGTCCAGGGAGCCGAATTTGGGCACGCCGCCCCAAAGGTTGATGACATCCACGGAGTCGGGAATATCGGCGAAACGGAAAGCCATGGAGCCGTAGTCGGCAAAGAAGATATAGGAGATACTGCGGGCGGCGATGCCGTCCTTGTCAAAGGCGGCCTTCTTCCATTCGCGCAGGTTCTGGTAGTAGGTTTCGTCCTCGATGGTGTTCACAGTACCGGTTCCCTGGATGAACTGGGCCCAGGGTTCGGTGACGTGGATACCGGACGTACGCTCGACGCTGACGGGCGACACCATCTTGTCGCAGGCTGCGAAAAGCAGCGCCGCACCCATCAGAATATAAAATGACTTTTTCATAACCTTACAACTTATTTCTTGTCCCACCATACACGGGTACCACCATTGTCGCCCTTCACGGAAGCGGCGCCGGCAGACTCTTCGGCGAGCAGGTTAACGGCAGCCGCCACATTGGCGTTGTTGGCAGCATACTCGGAAGCAGGATAGACCAGACGGCGCACCTGGGTATCGGTGTCGATGGTGCCGTCGGAATTATTGGTAGCGGTAGGGATCACCTTCGGGTAGCCGGTGCGGCGGAATTCGGCCCAAGCCTCCATTCCTTCCGGGAAAATGGCCAGATACTTCTGGGTGATGATCTGCTCCAGGTGACCTTCGACCTGGCTCTGGGAATTCCAGGATACGGCTACGTCGGTCAGATTGGTGCTGTAGGAGTTGGCTCCGTTCACAGGGTCGGTATAGGAGCCCACGGTGGCGGTACCGGCCAGGTAGGCATCGGCGCCGGAAACACCGGCCAGGTCGAAGCTGCGCTTCACACCGGCCTCATAGCAGGCCTTGGCCTGGGCCATATCCTCGTTGCGCAGCCAGTATTCGGCCAGCAGGAAATCGGCCTCGGCACCGGACATCCACTTCAGAGGATCGTTGTTGGTGCACTTGATCTTGGACCAGAGACCCGACTTGGGGTACTCGCTGTTTACGGCAGCACCCATACGCACGCCGTGGTACTGTCCGTCGGTTCCGGCGGTGAAGTAGCTGGCGCGGCGGGGATCGTCGTAGGAGTTCATGTAGGTGATGATGGTGGCACCGGGTTTGGCGTCGCCGTCATTGAAGTTGTACTCGATCACATAGATGGGGTTCTCCCAGGCGCCCAGGCCGGGATGCAGGAGAACGTCCTCCTGGATGAAGCCGGCGGGGCTGGCAAGGGCCTTTTCGGCCTCGGCTTTGTACAGGGAGGGATCGGCATAGACCACGCGGGTGGCCAGGCGCAGACGCAGGGTGTTGGCGAAAGCCAGCCACTTGGTCATGTCACCGTAGAACACGTTGTCGTATTTGGCCAGATAAGTGGTGTTGCCCTGGGCCACGAAATCGCTAAGGACGTCGATGGCGCTGCCCAGTTCCTGGAGCATGGCCTTGTAAACGTCTTCCTGCTTGTCGTAGGCGATGTGCTCGGCATCGGAAGCGAGACCGCTGTAGGCGATGGGGCCGTAAGCGTCGGTCACACGGTGCAGGGTGGCCACTTTCAGGATGTCGGCCCAGGCGGCGGCATTCGCATTCAGGCTGCGCAGGGCGTTCATCTCGGGCCAGGCGCTCACCGAACGCACGTAGGCGTCCTCGAAGAGGGCTTTGCCCCAGCCGTCGGCCATCAGGTTGTATTCATTGGTCTGGTGGAAACCGCTGTTGGAGGCGGCCTCATAGTTGGCGAAGATATTGCCGGTGAGGCCCTGGACTACCTGATAGCTGGCGGAGCCGTATTCGTTGGATCCGTCGTTCTGGTAGGAAGGGAGTACGTTGGCAATCATCTGGGAAATGGCGGAACCGGCAACCAGGTTGTCGCGGTTTTTCATCTCCTGGGTAGCCTGCTCGGAGTTGGTGTTGCGCTCGGTGAAGTCTTTCACGCAGGACACCGTACCCAGGGCAACGATGGCGGTAAGAACAGGAAGGATAATCTTTTTCATATGCTTGTCCTCCATTATTTAACGATGCAGATGGCTACGCGGTTGGCGGCAGCGCCCTGGCCGGGCTTGCTGTCCACAGCGGCCTTGTAAGAGATGCGGCTGGCGGGGATACCGTCCTTGGCCAGCATATTCACCACGGTCTGGGCACGCTTCTCGGAAAGGCGGGCGTTGGTGCGGGCGCTTCCGGTGACGGAATCGGCCGAGCCGGTGATTTCGATGACAGCCTCCGGGTTGTCCTTCATAATCTGGGCGATCTTACCCAGCTTGAAAGCTTCGTCCGGACGGACATCGGCCTTGCCGATGACAAAGTAGAGGTCGTCGTTGTAGATGCCCTGGAGAGTCTTGGCGGGAACTTCCTTCACCACCTCCACGGGGACTTCCTTCACGACTTCCTTCACGATTTCCTTGATAATCTCCTTCTCTACGACCTGAGGGGCGGGAGCGGCCTCTTTCTTGGAATTGCCGCCGAACTTCACCTTCACGGAGAAGCCGATGTTGCGGGTGGCGGGAGCCATGAACAGGTCGATACCGGCGCCGTAGTTACCGGCGTTGGAAACCTGATCGGGGTCGAAGGGAGCCTTGCAGTAAAGCAGGGCCAGGTTGCGGCCAACCAGGGAAACGTTCAGGCCCTCGATCCACTTCACGGCCTTGCTGATGGGAATGTCGTAACCCAGGGACAGTTCGGCCAGGCGGATGTTGGTCATATCATAGACATAGTAGGCACCCAGGGCGTTCTGGCCGTCAGAACCGGAAATGGTCTGCCAGTAATCCTGCGCGCTTACCTGATAGTAGTTGCGGGCATTGCCGTAGATATCGGCGGGAGCGAAGTTGAAGCCTTCTTCACGGCCGATCAGGGTCTTGTTGGTGACGCCATAGGCGTCCATGGTGGCTTCGGTGAGGGATACACCCACGCCGCCTTTGCGCATCGTGAACATAAAGGCCAGGTTAAGGCCGTTCCAGGAGAACTGGTTGCGCCAGGAAGCGGTCCAGTCGGGGTTCACGTTACCGGCATACCACATGGTGTCGGGCGTACCGTCGTTGGGGGCCTTGTACAGGACACCGCCCTTGTCGGAAGGAGTCACGTAAGGGGAACCGTCCTGGTTCGTGGCCAGACCGGAAACATAGAGCTCGCCCACGGGACGGCCTTCGATGAGCCAGAGTTTGGCACCGGACACGCCGCCCACCTGCTCCTGAGTGCTCACATAGTGCTCGCTGCCCTTGTAGTAATCCAGCAGGGTGTGCACCTTGTTCACATTGCGGGTCCAGATGAGGTTGGTGGTCCAGTCTACAGGGCCGATGTTCTGGTTGAACATTGCCGAGAGTTCCACACCCTTGTTGTCCACGCGGCCGGCGTTCACGTAATAGACGCTGGAACCGGAGATGGAGGTATGGGTGGGAGAGAACACCTGGTTGAAAGTGGAAGACTGATAGTAGGTACCGGACAGATGCAGCTTGCTCTTGAACAGGCGGACATCGGCACCGATTTCCCAGGAGCGGGTGCGCTCGGGCTGGAAGTCGGGAGCGGTGGACCAGGAATTACGCTGGGGAACGCCGTCGGCGCTCAGCGGATAGGTCACGTTCAGGATGAAGCGCTCGATGGGGTTACCCACTTCGGCGTAGGAAGCGCGAAGTTTGGCGTAAGGAATGAAGTCGGACTTGCGGTCGAACATCTCGGTGATAAGCCAGGAGGCACCTACGGAAGGATAGAAGAAAGGCTGTACCTTGCCGTCAGAAGCCATCTGGGAAGCCCAGTCTTCGCGGGCGGTAGCTTCCAGGAACAGGAAGTTCTTGAAGCCCAGGTTCAGGGTGCCGAATACGCTCTGGGTCTGGTCGCGGAAGGTCTGCTTGTCCATGGCCTTGCCGGTGAGCATGTTGGAGAAGGTGAACAGGTTGGCCACCATCTTGAGGTCGCCGCCCAGGGAGGTGCCGCGATAGAAGTAATCCTCGATGGAGGCACCCAGAACGGCATTCACGGAGAAGAGGCTGTTCTCGCCGAAGTTCTTGTGGAAGTTGAGCATCACGTCGGCGTAGGTCTGGGAGGTCTTCTGGTCATCGTAGTAATAACGGCCGTATTCACCGGCGAACAGACCATTGGAGCCGGCATAGTGTTTCTGCTCGGCGATGGTGCTGTTGTTGTCGGTGCGCACACGGGCTTGGACATCCATCCAGTCGGTGATGTCGTAGCTCACGGAACCACCCAACAGGAAACGGTTCTTGTTGGTCTGGAACATATTGCGGTTGATGGTCCAGAAGGGGTTCTGCATGGAGAGCTCGTTGGCACTCCAGTACTGGGTGGGGAAGTTACGTTCCGAGTTATAACGCTCGTACACGGTGTAGGCGTACAGGTTGTCGCTGGGGCTCATCAGATACAGCGGAACCAGCGGGTTGTGGTACAGACCGCCGGACATCATGTTCTGCTCGGACACCTTCATGTACATGGCCAGGAAGCTCACGTGCAGTTTGTCGTTCAGGAAGTCGGCCGTCTGGTGGAACGTAGCGTTGAAACGGTTGTAATTGTTATTGGGAATGATACCCTGTGCATCGGTGTAACCGGCGCTCACATAAGTGGAGGAGTGCTTGGTGCCACCGGAGAAGCTCACGCTGTGGGCGGTGTTGTAGCCGGTCTGGAAGAAATCCTTGATGTTCCAGGTGGGCTGCTCGTTAAGCTTGCTGCCCCAGGAAGCGTAGGAACCGGCCTTGGCGCCGTATTCGCTCTGGCGGGCGGGAAGCATGAGCGGAGAAGAGAAGGTAGTGCTGTTGGAATAGGACACGTGATAACCTTCTTCACCGGTACGGGTGGTGAGCATGAGGATACCGTTGGCGGCCTTGTAGCCGTACAGGGCGGCGGCGGAGGCACCTACCAGGGCGCTCATGTCGGCGATGTCCTCGGAATTGAGGTTGGACATACCGTCACCGGAGAGACCGGAACCGGCATAGACACTCCATTTGTCTCCGGGAACCGTGGTGCTGAGGGTGGGCAGCGGAATACCGTCCAGCACATACAGCGCGTTGTTGTTGCCGCTGATGGACTTGGCACCGCGCATCACCACCTTGGTCTCGGAACCGGCACCGGCGGCAGTTTCGTTGATCTGCACACCGGCAATCTTGCCGGACAGGGAGTTCACAAGGTTGGCCTCGCGCGTGACGAACACTTTTTCGTCAAGCTTCTGGACATTGTAGGTAACGGCCTTTTCGGCACGTTTGATACCCAGAGCCGTAACGACGACGCCCTCCAGGACGGTGGCGTCTTCGGCCAAGGAAATGTTGATTACCGTCTGTCCTGCAATCTCCACCACCTGGTCTACCATTCCGATATAGGAAAAGCGCAGATGGGTAGCATTGTCAGGCACGGTCAGCGAATAGTTGCCGTCGAAGTCCGTGATAGTCCCGATGGTGGACTGTCCCTCGACAACAACGCCGGCCCCGATAAGCGGATCATTGTTCTGGTCTACTACGGTTCCCGTAATAGTCCTGGTCTGCCCCTGGCCAAAGACCAGGGCGGCAGAGCAGAACAAAGATGCAACTACGAGGCAAACTTTACGTAAGCTGTTGTTACACATTGGGTTAAAAAATTGGTTAAAAAAGGTATATATTGGTTCAAGTTTAGTTTCCGGGGGCAAAGGTAGACTTAAATTTTGTAATTGCAAAAACGATTTTGCATTAAAAAATTTTTTAATTTTAATATTTTGGAACCATTAGTACTAAAACCTTTTAGCTAAGTTGTTGACAGTCAAATTGCGTAAGAAATGAAGGCAATAGAAAAGCAAGTCCGCTATTATCCATAAAAAAAACGGCCTCGCGCGTGCGAGGCCGTTCAAAAGATGAATGGATGGTTTTAGTCCCTTCTGACGTAACCCGTCAGTTTCAGGGAATTGGTCATGACTTCTCCACCGTCGGAGGCAAGCACTGTAAAACGGTGCTCCTGCCGGGCGTTGAGACGTTCTGTCGAGAGTTCTGCTTCCACAGTGGCTTTCTCTCCTGGTTGGAGCAGTTTTTTGCCGCATCGCACCTGCAGACACCGGCAATAAGAGCGCACTTCCAGGATCCGGACGGGATTCTCACTGATGTTGGTACATTCGAAAAACGCCTTGATGGGGCCGTTCCGAAAACTAAGCGTATCAAAATCAAAGACCTTCTGTTCGAACCGAAGAACCGGCGTGGTCTGCGCAGAGGCTACGGCCCCTGCGACAAACCACACCAGGATGGATAGCAGAATTCCCCTATGCAAACTCATCAGAACGGGCACTTTTGATTGTCAAGCCAGGTGATATTTCCGCTGGGATGAGCATTGTGGCCGTGACCGGTTTCGTCCAAGACGGAGCCGTCGTCCTGTATGGTACCGTCGAACCTCCAGTAAGCAAGCAGGCCTTCGGAAGTAGGATCCACATAGCACACACCGGCTTGAAGTTCGGCGGCGCTGCGGGCAATCGTCCACACACGGCACTCGCTCAAACAACCCTTGTAGGTCCAGTGAGTTCCGTAGCTGCGGCCGATGGCAAAGGTGTCATCCCAGCCGTGGCCGCCGTACGACATGGCCAGATTGATGACACCGCCGGTGGTGGGCTTCTCTATTTCCAGATTTCCGTTCAGATAGAAGCGCACTTTGGACCCGTCATAAACAACGGCAATATGATACCAGACGTCATTCTCGAAAATCTCTTCGAATGTGGACTCGTAGTGCGGTTTTTCATCCGGGTGATAAGGGGTACCGATGGAAACCTTGGCAAAGTTGAGCTTATTGGCCGGGATGCTTGAGCCGTCACCAAAACGGAGGAGAATACTCTCATGGCTGCCCATAATGGGGTTGATGGAGGATTCGGCGATGGAAGTGGAAAGATTGGCCGGGCGTACCTTGATTTCAAGGGTCATCGCGTTGAGAGCCCACACCGGGCTAACGACCTCTGTCCCGTCCTTATCTTCATCGTAGAACGTGGGCACGTCGAACCAGGCATTACCCTTGAACTGCGCCACCTGGCTGGTCATCACCTTGTTCAGCATGACATACGCGGTACGGGAAGACTCCAGGATACCCAGTCCGTCTCCATTAACGTTCTTGATAGTAATGGGAAGGCAATACTGGTTGCCGAAACTCAAGTCATCGGAGTTGGCTGTAAGCTTGGCCGGCGATGAGACAATTTTGCCCGCTTCAATTTCGAGATTTCCGCCCTCGAGCGAGTAACTCCCCTCCGGAGGAAGGACATAATTGCCGCCCACCTGGGTATTGTACGCCTCAAGTAAATCGGGGGCCGGAGCAATCTCCACTTTCACGGCATTGGCGACCTTAGCACTGGACGACACGGTGAGACCGATACTCGCTTCTCCCTCGATATTGAACTGTATGGTAGGAGTTGTGAGTGTTCCGGTCATGAATACCGCATCACCATACTGGGGCTCTTTCTTGCAGCCTGTCAAACAGGCTGCAAGAGCGAGCGTCAAGAAAATATACTTTTTCATTGTTTTCATTGATTATTTAGTGAACACACCCAATTCATACATGCCGAAGTAGCCGGAATACATGGTAACGCGGATATGAGTCATAGGAACCGCCTTGTAGAAGGCGCAGACACCATCGGAGTTCAGATTGGACATGGTACCGGTATCCATGGAAGCGGTCCCCATTTCCGTAAAGTTAGTTCCATCCGTACTGAAAGCGACATCGTAATTCATGCAAGGGAGGTCGGTAGGATTCACCCTCACGCCGGACACAATGAGCGTCGTGCCAAAATTGATGATGATATTGGTTCTGGAAGCCCCATTCCTATAGAACTGGTAGTGGCTTACACCGTCACGCTCGAAATTATTGTCGATGATGGAGAGGATATTACCGGAACCATAGACAGAGTGCGAAGGGACATCGGCCGAAACACTCCAGCCGCTCTTGTCCGTAACCTCGGTCCCCGGAGCAGCAGAGACGCCGGAGAGCAGGTAGACATAAGAGTTCTTAAGCACCAGATAAACAACGGAGTTGCTGCCCACCGGCACATCACTGCACCTGAGAGCGATGGGAGCCAGGTAACCGGCGTCATCCGTAAGCGGACTCAGGTCTCCCGTCAGACTTACGGTGAATGCCTCCGATACCATATCACCGGGAGCAAACCTCGCGGGAGAACCGTCGATGACCAGGTTCCCGGCGGGAAGTGCTGTATAAGAGGTTCCATTGGCGGAATTGTAGCCGGCCACCAGGGAGGCGTCATATTCTGCCGAAACAGAATAACCGCTAGCCGACGAAAGCGTGGTCATGGCACTAAACTGTGCACTAAGGTCACTGTAATGCTTGTTGGTAGCCAGGTTGTGCACAATCGTTCCCTCAATCGTGTTGCTTCCGGATACGGTAATTTCAGCCTCGGCAGACGCCACCTCGGTAATGTTGAAACCGGTCATCGGATAATTATTATTGGTCATTCTTCCGATGAAACGGATGTAGCGGAGGGGGACATAATCATAGAAAGCTATCGCCTGCACATATGCCGATCCCTCTCTCACCTTGATGGTTTTGCCGGAATCATCTCCAAAGGAGGAGAAATTCACACCGTCAGAACTGTACTCAAATCCGGAGCAGATGAAACGGCTGTAGTTTCTGGAATAAAACTTCAGACCGGTGACATAATGTTCTTCCTGGAGATCGATGGTAACAGTCTTTGACTGTCCGGTAGTGAAAGCGGGATAAGAGTTACGGCTACTGTAAACACCATTCCCGGAGAACCAGATAGACGCCCTGTCAATGTCGGCTGTCCATGTGGAGCGGACATCGTCGGCGGGAGAAGAGCCAACGAGGTCGCTCAAGGCAGAGATTGGACGAATGACGCTGTGCTCTGTCTTGACGTGGAGAATGTAAGTTCCATATTCCTCACTCACGGCACTGCCGGTAGCTTCCAGTTTGTACGCAGCGATATAATCGGGTTCCTGCAACTCTGAAAGGTCACCTTTTAGCACAACTTGAACAGAGTCCACAGAAGAACGCTCTCCCGACGGAACCGTCCACGATAGGGAGGCGTTTTCATCGCCATATTTTTTCAAGGCAATGTAGTTCTCTCCCAAGATGGGATATTCCGTTCCGTTCTGAGCGTTGTAAGCCTCAGCCGCTGCCCTGTCATAGACCAGCGACGCCTGGATCTCCTGGTGTTTTCCCTTATTCACCTTAATAGGGAACACACTATTGAACTTGGAGGTGGAAAGAATGGTCCTGTGGACAATCTGGGCTTCGTCGTACTTGTTGTCGATATAAGTGAACGTTTCTGGCACGTCCACGGTAATCACATACGGGTCTTCCCGCTTGCAGGACACGAGGGCAACGATGACTGCAAAAGCAGTAATAATATATGTATTCAATTTATTCATATTGCGTCCTCCCCGTTATTTGGTGACTGCCGGATTCTGGATCTGGATGCAATGACGGAACAGCCAGTAGGGCTCCGGATTGGATTCAGTAATGAAATAGTCGCGCTGGCCATAGTAAGCACCAAATCCGCCCTTGTGGCCGGTCTCGGGCTCAAAAGAAGCCTGCGTGATCATCTGCTGAGGGACGTTTTTGTTCCAGTTGTCGCCCCAGTTAACGCAGTAAATGGACTTCTCGTAAGGGATATCGCCCCACTTTCTGGGAGTACCGCCTCCGTAATTCTGGTTTACAAAGTAGTCGATGTAAGGATACAGGCCAGATTCGGGAACGCGGTTGTAGCAGTCGAACATAAGGATTTTATTCACGTCCGTCTCATCCTTTCCAAAGCGCTCCTGGATGAGTGCCAGTCGTTCCTCCTTGGTCTGGTCGGGATTGGGACCCATATACTCGGCCAGTTTCTTAATGAAGCGTCTGAAATAGTCTCCGGTGAGTTTGTCACCTTCCGGCTCATAGTCGGCGTCGAAACCGTCCAGCTTAGCCTTGAAAATCTGGTCCACATAATACATGGCATACATATCGACAGCCTCCATGATTTTCTCCTCACGCGCCTCACGCTCTTCGGCCGTACCCTGCGGCATAGCCTCGGCCGCATTGAGGGCTTGCTTGAAGTCATGGGAATCGTCTTCCGCCCACAGACGGACGATGGCTACATAGATAATCTTGGTTCCCTGAACCTGTTGGGCCCAGCGGAGCTGCTCCCACAGTTTGGTGTTCTCCTGCGGGGGAATACCACCGCCCCATACGGAAGCGATGTCCAGGCTGTCCGGCAGACCGTCGAAACGGATGGCCATGGAGTTCTGCGCGCTCCACTGTGCGAAGTACATGTAGGATACTTCATGAGGGGTAGCTTTCCATTCACGCAAATTCTCATAGTAGGCATCTGTATAGTGATTCGGCTTCTGGACAGCAAGGGGTTCTATCTTCGTATTGCACGAGGCCAGCAGGAGACCGGCGACCAGGGCAACAAAAATATGATTGATTGCTTTCATCTTCTGAACTTGTTTTATCTTTTAACATCCCACCACAGACGGGTACCGGCAGAATCCTTGTCTCCGAGGAGTGCAACGGCAGCCTGCGTGTTTTCGGAATTGTTGGCATACTCGGTGGACGGGAACTTGAGACGGGAGATCATCTCACCGTTGGCCACCTCCGACTGGGCAGTGTAGGAGTTGATGCGCACCCAGCCGGGATAACCGGTACGGCGCATTTCACTCCAAGCTTCCTGTCCGTCGGGATAGAGGGCAATCCATTTCTGAATCATGATACGCTCCAGTTTCTTGTCGGCAGAGGCGGACTCATCCCACGCAACCGGAAGCAGGGACAGCATGGAGCTGACATCCGTCGAACGGTTATTGGAGGGATCCACATAGGCTGAAAGAGGGAGATTGGTGCTATTGGCAGCATAAGATTCAGCTCCCGTGACACCGGCGGATGCAAAGGAAGCGGAAATGCCTGCCTCGTAGTATTCCTTGGCCGAGAGTTCACCGATATCGAACCGGAGTTTGGCTTCGGCCATCAGGAAATGGGCTTCGGCCGCATACATCCAGTGCATGTCGCTGTTCTGCACGAAGTTGGGACGGGAAGAATTGTTCAGGTACGTGTTCTTATTGACATTGGAGATACCATTGCGCACGCCTTTGTATGTCCCGGTACTGACGGCCGGCTGGAAATAAGCAGAGATGCGCGGATCATTGTAACCGTTGAGGTAACAATCCATAGTTGCACTCATATGCTCGTCGTCCCAACTTGTCCCGATTTCCCAGAGGGGATGGCGGAAAGTGAGGGCAGCACTCTGATGGACGGCAGCATCGTCGTCCTTGGAGTTCATCAGGCCGTAAGCATTGCCGATGGCGGCCTCTATCTGTGCCCTGGCTTTGGCTTCGTTCACGTTGGAAATACGCATGGCCATGCGAAGACGGACAGTATTGGCGAATTTGATCCACTTGTTCACATTGCCGTAGTACACGTTGTCATAATCGGCAAGATAAGCGGCGGAGTTGTTATTCGCATACTCGGTAAGAATCCCGATAGCGTCGGCGATTTCCTCAAACATCTGGTTATAGACGCTTTCCTGAGAATCGTATTCCACCTGAACGGCGGTTCCGAACTTGCTATAGGGGATAGGGCCGTACATGTCGGTAATGCGCTGCATGGCGAACACCTTGATGACCGTCGCCATCGCTCTGGCGGGAGAGAATTCATCGGTGGCATCGTAGATGGCCTTCCAGGGCTGCATGATCTTTTCGTATGCATCGTTGAAAGGAGCATCGTACCAGTCGAAATACAACGCATAATGGTCGTTGTTGCTGGGGGCGTAACCCCAGGAAGTTATGGCAGCAAAGTAGCTGGCAAAAAGATCACCTTCGAGTGCCTGGGTAATCTGATACCGGCCGCCCATGTTTTCGCCGATGCAGAAGACACCTCTCTCCATCTGCGCAAAGTAAGCGCCGGTGTTAAGGTTGTCGTACTCCATCTGTACAGGCGATGCCTCATCGGGGTTATGGTTAAATTCCTCGAACTTGGCTGTACAGGAAACGGCAGCCAGGGCAAAGACGGAGAAGATGACAGGAAGAATATATTTTTTCATAATGGTATCCTCCTTTATTATTTAACGATGCAAATAGCTACGCGGTTGGCGGCAGCGCCCTGTCCGGGCTTGCTGTCAACGGCAGCCTTGTATGAGATACGGCTGGCAGGGATACCGTCCTTGGCCAGCATGTTCACCACGGTCTGGGCACGCTTCTCGGAGAGGCGGGCGTTGGTGCGGGCGGCTCCGGTGATGGAGTCGGCACTGCCGGTGATTTCGATGGTGGCGTCCGGGTTGTCCTTCATGATCTGGGCAATCTTACCCAGCTTGAAAGCCTCGTCCGGGCGGATTTCGGCCTTGCCGATGACAAAGTAGAGGTCGTCGTTGTAGATGCCCTGGAGGGTCTTGGCGGGAACTTCCTTCACCACCTCAACGGGGACTTCCTTCACAACTTCCTTGATGATTTCCTTGATGATCTCCTTCTCGATGACCTGAGGGGCGGGAGCGGCTTCCTTCTTGGAACTGCCACCGAAGGTTATCTTGGCCGAGAAGCCCAGGCTGCGCATGCTGGGCAGCATGAAGTAATCCATGCCGTCGAAACCGGTAGCTGTGCTGGCTGTGAGCTGTGGATCGAAAGGAGACTTGCAGTAGAACATGAAGAGGTTATGGGCAATGAAAGACAGGTTGAGGTCCTGGATCCAGGATACCCATTTGTTCACCGGGATGTTGTATCCCAGGGAGAGTTCCTGCAAACGTACGTTGGTTGCATCGTATACATACATGCTGCCGATACCGGAGCCCACGAATTCGTAGTACTTCTGGGCAGCGGGAACCAGTCCGCCATTCACCAGGACACCGCCCGCGTCACGGGCATCGGCACTGGCCTTGGAGGTACCGTAAGCGTCCATGAGACCCTGGGTGAGGGAGACGCCCACGCCGCCAATACGGGCCGTGATGAGGAAATTGAGGTTGAGACCGTTCCAGGAGAAGCTGTTTCGCCAGCCGATGTTGTGTTTCGGCTGCGAATTGCCCGCATAGATATAACCGTCCTTATAGGGACCGGCGTTGGAAGACTTCATCACCTCGTTGGTCTGATAATCCACATAGATGTAACCTCTGTTGTCCTCCTGGAGGGAAGTCACGTAAAGGTCACCCATGGAGCCGCCTTCCGTTATCATCGTCTTAACTGTACCAAGATCTACGAGTGTCAGATGATCCTGGGAAATCACGAGACCGTTGCTCAGAGTAGTGGGTTTGAGAAGACGCACCACCTTGTTGCGGTTGGCAGAATAAGTGATAGTGGAATTCCATTCGATGGGGCCGATGGGCTGATTGATTCCCAGATTCACTTCGATACCCTTGTTGTCAATCTGGCCACCGTTGATATAGATGGAACTGTAACCGGACGAACTGGGAAGGGCGGGATTGAAGAGTTGGTTGAAGGTAGATGTCTTATAGAGGGACACGTTCAGGCTGAGTTTGTCCTCCCAGAAGTGGCTTTCGAGACCCACTTCCCATGCAGTGGTCCGCTCGGGCTTGATATCACTGTTGGGATAGGTAGTGGACGTGGCCGGCGTTCCCGATTCAAAAGGATAGCTCTGGAAGGGGATGAAACGCTTGGGCGCGTTACCAACCTCACTATAGGAACCGCGAAGTTTGAGGAAGGACAGGAAGTTGCCCTTGATTCCAGGAATAAGGTCGGTCAGGATAGCGGTAAGACCCACAGAAGGATAGGCCACATAATTGCTACCGGTTCCTGCGAGGGCGGAAGCCCAATCTATACGGCCCGTCACATCCAGATAGATTTTACTCTGCCATCCCAACTGGGCAGTAGCGAAAAGGCTCTGAACCTGGTCGTGATACTGGCTCTCGTCGGGTTTGATGCTGGAAATGTTAAGGTTCCGGGTAGTAAAGAGGTTGGCGACGGAATTGAGGTTGCCGCCAAAGGAGAAGTACCTGTAGTTCACATCCTGGATAGAGGCGCCGGCCGCACCCACCAGGGTGAAGGAGCCAAAGCGCTTGTCCAGATTGAGCATCACATCGGCATAAATCTGGCGGGTGGTCTCGTCATTCTTCTGATAGTAGCCGAACTTTTCGGCAAAGACGCCGTCGGTAGAAGCCGAATACTTCTTCTCATAGATACCCGAAGTATAGTCCATCTTGGCGCGTCCACTCAAGGATAATCCCTTGGCAATCTCATAGGTGAGACCACCATTGATTACGAAGCGGTTTTTGTTGTTCACCAGGTTGTCCCTGTTGACAATCCAGTAAGGGTTCTGCAGGCCCAGGCCCTGGTTGCCCCAAGGCCAGTACTGGGTCTTGAATCCGCGGGACTCATTGTACATCTCAAACAGCTGATAGGTATCCAGGCTGTAACTGGGAGACAGGAGGTAAGTGGCCACGATGGGGTTCATGTACTGACCCTCGGATACCATGTTCTGCTCATGGATGTTCATGTACATGGCAGCCAGGTCCAGCTTGAGGTTTTTCGTCAGCTTCGTGGTGTTGCGGATGGTGAAATTGTAACGGTTCAATCCATTGTTTGGAACGATTCCTTCGGCATTGGTCGCCGCCATGGAAAGGAAAGTCTGGTTCTTTTCACTGCCGGTGGAAACCGTGATGGCATTCGTGGTGTTGAAGCCGGTCTGGAAGAAATCCATCGGATTGTAAGTACTGGGAACTGCCATTTTGTTCCCCCAAGACTTGAACTCACCGGGAGCAGCGCCGTAAGTGTTCTGGAATTCAGGAGTGACGAACGGACTGTAGAAGGAAGTGCTGTTGGAATACGAAACCCTCACGCTGCCTTCCTGTCCCTTGCGGGTAGTGATGAGGATGACGCCGTTCTGGGCTTCGCTACCGTACAGGGCCGATGCCGCCGCACCGCTGAGGACAGAAATATTCTCGATGTCCTCGGGGTTGATCATGGATGCACCGTCACCTGACTGGCCCATGCCGCTGAAATAGTCTTCCGGCTGCCCCGTCTGGAGAGATGGCATGGGAATACCGTCAATCACGTACAGGGCGTTGTTGTTGTTCGAGATGGACTTGGCACCGCGCATCACGACTTTCACTCCGCCGCCGATACCAGCCGAGCTTGCATTGATCTGAACGCCTGCCACTTTACCGGCCAGGGAATTCATGAAGTTTGCATCCTTGACACTGGTCAATTCTACAGACTTGATTTCCTGTACATTGTAGGAAAGGGCTTTTGCCTCCTTCCGGATACCCAGAGCCGTCACTACAACTCCCTCAAGGAGGTTGCTGTCCTCGGCCAGGGTGACATTGATTACCGTACGGCCCGCAATGTCCACCACCCGGTCCACCATTCCTATAAAGGAAAAGCGCAACTGAGAGGCGTTTGCAGGTACGGTCAGTGTGTAGTTGCCATCGAAGTCTGTTACAGCGCCAATGGTAGCCTGTCCTTCGACAACAACGCCAGCCCCGATGAGCGGATTATTGTTCTGGTCTATCACAATACCCGTAATAGTCCTAACCTGTCCCTGACCAAAGGTCAGTGCTGCACAGGAGAACAACGTGGCAACAGCGAGGCAAACTTTACGTAAGCTGTTGTTTAACATTGATAGAAGTGGTTGGTTAATAATATATGGTTCAGGTTGTTTCTTTCGCCCATTTTGGGGTTTCCACCCATAGAAACCCAGACAAATATAAGCCAAAAAAACAATATGTAAAACATTTTAGCGCTAAACTTTCAATGTCAAAATTTAGCAAAAAGAGTAAATTAGGATAGATTGGAATGTCCTAAAACGCATTTGAAGCCACCCTACGCCACAAAACAATAAAAAATTTGTCACGATTTTTCACAAAATCGCGACAAATAAAACTTGTTAAATCCTTTTATTACAGCCCTACACACCTCTCTCCCATGAGCATCAGATTTAGATGGACAAGGTTGTTTTTGTCTTATATTTATCACCTCCATTAGATTTTGAACCGTACACATCCCGGCCAGCTAGTGTGTCCGGAAGGAGGGATGCCGCCCTGAGGGAATTGTTGGAAACGGGGCGTGCGATGGCCTGGTGCAGCGAGCGGTGCCAGGAAAGGGGCCGGGAGGGATGGAGGAACTGAAGCTTGCTTCATGTTCCTCCATCCCGACTGGCCCGTTTGCCGGGCATGACGGACTTTGTTTGACGACGTTACGGGCACGGCCGCAGGCCGGGACCGTAAAAGGAGGAGTTGGACGGTCAAGCGAGCGGGTGGCCCCGTTTCCAACTGCTGACCGAAGGGTGCATCCCTCCTCCGGGCACCAGCACGTGGCCAGGACCGAAAAAGCGTAAATCCGGTCTTGCCGGAATGCTCCAGCACGTGGCCAGGACCGAATTTGCACGAATCCGGTCTTCACGGAGTGCTGACACAAAAACGGCCTTCTACGTGTCCGGAAGGAGGGATGACTAAAACACCAACCAGAACAGCTACAGCCCATACACGCCCTCGGGAGCGGGGGCTTCGTGGCCCCAGCGCTGGGCGATATAGTCCAGAGTGGTGCGGATTTCATCGGGGTCTTTGGAAGTGACCAGTTTGATGCGGGTTTCCTTGAAATCCTTGAGCCCCTTGAAATAGCACGAAAGGTGCCGGCGCATCTCGTACACACCGGTGACGGGGCCTTTCAGGTCCAGGGACAGCTGGAAGTGGCGTTTGGCCAGGACCACGCGGTCCCTCACGGGCATCGGGTCCATCTCGGAGCCGGTATCCAGCAGGTGGCGGATCTCGGTAAAGATCCACGGGTGGCCGAAGGAAGCGCGGCCCACCATAATGCCGTCTACGCCGTACTTGTCAAAAGCCTCCTTCGCCTTAGCGGCGCTGTTGATGTCGCCGTTACCTATAATAGGTATATGCATCCGCGGATTCTCCTTCACGGCGCCAATCAGGGTCCAGTCGGCCTCTCCCTTGTACATCTGGCAGCGGGTGCGGCCGTGGATGGTGAGGGCCGATACCCCCACATCCTGCAGCCTTTCGGCCAGTTCCACGATAATCTTGCTGCTGTCGTCCCAGCCCAGGCGGGTTTTCACGGTGACGGGCTTGTCGGGAACGGCCTTGACGATGGCCTCGGTGATGGCCACCAGTTTGTCGGGCTCGCGCATCATGCCGCTGCCCGCTCCCCTGCCGGCAATCTTGCTCACCGGACAGCCGAAATTGATGTCGATGATATCGGCCCCGTGCCCTCCGGCCAGCTCGGCGGCCTTATCGGCCATCTTGGCGGCATCGACCATGGCATCGGGCAGGCTGCCGTAAATCTGCACGGCCACCGGGGATTCCTCCTCCAGGGTGTGCATCTTGGCGATGGTCTTGGAGACATCCCGCACCAGGCCGTCGGAGCTCACGAACTCAGTGGTGACCATAGCGGCGCCGGCCTCCCTGCACAGGATGCGGAAACTGGCGTCGGTCACGTCCTCCATGGGAGCCAGCGTTACCGGACGGTAACCAAGATCGATATTGCCGATTTTCATCGGCGCAAAGGTAACCATTTTCTCCAAAAAACCACTATCTTTGCAAAATATTTTAAAAAGTCTATGGAAAGACATATCAATACTATTGGCGTACTCACCTCGGGCGGAGATGCTCCGGGAATGAACGCCGCCATCCGTGCCGTCACCCGCAGCGCACGGGCCCACGACATCAACGTCATCGGCGTAATGAGAGGCTACTACGGCCTCATCGAGAAGGAATTCGTCAAATTCACTTCTTCCAGCGTATCCAACACCATCCAGCGTGGCGGAACCATCCTCAAGACGGCCCGCTGCACGGCCTTCCTCACCCCCGAGGGACGCAAGAAAGCCTACGACAATATGGTAGAAGCCGGCATCGATGCCCTGGTGGTCATCGGCGGCAACGGTTCCCTCACCGGCGCCCAGCTCTTCGCCCGGGAATACGACATTCCCATCATCGGCCTGCCCGGCACCATCGACAACGACCTGTACGGAACCGACTCCACCATCGGCTACGACACCGCCCTCAACACCATCGTGAACTGCGTGGACAAAATCCGCGACACCGCCAACTCCCACGACCGCATCTTCTTCATCGAAGTGATGGGCCGCGACGCCGGCTTCCTGGCCCAGAACAGCGCCATCGCTTCCGGTGCCGAGGCCGCCATCATCCCCGAGAGCAAGACCGACGTAGACCAGCTGGCCGAATTCATCGAAAGGGGCAAACGCAAGAGCAAGAACAGCGCCATCGTGCTGGTGAGCGAGGCCCAGAAAGACGGCGTGGGCGGCGCCCTGTACTATGCCGACCGCATTAAGAAGGAATATCCGCAGTTTGACGCCCGCGTGACCATCCTGGGTCACCTGCAGCGCGGCGGATCCCCCACCGCTTACGACCGCATCCTGGCTTCCCGCATGGGTTACGCCGCCATCGAGGCCCTCATGGAAGGCCAGCGCAATGTGATGATTGGAATCAAGAACGACGAAATCGTGTACGTGCCCATCTCACGCGCAATCAAGATGGACAAGCCCATTAACAAGGAACTGATCTCGGTCCTTAACGTTCTTTCGATGTAACAGCTTCCAGAAGAATTTCTGTAAACTGCTTTTTCTCTTCTTCTGTCAGGAATACCGCCTGGATGGGAACGTAGAACAGGCGTTTACAGATTTCTTCCGGCACTTTCTTGCAGTCCCGCAGACGCTGGGCGTCCTTTTCCGTAGTCATGATGCACGCCGTTGGATATTCCCTGGCGGCGGCAGCGATGGTACGGATATCCCCGGGCGTAAAGTGATGGTGGTCCGGGAACTCCAGTTTATCTACAATCTGATAAGTGTCCGACAGGTACATCCTGAGCGGCGTATTGTTGGCAATGCCGGACAGCAGCACCAGACGGCGGGAATAGATGTAGTGAACGTCGGCCTCGGGGAAGACAGGCTCCGGCTGGCAGTACTGTACCGTGGTAAAGAACAGGTGCTGGGTTTCGTTGAGCTTGAGGCGCTTGCGCCATTCCTCACGTTCCACCTCATCTAATTCGGCAGGACACTTACTCACAATAACTACTTCGGCCTTCTGGATCCGAGCCGGAAGGTCCCGCAGGTTTCCCCAGGGCATGAGCCGGTCCTCGAAGATGGGCCGGTTGTAATCTACCAGCACAATATTCAACGTGGCCGATAGCCGACGATACTGGTATGCGTCGTCCAGAATGATTAAATCGGCGCCGGTGAGCTGCTCGCAGCCGTGTACGCGGTTTTTGTCCACCGCCACGGTGACTGTGGGGAACTTCCGGGCCATCTGCAGCGGTTCGTCGCCCATCTGTACGGCCGTGGCATCACTGCCGGCCACCTGGAAACCATGACTCTTGCGCTTGTATCCGCGGGACAGGATGGCCAGTTGCCGGCGACCCCAGATCTCGTTTTCCTGCAGCAGGTGCAGGATCATCTCCGTGTGGGGAGTCTTTCCGGTTCCTCCCACGGTGATATTACCCACGCAAACGGTGGGCACATGCGCCTTAAAAGTCTTTTTCCAGCCCTTGTCGTAAAACAGGTGACGAAGGGACAAAATGAGCTTGTATAACATGGCTTAACCCTCTAAAACTTCGTTCTGGACGCGGACGGATTCGTCGTGGATGGCGGTCATGATGGCCGTGATGGCCCGGGCCGAAATCCCCAGGGCGGTGCCGCGTTCCACCATGTCGGTCAGGAGCTGTTCCCAGCGGCCTGCCTGGAGGATAGCCACGTTGTGCTCCTTCTTATACTGGCCGATAGCCTGGCTCACGGCGTTGCGGTCCCGCAGCAGCTTGAGCAGGTTTTCGTCGATGAGGTCGATGCGGGCGCGCAGGGCGTCGATGCCCTCGCGGTAGGACTCGTTCTCGGAGGTATTTTCGCGGATGATCAGGCTTTCCAGCAGGGTTTGCAGGTCACGCGGGGTAAGCTGCTGCTTGGCGTCGGACCAGGCTTCGGCCGGGCAGCAGTGGCTCTCTACCATGAGGCCGTCCAGGCCCAGGTCCATGGCCCGCTGGCTAAGCTCCTGCAGGTACTTGCGGTCGCCGGCCATGTGCGAAGGGTCGGCGAAGAAGGCCATCTGCGGATAACGGGTGCGCAGTTCGATGGCAATCTTCCAACCCGGATCGTTGCGGTAAGGAATGCTGGCCGATGTGGAGAAGCCGCGGTGAATGACGCCCAGCTTGCGGAGGCCGGCGCGGTTCAGGCGCTCCAGGGCACCGATCCACAGGTCCAGGTCCGGATTCACGGGGTTCTTCACCAAAACGGGCATGTCTGTGCCTTCCAGGGCATCGGCAATCTCCTGCATCAGGAAGGGGTTGGCCGATGTACGGGCGCCAATCCAAACCATATCTACCCCGTACTTGATGCACTCCAGCACGTGCTTCTCGCTGGCGACCTCGGTGCAGATCTTCATCCCCAGTTCCTGCTTGACGCGGCGCATCCACTTGAGGCCCAGCGTACCCACGCCCTCAAAGGAGCCCGGGTGCGTACGCGGCTTCCAGATTCCGGCGCGGAATACGTGAATGCCAAAGTCGTTCAGGCCCTTGGCGGTAGCCATCAGCTGTTCTTCGGTCTCGGCGCTGCAGGGGCCTGCAATGCACATGGGACGCGGAAGGGTAAAGAATCCCCACTCGGTTCCGGGGACAATATCTAATTCGTGTGCCATTTATCGTAATATCTTCTTGATCTTGTTAGCTTCTTCGATGAGTTCGCGAATCCGGGCTTCGTCGTAATTGGCCACAGCCTCGCGGAAGGCTTGCATCTTCTCTATATAGGTATCCATCACGTGCAGCACGTTGTCGTGGTTCTGCGTGAGGATGGGAACCCACATGTCGGCATTGGACTTGGCCAGACGCACGGTGCTGGAAAAACCGCCGGACGCCAGGTCAAAGATGTGTTTTTCGTCCTTCTCCTTGTCCAGCACGGTCAGGGCCAGGGCGAAGGAAGTGACGTGGGAGATGTGGGAAACGTAGGCTGTGTGCACGTCGTGCTGGGCCGCCCGCATATACAGGGGCCGCATGTTCAGGACCGCATACATTTCCTCGATGGCCTTCACGGCCTTGGGGCTGCTTTCCTCGCTGTCGCAGAAGATGCAGGCGCGGCCGTCGAACAGGCCCGGCTGGGCCGCCCAGGGGCCGCTGTACTCGGTACCGGCCATGGGGTGCGTGCTCACGAACTGGGCCCGCAGGGGATGGTACTGCGCCGCCCGGCAGATCTGTTCCTTGGTAGAGCAAACGTCAATGACAATCTGCTCCCCTCCCTTCTTCTGGAAGCGGTCCAGGATATCGGGAACCATCTTCACGGCCGTTCCTACCGGCACGGCCACCACCACAATGTCCGCCTGGTCCACGCAGTCCCCGTAACTGACGACTTCGTCTACCAGGCCGATGGTCTTGGCTGCCTCGGCCGCCACGGAATCCTTCTCTACACCCAACGTACGGGCGGCAAAACCCCTCCGTTTCAAGTCCAGGGCCAGGGAGCCGCCGATGAGGCCCAGGCCTACTACACCGACCGTTTTATTTAACTCGCTCATTATCATTTATTTCCAGATTTTCCTCCCGTCTTTTTTGCCGGGAGGAAAATCCGTAACTATTTGATTATCTGTTATCTATCAAAAACGCTATCTTTTCGTAAGCTCTTTCCAGGTTGGGCACATTGGCACAGAGGGAGATACGCAGGTGCCTGGCACCGTTGCTGCCGAAGACGAAACCGGGCGTAAGGAACACTCCGGCCTCGTAGAGGAGCTTGTCGCTCCACTCCACAGCCTCGCCGGAAGGGACACGGCCCCAGACGTAAAGTCCGCCGGCGTTATTGTCATAGGTGCAGCCCAGCTTGTCCATAATGCGGCAGGCCACTTCACGGCGCTTGGCATATTCCTTATTCAGCTGCTCGTACCACTCCGGACCGGCGTTCAGGGCCACCACGGCGGCTTCCTGGATTCCGCGGAACATACCGGAGTCCATCTGGGACTTCACCTTGAGCACTTCCTTGATAACCTCGGCCGAGCCTACCAGCATACCCACACGCCAGCCGGCCATGTTGTGGCTCTTGGACAGGGAATTCATTTCCATGCAAACCTCGCGGGCGCCGGGAATGGTCAGGATGGACTGGGGCTTGTTGAGCACGAAAGCGTAAGGGTTGTCGTTGATCAGGAGAATCTTGTGCTTCTTGGCAAAAGCAACCAGCTTTTCGAAAATCTCCGTGCGGGCAGGAGCACCGGTGGGCATATTGGGATAGTTCACCCACATAAGCTTGACACCGCTCAGGTCCATGGATTCCAACTGGTCAAAATCCGGATACCAGCCGTTGGCCTCAACCAGGTCGTACTTCACAACCTCGGCTTCGCACATATTGGTGGAAGAAGTATAGGTAGGGTAACCGGGGTTGGGGACCAGCACCTTGTCACCTTTGTTCAGGAAAGTGAGGGACGTGAGCAGGATGCCTTCCTTGGAACCCATCAGGGGCTGAATCTCGGAGGCGAGGTCCAGCTGCACACCATACCAGCGCTCGTACCAGGCGGCAATGGCGTGGCGCAGTTCGGGGATGCCCACATAGCTCTGGTAGCCGTGTACGCCGGGCCGATGTGCGCAGGCGGCGAGGGCCTCGACGGCCTCGGGGGAAGGAGAGCCATCCGGCGAGCCGATGCCCAGGTTGATGATGGGGTCAAGTCCTTTGGCCGCCCGTTCGGCGTTGATCCGGGCGATTTCCTTGTTCTTGATGGAGAAGTAGTACTCCTTGACGGAGAGAGTTCGTTTTGCGGGTTCTATGATCATAACGATGAAGTATATTCACCTAATATCTGGACATCCTCCAGCAGGGGCCTTACGGCCGACAGCGCCTGATGGTAGCGCTCCAGCGAGGAAAACTTAATATCGGCATAAAAGAAATACTGCCACTGCTTGCCGGGGATGGGCAGCGACTGGATACGGGTAAGGTTCATCTCGTAAAAGGAGAGGATGGTGAGGATCTGCGCCAGCGAGCCGGGTTTGTGCGGCAGGGTGAAGCACAGGACCGCCTTGTCTATCTCCTTGGGCGGGATGGTAAGGGCGTCGTCCAGGATGAGGAAGCGGGTAAAGTTTTGCCGATGGGTCTCGATGTGCGGGGCCAGGATCTCCAGCCCGTACAGCTGGGCGGCCAGTTCCGACGCCACAGCGCCCACGCCCATTTCTCCGCTGCGGGCGATGTCCCGCGCGCTCTTGGCGGTATCCTCGCTCTCGGTGAGCCGGATCCAGGGGGCGTATTCCTCGAACCAGGGACGCGTCTGGTTAATGGCCATGTAGTGGGTGCGTACCTCCTTGATATCGCTCAGCTTCTGGCCCGGCAGGGCCATCAGGTTCTGGCCAATCTGGATGTATACCTCTCCCTTCACCATCTTGCGGCGGGTGCGCAACAACTCAAAGTTGTGCAGCAATCCGCCCGACACCGTGTTCTCGATGGCCATGACGGCGGCATCGGCCCGGCCTTCTTCCAGGCTGGTGTACAGGTCCTCGAAGGTGTTGCACTCTACAATGGAAAGAGATTCTTCGCTACGCTCAGAATGACAGAAACGGTCATAAAAAAGACGGGCTGCCTGTTCATGGAAGCAGCCCTGAAAGCCTTGAATGGCAACGCGTTTGGTCATTACACGGTAAGAATGTCTTTTTCCTTAGCGGCGATGATTTCGTCCACCTTCTTGACCCATTTGTCGGTGACCTTCTGGAGTTCGTCCTCTCCCTCCTTTTCTCCGTCTTCGGACAGGCCATCGTTCTTCTGGGCTTTTTTGAGGAGGTCGATACCGTCACGACGGGCGTTGCGGATGGTTACCTTGGTGGTTTCGCCCTGGGCCTTGGCCTTTTTGATGAGTTCCTTACGGCGCTCTTCGGTAAGGGCGGGTACCATGCAGCGGATGATTTCACCATTGTTGGACGGGGTAAGGCCTACGTTGGCGTCCAGGATCGCTTTCTCGATTTTGCCGATGAGCGAGCGCTCCCAGGGCTGGATGGCGATGGTCTTGGCATCCGGGGTAGTGATGGAAGCCACCTGGTTGATGGGGGTGGGAGTTCCGTAGTAATCTACCACAACGGGGTTGAGGATGGCGGGAGAGGCCTTGCCAACACGGTAGTTCTTGAGGTCTTCTTCCAGATAATCCACGGCGCCCTGCATCTTGGCCGACTGGGCATCCACTATTTCTTTCGCTTGAGGTAACATAAAAATTCTATTTTGCGTATCTGCAAAGATAGTAATAATTCCTAAATTTATTATCTTTGTAATTGCAACATTTCATAACTAATTATGCTAAAGAAACTTAGAGTGGCGTTAGCGGTGATTTTCTGGCTGGGAATCACCCTGCTCCTGCTGGATTTCACCGGCACGCTGCACGCCTGGCTGGGCTGGATGGCCAAATTGCAGTTCCTGCCGGCCGTTCTGGCGCTCAATGTGGGCGTCATCGTGGGCCTTGTTCTGCTTACCCTGGTCTTCGGCCGGGTGTACTGTTCCGTGATCTGTCCGCTGGGCGTTTTCCAGGACGGTATCTCCTGGCTGCGTGCTCACAAGAGCAAGAAGGCCTTCCAGTACACCAAGGAAAAGAAGTGGCTGCGCTACGGCGTTTGGGTGCTCTTTGTAGCGGCCCTCATTGCCGGCGTTCACGTGTTCGTGGCCCTGCTGGCCCCTTACAGCGCCTACAGCCGTATGGTGCAGAATCTCCTGCAGCCCGTGTACCTGTGGGGCAACAACGCCCTGGCCTGGCTGGCCGAGCGCGCCGGCAGTTACGCCTTCTATGAGAAAGAGGTATGGATCCGCAGTGTCCCCACCTTTATTATCGCCGTTGTGACCCTGGTGATCATCGTAATCCTGGCCTTCAAGGGCGGCCGTACGTATTGCAACGACATCTGCCCCGTGGGAACCACCCTCAGTTTCTTCTCCCGCTTCGCCATGTTCCGGCCCGTGATTGACGAGAGCCAGTGCGTGCGCTGCCACAGCTGCGAGAGAAAGTGCAAGGCCAAGTGCATTGAAATCACTCCGGAACGCGTGCATATTGATTATTCCCGTTGCGTGGACTGCTTCGACTGCATCGACACCTGCCCCAAGGGAGGATTGAAGTACAAGTTCGCCTGGGGTTTGAGCACCAAAAAGGCCGATTCCGTGCACGAGGGCCGAAGGGCCTTTATGACCGGGGCGGCGGTGGCGCTGGGCGCGGCGGCGCTGCGGGGCGTAGAGGCCCGGGCACAGGAGGCGGCCAAGAAGGTGGACGGCGGCTTTGCCGAGGTCCTGCCCAAGCAGGCTCCCACGCGTGAAGTTCCCATTACGCCTCCCGGCTCCGTAAGCGTAAAAGACTTTTACCGGCACTGTACGGCCTGCCAGCTGTGCGTGGCCGAATGCCCCAACAACGTACTGCGCCCGTCGGCCAGCCTGGACCGCCTGATGCAGCCCGAGATGAGCTACGAAAAAGGCTTCTGCCGGCCGGAATGCGCCCGTTGCAGCGAGCTGTGCCCGGCGGGCGCCATCATCAAGATCTCCCGCGAAGAGAAGACGCAGTACCACATCGGCACCGCGAAAGTGAACCCCGAGCTGTGCCTGATGGCCACGGGAAAATCCAGTTGCGGGAAATGCACCGTCGCCTGCCCGTCCGGAGCCATCAAACTGGTCGCATACGGGCAGCACCGCATCCCGGCCGTGGCCGAGGAAGTGTGCACCGGCTGCGGCGCCTGCGAATACCTGTGCCCCGTCCGGCCCATCAGCGCCATTACGGTGAATGGTAAACATCAACACGTTTAGGCTATGAAAAGAAGAGATTTCCTCAAGATAAGCGGCGCGGCGGCTTTGGCAGCGGCCTGCGCACCCAAGGGCACCCAATCGGAGCCGGACATCACCGAAGAAGAACAGATGGTGTACCGGGAGAATCCCAAGAACGGCGACAAAGTGTCGCTGCTGGGCTTCGGCTGCATGCGCTGGCCCATGGTCAAGGACGCCGACGGCAAGGATGTCATTGACCAGGAAGCCGTGAACGAGATGGTAGACTACGCCATCGAGCACGGCATCAACTACTTCGACACCTCCCCTGCCTACCTGCAGGGCCAGAGCGAGAAAGCGGCGGGCATCGCCCTCAGCCGGCATCCCCGCAGCAGCTACTTCATTGCCACCAAACTCTCCAACTTCGGCGACCAATCCCCCAAGGCTTCGCTGGAGATGTATAAGAACTCGTTCAAGCAGCTGAATACCGAATACTTCGACTATTACCTGCTGCACTCCATCGGCCGCGGCGGCAAGGACGCTTTCAACCAGCGCTATGTGCAAAACGGCATGCTGGACTTCCTGCGGGGAGAAAAAGCCGCCGGACGCATCCGCAACCTGGGCTTCTCCTTCCACGGCTCCAGGAAGGAGTTCGAATACTTTATGGAATTGCACGATTCCGGAGAAATGACCTGGGACTTCGTACAGATCGAGATGAACTACGTGGACTGGAAACACGCCGACGGCGTGCGCAACGCCAACGCCGATTTCCTGTACGAGGAACTGGACAAACGCGGGATTCCCATCGTGATCATGGAACCCCTGCTGGGTGGCCGCCTGGCCAATGTGCCGGAGGCCATCGCCCGCCAGATGAAGGAGCGCGAACCGCAAAAGAGCATCGCCTCCTGGGCCTTCCGCTTCTGCGGCACCTACCCGCGCGTGCTGTGCGCCCTGTCGGGTATGACCAGCATGGACCCGCTCATCGACAACGTCAACACCTTCGGCCACTTTAAGCCGTTAAACGACGAGGAACTGGAGTTCCTGGAGAAGATGGCCACCCAGATGAAGGAGTACCCGCTGGTGAACTGCACCGACTGCAAGTACTGCATGCCCTGCCCCTGGGGCATCGACATCCCGGGCACCTTCCAGCACTACAACAAGGCCATCACCGAAGGAACCTATGCCCAGAGCAAGGACCAGAAGGATTATGCCAAACTGAAGAAAGCCTACCTGGTAAGTTACGACCGCGCCGTACCCACGGTGCGTCAGGCCGACCACTGCATCTCCTGCGGCGAGTGCCTGAGCCACTGCCCCCAGAGTATAGCAATACCGGGCCAACTCCGAAGAATCGCCCGGTATATCGAGAACTTGAAGCAGGATTTGCTCTAGTATTTGATTACACGCACTTTCCGGGTGTAGCCATTGTATTCCAACACCGCGGTATATCTGCCGGGGGCCAGCGCCGAGACATCCAGACGGATGGGATCGAAGGCACTGGCCTCCGTCTTTGTCTGGTACACCAGGCCGCCGGTAGAAGCGTACAGGGAAAGTACCACGGTCACGGAAGTACGGGTTTCCACACTGATATAGGTCACGTCCGAGGCCGACTCCGGAATGGCACGCACGGGCTGGTCCGGGTTTACCACTGCCACGCGGAAACTCACGCGGGCCGATTCTCCCAGTTCATCGGTAGCCGTCACGGTAACGACGCCCGTACCGTACGAGAGAGAAGTCAGATCCAGGGTTTTTCCGTCAATGCCGGCACCCACACGCACGCACTCTACGTCGCTACTTACCGAAATCTCCGGGTATTCCCCATCTTCGTCGGTGAAGACGCCCTCCAGCGAAACCTGAGTGCGATTGAGGAGACCGCTAATATATGCGTCGGACAGCTCTTTCCGGGCCACCGGCGCGTGGTTGGGCAGGATGGTATAGGTAAAGTAAGCCGATGCAGAGAGTTCGCCGTCGCTCACCGTCACGGTAGCCGTGTAGGTGCCCGCAGGGGCATTCCGGCCCACGATGACCAGTCTGTGGTTCCTGCTGTCAAACGTGAGGGCCGACGATCCCGGAGTGCAGGAGAACGTGAGGGCGTCGCCGTTGGGATCGTGCGCGCTGAAGCCCACGCTGACGCTTTCGTGCGCCTTCAGGGTAACACTGCTCTTGTCCAGGGTTATCACCGGAGGTTCCGGAATGTAAGGGGCTCCGCCGCCGGCAGAATAGCCATGGGCCAGCGCCCACTCGAAGGAGGCCAGGGCATCCAGTTTCTTACCGATTGGCTTTACTCCGCCGATGGTGCTTCCAAGCCCTCCGAAGAGAATACGCCTGGCGTCATCGGCCGTAAAGCCCGGGCCGCCGAAGTAGGAGACGATGAGAGCGGCAACGCCACTCGCGTGGGGAGCAGCCTGAGAGGTTCCGCACATGTAAACATACGAGGTATTCTCTTCCAACGCAGGAGGATACGTGCTCAGGATAAAATCGTAATAGCTTGTATTGCCGATGGTGCTGGAGCTTTTGAAGCCACCGCCGGGAGCGGCAATGTCCACCCAGTCTCCGTATTGGGAATAGGAGGCTGGCGAACCGTCAATGCCGAACGATCCGACAGAGATGATGGGCTCGTATTCACAGTAAGGGTCATAGTCAACGCCCAAGTTTCCCTCATTTCCGGCGGCAAAGAATATGAGACCGCCTTTCATGGGAGAATCGGCACGCTGACGTCCGTCAGGATCGCAACCTGCATAAGTCATGAAATAATCGACGGCATCGCGAAGAGCCGGGTAGTCTTCACGATTTGCAAGGCTATAATTCTTATAATCGGCCAGTTCCTCGGCAGAAACTTTCCCGTCTAGGTTCGTGTCGGCATATTCTCCCCAGCTGTTCTGGGAGATGACGGCGCCATGGTCGGCTGCCCAAACAAAGGCACGGGGAGACATAACGGAGATATCACGGTTAAACTCCTGTGCGTAGGAATTGTACTCTTCATCGTTCGACCAGAGCACCGAAACGCTCATGAGGCTGACACCCCGCTGACCCTTCTTGTAGTCACCGCCCGCAACGCCACATACGCCTATGCCGTTGTTGTTCACGGCCGCAATGGTACCGGCCACATGTGTACCATGACCACTGGCCCCTGAACCTGCATAATAGATGGTATTATTATCCAGAAAGGCGTTGTATCCGTGGTTCCCCTTCTCATCGGTCCACAGATTCCATGTAAGGTCCTCGTGGGTAATATCCATACCCTCGTCCTGTACGGCCACAATTACTGAAGGGTTGCCTTTGGTATACCGTTCCCACACTTCCTGTACATGGATGTCGGCCAAAGGCTCATACAAATTAATCAGATTCCACTGATTCGTGTAGAGGCTTTCCTCATCAAAGATGGCAGCACGGGGGCGAATGCGGTGGGATGGAGTCACAGATATTACACCAGGCAGGTTATCCAGGCTCTGCAAAGCTTTTGTAACAGGAGTACCTTTCCCGTAATGAATGATATAAAAACGGTGCAAACCGCACTTACGATGCAACTCCTCATATTCACCTGCCTCCGGGAAAAGCCTTTCAAGAGAAAGGATGTTGAGGTCTCTCAATGCACTATTCAGGCTCTCCGACTTGGTTTGCGCACTCCCGTTGGCAAGATCGTTTTCGATGAGAGCCAGCATGTCATCATCGAATTCCACCGTCAGTATGCCGGAAGAGGCGTCGTGGGAAGAAACAGGCCCCGTTGTTTGCGGGGCCTGTTTCTGAGTAGGTTCTTGCGCCGTACAGGCTACAACCACAAGGGCTGCAGACAAGTACTTAGCGAAGTTTCTTATAACCATAGCGTGCTTCGTCGGCCAGCTCGATCTCGATGCGCATGAGACGGTTGTACTTGGCGATACGGTCGGTGCGGGACAGGGAACCGGTCTTGATCTGGCCGCTGTTGGTAGCGACGGCGATGTCGGCGATGGTGGTGTCCTCGGTTTCACCGGAACGGTGGCTGGTAACGGTGGTGTAGCCGTGACGGTGGGCCATCTCGATGGCGTCCAGGGTCTCGGTGAGGGAACCGATCTGGTTCACCTTGATGAGGATGGAGTTACCGGCACCCATCTCGATACCCTGCTGCAGGTACTTCACGTTGGTTACGAAGAGGTCGTCACCTACCAGCTGGCACTTGTCGCCGATGGCCTTGGTGAGCTTGACCCAGCCCTCCCAGTCTTCCTCGGACAGACCGTCTTCGATGGAGTCGATGGGATATTTGCTGATGAGCTGCTTGAGGTAGTTGATCTGCTGGTCGGTGGAGAGCTTGCGGCCGCGGGGATCTTTCTTCTTGCCATCCTTGAGCTGCTTGTAGTCGTAGAAGAACTTGCCGTCCTCCTTGAAGCAGAACTCGGAAGCAGCGCAGTCCATGGCGATGGTCACGTCCTTACCGGGAACATAACCGGCACCTTCGATAGCGGCGATGATGCAATCCAAAGCGTCGTTGATGCCCTTGAGGGCGGGAGCGAAGCCACCTTCGTCACCCACGGCAGTGCTAAGGCCACGGCCTTTGAGCACTTTCTGCAGAGCGTGGAAGACCTCGGCGCCCATACGTACGGCCTCGGCCTCGTTCTTGGCACCGACGGGACGGATCATGAATTCCTGGAAAGCGATGGGAGCATCGGAGTGGGCACCACCGTTGATGATGTTCATCATGGGAACGGGAAGCACATAGGCGTTGGTGCCGCCCAGGTAGCGGTACAGGGGCATGCCCAGCTCTGCTGCGGCAGCCTTGGCAACGGCCAGGGAAACGCCCAGGATGGCGTTGGCACCCAGCTTGCTCTTGGTAGGAGTACCGTCCAGTTCGATCATGGCCTTGTCGATGGCGCGCTGCTGCGTGGCATCCATGCCGATGATTTCGGGGGCGATGACCTTGTTCACATTGTCCACGGCCTTGAGAACGCCCTTGCCGCCATAGCGCTTTTTGTCGCCATCACGGAGCTCGAGGGCCTCGTTCTCACCGGTGGAAGCGCCGGAAGGAACGGCTGCAACACCCACAAAACCGGAATCAAGGGTAACTTCAACTTCGATGGTAGGATTTCCGCGGGAATCCAGGATCTCTCTACCGAAAACGGATACGATCTGCATAATAATGATATGAGTTTAAAAAAATTTGCGTCACTCTAATTGAGCGGCGCAAATTTACGAATTTTTTTAGACTTTGGCAATTACTTATTTTCCAGAGTAGTTCTGAATGAAGTTCAAAATGGAACTGTAATACTTCATCTGGTTATCAATTCCTTTGTAACCGTGGCCCTGTCCTTCCATAATGACAAACTCTACAGGAGAGCCCTGTGCATTGAGGGCATCGTACAGCATGCTGGAGCCGAAGATGTCCACGCGGTCGTCGTGATCGCCATGGATGAGCAGCAGCGGTCCGCTGATCTTGTCCACGTGGTTGATGGGCGAACGGTCCATGAGCTTGTCTTTTTCGGTAACGGGGTCTCCGGCCTCCAGGTAATCCCAGTCGGGGATGTTGGAGTGGTAATGTTCCCAGATAATATCACAGAAGCCGGCCACCGCCACACCGAAGCCGAAGGGGAAGGAGGCCTTGAAGCCGTTCACTTCTCCGGGGAAGGTCATCAGGCGCATGGTCTCGTAACCGCCGTGGCTCATGCCGAAGCAGCCCACCCTTTCGGGCGGAATGTTCAGCATCTCGGACACGTAGCGGGCGCAGTAGATCATGTCGATGGTCTCGTTGCCGCCCAGGTCGTGGTCATTGAGGGCCGCGAAGTCACGGCCGAAGCCGCTGGAGCCGCGGGGAGAGGCGCTTAGCACATACATGCCGGCCGCCGTGAAGATCTGATGCTCTACGTCATAGGCGTTTTCGCCGCCGTAGAAGGACATCACCATCAGGCGGGCCTCGTCGGCCGGAAGCGGATTCTCGGGCACCATCAGGTAGGCGTGCAGCATGCGGGTCTCTCCCGTGGCAGGGTCGATGTCGAAGGTGGGGATGGAGAGTTTCTGCGCGTGCGAGGCAATGAGGGACTTCTTGGTCTTGGCGGGCAGGTCCACCACCACTTTCTGCGACAGGGCACCGCCCTCGTAGGTCACTTCCCAGATCTGGAAAAGGATGTCGGTGGCGCCGGCCTGGAAGTAGGCCTTGTTCCCCACCGTCGCCTGCAGGGAAAGGGTGGCGGGGTACTGGGCCGATGCCAGCTCTTTGCCGTCGGCCGAAAGGATGCGCACCACCGAGCCTTCCGGGCTGGTAGATACGGTGGCCAGGAGCTTTTCTCCATCGGCCTGAATCCACTTGGCGGAAAGATCGGTCTTGTAGTCGGTGACCTGGACGGTCTCTCCAGTAGCGCGGTTGTAGCTGTACAGGTTGGCGAAACCGCTCTGGTCGGACAGGAAGTAGGCCACGTCCTGGCTATACCAGGGCGAGATAGCCGCGCAGCCGCTCAAGCTGGCTTCCAGGGCAGGGTCGGTAACCACCTTGTAGTCTCCGCCGGCAAAGTCCAGGTAGGCCATGTTGGTGTGCGTACGGTTCACGTTCTTGAGCACGGTGATCATGGCTCCCGTATTGTCCGGGGAGAAGGAGACCTCACTCCAGGTCATGCGGAAGTCGGGATGGTCGGTGCACACGAGCGTGTTCTCGCCGCTTTCCAGATCAATCACGTGGAACTCGTCCACGTGGTCGTTTTCCTCCTGGGAGATGCGGGCGATGTAGCCGGCCTTCGTCTTGTCGTCATTGAAGCCCCAGCCGTAGATGTAAGGGACATCGGTGAAGCAGCTCACTTCGCCGGTAGCCACGTCCATCTTGTACAGGTCCATCTTCTCGTCGTTGGCCTGGTCTCCAATCCAGTACAGGCAGCCGTCTTTCTCGTTCCAGTGCGGGTGCCAGAAGTTTTTCTTGGACCAGTCGTCGGCCGAAATCACTTTACCCTTGGCAATGTCGGTATCCTTGCTCAGGTCAAGCATGAGCATCGGGCTGCCGTCGGTGTTGCGGGTGTAAATGAGTTTGGTAGCATCTTCGGAGAGATAAAAACCGTAGGTGCTGTAAGGGAAGCCTTCCAGGAATTTCTGCACCGGGACGTCCCGGCCCAGGAACTCCACCGTTCCTTCCTTAGGGGAGGAACAAGAGAATGCTGCCGATAGCAGCAGCATTCCCATTAATAAGATGTTAAGCCGTTTCATTTATTTTCTCCAGTATTCGTTCTGGTCGGCATTGGTGAGAGCCTTGTTGTAGAGCATCTCAACCTCGGGGATGGGCAGCATGAAGCGGTTGCTGTTAGCCGGAAGACTCTTGAGAGTAGACCAGTGCTCGGGATCCTGGGTTCGGTCAAGGGCCTGGTGCAGGCGCTTGATGTCATGCAGGCGGAATCCCTCTCCATAGAGCTCCTTGCGGCGCTCCATGTAGATGTTCTCCAGGCTGGCATCGGTAGCGGTGGCACCGCGTTTGGTCTGAAGCGCGTTCAGCACATTCTTGGCAGTGGCGGCATTTCCGCCGGGCTGAGCTTCACATTCGGCCTTAATCAGGTATGCCTCGGCAATACGGGCCAGCACGAAATCGGCGTCACCCACCATGCTACGGTGACTGAACTTGCTGGTAAACCATCCGTCTTCTTCAAAGAAATAGAAGGGGAAGAGCTTGCGGCAGTCTCCATCCTCGAAGGAATCGCGGAAACGCTTGGTCCAGCGCACCGTGCTGTAGCCATAGAGCGGATTCTTAAAATAGTCTGCTTCCTTGGGACCGTCCAGGTATTCCGTGTCATTGATATCGGCTTTACCGTTCGCGTCGGCGCTATAGCAGGCTTCGGCCAGATAATAGAAGGACGGAATGGAAGCATAATAGTTAGACGTGGTAGCATTGATGGCGTAGTACTGAAGCCACTCGGCATTGGGACTCTTGAAACCAGCCTGGTAGTCTTCCTGGCTCATCAGATTGCTCCCGTCGAATGTGTTGGAGGCGGCTTCTTCTGCATACTTCTTGGCATTGGAATAGTCACCCATTTCAAGGTAGGCGCGAGCCATGAACAGTGCGCAAGACTTAGGCGTAAAATAATCGGTCTTGGCGGCAGAGCAGTGCTGACGGCCATAATCCAGGTCTTTTAACGCACGGTCGTACGTATCTTTCAGGCTGGCTCTGCCCATGTGTTCCACCGCAGCATCAGCCGGAGTGGTGCGCAGAATAATGGCAGGAGCCTCGGGATTGATGGAATACGCAGGGGCAAACATGCGCGCCAGACGCAAGAACATGAAACCACGAAGGGCATAAGCCTGACCAAGCAGATCTTCTTTACCGGTTTCGTCCGGAAGGTCGGTCACATAAGCGATGATGTTGTTGGCCGCATCGACGCCCATGTAGTCATACTGCCAGATATAATTGGAATAGCCAAACCACCAGGGATCGGTTTCCGCCACCTGGGAATATGTGTAGGAATACAGATTCCAGTTGTAAGTGTCGATTCCATAGTTGCCGTTGGTCATGAGGGCGTCTTCGCCCATCACTTCCGACATTATGGTCCCCAGGGAGTTGGTCAGATAGTAGCCTATCCATTTGATACCGCCGTTCAGGGCTGTCTGAGCCGAAGCAACAGAAGAGAAAATCTGTGAATCGGAAACAGCATTGGAGGGAACCGGATTCAGTTTCTCCTTCGAGCAGGAAAGCAGACCGAACAGGGCGATTGTTGCAATGTATATAGTCTTTTTCATAATCCTATCAGTTTAGAAAGTGAGGTTCACACCAAAAGTATACGTGCGGCTGAGCGGAATGTAGTTAGGATAGGCGTCATAGCCTCCTACACCAAAGATGTCAATATCGTCATAACCTTTGTAACGCTTATCGGCAAAAACGGTGAAGACATTGTCTACATTCACATATACGCGGACATTCGAAAGAACACCTGTCTTCTTAACGATGCTCTTGGGCAGAGTATAGGACAGATTCAGGTTCTTGAGCTTCAGATAAGTGGCGCTGTACAGGAAACGCGTGCTGGGAGAGTTGCTCAGGTTGTCATTGGCATTGACATACTTGGGCACATCGGTATTGGTATTGGCAGGCGTCCATGCGTTCATTTCATCTGCGCTGATGTTTTTACCGGAGTTGTTGCCCTCGTGCATCAAATTGGCATACAGCGTATCATAGAACTTGCCGCCCAGGTTGTAATAGAACATGAAGGAGAAGTTTAAACCCTTCCAGCTAAGGTTGTTGGTCAGAGAGCCAAAGCCCCAGGGCGTTGCACGGCCTTGCATATCGTAGTCGGCCTTGGAATAAGAGTTCGTCGTCCCTTCACCCTGCTTCCACAGCGGATCGCCAGTGGCAGGATCCACACCCATCCAGGTGGGCATATAGAACTCGTACTGGCTCTTTCCAACCTTCCAAATCTTCTTGGTGTCACTCATGTTGATGTCGTCATCACCTGCCAGATCCAGAATCTTGTCTGCATTGTAGGAGAAGTTGAATGCAACATCCCAAGTGAAATCCTTAGTCTGGACAGGAATGGCATTCAGGGCAAATTCAAAGCCCTGATTCCGAACCTTTGCCAAGTTCATCATCACACTGCTGATACCATGGGATGCCGGCAGCGGGTAATCGTACAGAAGATCGTCGGAGATCTTGTTGAAGAATTCAACGGATCCGGACAGCCTGTTTTTAAAGAAGCCGAAATCCACACCCAGGTTGAACATTTTCTGCTTTTCCCAGCCCAGTTCGGGATTGGCCAGGGAAGTATGACCCAGACCGGAGTTGTAACCGTACTGATAGTCGCTGGAAGAAGTCCAGAGACCCAGAGACTGATAACGGTTCACGCCAGCATTATTACCGGATGTACCATAGCTCACGCGCAGTTTAAGATCGCTGAGCCAATCTACGTCCTTGAGGAAATCTTCCTGCTTGGCACGCCAGGACGCGCCCACGCTGAAGAAGTTACCCCACTTTTTGTCGGCGCCGAACACCGAAGAACCATCACGACGGAAGGAAGCCGAAGCAAAATACTTCTCGGCATAATTATACTCGGCGTGACCCAGCCAGGACATGAGAGCAGCCTCGGTATACCAGGAAGTAATGGACTGAGGCGTGCTGGCGCCAGCCAGTTCCGTCATGAAATCAAAGGCGAAGTTGGTAGCAGTTCCGTCAAAGCGGTTAATTTTACTCTGCCAGTATTCGTAACCGGCCATGGCAGAGAAGTTGTGCTTATCGCCAAAAGTCTTGTTGTAGTTCACCGTGGTGGTACTGGTGAACATAAGATCGCTGGTTTGCGTTCTGCCGCCACGACCACTGTAAGCAGGACCGTCTCCGTGGTATTTGTTCCAATAGAAGATATCATATACCGAGACATAGTCGGGAGAGAAGGAAGTACGGGCGGTGAGACCGGGCAGAATGTCAACTTCGGCATAGAAGGAGGCCAGGAGTCGGGCAGTATTGGCCTTGTTGATATTCATATAAGGAATGGCCACCGGGTTGAAGTCCTTGGATGCCGGGTTGGTCCAGTTGTACTGCTTTTCGCCGTTTGCATCCAGCACATAGTCTCCGTTGGAATCAACTTTATACACCGGAACAGCATTGGGGAAGCTGATGGCATTGTAAAGCGGAGAAGCACCGGCGCTGGAGGCACGCTCCGAAACCTGAGTGGCATAAGAGAAAACGACGTTCATGCCGCCCTTCAGCCAGCTGTTAACCTTGGCTTCCACGTTAGCCTTGCCGGAATAACGGGTATAACGGGCAGTAGGCGTAGTACCGCTCTGGTCAAAATATCCGCCCGAGAAGAAATAGTTGATTTTGTCGGTACCGCCAGAATAGCTGAGGCTGTAATCCTGAGTGTGACCCTTCTGCATAACCTCGCTCTGCCAGTCGGTGTCAATGACAATCTTGGCTCCGTTAACTACGTTACCACTGGCATCAAGGGGAACATCCACGTTGTAAGGATTCCAGGAAAAATAGCCCTGAGCCTGGGCATTAGCCCATACATAATCCTGGCCTTTGGACGCATCGGCGCTTTCCAGATAGCTGTTGTAGACAAGCTTATAGTAATCGGCCGAGCTGGCCATCTTATACTGTTTGGGAACACCGGAAATGCCATAGGAGGCATTGAAATTGACATGCCCCTGACCAGCCTTACCGGTTTTTGTGGTGATGATAACCACGCCATTGGCTGCACGGGAACCATACAGGGAAGCAGCAGCAGCATCCTTCAGTACCGTAATGGATTCAATATCCTGCGGATTAATGCTGGAGATAATGCTGGAGGTTGCATCCAGGTCACTGGCGTTCTTGGAATAAGAGGTACTGGTAGTAGCCACACCGTCAATCACATACAGCGGTTCGGCCGATGCATTCAAGGTACCGGTACCGCGGATGCGGAACGAAGTGGAAGCACCCGGCTGGCCGGAAGCGGTGGTCACCTGCAGACCAGCTACCTTACCCTGAAGGGCCTGCTCTACGGAAGAGACGGGCTTCTGGACCAGTTCTTCGGCGCGCACCATGGAAGCCGATCCGGAGTAGGAACTCTTCTTGGCCGTACCGTAGGCGACGACCAGGGTCTCGTCCAGGAATTCGGCGCTGGGAGTAAGCTCTACGTCAATGCTTCTCTTGCCCTGCACCGGCACCTGCATGGTTTCATAGCCGATAGAGGAGAAAATCAGGACACCGTCCGATGCGACGGCGATGGAGTAGGCGCCGTAGACATCGGTCACCACACCCGTGGTAGAACCGCTGACCATAACGGCAGCTGCAGGAACAGGATCGCCCGTCTGGGCATCCGTCACAGTACCCTTCACGGTTATGTTCTGGGCCCAGGCCGCAGAGCAAACAATGAGGAGCAGAATTGAGAGTAAAGTCTTAATTCTTTTCATGAGAAAAACTGAATAAATATTGAATACCTAACTAACCTAGATCGGTGTGTCAAAGGAACGAACTATTTCTGAAAAATGCAAATTTTTAATAATATTTTATAAATTTTATGCATAAATCGTAATGTTATTCACTGAATATGCAATAAAAAAAGCGCCACCCATTCAAGGCGGCGCAAGGCAGAAATCTGTATTTTACAACTTACTTGTTGGCCGGGTGGTCGTAAGTGGAGGTACGGGCATCCCAAAACATCTTGGTGTAGTAGTTGTTGGTGCCATCCTGGAGCTTGGCCACGGCGGCGGTCCAGTTTTCACCGTTCAGGGTGCTCTCATTGGTAGGATACTTCACGCGGGCGATGATGTCGCCTTTAACCTCGGAGAGGGGATCGAAATTGATGTAAGCCGTTGCGTCCGTGGGATCGACGGCAGTCTTCTCGCCGGGGCGGATTACCTGCTCGGGATAACCGGTACGGCGGATCTCGGTCCAGGCCTCGGTGCCGTTCAGCCACAGGTCGATGTACTTCTGGATGGCGACCTTCTCGGCGTTGGCGGCACCCACGGCAGCGATGTAGGCAGCTTTATCGGCGGCACTGACGCTCTTGCCGTATGCATCGGCCCAGTAGTCGATGGAGGCTTCGATTCCTTCCTTGAACTCGTCGTCGGAGAAGCCCTTGTACTCGGAGATGATGAACTCCAGCTCGGCGTAGGTCATCAGGGGAATCTTGAAGTTGTCGTTCAGATGACCCACTTTGGGGTTCTTCCAGTTGGGGGTACCGGCTCTGAGAGACGCGGAGTACTGAGAGGGAGCGCCGTAAGGCATACCCTTCTTTGCACCCGGGGAATAAATGTTCAGACGGGGATCCACGGTGCCTTCCCAAGGGTGGGACTTGCCGTTAAGGTCGTCCTTCACGCCGGCCAGCAGGCTTTCGAAAGGCTTGGTGATGGTGAAGTCGTTACGGCCATCCACGTAGAAACCTTCATAGAACTTGCAGTAGTCGGTACCGGAAGAGGAATACTGATAGGTAGCGGCATCGTCGTTGCTCGTGAACACACCGCTGGCAATGGCAGCGGCGATCTTGCTCTTCCAGGTAGCATCCACCTTGGAGGTGTGAATAGCCAGGCGGCACTTGAGGGAGTTGCCGAATTTCTTCCACTTGGAAGCATCACCGCCGTAGATGACGTCGCCGCCTATGAAAGCAGGCTCGCTCTCGTCAATCATTGCGATGGCCTCGTCCAGTTCGGCAAACAGAGCGGCATAGATATCCTTCTGGTCGTCATACTTGCAGTAGTAAACGCCATCGGCCAGCTGAGCCACGTCGGTGTAGGGTACATTGCCCCAGGTGTCGGTAATCACGTCCATCAACCAAACTTTCAGAATCTTAGCCGCCGCAATCTGGTTGCAGTTGGCGCCATAGACAGAGTTGCCGGGAGCTTTATCCGGATCGGTATTCATATTTTCAATCCCGATGAGGTTGCCGACGCCCATATACAGATAGTTGAAGTAGTTGTTGTTCACGCTTTCGCGGATCTGATAACGGTCTTCTTCCGTGTAGTTGCGCTGGGCCCAGTACTGGGCATACAGCAGGCACTGACGACCGCTGAACCAGTTGTCATAGATATTGTCTACGATCCATTTCTCGGCACCGGACATAGCCATATTGGACGGCACGTCCTGAGGGTTGTTGGGATCCTTGTTTATAGATTCCTTGATGCAGGAAACAAGAGCGGTGAAACTCAGCGTTCCAACGAGGATATATTTGAAGATATTTTTCATAACGGGTCCTCCTGATTAGAAGTTAATGTTGACACCGAAGCCAAAGTTGGCCAGACCGGCCACAAGGCCACCTTCGATACCCTGGATGTTGCCGGAGCTGGTCACGGCCACCTCGGGATCAAAATGCTTGACATTCGGTCCCCAGACACCCAGGTTACGGCCATAGGCCGAGACTCTGAGACCCTTGATGAAGCTGCCTTCCTTCATCGGGAAGGTGTAGCCCAGGGTAACTTCGCGCAGTTTGATAAAGTCGGACTTGAGCACGCTCTGAGCTGCCGGACCGGTGTAGAAGTCTTCGCAGTAAGTGATGCCGTCAGCCACGGTGGTATTCTTGGTACCTTTATCGTCAATTACACCGTCCAGGACGATGCCGTTCTCACGGATTCCGTTGGCAGCGGTTTCCTCCAGCATACCGGAGTACATACCCCAGAGATAAGAAGTGGAGAAGTACTTGCCGCCCTTGGAGAAGTCGAACTGGATGCTGGCGTCGAAGTTGCCAATCTTGAAGGTGTTGGTCCAGCCGCCGGTAAAGTCCGGGTAAACGCTACCCAGATTCACGTTGCCGTCAGTAGCGAGATAGAGGCCGCTGTCAGGGTCGATCATCTTGTTGCCATTGGCGTCATAAACATAGTCGGTACCCATAATCACGCCGTAAGGCTGGTCCTTCATAGCGCCGATTTCCACCAGGAAAGGAGCGCTGGTGAGCTTGTAGTAGTCTACACCGTCCATCAGTTCCAGCACCTTGTTCTTGTTGGAAGCCAGAGTGAGGGAGGTGTTCCAGGTGAAGAACTTGGTCTCTACGGGAGTGCCGTGGATGGCAAACTCAAGACCCTTGTTCTGGATTCTACCGGAGTTCACCACCTTATAGATGTAACCGGTGGTACCGGATACGGACAGCGGCAGGATCTGGTCCTTGGTAACGCTGTTGTAGTAGGATACGTCGAAGCCCAGGCGACCGTGGAAGAAAGCCATTTCCAAACCGGCCTCGAAGGAGGTGGTGCTTTCAGGCCTTAACTGGTCATTCTTGAGCGTGTTGGGGATACGGTAACCGGGAGTGGATGCATCGATATTGGTGTACTGGGAGAAGGTGGTGATAACCTGATAAGGATCGGTATCGTTACCCACCTTGGCAAAACCGGCACGGACCTTACCGAATTCGATCACGTTCTTCGCTTCGGGAGACAGGAGCTCGGAGAAGATAAAGCTACCGGTCACGGACGGATAGAAGTAGGTGTTGTTCTGCACAGGCAGGGTGGAGGACTGGTCCATACGGATGGTACCTTCCACGAACACCATATTCTTCCAGCCCACGCTGGCATTGGCAAACACCGAATTGATGGCCTTGTTGCGCTCGTAATTGGTGCTCTGGGCGGGAGAGAGGGAATTCTTGAGGTTGTAGAAATCCGGAATAGCGAGACCGTTCACCGAGTATCCATACACATACTCGAAGTGGTTGCGCATAATGTTGGCACCGGCCATAGCGTTCACGCTGAAGTCGTTGAACAGCTGGTTGTAGGACAGGAGGAATTCGTGGTTGAATTCGTACTGCTGGCGGGAAATCTCATTGTACTTGGACTGTTCCTGGGAACCGACGGCGCTGCGCTCGTACTGTTTGTCCACAAAGAAGTCCAGGTTGGTCTTGTACTGGAATTTCAGGGAAGGGAGAATCTGGTAGGAGAGACCGACATTACCGTAGATACGGTTACGGCTGTCGTTCTGGTAGCACTTGTAGCGGCTCCAGTACGGGTTGTTGGAGTAGGCGGGAGTGGGATCGTCCCAAGCCGAGCGGTTCCAGGAAGCCTGGGTTCCGTCGGGGAAGATGTACAGATCCTTGGCCTGTTTCATATCCAGTTCGCGGTGGCCCCACTGGACAAATTTCACCAGCACGTTGTTGTCGCCGTAACCAATCTCGGAACGGCCCAGGGTGCTCTGGTTGTGATAATTCACGTTAGCAAAGACTTCCAGCTTGTGGTCCGGGCTGAAGGCCTGGGCGCTCACATTGAGGATGTTCTTTTCCTGCTTGCTGTTGGGCAGGTAGCCCTTGAGCTCGGAATTGGTAAAGGAAATACGGGTGGCGCTGCGGGCCGAGGACTGGGAGATAGCCACATTAGTGGTTACCGAAACACCGGTCTCGAAGAAGGTGTCGATGTCATTGTCGGCCGCCTTCCATTCGCTGGTGGAAGGATTGCCCACCTTGCCGCCGGCTTCCCACTTGGCCAGGTCGTACCAGGTGAGAACCTGCTGACCATTATATTTGGGGCCCCAGCTTTCATCGGTAGCATAGTCCGGATACAGATAGTCTACCCCATTGATGTTTACCGTATCGAAATCATCACCATAACCACCGCCATAGAGGTTCTGCAGCTTAGGGAGTTTGTTCACCTTCTCGAAGCCCACGGTGGAGGAGAAGGAAACGCCATAACCGTTCTTGCCGGCTTCATTTCCCTTCTTGGTGGTGATCATCACCACACCGTTGTTGGCGCGGGAGCCGTACAGGGCACTGGCGCTGGCGCCTTTCAGGACGGAGATGCTGGCAATATCGTCGGGGCTGATATCGTTGATGAGGTTACCGTAGTCGTAACCGCCACCGCCACGGGCCGTATCGGTGGAGTTGAAGTCGGAACCTTCAATGGGAACACCGTCAATCACAAACAGAGGCTGGTTGTTACCGGACAGGGAGGAGACACCACGGAGGAGGACCTTGGAGGAGCCGCCCATAGAACCGGTGCTGGAAGTAATCTGCAGACCGGCGATCTTACCCTGCAGGGCATTCACGGGGTTGTTGAGGCCGCCGCGGGACTTGGTCATTTCGTCGCCGCCCACTTCGGTAACGGCGTAACCCAGGGCTTTCTTCTCACGGGAGATACCCATAGCGGTTACAACCACTTCTTTCAGATACTCGGAGTCGGGCTCCATAAAGACGGAGACGCTGGGAGAGGCGGGAACTTCCTGAGTCTTCATACCCATAAAGGCAACGACCAGGGTTCCGTTAGCAGGAACATTGGAAAGGATGAACTGACCCTCACCGTCGGTGAGCTGGCCATTGGTGGTACCTTTCACAAAGACATAAGCGCCGACAACGGGGTCTCCCCCTTCGGCTGCTACCGATCCCTTTACGGTAATATTCTGCGCGAACGCAAGAACTCCCGCGAGAAAAAGGGCGGCAGAGATCATAAACTTGATACCTTTCATAGTGAATAGAATTTGAATACCCTACTTAAAAGTAACTGTTCGCAAAGTAAAACGAAAAAAATTTATAATCAAAATAGTTTTCAAATATTTTTGCATATTTTACGTAAATATTCATTGTTATTCAAAAATTATTCATTATATTTGCATCGGAAAGTTAGTAGTATCACATATGCAAAAGATTCAATCCAGACAAAAAGCCCTTCTGGATATCGTTGAAAAAGAACGGGTATATACCCAGGAAGAGCTTATCGACAAACTTGCGCAGCGGGGCATCAGCACCACGCAGGCCACCCTGTCCCGGGACCTGCAGGCCTTACATATTATTAAGGTACCACGCGAAGGATACAAACTGCCGCAGCAGGGAAGGCCCGCCACCAGCGGGGTCAGTATGGGTATTACGGGAGTAGAAATCAATCTTCCCCTGTGCGTCATCCGTACCCAGGTGGGTTTTGCCCCGGCCGTGGCCACTTTCCTGGACCGGCACCCCCTGGCGCCCGTGATGGGAACCGTAGCCGGAGACGATACTTTGATTCTGGCCATCCGGAAAGGATACAACGAAGATCAGATTCTGGAAGCGATGTCCAGGATTCTCCCCGACATCCGCGACCGCTACATCCTGATCCCCGAACTATAACGAAAGAACCCCGGAGGTCGCTAGACCTTCGGGGTTCTCGAAAAACCGCAGCTACCTACTCTTCCACCTGGTGGGGCAGTACCATCGGCGATGGTGAGCTTAACTTCTCTGTTCGGAATGGGAAGAGGTGGTTCCTCACCGCTATAACCACGGCATATATAACTTGAGAGAATATTTCAAGGAAACATCCGATAGAGATCACTTCAATATGCGTTATCTTTCCATTCGAGAAAGTCTTTCGGGCAATTAGTACAGGTCTGCTGAGGCCGTCACCGACCTTACACATCCTGCCTATCAACGTGGTAGTCTCCCACGACCCTCAAGGGAAAATTCATCTCGAAGAC